>Ga0315277_10011142_pt1 | contig 11342 bp, 5 predicted proteins | sample YL17G05_15_MG_FD_203695 | JGI IMG/M metagenome (GOLD analysis project Ga0315277, IMG submission 203695) | Sediment microbial communities from Yellowstone Lake, YNP, Wyoming, USA - YL17G05_15 | ecosystem: Environmental > Aquatic > Freshwater > Lake > Sediment | place: USA: Wyoming | collected...
TTATCAAATTACACTGTTTACTTCTTTAAGAACAGCAATTCTACAGCTAATGTATCAACTGACTTGAATGGCTATGCTAATACTACATGGTATACAAACGGAGAAAATGCCGGTTGGTATAACATAACCTGCAGCATAGGAAGTAACTCTACGGTTTATTATAATGCATCTATTTCGCATAAAGAAACATGGATAAGTCTTTCAAGGCCTTTGAAGATTGATCAAATAATAAGACAGTATACAAGCATATATAGGAACGATACGTTCAATCCACATCAAACAAACATTACTGTTTACACAAAGGATGCGGACATGGGAGATGCTGATGGTTCTAATGTCACATTCTATAACTCTACACACTTTTTAGGAAATTGTACGACTAATTCCACTGGCTGGTGCTCTTTAATTGACTTTAATCCAGATGATGTGATTACGCCACAAGATTATATTATTAACATCAACGCAACTAGGCAGCAGAATGAAAAATCATTAGTAAACACTACAACAGTAACTGTTAAAGGAATTCTCAACACAACGATAATTTCTCCTGCAAATGACAGCAGTTATTCTAAGTCACAGTCAATCCCATTGAGTGCTAATGGAACAACTGAAAACGGAGAAAACTTCAATGTAATAAATCCGACCATTAAATGGTACAATGAAACAACGCAAACCGCGCAAGGAAATGATACATCAATGCCTATTTGGATGGTAGTTGAGCAAACGACTGGATTACATCAATTCATGGCAGTTGCAATCAAGAATTATTATGATGATGGTAAAACAAACGTGACAGTCACAATAACAGGTACATCAGATGTTGCTTGGATTTCACCAGAAGGTATAGTACCCTATCCAGATGCTTTCTATCCAACCTGTATCGTTGAAGACCATGCATCTGGCGCAGGCGTGGCAGATTATGCAGTTAACTTTTCTTATAAATGGGAACCATCATCAGGCTTCATATTCAATGGAACTTATCAGACTAATGCTACTGGATATGCAAGCTATAGTTTCATACCAACTCAAAAAGGGAACATAACCTTTAACTGCACTATTGGTGACAATATAACTAAAAACTATAAAACAGGCATTAGTGTTGATAATGAAACCTTTTGGGTAAAGGACTTGGATTCTCCTAAGATTTATAATGTTTCTATTTTACCGAATCAAAGCATAGAAGCGAATCTGAACTTAACAAACATCACTGCCACTGTGATTGATAACTATCAAACAGATTCTGTATGGGCAAACATAACTATGCCAAACGGAACTGTTGTCATATTGGCTATGAGTAATATAACTACTCCAGAAATTAGTTTTGGATTTTATAAGGCGACTTACAGTGCAACTTATCCTTCTCCTATAGAAGGATTTTATAATGTTAGCATATTTGCAAGAGATGCTGAACCAGAATACAATATAAATAACACTTATGCTGGAAACTTCAGCGTATGGGGCAAGGTCTACGGTTATGTTCAACAATATCCATCATCAATCACTGTATTTGGCATAAATCAAACTCATGGTTATACCTTTACAGTTTATGTTAACTTTACGAACCTTGGTCCAGCAACTGCTTACAATGTGAACCTAACTCATCAAGAAGATCCGACAGGATCGTTAACATATAACGATACTTACAAATATTGCGGGACTCTATATGTAAATCAAATATGCTCTTGGTTATTTAATGTAACTGTTCCATCAAAAACTATTCCAGGTTTAATAAACGCATACACTGTAGGAAGTTGGAAGAATCCAGATTTAGCAAGCAATCAAACAACAAATTTAACAGCCATAGTTGTATCATCCAACCCTATCCTAGAAGTAAATCCAAATTCAATTTCTCAGACTACTCCACACAGCAAAGAAACTACAGTAGGTAATTTTACAACAATTTCTGCTGGTAATGACAATCTAATAAACATACTAATCTCATTGCTTCCTCAAAATCAACCAGGAAATATAATTTATGCATGCCCATCTTGTGCTGTAAATATTGCACCTTCAGAGACAGGATTGCTATCTCCAGGAAGCAACATGACATCCATAGTTAACATAAGTGTTCCAGCAGGCCAACCTCCAGGCAATTATTGGTCTTATATAAATGTTTCTTCAAGCAATGCTGGAGAAAAATATGTTTTCATGAACATAACAATTCCCACAAACAGCTCATGGAATAGGATACCCGAATCATTTGGAACCATAATCGCACCGCCAAATACAAATGGAACTATCGGTTTTATTAATATTAGTAATATTGGAAACGTTAAATTACAGTTTGAAGTTTATAGAGGCGGTGATAACGGATATCTTAGAATAGAAAATTCAACATTAGTTCCTTATGCATTTGAACTTGAAAAGCAAGTAAGAAAAGACTTGCAACTCGGTTGGGTCGTCCCAACAGGTGCAAATCAGCAATTATGGAACGCCACAATAACTATATCGTCTTCAGGCAGTCCAAAATTGGTAAACCTTACATTGGATACTAGAGATATTCCACCAACAATATCCAATGTTAATATTAATCCTATTCAATTCGAATACGGATATGATAATGTAACCATAGAGGCTACTGTAACCGATAACATAGCAGTTAGCAGCGTATGGACAAACATAACTCCTCCGAACGGTTCTAGCTTCATAATGTCAATGCAAAACTACAGTGGCAGCATTTATAATACAACTTATATTGGTCCTGTTGCAGGAACTCATCAGATAATAATCTGTGCAAACGATTCAGCAGCACTTGTAGCTTGCACATCTCCAATCAATATAACGAGCACTGATACAACGACTTTGTTAGTAATACCTAACATGACTTTGATAAATGCAACAAACATAACACAGGAATGGGGACAGAATTTTGTAATAAACTTCTCAGTAAATAATGTTGGTGGTGCAAGATCTTTGAATGCGAATGTTTCAATAAACAGTTCTTCCAGCATAACAACATCACCAAGCTATTATTCATACGGTCTGATGTTGAGAAACACCTCAAAATATAACATAACAACAATCAGCATTTCAAACGCAACATATCCTGGAATCTATTATGTTAATTTCACTACAAACTGGACTAACCTTAATGGCAACGCTAACTTTAGTTCAACTTTAATTCAAGTAAACGTAACTCGCAATCCTCTCATAGACATAGTAGAAAATGAAATATCTAAAATAATTTATACTGGAACAACAAACAGTTCAAACTTAACTCTAAGATCCATAGGGAATGATAATGCTACGAATGTTTCCTTAAGCTGTTTATCTGGGATTGTATGCCAAAACTTTACAGTAGGTTTCATACCTCAAAACATATCTGAGTTTGTAATAGGTAATGTAACAAACGCTACTATACCGTTCACTATTCCATCGAATTTCCCAACAGGAACGCACACTGGGGTAATCGCCATCAACTGGTCTGACAGCATATCATCGCAGAATTTCTCAACTACTCTACCAGTCTCTATAATGGTTCCAGCAAACATATCATGGATACAACAGCCAACTGAGATTTATAAAATAGTCTTTGATAATGAAACTGGTTCGTTTGGAGAATTAAACCTGACAAACACCGGAAATGCTAATATATCGTTCAATTTGTCTGTTAACGGAACAATAGTACCTTATTTAATTTTAGATAATTATACTACTTTGAACTATGGTGGGTCAAAAACAATCAAAGTCAATTATTCATCTCCATCAATAATTTACAATGCAAATTACACTGGCTATATAATCGCTAATTTAACAGGCGAATATAGAGACTATGCAACTGAAAAGGAAAAAGTTACTTTTGTAAGTTTATTCGTCGCACCTTACAATGTAAAAATAATATATCCAAATGAGACTAATCCGATGATTGGAGTTTATCCAAATGAAAACATACAAACAAAAGTTAATGTAACTGAGAATGGCACTATCGTAAGCTCTAATACAACATTTAATGTAAGTTTATTCAATGACACCTTGTCAAGTTTAGCAACCGTAGTAAGCTATATTTTCAATTCAACTCAAAATCTCTGGTTGGTTAATTTCACAGCACCAAACTTGGCAATGACTAGACTTTATAATCTAAATGTTACTGCAACGCATACCGGATACTTTAATAACACTAGGTCAGCCTTAGAATACAACTCTATTGTTTATAACGACTCAACTCCGCCATCAATAAACATAAGTCTTCCACTTAGAATTGTTGCAAATGCCACAATCGATATAAAGGTTTATGTAACAGAACCAGGTGGTCTTAAGAACATATCATCAAACATGACTTACCCAGATAGCTCTAACAATAACGTAAGCCTAACTTTCATCTCAAAGACTAATGATATCTACACTTTTGAAGTCAACTTCACCAATACATCTCAATTAGGAAATTATACAATACTTGTAAGAGCATGTGATGTATCTGAAAATTGTAATTCTACATCTTCTACTTTTGAAATCTTCAGGGTTATTACATTCAGTGGATATACAAAGGATGTAGAAAGTGTAAGTGAGAATCCGATACCAGTCAACTTTAAGTTTTTAGATACTGGAACCAGCAATTTAAGATTTAACTTCACTTCAAACTATACGAATGGCTATTATAACGAAACGATTGATGCAAAGTCATATGATATAGGCATGAATATACTAACAGCTGGATTTAGCAATTCCATAAGTATTTACAACTCTAATATCTCGACTAGCTATTATAATCCAATAGCGTTCGGCAACATTCCAAAAACCAGAATAACCCTTAGTGCATTGAAAGGATTTTATATAGGTAATTCATTACCATACACGTCTTCTAAAATTGTAATAGACTTTTCAGATTGCATAAGCAATGGTTGCGGCACTCCTATATTTGATCCTCAGCGTCTAGGAATTTATAAATATAATGGCAATTGGACTCCAAAGATTACTACAGCACAAAATACTCTTTGGACTAGAGTGAGTAATGTTAATTTTGATAATGTTGATAATTCTGTAAACCTTACAAGCTTAACTGTCAGTGCTAATACCTCAAGTTTAAGCGGAGCTTACATACTAGCTGAATATATATGTGGAAATGGTGAATGCGAATCAAGCTATGGTGAAAGTACTACTAATTGCCCAGTAGATTGTCCTTACATACCACCAGGTGGCGGGGGAGGTGGAGGAGGTGGTGGCGGGGGAGGTGGAGGAGGTGGTGGCGCTGGCGGCGGGGGAGCCGCAGGTGGAGGAGCTGGAGCCGGTGGTGCTGGTGGTGGAGGTGCAGCAGGAGCTGGAGGAGCAGCAGGGCTTCCACAGAAGCAAGTACCTTTAGAAGTAAAGTCAACATTGATAGAGACTACACTAGCCCCTGGAGAATCAAAGACATTTTCAATAGATATAACAAATAATTTGGATAATTCAGTATCAGCAACAGTTATTGCAGAAGGTCCTGTTTTCAATTTGCTAACTATACAAAAACCAGTTTTAAGTTTAGCATCAAAAGCAACAGAAGTGATAGAAATAAAAGCTACAGCTGGTACGAAGACTGTTCCTGGAATCTACACTGGTGAGATAGTGGTTAAGGCAGGTGCTGTAACTCATAGAACACCTGTAACAATTAATGTTAAAGCATTAATAGAACCTTTGCTCGATGTTAAGATAAAAGTTTTATCAAAAGAAGTTAGTCCTGGTGCAAATCTTTCATTCGAAGTGTCCTTAATCAACATGGGTGAGACAGCGAAAATAGAAGACATAACAGCTACTTATAATATAAAACAATTGAATAATCAGTCAAACATCATAACAACTGCTACGGAAACAGTTGCAGTTGACGATGTAAACACCTATAGGAGCACTATTAAAATACCAGAAAAAACTCCGGAAGATAAATACATAATTGAGGCTAATGTTTCATATTGGTTTGGAAATAAGTTTGCATTATCTACTGATACCTTTGATGTAACTACTTTACCTTGGCCATTAATATTTTTAAGATCTATATTCCTTAATTGGCTAACTTATGTTGTCTTGCTAGTAGGAGTTCCACTTGTAATAATATTCATGAGATGGTACTCTGCATACAGGGCATCTAAGATAGCAAAAGCAAGATACGTAGCTCCTCTTGATTTTAATACACTTCCAAAAGCAGGCCCAGATGCAATAGAAGTTGGTAGAATTGCAGAGACTGACGTAAAAGCTTACATAAACATACCACAACTTATAATGCACTCAATAGCTGCAGGAGGAACAGGCTCCGGTAAATCCGTCTCTGCACAAGTATGTTCAGAAGAACTTTTGAAGAGAAAAGTACCTATCATAGTCTTTGATCCTACAGCACAGTGGACAGGCTTCATGAAACCATGTAAATTACAGGCAATGATCGATTTATATCCGAAGTTTGGATTGAAACCAACTGATGTCAGAAGCTTTAAGACAAACATAATTTTAGTTGAAGACCCTGACATGCCGATTGACATAAAGAAGTACATGATTCCAGGAGAAATAACAGTATTTGTAATGAACAGATTGCCCGCTGAAAAACTTGATCATTTTGTTAGAAGAAGCATACAGGCAATATTCGATATGAGACCAGGAGAGTCTAAACAAATTAAGCTCTTACTTGTATACGACGAAGTACACAGGCTATTGCCAAAGTATGGAGGTAAAGGAGGTTATGTAGCAATAGAAAGAGCATGTAGAGAATTCAGAAAGTGGGGTATCGGCATATTCCTAATATCGCAGGTGCTGTTAGATTTCAAGGGTGCAATAAGAGCTAACATAGCAAACGAGATACAGTTGAGAACAAAGTATGAAGGTGACATAGGTAGAGTAAAATCAAAGTATGGAGTGGACTATGCATCCAAGGTCACCAGACTTACTATTGGAACTGGTTTATTCCAGAATCCAGAGTACAACAATGGAAGACCATGGTTCCTTAGCTTTAGACCGTTGTTGCACTCACCATTCGCATTAACGGACGAAGATGTTGACACTTACATAAGATTGAATAAGAGAATAGAGGCCGTTGACGCTGTAATAAAAAAGATGAAAGCCGATAAAGTAGATACTTATGATATAGAAGTTGAATTAAATATTGTAAAGGATAAGGTAAAAACAGCTGCATTTAAGATGGCAGAAACATATTTAGAGTCCATCGAAAAAAGAATTGAAAAGATGAAGTAGAATGAAAAAGAAAGCTGAAGAACCTAAGAAAGAGCCAAAAGAAGACGTAAAGAATTTATTGCTACACTTAGAAAGCGAATATAGAAAGGCAAACATTTCTGAAAAAAATTACAAAGAGCTCAAGGGAAAGTATAATAAAATGCTAAAAGGTGATTCTAAAGCCGAAAGGAAAAAGGAAGAGGCTTCTGAAAAAGAGGAAGTCGTTGAAGAAGATGAAACAGAAACTTCAGAAGAAAATGAAGAAGTGGAGCCAAAAGAAGTTGAGGAACATCTAAAAAAAGTTGAGGAAGTAGTGGAAAAAGAGATGTCTGAAGAACCTAAAAAAGAAGAAAAGAGAGGAGGTTTCTTTAAATCAATATTTGGAAAGAAGAAAGAATCTGGTTCTATTGAACAGCCTGCTCAAGAAACAGAACATCCTACAACTGATGATCCGCCAGCAAAAGATAAAAAATCTAAGGAAAAGGAAGAAGAAATTACTGAAATAACTCCTGAGGTAATAGAAAGATTAGCTCAACAAGTAAAAGAACAATCAGAAGGCCAAACAGAAGAAGGAAAAGAAGATTCGAAAGAGAAAAAATCTGGTGGACTATTAAAATCTATATTTGGTAAAAAGGAAGAAGCGAAGCCTTTACCTGAAGCATCAGCTGAAAGTGTTCCTGAATCTTCAGGTGCAGAAAAAAATAAAACAAATGGCACTGATTATAGTGTAGAAATAGAAAAATTAAAAATAATGATTGATACTGTAAGAGAAAGCGGTAAGGTAACAGATGAGACTGCTAGAGGCCTTTCTGAAAGCATAGGAGAGCTAAGGTCAATGGTCTTCCAAGCAGATGCTGAACTAAAAGAAGTTTCAATGAAAATGGAAAAAATAGAAGATGAAATATCCGAAGTTAGGCCACAAGAGATTCAGAAAAAGTTCAGAGAGTATAACGAGAACTTTGAAAAAAATCAGCTTGAACTAGAAAAACTTAGTAAGAAAGCAGAAGACTCAGGAGAAAAAATAAATAAAGTTTTTGAATTGCTTAAGAGCATCGGCGGAATTGAAAACTTAATAAATGTAAACCAGCAGGTTCAGAAAAAATTAGAAGACGTAAATGAATCAATGAAGTATATAGAAAGAATAGGAACCAAAACTGAAAAGATGTTTATTGACCTTAGTAAAGGCTTGCAAGATCTTATTTTTATAAAGGCTAAACAAGATGACTTTAATGAAAGCTTAAAAGACATCATAAAGAATATTGATTCTTTGAATGTAAAGTTTGAAGGATATATAACCAAGAAAGACCTGGACGCCTTCAAAGAAGATAACATGCTCATTAAAAAACAAATAGAGGATATAAAAAAAGTGTTACCTATAGCAGATCTAAAACTACCTGAAGACATAATTAGTCTTAGAAAAGAAAGGGAAGACATAAATTCACTTCTAGAGTCTTTGGAAGAGCAATGTGCTAGAGGAAAAGTATCAAAGGATGAATTTGCAAAAATTAAAGATGCAAACACAAAAAGACTAGAAGAAATTAGAACTAGTTTAGAAAGTGAATGGAAAAATATTGGAGATTTGATAAAACCTACTGAAAAAGAAGAACCTGAAGAAGCTGAACCTACTAAAATGAAAGAGGAAAAACCTAAGAAAAAGGTTGAGGAAGCTGCAAAAGAGGAAGTTCAAGAAGAAATTGTTGAAGAGAAAGTTGAGAAAAAACCTGAATCACCTAAGAAAATCGAAGAGATACCAAAAGAAAAGATAATTGAAATAAAAAAGCCTACTAAAAAATTGAAAAGTAAAATTGTAAAGAAGAAAGAAGTTCCTAAGAAGGTTGTAAAAGAGAAAGAAAAGCCAAAGGCTGAACCTAAAAAAGAGTTAAAGCCTAAGGTGTCAAAACCAAAATCCGAATCACAAAGAAAAGCAGAAATACTTAGCAGCCTTAAAAAACTACATTAAATTTTATTAACGACTATAATCTTAGAAAGTTCTTTTGAAGCTATCAATATTCTATTCTTCTCAAGATTTATCCTGTTTTCTAAAAGTTTCTTTTCCTTTTCTAAGGCATTCTTAATATCTTTATAGACTTCATTTGATATTTTACCTACTTTAAAGTTTGTTTCACTGTTATCAATAGATCGATTAATATCTTCAGTCTCTTCTTTGAATGTCTCTATCTGCGTTGCACCTTCGATAATTTCTTTTAAAAAGTCATCAACTTTGCTCAAGTTTATCTTTTTTATAGTCATTATACTCACGTCATGCTTTAGCAGCTGGGGTTATTTGATAAATTGAACTGCCAGTCTCTATTTTTTGAATATTTATTTTCTCAGTTGTTCTTTTCCTTTTAGTTTTTCTTTGGTTCTTTGGCTCTTTAATTTTCTCCTTTTCTATTTTTAGTGCCTCGTTTGTTATTGCTTTCAAGAAGTTTAGACTATCATCCACAAGTTTGTTTATGCTCTTTATCAATTCAACGCTCTGTCTTCTTAATTTTTTGTCATCGTTCTCAAAAACTTCCTTTGGAATTTTACCCTTGTTATAATTCAGGTTAACTTTATCTATTGCAGATAGCATGTCATCCAATTTCTCTTGTAAAATTTTTATTTCAGAAGAGTTTTCATAAATTTTTGTTGCATGCTCTAGTATCTTGTCTTTTTCAGTCATCTTTATCCTATAAATAGTATATTATGTGGGATTTTAAATTATGTTTCTTTGGAACAATAATGTTTTTCATTTGACAAATACCATTATACGCTGTGAAAAGTAAAGAAATTTTAAACATAGTATTAATAAATTTGCTAGTCTTTTTCGCCTTGATATCAATACACGAGCTTAGCCATGTGGCAGCTGGGATAATTTTCGGCTGTAAAAATCAAATATCTGTTTTTATGGATTCTAATTTAATAGGACCCTATACGAGCTTCTCTTGTTCAGGAAATAGCATCCTAGTTTACTTTAGTAGCTTCATTATTACCTCTTGTTTTAGCCTGTTGTTCTTGTCTTTAAGGTCTTCTGCCAGAAGACTCTTCTTAATAAGTTTAGGGTTGTCTGTAGTATTTAGCTCCTTAGATATTAGCATTGTCACGAACATGAACTATTTGTTTTATCCTGCAATCTCTATAGGCTTTATAATAACGAGTATAGGAGAGTATTCAATAGCTTCCTCATACATAAATAACGAGCTACTAGATTTGTTTGAGATTGAAAAAGAAATTACTTAATTTTTAGTTGCTTATTTTCTTGCTATTGACATGTTTAGACTTTCTGTTTCTCACATTTATTAATTATAATAATAAATTAATATTATGTTAGTAAAAGAATTGATGAGTAAAAAAGTGATTACAATAGGCCCTGATGATTTTTTAGTTGATGCAATTAGAAAAATGAGTGATAATGGCATTGGATGTCTAATTGTGACCAAAAATGATAAAGCTATAGGAATACTAACTGAAAGAGATGCAATAAATTGTCTAGCTCAAAAAAATAATAATTATAAACAAACAACAGGTGAAACTAAAGTATCAGATATAATGACGCATTACGTAATTTCAATTAGCCCAAACGCAAAAATAGAAAAAGCAATCGAAGTAATGAAAGAAAATAAAATAAAGAAATTACCAGTTTTAGATGATTCAACTAAAGTAGTTGGTATAATAACTATCACTGATATTTGTTTAGCAGAACCAAAAATAATTGAAAAATTATTAGAATTCTTATCTAAGGAATAACAAACTTATAAACTAAAAATAATTTTTTATTCGTGTCTAAACAGTATCATAATTGGCAAAATTAACATTAATTTTTAAATTCCAAGTTTTTATATAACTCGTTTTAACTTACGTTGTAATTTATGAATAATTAAATTATACATATAACTTTAGATTTTCTAAATATATCTTAGATTATTATTAAATATGTTAATTGAATATTAATTATGGAAAAAAGGAAAATTTTGCTAGTTTTACTTATATCAATTATCTCATTTTCTTCAATTTACCTAATTGGAACAAGGATCAGCGGCATGTTTATTGGCTTTGGCACTCCTGCAGGAGAGTTCAAGTGGTGGAATGTTTCTTGGCATTATAGAGTAAGATTGGAAATAAACTCTACATATTACAATAGAACAGATTGGCCAATAGAGCAGGTGATAAACTTCACAGACTTGATGCCATCTGGTACGTTTGACGACAATTCCACCAGAGTTTTTGAATACACC
>Ga0315277_10011143_pt1 | contig 11342 bp, 8 predicted proteins | sample YL17G05_15_MG_FD_203695 | JGI IMG/M metagenome (GOLD analysis project Ga0315277, IMG submission 203695) | Sediment microbial communities from Yellowstone Lake, YNP, Wyoming, USA - YL17G05_15 | ecosystem: Environmental > Aquatic > Freshwater > Lake > Sediment | place: USA: Wyoming | collected...
GAGTTACGACATTTGGCGTCGTGGGAGACAACAATGCTTCACAGTAGGAGGTTTGGGCAACTCCTCAGTTTACCCAATCCTCCGGTTTGTAGCGATGTTGAGCGAACTCGGATAGTAGAAGTAATAAGGAAAACGGGGAAAGGGGGAAGAAGGGAAGAAGGAAGTTTGTGTTTTGATTCCCCTTTTTCCCCTTTCCCCTCTTCCCCGATTCCACCCTATAGGGATGGCAAGGAATTCACGCTTCTGCTGTTCCTGTCGATAGTCGGACAGTTGCTCGTCCCCCGACGCTCTGAGCCATGCCCACCGAAAAAGCCACCGCCATCGTGCTGCGGACCGTGGAGTTCAGCGAGACGAGCCTGGTGGTGACGCTGTTTACCCGGGAGTTCGGCAAGATAGGGGCTTTGGCGAAGGGAGCCAGACGTCCCAAGGCCCCCTTCGACTCTGCTCTTGACGTGTTGACCCTCTGTCGAATAGTCTTCCTCCACAAATCGTCCGAAGCCCTCGACTTGTTGACCGAAGCCAAACTCCTGCGGCGGTTTCGCCCGGCTGGTAGGGACCTTTCGAGTCTCTACGCCGGCTACTACGTGGCCGAGCTGCTCAGGGACCTGACCGACGACTGCGACCCCCATCCGGAACTGTTCGACTTGGCCGACGAGACCCTGGAAGCACTGGCCGCCGGAGACGCGGTTTCCCGCCGGGTGGTCCGATTTGAGCTCGGCGCCCTGCGGCTGCTGGGACACCTGCCCTCGCTGGAGTGCTGCGTCGAATGCTCCGTGCCGGTGCAGTCCACGGGCCGGGTCGCCTTCGGAGAACTCGATGGCGGGGTGCTTTGTGAGAGCTGTCGCAAGGGAAGGAAGCAGGTTGTCTCGGTCAGCGGAGGTACGCTAAGGACGATGACGCGACTGGCCGATCCCGAGGCCGAGGCCTGGCGGCGCATCGAGATCAGCTCGCCAGCACTGGCCGAGATCCGCGGCGTGTTGAACCGCTACTTCACCAACCTGTTGGGGCGGAGGCCCCGGATGCACGCGTACCTGGTGGGGGGACATGCCTGATTGGACAGGCAGCCGGCGTCGCAGGGACGCCGGAACCGGCGGCACGTTTGCCGCCGGCGATTGCGGGTCTGTGAGGCGGGCAGCGAAGCCCCGGCAGGCCCGTGTGGGAATTGACACTTCGCCGCAGCCACCAACGAAGGACAAGGATGTCCGGCATGTCCACCCAGGGATGGAGACTCTTGCCGTATTGCGCGGTGATAGCTCCGTTTTCGTCGCGCGAAGGCGGGGAAGTTGGAGACAGTCCCCGAGCCTTCCGCCTCTCAGAGGCTGTCCGAAGAGTCTCCCCTCTCCCTCTGGGAGAGGGGCAGGGGGTGAGGGCTTGGCGAAACCACGCAAACGGAATAGACAGTTTTGCGTCAGCAGGCCCTCACCCTAACCCTCTCCCAGAGGGAGAGGGGACCGTTGTTTCACACTTCTCAGACAGCCTCTCACTCCCGGCGGTCTGCCGGCGGTCTGGTTGCACGCTGGTGGCGTTTCTTGCCTGGTTGTTCTCGGCTGCCGGTTGTGCGGGCGTGCCGCCCGGGCCCGACCGGGTGAACACCCGCCCGCCGGGCAGAGCCTCGTCGTCGGCCGAGGATGATGAGAACAGCGGCTGGTTGTTCGATCGGCTGATGGGCCGCCAGCCGCAGGCCTCGCAGGGTGCCACTGGCGCGACGCCGGTGCCACCACTGGGTGCTCCCGGAGTTGTTCCGGCATCGGCCTCCGAACCCGTTTCTCCCCCGGCGGCGGTCGCCTCGGGGGCCTCGGCTGCGGCACCGAAGCCGGACGACAAATCCGGCTTTGAGTGGTCCGACCTGAGCCCGAACAACATCGTCAAGAACGTCAAGAGCGCGGTCGGCCTGGGGCCGGACGAAGGGCTCGCCCGCAAGCTCATGGAGGAAGGCAAGACCCTCTTCGAGCAGAAGAAGTACGCCGAGGCGGCCAAGAAATACAAGTCGGCGGCCGGGCGCTGGCCCGACTCAGTGCTCGAGGAAGACGCCCTCTTCTGGCTGGCCGAGTGCTACTTTTTTGCGGACGAGTATCCCAACGCACAAGACGCCTACGACAACCTGTTGAAGAAATACGACAACTCCCGCTATCTGGACACGGTCGCCAATCGGCTGTTCTCCATCGGCCGATACTGGGAACAGCTCGAGGCGGCCCACGCACACTGGCCGGTGACACCCAACCTCACGGACAAGGAGCGGCCCTGGTTCGACACTTTCGGCAACGCCCTGAAGGCCTACGAGACCATCCGCATGAAGGATCCCACCGGCCGGCTGGCCGACGACAGCATCATGGCCACGGCCAACGCCTATTTCGCCAAGGGCCGCTACGAGGACGCCGCCTACTACTACGACCTGCTGCGCAAGGAGTACCCTCGCAGCGAGCACCAGCTCCAGGCCCACGTGCTGGGATTGCAGAGCAAGCTGCGGGTGTACCAGGGCAACCTGTACGACGGCACGCCGCTGAGCGAGGCGGACCAGATCGCCCAGCAGACGCTGACCCAGTTCCGCGACCAATTGGGCCCGGAGCAGGTTCGCGTGGCGCAGGCCCGCGACAACATCCTCGAACAGAAGGCCGATCGCGACTGGGTCGTAGCCCAATACTACGATAAGAAGAAAGAGTTCGGTGCCGCCCGCGTCTACTACCAGTACCTCATCAAGGACTATCCTCTGACCCAAGCCGCTCACAAGGCCCGGGCCAGGCTGGACCAGATCCGCGACGAGCCGGATCGGCCGCCCAACCGGTTCAAGTGGCTGACTGACGCGTTCCCGGCGGAAGATTAGAGCCATGGCAGATCATTGTAGGAGGCGACTCCAGTCGCCGACGCCATCTTGCAGGAAACGAGCCTCCTGGCCGGTCCGGCGTGACCGCCGAATCCGATCGGCGACTGGAGTCGCCTCCTACATCGCCTCCTACATCGCCCTGTTGGCTTCCCTGGCCGGTTGTGCAGGCTACCAGATCGGCAACCAGTCGCTCTACCCGGCCCACATCCGCACCGTCTACGTCCCCATGTTCGACTCGACCAGCTTCCGCCGCAACCTGGGCGAGCAGCTCACGGAGGCGGTACAGAAGGAGATCGAGCTGAAGACCCCCTACAAGGTCGTGCACGACCCCAGCGCCGACAGCATCCTCAGCGGACAGATCGTGGGCGAAACGAAGCGCCTGGTGGTCGGCAGCCGCACCGGCGATCCCCGCGAAATCCAGGTCAACCTGCGGGTGGAGGTCAGTTGGATCGACCGCTGGGGCGGCGTGATCCGCCGGGCCGAACCGATTCCGCTCGCGCCCGAAATCACCGACGTCGGCGCCAGCGCCAACGTCATCCCCGAGGTCGGCCAATCGGTGGCTGCCGCCCATCAGCAGGCCATCAGCCGTCTGGCCGAACAGATCGTGGCGTTGATGGAAGCACCGTGGTAGACTGAGGGGGCTGAATGCTGAGTGCTGAATGCTGAATGCTGAAGGTATGCCACGCGCGGCGCACTGGAAGCTCCGCACGCAGACGCTCCTGGCGGGCAAGATCCCGCTGTTGATGGGCGTCGTCAACGTCACGCCCGACAGCTTCTCCGACGGTGGACGGTTCTTCCATCCGGCCGCGGCTGTAGAGCGAGGGCTGCAACTGGCGGCCGAGGGCGCGGATCTGCTGGACGTCGGGGGCCAAAGCACCCGGCCCGGCTCCCAGCCGGTGGATGCCGACGAGGAACTCCGCCGCGTCATGCCGGTGGTGACCGCGCTGTGCGAGAAGACCACCCTGCCGGTGTCGATCGACACCTCCAAGGCCGTCGTCGCCCGCGAGGCCCTGGCGGCGGGCGCCCAGGTCATCAACGACATCACTGCCCTGACGGGCGACGAAGCGATGCCGGCCGTGGCGGCCGAAACCGGCTGCGGCGTGTGCGCGATGCACATGCGGGGCACGCCCCGCACGATGCAGCAGGATCCAGTCTACCACGACGTGGTCGAGGACGTCATGAGATACCTCGCCGCTCGCCGCGATGCGCTCGTCGCTGCTGGCGTCGAGCAGGCCCGCATCGCGCTGGACCCGGGCATCGGCTTCGGCAAGACGGCGGAGCACAACCTGACGCTGCTAAAAAACGCGTGGCGGCTGCACGCGCTGGGCTGCCCGCTGCTGGTGGGTCACTCGCGGAAGCGTTTCATCGGCGAGGTGCTCGGCGACAGCCGGACGGACCGGACCGCCGGCACGATTGGTGTGGCCTTATCGCTGGCCCGGCAGGGTGTGCAAATCCTCCGCGTGCACGACGTGGCTCCGGTGCGTCAGGCGCTGCTGCTCTACGAAGCGACATCGCCCGGTTACGAAATGGGTGCGGCGTTCCGCCAACCAGGCCAGCGATCCTAAGTTGCTCTTGCACAATGAGTTGCATTCACCACGCCTCCCGCTAATCCCCGGTAATCTCCGTTGACTTATAGGCCCGTCCAAGGGATACTTACAAAGCGGCAGCCAACAAACTCTTCTCATTTTTCCAAGTCTTCCCAGATTCGCGCCGCAAAAGACGTCTGCCGTGGCAATCAGTCAGATGGACGACCTGCGAGAATACTGCCTCGACGTGGGCCGGCGTGCCGCTCGGGCGGCCGTTGAGCTGGCCCGGGTCAGCGGGGCTCAGAAACAGCAGTGGCTTCGCGGCAGCGGCCGCCTGCTGATCGAGCGGTTGGCAGCGCTCGGCGAGGCCAACCGACTGGACCTGGCAGCCGCGCCCGGCTTCGGCCTAGGCGATGCCCAGATCGACCGGCTGCGACTCAGCTCGAAAGAGATCGACGCGATGGCCCGGGCGCTGGAGGAGGTGGCCGCTTTGCCGGAGCCGATCGGTGAGGTGATCTCTTCCTCGATCCGGCCCAGCGGACTGGAGGTCCAGAAGGTCCGAGTGCCGCTGGGGGTGATCTTCTTCATCTACGAATCGCGGCCGAACGTGACGGCCGACGCCGCCGCGTTGTGTGTCAAGGCAGGCAACGCGGTGATTCTACGGGGTGGGAAGGAGGCCGCCCGTAGCAACGCCGCGATTGCCGCCATCCTCAGCGAGGCGGCCACCGACGCCGGACTGCCCGCCGACGCAGTCCAACTGGTGGCCACCGCCGACCGTGAGGCAGTGAGCCATTTCCTGCAGATGCCCGAGTGTATCAACGTCGTCATTCCCCGCGGCGGCGAGGGCCTGATCCGCCGGGTGAGCCAGGAGGCCCGGATGCCCGTGATCAAACACTATGCCGGCAACTGCCACGTCTACCTCGACAAGGCGGCCGACCCGGACATGGCCGAGCGGCTGGTGGTCAACTCGAAGTGCCAGCGGGTGGGCGTGTGCAATGCGGCCGAGTCGCTGGTGGTCCACGCCGAGGTGGCCGAGGCCCTGCTGCCGCGAATCGGCCAGGCCCTGAGCGAGCGGGGAGTCGAGATCCGCGGCGACGGGCGGACCAGGAAGTTGTTACCCCAGGCCAAGCCGGCGACCGAAGAAGACTTCCGTACGGAGTACCTCGCGCCGGTGATTTCGGTCAAGGTGGTCGATTCGCTCGACGAGGCGATCGAGCACATCAACCGCTATAGCTCCCAGCACACGGAGGCCATCGTTACCAGCGACCTGGACGCCGCCCGGGAGTTCGCCAAGCGGATCGACAGCTCGGCAGTGATGATCAACGCCAGCACGAGACTGAACGACGGCGGCCAGTTCGGCCTGGGCGCGGAGATCGGCATCAGCACCGACAAGTTCCACGCCCGCGGCCCCTGCGGGGTCAACGAATTGACCAGCTACAAGTACGTGGCCTATGGCAGCGGACAGGTGAGGGAGTGAGTGAGTGGGTAGTGGATAGTGGAAAGTGGAGAGCAGTGAGGGGCCAGGGCATTCAGTATTCAGCATTCAGCATTCCGGAAGGACGGATCGATGGGCGGTGACGTACTCAGCCAAACGGAAGTGGAAAGTCTCCTGAGCGCGATGGCAGCCGGCGGCGAGGAGTCGGCGGTTGCGCTGCCGCGGGCAGGCCGAGAGCAGCAGGATCGCCCCGATCAGGCGGCAGGCCTGAGCTTCACGCCGCCCAAACCCCGCGAAAAGGTCATCCCCTACGACTTCAAGCGCCCGGAGCGTGTCGGCAAGGAGCAGATGCGGGCGTTGCAGACGCTGCACGAGGGGTTCGGGCGCAATTTCGGGGCGGCGCTTTCGGCGCTGCTGCGGAGCATCGTGGAAGTGAAGCTGACCAGCGTGGACCAGCTTACCTACAGCGAATTCGTCTTCAGCCTGGAGAACCCCACCTGTTTCAACCTGCTGAAGGCCGAGCCGCTGGAGGGGAACCTGATCCTGGACATCAACCCCTCGATCCTCTACCCGATCATCGACCGCCTGCTGGGTGGCGGCCGCGAGGGCGGGCCGCTGGCCCGCCGGCCGCTGACGGAAATCGAGATGCGGCTGGTCTCGCGGATTACCGGGCTGTTTCTGGAGGAGCTGCACCACGCCTGGGAAAACGTCCTGGAGTTGAAACTGGAGGTGGTCCAGGTAGAAAGCAATCCGCAATTGGCCCAGATCGTCCCGCCCAACGAAGTCGTGGTGCTGATCAGTTTCGAGCTCACGATCGGCGACATCCGCGGGATGGTGAACCTCTGCATCCCCTACAACTCGATCGAGCGGATCGGCAGCAAGCTCTCGGCCAACAGTTGGGTGGCCTACGGCCGCCGCCAGGCCACGCCCGAGAACATCCGCCAGATCAGCCAAACGCTCTCTGCGTCGCTGGTGGAGCTGGAGGTGGAGTTGGCCCGAACACAAATCGACACGGGCGATTTGATCGGACTGCGCGTGGGCGACGTGATCACCACGCCGAAGGACATTCATAGCCCACTGACGGTCTGCGTGGAAGGCGTTCCCAAGTTCCACGCTCGCCCCGGCGCGTTCAAAGGCCACAAGGCAATCCTTGTCGAGGGCACCCTCGAGAATCCCGTCCAGGCGGCGGGAGGCGGGGGGGAAGGCTGAATGCTGAAGGCTGAATGCTGAAGGCTGACTCACCCCGGAGCCGGCTACGTAGAGAACAAAGGGGGTGTCCTTTCCCCTTTTTCGGCCCCGACGCAACCCCGTCTTCCTGGGGGAAGGCCGATGCCACTTGACAGGCGTCCGGCGGGGTTGGTACCCTATAAGTGTGTGTCTTCTCAAGGCCAATCGGCTCCGGAACCTTTGCGCCTGGTGTCTGTTATGAGATCCCATCTTCGCGGGCGTAATTTGGCCCGCTCGATCGTCTTTGTGCCGGTCGTGTTGGGGTTGGTTGCGTTCTGCTGCCGTGCGCAGGCGGCCCAGCCCCCGGGCCCGGCTCCGCCTGCGGAGGCTGCACCGAAGCCCGCGCCGGCTCCAAAGGCTGCGCCGAAGCCTGCTCCGGCCCCGGCCCCGAACGCCGGGCCGCCGTCACCGCTGGCTGCCCCGCCGGAGACGAAACCATACATCATCGACAAGGTTGACGAGGAGCAAAAGAAGCAGCGGACGCAGGTGACCCTGAAGATCCTCCGGGCACCGGACTTCGGTGCGGGCGAGCAAGAGGTGTTTGACACTTACTACAGGGACTATGCCCTGGCCCGATGGTCGGATTATGAAAAGAACCTTGCTTCGGTTGGCGCCTTCCGCAGAGATCTGCGGACCGACTTCGAAAATGCCAAGAGCGGTCGTGTCCACGATCACCTCAATTCTGTGGTCTTGGACTATATGAAGATCCGGGCGACGGGGCACTACCACCCAGCGACACGCTTCAACGCGATGCTGATGATCAGCGATCTCAACAGCGTGGAAGGGAAGGCGCCCGTTCCGTTGCCGGCGGCCCTCCCCGTGCTGGTCAGCGCGGTGGAGGAGCCGCAGCAACTCGACGCCGTGAAGGTGGCGGCGTTGGTGGGGATCCTTCGCCACCTACAGCTTGGCGCGGTCAAGAGCCCCGACGATCGCAAGACGGTAGGTGACGCGGCGCTGGCCTTGGCCGGTTCGCAGCGGCCGCCCGGCCGATCGGCCGACGGACACGTGTGGATGCGCAAACTGGCCGCCGAGATTTTGGGAGAGCTGCGGGCCGTGGGCGACAACGGTGCGGTGGCCACGACGCTGGGCGGGATGGCGTCCGAGGCGACGACCCCTTTCTACGCCCGGTGCACCGCCGCAGAGGCCCTGGGGAAGCTGGACTACCAGGGTGCGGCCGGGTTGGATGCCTCGAAGTTGGCGGCGTCGCTGGGCCGGCTGGCCTTAGACGCCTGCACCGCGGAGGCCAAGGCCCAGACCGAGGCTGAGGCCAAGCCCAGGTCCCAACCCAACCCGGAGGTTCCCTTTCCCGGACCTGGAGGCCGAGGTGGTTCCGGATCCGGCGTCCGAGGTGGTTCCGGATCGGGCGTCCGAGGTGGTTCCGGATCCGGCGTCCGAGGCCTTCCTGGACCTGGAGCCCGAGGTAGTTCCGGGCCCGTCGTCCGAGGAGGTTCCGGAGCCGGCGCCCGAGGTGGTCCTGTAGCCCCACCTTTCCCCGAGCTCGGACCACCGCTGGGACTTCAACCTGCGGTCAAGCCGCAGCCGCCCACCCCCCTGGTCTTTCGCAACCGGTTGAAGCACTGCGTCAACGCGGCCTCGGTGGGGTTGGGCGGCACGGAAGCCAACCCCGGGGGAGTCGCCTCCCTGGCCAAGGGGACACCCCACGAGAAGTTCGTCGCCGACCTGCAACAACAGCTCCGGGCGATCCTGGACCTCATCGAAGCCAACAGGACCGATGAGGAGGAGAAGCTGAAGGAGATGATGAAGAAACTCACTCCGGAGGCGGAGAAGATCCGGGCGTTGCTCGCCAAGCCGCCTACATAGGATTACTGCGCGGCGTCGGCATGGTTGACCGTTTATCGGGGGAACGTTCCATCGGCAAAAGGATTTGCCCAACGTGCCGCTCTTCTGCAAGCGACTGATGGCCGGCGCCCTGCTGCTAGCCTGTTTCCTGCCGGGTCTGGGGATTGCAGGCTGCGGGTGGTTGACCGACGGGGCGTTGCGGGAGTTGACCTGGGCGCCGAGCGCTCGGCCCGCTGAAGCCGATCAGACGCCCGAATCCACCCGGCCGCGTCCGCCCAGCCCGGACGCCGAGTCTTCCGGCGACCGGGCGGTGCTTTCCCGCCGTACCGACACGGCGGGCCATAGTGTCTGGATCCGGGCCATCCCGTCCTCGCAGGACGCTTCTGCCGAGGCGGGTTGCCGGTGGCGGTATCCGGCGCTGGAAGAACTCATCGCCCGGCCGCCCGACCAACTTTCGGTCGGCACCCGCCGCCCCGACTGGCACCGCTATTTGGCCGACGCCGACCCCGTCGTGGCCGGCAACGCCGCAATCGCCCTGGCCCGATCCGGCGATGCCCGCGGCGCAGAGCGATTGGCCGACGTCGTGCGGACGACCAATGCGACCCTGCCGATGCGCTGCGCGACGGTCGAGGCCCTGGCCGGATTGCAGGGGCCCTCGGTGGTCGCCCTGTTGCGGCAACTCCTCGATCAGTACGGCCGCCTCACGCCGGAACCCGCGACAACGTACCAGGCCGACCTGCACGTCGAACTGATCCGCGGCCTGGCGCGGCACGTCGACCCGGCCGACGATCGCCGTTTCGTCGCGGCGCTGCGGAGCCGCTCGGCCAACGTGCGGCTGGAGGCGCTGCGGGCGTGGGCCGATGGCCGACGTGGCGAGCTGCCGGGCGAGGCGGCAGACCTGCGTGGCGACACCGATCGAGACGTACGTGCCGCGGCAATCCGGACGCTGGCCAGGCGACGTCACCCCGAGGCCCAGAAATGCGCGATCGCCGCCTTGCAGGACTGCGAACTGACGGTTCGCACCGCGGCGGTCGCCTCCCTGGGAGAGCTAGGCGGCAGCCAGTCCCGGGCCGCCTTGGCAAGGCTGCTGAAGGACCAGCCAGAGGCCATCCGCGCCGCCGCAGTCTCGGCCCTGGCCCAACTGGGGGCCGAGCAGGAGGTGCTGGGAGCGGCCGGAGACCGGTCGTGGCGGGTACGGTTGAACGTAGCCCAGGCCCTGGCCCCAGATGCCCAGGGCAGAGCCGCTGTGGCCGCCCGCCAGTTGCTGCAAGATCCCAGCGCGGCGGTCCAGCGCCAGGTGGTCCTGGCGTTGGCCAAGTGGCCGCTGCCACAGGCCGGACCGATCCTGCTGGAGGCGATGGGCAGCCGCAGCCTTTTGACGCGCGAAACCGCCGCCGGGCAACTGGCCGCCCGGTGGCCCCCGGCCGCGGAGTTTTCGCTGGAGGCCCCGCCCGAACCCCGTCTCGGCGCGCTGGAAGAGCTGGAAGAACGGTTCCGCGAGCAGTTCGGTCTCGGCCAACGGGCCGCGCCGACGGAGGCTGCTGCCGATGGTCCGCCGGCTGCCACGATTACCCCGCAGACGGTCGATCAGATCGCCACGTTGGATCGATTGGCCTCGTCCGACGTATCGGAGCGGCGTGAGGCGGCTGGCCAGTTGGCACAACTGGCCCGGCAGCGATCCTTGGACCCTCTGGCCACGGCGCGGCTGGCCGAGCTGATCGTGGCCGAGCCTGACGAGTTGGTCTGGCAAAGCGTACTGACGGCGGTCGCCGACGATGCCAGTGAACCGTGCATACGGCTGGCGTACGCGGCGATCAGCCACCCCTCGGCCGAAGTCCGGCGTCGGGCGTGCGAGCATCTGGCGGCCCATCCGTCCCCCGACCACGCCAAGGTGCTCGCGCCGACGTTGGAAGACCGCAACGAAGCGGTGGTGCGTGCCGCCGTGCGGGCGCTGGGCGCGGCGGGCCGGTTGGACGACACCCAGCCGCTGCAGCGAGTGCTGCGGTCCACCAACGAGTACCTGCGGCTCGAAGCGGCCGTGGCCCTGGTTCGGCTGGTGGATCCGGCCGGGTACCGTCTGGGTGCGACGGCACTGGAGCAGTTGGCCTGCAGCGCCGACCCGAAGGTCCGCTGCCAGGTGGCCGTGGCGATGGGTGAAACGGCCCAGCCCACGTTCGTGCCGATCTTGATCCGCCTGCTGGACGATCGCCCGGCCGTCTGCCGCGCAGCCCTGGAGGGTCTTCCCAAGACGGTCGGCCACGACGTTTCGGCGTCAGAGGACGGGCCGCCGGCAGGCACTTCGCAACGGGTGCGGCGATGGAAGCAGTGGTTCGATCGCCGTCAGGGTCTGGCCACCGGTGGTGCAGCGGCAGAATCGACCTGACCGATCCCCAGGGGCAGCGCCGCCCGCCGCCGGTAGCGCCTAACCCGCATCTCTCGCCCATACCCCCCATCAACTCAGGGCGAACCTGGCGTCAACGCAGTGGCACCGGCGTCTCGCCGGTGTGACACAAGTGAATGCATCGCCATGGGT
>Ga0315277_10011144_pt1 | contig 11341 bp, 19 predicted proteins | sample YL17G05_15_MG_FD_203695 | JGI IMG/M metagenome (GOLD analysis project Ga0315277, IMG submission 203695) | Sediment microbial communities from Yellowstone Lake, YNP, Wyoming, USA - YL17G05_15 | ecosystem: Environmental > Aquatic > Freshwater > Lake > Sediment | place: USA: Wyoming | collected...
AAATAGAACTCAAATTAAGAAAATAATAGAGTGCGAACCCTAAGGGGACAGGTCCCTTTTGACCTGGGATTTGATAAAAATCTAACGAAATAAAAATCGCCGAGGAGGAAAAATGAAAATTTTAGGGAAAATTCTTGTGAGTTTAGGCCTATTATTAATATTTTATTCAATAGTCTATTGGTTTGCTAAAGGAGGTCCTTCAACAAATTGGGGCGGCTCAGAATTTGGGAATCTTTTTTTATTTATATTTATAGTCGTCCCCTCTATTTTTGGATTAATTTTTATAGTTATTGGTAGTATTCTAATAAAATTTAGCAGATCCTAACTAGACGACATTCTTTATTCTATTGAATATGTGAATGTATAACTATCTCTTAGATGATGTTCGTATGTTCTTAAGAATGTACGAATATTCATCAAGAGGATTTTTTAAAACACGAGGCCGAGCAGCGGCACGCTGCTCGGCCGGTAAGATCGCGGTGGCGTTAGTGCGGTTTGAAGTCGCCTTTCCAGTCGATTTCTCCAATAATCCTGCCGTTGTAATGTACATCACTGGACGCCCAGTGTGCGGAACAACCGATGTCATATCGCCCGGAGTCATCCTCTTGTCGCTTTTCGCCTGAAATCAGCTCGTTCAGCTTTACGTAAGCCCAGTACATAACTGCAATCAGCATGCCAATCAGCCCGAGGAAATTGACGACGACGATGAAGCTTAGGTACCCGGACATGCTTTCTCCCGCGCATCGTTTTGAGCTTATTATAATGATCTATCACAAAAAATCAAGCGAGAAGCCAGCAAAAATATTCATTAAGATGCTTTGGGTATATAATTAATCCGAACTAAAAATCATCGAGGAGGAAAATTTAAGATGAGAAAAATTAAGGTAACCGAAGATGGCCCGTATTTGGTTTCGGGAAAAGTGCCGCTTCAAGACGAAAAGATTGTTAATGATACCGATGGTTTTCCCTGTCGATGGAAGGTAACCAAGAAATATCGTCTCGAGAAACAATACTCTCTTTGTCGCTGCGGTCAATCTAAAAACAAACCATTTTGCGATAAAAGCCATACAAACGCAGGTTTTAATTGTGAAGAAATCGCCAGCAATGTGCCGTTTGAAGAGCAGGCGGAAGAAATTATTGGGCCAAATTTAATTCTTAAAGACGCTCCATTGCTTTGCGTCCACGCCAGCTTTTGTGATCGCGCTGGTGGAATCTGGGAGTTAACGGAAAAATCAAACGAAACAAAATCAAAAAAAACAGCAATCGAGGAAGCTGGTAATTGTCCTTCCGGACGGTTGGTGATCAATGACAAGAAGTCCAAAGAAGCCGTTGAGCCGGCGTTTGATCAATCAATTTCCGCAACTTATGACGCCGAAGGTGTCGTCGGCCCTTTATGGGTCAAAGGTGGTATCCCGATTGAATCGGCTAAGGGTGAGAGTTATGAGATTAGAAATCGGGTTACTCTTTGCCAGTGTGGCAAATCCCGAAACAAACCATTTTGTGACGGCTCACACTATCAATCGAAGGGGAAGAACTAAAAATCATCGAGGAATTAGGGTATAATTAATATAAGGAGGAGAATATGAATAAGATCTGGAAATTTGTGATTTCCATTCTTGTGAGTTTTTTAGCTGGAGCTATTGGCTCGATTTTTACCACGCCGGCAATCAGAGACTGGTATCCAACCTTAGCCAAACCCTGGTTTAATCCACCCAATTGGCTTTTTGGACCCGCGTGGACCGTTCTATACATCCTAATGGGAATTGCTTTGTATTTGGTCTGGACCTCGAGCAGGGAAAATAAAAAGATTGCCTACATTGTCTTTTTTGTCCAGTTGGCCTTAAATGCTCTTTGGTCTTATATTTTCTTTGGCGCTCACGGGTTGGGCTGGGCCTTTTTCGAGATTGTCGTGTTGTGGCTGGCCATCCTGGGGACAATTATTGCTTTTAATCGCATCCTAAAACCAGCGGCTTATCTGCTGATTCCTTATATTCTTTGGGTGACATTCGCCGCTATTTTGAACTACAGTGTTTGGCAATTAAACTAAAAATCGTCAAGGGGAATTTTTGGCTCAAAATCGCCCTCTCCTCTAACCCCTTCCACTTTTAACCTTTAACATCGATCTCTATTACAATTTTATTTCTAGATGATGTTCGTAGGTTCTTAAGAATGTGCGAATATTCATCACAGATGATTTGGGAGTATAATTAATTTGAACTAAAAATCGATGAAGAAAAGCCCCAAACTACTTCAGGAGCCCAAATCTTGGAAGTAAAGTAGCAAATTTTGACCTTTAACCTTTGTTAGTATATAATACAAATAGGATTAAATAATATGAAGAGCTCCCCCCAATTACAAAATGTAGTTTGGAAAGAAGGCAAATTTTATGTTGCTCAATGTTTGAATGTTGATGTTTCTAGTTTTGGTAAAACCAAGAAAGGGGCCTTGGATAATCTCAATGAAGCCTTAGAACTCTATTTTGAAGATCAAAAACCCATCAAATTTGTTAAAATTGAAAATCCTTCGATAGTCAAGAGTCAGTTTCAACATGCCTAAACTGTATTCTTCTAAACATATCATCAATGTTCTCGAGAAACATAAATTTGTTTATGTTTCTCAAAAAGGCAGCCATATTAAATATCGAAAATATGGACAACCGACTTTGACAGTCATTGTTCCCGCGAATCGTCGCGAAATACCGTTTGGTACTTTTCGTTCTATCTTGCGTCAATCCCAACTCCAAGAAACTGATTTCGAGTAGATGAGCCGTTAAATCTGGCATAATTTAAAATAAAAATCGCCGAAGGGAAATTTTTTGGTCTCCTAACCCTACCAAACAATTAACTTTTACAATAGAATCCCCATTATAATTTTATTTCTAGATGATGTTCGTAGGTTCTTAAGAATGTGCGAATATCGTCAAGATATTATATAATTGAATTATGGAACGAAAGATTGCCAAAAGAATGGAAAGGGTGTTTAAGGGCGTAGCTCATCATAAACGCGCCAGAATATTAGAGTTCATTGCCAAAGAGAATAACACTACCCTCTGGCAAATTAGTCAGGGTTTAGACATTAAGTTTAGGAATGCATCTCATCACACTGAAATAATGCAAAAAGCCGGCTTAATTGAGAAACAATATGTCGGGCGATCGATGATGCATTTTCTTACGCCATACGGCCAAAAGGTTTATAATTTTATGAAAACCTTAGAATAAAAATTAGGGCAGGCTTGACATTCAGGTTGACTTGTATTATAATGAATAAACTTAAGAGTTAGATACGTACTAAATTTTAAGTAACGCCTGTTGCCGAGACTATTACATTCTCTAATACTTTCCTAATTTTATCGGCATTACTATTCCGATTGGAAGTCAACTTAACGAATGCTCGGCAATGGGCTAAATCTCTTTCTCGACCAGCTTACACCGGTCGTTTTGTGGTATGATTAAATAAACCCCGGTTAGATTAAAAATTATCTAACGGGGTAAAGGAGGGTTTATGGATGATCAGTTGATTGGTTTCATTGTTCTTGCTGGTTTTTTAGGGCTCTTGCTTGGAATCGTGCCTTTGCCGCTGGTGATATTGACGAGAAAAAGCAAATATTCCCGTTTGTTTCGAGATATTGGGTTTTGGTTAGGCGGAATCGATCTCCTTTGTTTTTTGGGTCTGGCCCTCATTTATTATCCAACAAACGAATTAACCGGCATTACTTTCTCAATCGCCTCGGGATTATCATTTTTATTCCTTATAGGAATTTATATGACCAAGCCGCCAGATGTGGGTCAAGCCGGGGAACTCTCCAAGACTCTAAAATGGTTTTTAATTACGGTTTTAGTTTTAACCATTTTAAGTATTATTTTTATTTGGCTAAGATACGAAAATAATGCCAGCTCTAAATCAAGTACCAACTTAGCCAGCCCCACTCCCTCTAAAACAGCCACTCCACCACCTTCGGCCTCGACGATCGCCTGGTCAACTTACACCAATAAAACCTTTAATTTTTCGGTCCAATATCCCAGCAATTGCGCTGTCAAAGAGAACAATTTCGAAACCATTAGTGGTCCTTTGGCCGAAAATCACCATTGGCCATGGTTTGAGATTTATCATTTTGATAGTGATTTTTATCATCCGTCAGCCGGGACGGACGTTTATCAATGGTTAACCGAAGAGTCAAAACTAACTTATGATGAAGTTGATCCGAACCGTGACCTAAAAATAGCGGGTTTGCCGGCAATTCATCTTAAAAATCATCAGTCGCCCCAAACGGACGCCTCAGATTTTTACTTTTTTATTAAAGGCACGCAGCTTTTTGGCATCCAGATCGTCCAAGTCAATGGACAAGAGGATTGGGATTTGTATAATAAATTCTTAAATAGTTTTACGTTCAAAGAATAATGTCAAAATATTGGTCAAAAAAGGTGACTGAAGAAAGTAATGCCCTGGATTTAGAGCCAGGGGTTTTTACTTGGGATGACCCTGGCCGCATCGCTCGTTCGCTGACCCGATCGGCAAAAGAAAGCCCGCGGCGCAAAGGCACGCCGCTGCAGTCGGCGATGTCAATGCTAAATTTCTATCTCAACCGCGCTGGCAAAAATCTGCCAAAAGGGCGACGAGAAATTCTTGAGAAAGTAAAAATAGAACTTAGAAGGAGTATAATTCAATAAACCCCGGTTAGATTAAAAAATTATCTAACGGGGTAAAGGAGGTTTGATGAAAAAAGTGTTACTTTGGGGAGGGCTCGCTCTGACGATTGTGTTTTTTGCTTTTGCTTTTTTGGCTGGCGCCACCAACAATGGCAAGGCCATCTTGCCAGGAATCTATGGTACTAGCGGTCTGATGTGGGCCTTTTTTGCCGTCATCACCTTAATCTTATTCATCATCGGTTTGATTATGGTAATTGTCCAGGCAATTAAAAATCGACAAAGTTAAGAGATGAATTACTCTTTTGTCAAGATCTCGTAACCTCTTTTAGTCACGGCAATCGTGTGCTCAAAATGGGCTGAATCCGAGCCATCAGCCGTGACCACGGTCCAGCCGTCTTCAAGTATCTTCACCTGACAATCCCCTATTGAGACCATTGGCTCAATCGCCAGGACCATTCCTTCTTTAAGAATTGGTCCTGTTTTGGGTTTCCCGAAATTGGGAATTGAGGGCGGCTCCTGCAGGTTTTTACCAATACCATGACCGGCTAAATCCCGAATAACTGAATAACCGGCTTTCTCAATTGTTTTTTGAATTCTGCTTTGAATATCGCCCAAATGAACTCCCTCTTTGACTAAAGCTAATCCATCATAGAGCGATTTTTGGGTGATCTCTAATAGTCTTTTTTTCTTACTGCTTATTTTTCCCACCCCGACTGTTAGAGCGGTATCGGAATGGTATCCACGATGCAGGACACCTAAATCTAAACCGACAATGTCACCTTCTTCAATGACTTTATCATCGGGGATACCATGGACAACTTCATTATTAATTGAAATGCAGATCGCGGCAGGGTAGCCGGCATGGCCCAAAAAAGATGGTTTAACCCCGGCTTTTTTCATCTCTTGTTGGGCGATTTTATCGAGATCTTTGGTTTCTACGCCGGCTTTGGCATTTTTTGCCAATATTTTTAAAATATGGGCGGCAATTTTGCCTCCCTCTTTCATGATTTCAATTTCTCGGGCTGTTTTAATACTAATCATCGCTTTCTAATTTTTGCTGGATTTCTTCCCACACTTCTTCAATCGGCGGATTGCCATCAATTTCTATTATCTTACCTTCTTTTTGATAAAAGTCAACTAGCGGCGCGGTTTCGTTTTCATAAATATCAATCCGGCTTTTGATTGTCTCTGCGTTATCGTCCGTTCGCTGGACTAGTTTTCCCCCGCAAGCGTCACATTTGGTAATTCCCATTTTAGCGGGATTTTCAAAAACCTTTTCGCAATTTTCACAGATCCGCCGTGTCAAAATTCTGTTAATCAAGGATGGTGTATCAACCCTCAAAATTAAGATGATTGGTTTTATGCCCTTGAGAACTTTTTTGAGCGAATTGGCCTGATTGAGCGTTCGCGGATAACCATCGAAAACGACACCTTGGTCTAGATCCAGGCTCTTCAATTTTTCAGAGACGAATTGCTCAATCATCAGATCTGGAACAAGCTTGCCATCGTTTAAAATTTCTTTAAATTTCTTGCCGAGCTCCGTTTCTTTTTCCGATTCTTCGCGAATCAAATTACCCGTAGCAAAATAGTTCAAACCGTACTTTTGAACGATCCTTGCCGCTTGCGTTCCCTTACCCGAACCCGGCGGACCAAAAATGATGATTATTTTATTCATCGTTACTCCGCATTCGAGGGCGAAGGCGCTGCCTGGATGCCTTTATCAATAATTGAATCGATCAGCCAAATTCCGCCTTCGGAAATATTATTAATATTTAGAACGCGCACTTTGCCAGGCTCCTCATCATAATATAAATACAGGCGAACTTCAACGTTCCCTTCATCAATTTTATTGGTCGAATAAATTTTGATCGATTTTGGCGGGGTATCTTGCCCAATAAATTTTGAAAGTTCGGCGGAAACTTTTTCAATCGGCTGACCATCTTTATTTCTATAGGTAGCTAATTTTGCCTGGGCAACGTTGGTCAGTAAATCTCTGGCTTTTAGGGCATACTGCTCGCCATTGGTAGATGTCAGCGATTTAGACCATAAATCCATAAAGTCATTGACATTTTTCTCCGATTTTATTCGCCAAAGCTCCTCGGTTATGGAAGGTGAGGGCGAGGCTGGGGTTTTCTTTGAGGGCAATATTTTAAAGATATAATAAATACCAATCACGAGAACGATTATCAACAATATGCCAATGCCGATATAAATATAAGTTTTACCCAAAATCCCTCCCTATCGGACCGGCGCAATTGAGGTAATTGCCCAAATTCCTCTATCTCCTTTTGTCGCCGGTTGGGTTAGTTTTATTTGAAAGGTCTCGCCTTCTTTTTTAATCAAGACAACCGCCTCGCCATTTTCTTTTGATTTCAAGGATGTCTCATCACTACTGGTTATACCATAAACAGGTGAAGCATCTGATTTAACAGTTTCTTCGGGGCTAAGCCTAAAGATGTTTTTTCCGGCGTCAGCTGCTTTTTGCAATTTATCGGCTTTATCCTGATCGACTTTAAAAGTTACCACTTCATTTTGGGGAATTATTAAAACCTGTCCGGCCATAATTTTATTGGCATCTTCGAGGGCATTAGCCGCCACAATCTCTGTCCAGGTCTGGTTAAATTTCTGGGCGATCTCGAATAATGTTTCATTTTTGGGGACTGTATAGGTATCGGCAGGCGCTGATGGTCTTTCAGAGCTTGAGGCTGGCTTGGTTGTGCTTGAAGTTTTACTCGATGAGAGAGGGGTCGCTTCAACTGAGGAGCTAGCAATTTCGGGCTGGTTTTTGCTTTTTTCTAAAGACTTGGTTTTAAAGAAAAGGAAGCTCGTGCTCGAAGATAAAATTGCCACAAGAGAAATCAAAATAATGAATAAAACCCATGTTTTATTGTTCATCTTCACCTTCTATCCCCTCCATCCTAAAATTTGGACTCCCTTTCGAACACCTGATTTGACTGAATTTCGAGTGTCCAAGATGTATATTTGCCCCTGTGTCGTGGCGTCGATCTTGTTTTTATACTGGGCTACGAGATACGCCAAGCTCTGATTATTTGATAAATAAGCATAAGCGGCTTTTCCGCCATCAAATTTCACGAGCGTTTTTAAGTTTTGCCCATCAGCGTCAATCGAGTCAATTTCTCCAGTGCTATCTTCGCCAATTTTTCTTTCTGACAAAACCAGTTTATCAGATCCGGCCAATGAAATCCAATCAACAATCTCTTCTCTTGAAAAGATTGTGCTTGATTTTTTGCTTTCAATATTATAGCCGATAATTTCCGTGTTTGTGCCTGAAGTTTTGCCATAATAAATGGTTTTGGAGGAACTATCCCAACCCGGAAAAATTATTTCGGATGCAGAATTGGCCACTTCCTCTATTTTCGAACCATTTTTTTGCTCTAAAAATAGGGTGTACCCGTATTGGTCCTCAACATTGGAAAATTTAGTATAGGTAAACCACTCTCCATCTGGAGAGATTGATAAATTCAAGGGGTTTGGGAAAAGTTCTTTTAAAACTTTTTGTTTGGCATCGTCTAAATTAATGGCTACCAGTCTACTGCTCGAATTATCCTTGGAAACAACGGCTAAAACTTCGAAAGTTTTTGGAGCCAAATTCGACAATTTTTTAATCTTAAAAGTTTCATCAGCGTCAGTATAGAGTTTCTTTGTTTTTCCGTCCTGATCCATCTGCCATATTTCTGTCGCCGCGCCTAAAGTGACATATAAAAGGTTGCCTCCCTCTTGCCCATCACCCACATCTAAATTGGGAGATTCACTCTCATTCGAAGAGCCGGACGGGCTAACATAATTTTTATTTATATACCAAGCTAGCCCTCCGACTATAATTAGTCCCAGAACAATTGTGATTATCTTTTGCCCCATTGTAATGTCTTAATTACAGGGTTGGCGAGGCTGAAGGAGACGCTGATGCTTTTGGCGATGCGCTCGGCGAAGCTGAAGCCTTTGCTGAAACTGATGGGCTAGCGACTGGTGAAGTGCTCACCTTGGGCGAAGTCTTTACGCTTGCCACTGGTGAGGGACTAGTTGTGGCCGTGCCCTTATAAACGGCCACGTAGTAATAATAGCCTCCGGCCGCCAGAATCAAAATGACTAAAATAATAATTAGCCATTTTAGAGTCCCGCCGCCGCTTGGCGCCCCGACCCCTTGTGGTGCCTGTCCAGCACCCATTCCTTGATCCATTAAAACCTCCTTTATATATATTAAATTTTTACTTTGCTAATCCAAGTTTGATTTCAGCGCTCTTTAATCTTTTTTCAGCCCTATCTCGCCACAAAATCTCGGCGTTAAGCTTCTATCAATCCTTCCTATATCATTGTGTACATCAGTAATATCGCCCTTTAATTCTTGCTTTAAATCTTGCAAATCTTCCTTGGTGGCCATATTTTTCCTAATATCATCAATATTTTTATAGATATTATCAAAATGAGGTAAAATTAACTGCTCAAAACCTTCATTAAAAATCTGTCTGATTTCTTTTTTATCCTGAACGTTCAACTATCCTCCTTGAGAATTTAATATTACCACTTAATAGCTTTCGTACTGGCGCATCAAAAGCTGTGCCTGAATCTGACGCATCGTCTCTATTAAAATTTCTACCGAAATTTAATTGAAACGCGCTTAATCATCCACTTACTCCTAATAACTTTCGTATTGTCTCATGAGCAATTGTGCCTGAATTTGCCTCATCGTTTCTATTATAACAGAAACCATAATTAAAACACCAGTCCCGCCAATAACTAAAGTGTTAATTCTGGTAACCGCCTGCATTACAAACGGCAAAACCGCAATCACCCCCAGGAAAACGGCGCCGGTTAGATTAATCCGGGAGATGATATACGAAACGTAGCTGGCGGTTTCTGTCCCTGGTCTTACTCCGGGTATAAATCCGCCTTGTTTTTGCAGGTTTTCCGCAATTTGAGTGGGCTTGAGAATTATCCCCGTATAAAAGAAGGTAAAGCCGATTACCAATAAAAAGTATAAAATTCCATAGAACCAGTTATTGGAAAATAAATTAGAGATAAATGTCGCCCCATGTGCCAACCATTCGGATCTAGCCGCCGTTAAGAATTTTGCCGCCACTCCCGGAAAAATCATCAGCGACATCGCAAAAATAATCGGGATTACACCAGCAGTATTAACTCTAATTGGCAAATGAGTATCAACCCCACCATAAGCCTTGAGCCCCCTGATTCTTCTGGCGTAAGAAACGGGTATTTGCCTTTGACCTTCATTAACCAAAATGATTAAAATCACCACCCCAATCGCAATGATCCCAAAAATAACTAAACTGATAATTTTACTCATATCGAGGACTGCCAAGGTATTTCTAACTTGGGTTGGGATGCCGGCAACAATACCCAAAGTAATAATTAAGGAGACGCCGTTACCAATGCCATTTTCAGAGATAAGCTCGCCAATCCACATTAAAAGAATTGAACCCGCGGTAATCGAAATAATCATTACTGCCAATTGCAAAGGGGTCCAAGTGCCAACAATGCCTTGGTTTTTAAGCAAAGTAATCATGGCGTAAGATTGAATAATAGCCAATGGCACGGTGAGAATTCTTGTCCAATAATTTATCGTTTGTTGACCTTGCTCTCCCTCTTTTTGGAGTTCTTCTAATGAGGGAATTACCATCCCTAAAAGCTGCATAATAATTGATGAGGTAATGTATGGTCCAACGCCCATCATAATGATCGAGAAGTTCTGCATTGCCCCCCCAGAAAACATATTGAGTAACCCAAAAATTTGGTTCCGACCAAAAAAATCCCGAAGCTGGGTAACATCAACGCCCGGTAACGGAATATGAGCCAAGATCCTGGCGATGAAGAGTAAAAAGACGGCATATAAAATCCTTTTTCGGAGGTCCGAAAGCTGAAATATTTGTTTGGCCGTGTCTAAAACGCGCATATTAACCTCAAGACATTACTTTTTTCGGGGCGTTACTTTTTCTTTATCTTTCTTGATATTTTCGAGCATTTTTTTGGTTAAGATAACTTGCTGGTATTTAAAATCAGATTCAATCTTCTTATCAACTAAGATCTTTGCCGGCATTTTGCTCGATTTTATTAGTCCTTTTTCAAACAAAATTCTCCTGTTAATTTTTTGCCCCTTTTTAAATGTTTTTTCTAAAGTGGATAATTTCACAATTTGTGGTTTTACACCCAAGCTTAAAAAACCTCTTTTTTTGGGCAATCTTTGTATCCAGGGCGTTTGCCCACCCTCAAAGCGTCTCGGAATATTATAACCAGAGCGAGACTTTTGCCCCTTTGTTCCTCTGCCTGCGGTTTTACCCCGGCCTGACCCTGGCCCCCTTCCCAGTCTTTTAGGCTTTCTTACTTTTAATTTTACTAAATTATTCAATTTTGTCATTTTGCTAATTTCTTTAATGCCTCGATGGTTGCTTTGGCATTATTAATCTTATTGGCTGATCCTAAAATCTTGGCGACGACATTTTTAATCCCGGCCAATTCGCATATCACTCGAATGGCGCCTCCGGCAACAATGGAAGTTCCCGGTTTAGCTGGCTTCAAGATGATGTGCGTTGACCCCATCTTTAATTCGATTTTGTAGGGAATTGTCTCATTGACAATTTTTGCATCAATCAATTCTTTCTGAGCAATTTTTGATGCCTTAGAGACGGCGTCAACAACTTCGGCAGCTTTTCCAACGCCAA
>Ga0315277_10011145_pt1 | contig 11340 bp, 8 predicted proteins | sample YL17G05_15_MG_FD_203695 | JGI IMG/M metagenome (GOLD analysis project Ga0315277, IMG submission 203695) | Sediment microbial communities from Yellowstone Lake, YNP, Wyoming, USA - YL17G05_15 | ecosystem: Environmental > Aquatic > Freshwater > Lake > Sediment | place: USA: Wyoming | collected...
GCAGGAGTTGGTAGAGTTGTTTTTTGAAATTTATAATCCGTCATCTATCCACGGTCAGAGGGTACGCACTAACGTAAACGATTTTATGACGGCTGTGGTTCAGCCGGCTATTTTAGAGGAATAACGAAATAATGAAATTTTTTAGGCTACCAAAAAGTACAGTCGGTAAAAAGGATGTAGAAAAAGAGCTGGAGGCGGAGAAACCCAAAGCTCCGGAGGAAAAGGTGGCCAGCCCGCAGGACATGGCTAAGGGCATGATAACTATTAAGGATATCCTTGCCCCTTCCGCTGTAGAGGTGGATTTTAATCACATTAGAATCGGACCAAAATACTATACTACCCTTTTTATTTCAGGGTATCCGCGTTTTGTTGGCGCCAACTGGCTGTCGCCCATAATTAATTTTGACCATACTTTGGATCTTTCCATGTTTTACTATCCCGTGAAGTCCAAAGGAATATTGGAGGACTTAAAGAAGAAAATCACGGAAATGGAAGCGACCGTGAGAACTGACCGCGAGCGGGGAAAAATTGAGGATCCCACAGTAACCTCTGCTCTGGAGGACGCGCACACTTTACAGGAACAGTTGGTAAAGGGTATAGAACGTTTTTTTCAATTTAGTTTTTACATTACCATTCCCGCGGAAACTTTAGAGGAGCTTAAGAGCACCACCGCCAAGGTAGAAAGCACTTTGGGTTCTTTGCTCTTGATTTCTAAAACCGCAACTTTACAAATGGAACAGGCTTTTCAGTCCACTATACCAACGGCCTTAGACAAGCTATTAATCACCAGGAACATGGACACCACCAGCCTTGCCACTACCTTTCCATTTACCTCATCTGACCTTACAATGGAGACTGGAATAATGTATGGGATAAACCGGCATAACGGATCGCTCATTATCTTTGACAGATTTTCCTTGGAGAACGCCAACACGGTAGTTTTTGCTAAGTCTGGTTCGGGAAAGTCGTACTTTGTAAAATTGGAGGCCTTAAGAAGTCTGGTTTTTGGCGCGGAAGTGATTGTTATTGACGTAGAAGAAGAGTACAAAATGCTTTGCGAGGCGGTAGGGGGCGACTTTATTAGCTTTTCCGCAAATTCTAAATCACGCATAAATCCTTTTGACCTCTCTAACATAGCAGTGGAGGGAGAAAACGAGCTAGGTCAAAAAATATTGTCGCTCCATACTTTACTTAAGTTAATCTTTAAAACCATGACCTCCACGGAAGAGGCCATCTTAGATCGCGCACTTATAGAAACTTACAGAATTAAGGGTATAACGCCCGACCCGGAAACCCAAATGACCAAAGAGCCGCCTGTTATGGAAGACTTATATAAAGTTTTATTGGGTGCTGACGAACCGGAAGCCAAAGGAATGGCCGAACGCCTTGAGCGTTATATTAAAGGCTCACTCACGGGAATTTTTGATGCGCAGTCAAATGTAAACTTAAATAGTAAGATGACGGTTTTTTCCACTAAGAACTTGGAAGATATTCTTCGTCCCATAGCCTTTTACATCATTCTGGACTTTATTTGGACAAAAATTAGGCGTGACCTCAAAAAACGGATTTTGGTGGTAGAAGAGGCTTGGTACCTAATGCAGAACGAGGATTCCGCGCGTTTTATATACGGAATTGCCAAGCGCGCCCGCAAATACTACCTGGGTCTTACCACCATATCTCAAGACGTGGACGACTTTTTGACATCTGAATACGGCAAGGCCATTGTTACCAACTCATCCATTCAGGTGCTACTAAAACAACATCCCGCCGCTATTGATAAAGTGGCCGACACCTTCTACTTGTCGGAAGGAGAAAAGCGACTTTTGTTGGGAGCGGGGCAAGGCGAGGGTTTGTTCTTTGCCGGGTCTAACCACGTGGCCATAAGGGTAATAGCCAGTGAGGCCGAGCATAATCTAATTACTACTAACCCGGCGGAATTACTAAAACTGCGCGAACGGGGCTTACTAACCGGCAAGGCAATCCTGGAAGACGTTACCAAGCCAAAAGGGCCGGTTGTTAATCAACCCCCGGAAAAAATTGTCTACAAACCCATAGGCCCTTCCGCCCCCCTAACGTAGTTCTTTCGGCCTGTTGTTCGAGTAGCAGGTTTAGCCGTTAAGTTTCACGGGCATGACAAGATGTAAAAAGTCGTTAATTTGGGGCGACTTGAAAACACAGGGAAAGGCTTCCCCAGCAGAATAAATATCAATATCCTCGGGTTTCACATTGTTAAAGAAATCCAAAAGATACTTGGAATTAAAGGCCAAGGAGAGGGGTTCGGGCGATTCAATTTCCATCTTTATTTTTGCAGAGCCTTCCCCGCTTTGTTGAGACGATGAGGAAATCACACACTCACCAACGGGGTCAAGCCGCACTCTTATTAGAGAATTACCCTCCTTGGCGTCTTTGGCAAAAACACTTACAGTTTTTATAGCCTGCCACAAGTCGGCGGTTTTTGAATGAGCGGTTAAGGTAAAGTTAGTAGGAACTATCCTTTTGTAGTCGGGAAACTCCCCATCCAGAATCCTTATAGCCACTAAAGTTTGCCCGCATTCAAAAACCGCTAAATTTTCCGATTCGGAGTAAGTTAACCCAATTTCATCACCAAGGGGTGAGAAGATCCTTACCGCATCGGCAAGAGTTTTTGCCGGCACCAAAAGACTAAAATCAGCGCTGTCTGCAGAGTCGCCGGAAAGTGAAATGCTCTTTTCCGTAAGTCTATAACCGTCTGTTGCCACCACCGCCAAGTCAGCACCTTCCTTTTTAAGCAAAACCCCGGTTAATGCAGGTCTTGAGTCTCCTGCTGCCGCGCAAAAAGAGGAACACGAAATAGCTAAACCAAATTCCTTATTATTTAAATTAACCTTAACGCCTTTTTTTACCGCAGGCACAGCAGGAAAGTCCTCTGCCGACATACAGGCAAACTTGGCGCTGTTTTCGCCGCTAACCAGCCTGATGTTGTTTTTTTCCGTGAAAATTTCCAAACTTCCTGCAGGTAAATTAGTTACAAACTCCGTAAACATCCTGGCCGGCACGGCAATAGCGCCGTCCTCCTCTACCACAGCGTTAAAACTGACGGAAATAAAGGTTTCCAGGTTAGATGACGACAAAGTTAAAACACCGTTTTCAGAGTCAAACAGGATGTTGCCTAAAATAGGTAGTGACACTTTAGCAGATACAGCTTTGCTAACAACGGAAAGGCCTTTTGATAAATTTTCCTGCGTGCATTTTATTCGCATAAATAACAAATTTGCATAAATAAGATTGCTTCTCCGCCTACGGCGGATCGCAATAACCGCGAACTACTGTTTCTTGGGCTTTAAAACAACCCGGCGGTCCCTGCCCGCGCCAACGCTCTCGCTCACCACGTCGTCATAATCAGAAACAAAAGTGTGAACAACACGTCTTTCACTTGGATTCATAGCAGGCATCTCTACCTCCTGATTAAAAAACCGTACCCGGTCGATAAAGTTTTTGACCATCTTCTCGATCTTATCCTTGCGCTGCTCGCGATAACCGTTTATGTCGACAAGAATTCTTGTATACTCACCTGAATTATTAAAATACGCGGAATTTAAAAAGTGCTGAAGCGCATTCAAAGAGTCGCCTCTGCAACCTATCAGGTGATTAAGTTCATTACCGCTTATAGAAATCAAAACTCCATCCTCGTTGTCCTCTATAGCAAAGGCGGAGGGAGCACCCAAGAAGTCAAGCGTGCCCTTAAGCAAATTTTCTAATATATCTTTTTTCATGGCCTTCTTTTACACCTTTTTTAGCTTTTGCACAAGCGGGGTAAGCCCGCCCCAACCCATAATAAAGTAACTTTGCACCAGGGTAAATACCGTACTTACCAAAATATTAAGCATTACACCGGACGGCAAACTAAAACCAAAAATTAACATCATCACGGGAAACATGTACAGCATCTGCTCCTGCATATTGTACATCATGTCGTCGCTTTTCCCCGGGGTTTTTTCCGCTACTTTTTCCGCTTTATTTACTGCCGGCAACATCATTTTGGACGATGCAAACTGCAATACCGCGCACAGCACCGGTAAAATAAAGGTTCTGTCCGGCTTGGCTATGTCAAAAAGCAAAAAGCGACTATTTAAGACTTCGCCGGTTACAAATTTTAACCCGTCAAAATAAATTCCAGGATTAATGGTTGTAATATCAGAAACGCGGGAGACTTGATTGATAACTCCGTATAATGCAATGGGAATAAGAAGTGTTATAATGTTACTCAAACACCCTGAGGCAGGATTAATCCCATGCTTCTTAAAAAGCTCCATCTGCATCTCTGCCTGCTTTTTTTTGTCGTGCTTAAATTTTTCCCTAACTTTGTCCAGCTCCGGCTTTAAATCCCTTTGCTTTTTAGCAGTTTTGAGGTTAGGAACAAAAAACGGAACCATCACAAGCCGGACCAAAAAAGAAAGGACAATAATTGCCAAACCTAAATTACCTAGGTACCTGTAAAACAGAACCATGAGGTTCATTAACGGGTTTATTAAGATAGTGTTCCAAAGTTCAACCATATAACTTTCGTTGTACCGGGGTGTATCTCGTCAATCAGGAACGGGGTCATAACCGCCCTTACTAAACGGATTACATCTTAACACACGCCAGCCTCCCAGCAAAAGCCCCTTAAAGACTCCGTGCTTTTCCACCGCCTCGGCTGTGTAACGAGAACAGCTGGGTTCAAACCGACAAATTTTTATTTCAAACCTTCCCGGTGACAGATATTTTTTGTAAAATCGCAGCAACGTCAGCGTTAATTTCTTCATAGCTTGCTCCTACGCAAATAAATCGGGGGTGAAACACCAGCCACCAACCTGTTGATATTTTATCAAAGTTTTGCCTTACACTCTCCCTAAAAAGTCGTTTGACTCTATTTCTTACCACAGCGTTTTTATGCAACTTGTTCGACATTAAAAAGCCTACTTGCGACTGTCCTCCAACATCCCACCTACCTTTTGAGATTTTTTCCAGTCGACTCAAGGGAAGGGCGTAAAGGTAAAAATATTTGTATCGGTAGGAGTCGCCAAACTTTTTAACTTTTCCGAACTCAAACCTGGTATGAATTCTATTTTTCTTAGGTAGCATGGGTGAAGGATCACTTCCGAACAGGAAGGAGACCGTAGGCCTCACTTCTTCTTAAGTTCTCTGGCAAGAATTTTTCTGCCTTTCCTCATTCTGCTTTTCAGCACGCGCTTCCCACCTGTGGTAGACATGCGCTTCATAAACCCGTGGCAACGCACACGTTTTCTAACTTTTGGCTGGTATGTTCTTTTTGTCTTGGCCATAACTAAGGGATTCTATCTGACTTTTAGCGAATTTGCAACAACCTGATTGTCGTACCAGAATAATATATTGACGCATTTGGATAAAATATATTGCTTGATGTCTTGTGGATAACTCACTATAAATATATCACAAAAAGACTCTGCCCACCCGCAAAACTATGACAGAACAAGAAAAAACCTTGTGGATAAAATTATCCAGCGAGCTGGAGCTTTCCGGAAACAGCAGTGTGTACAAAATATACTCTCCAAGAATGGGGTTACGGATTGACGAAAGACGTCTGACGGTACTTTGCCCCGATGGCCATTCGTTAAGCGTAATAGAAAAAGTCTTTAGAAAAATTGTGGAGGCCTTTGTGGCAAAGTCCGCGCTGGAATACAAAAAAGTGGGTTTTGAGGTAGGAAAAGTGGAGCATAAAGAAAAACAGGCTGATGTGGACAAAGCACCGTTATTTGCACAATCGCAGGCTGCACAAACGATGGCAGTCAAGACGAATGCGGCGACGAACGGGAGTGGAAACGTAACAGGCCTTTCCGCCAAGTATGTTTTTGAAAACTATTTGATGGGTTCCAGCAACCAGCTTGCTTACGCAGTAGCTAAGGCTGTGGCGGAAAGGCCCGGAGAGGCTTACAACCCGCTTTTTTTACACTCTGGCGTAGGACTAGGGAAAACACATTTGATGCAGGCCATCGGCAATAAGATTTCAGTTGAAAAACCGCATCTAAAAGTTATCTACAGCACGGGTGAAGCCTTTATGAACGAGCTTATTGAGGCCATCCAAACTTCAAAAGGACGCGGGCAATACACCATAAATAAATTTAGGAGTAAGTTTAGAACCGCGGATGTTTTGCTTATTGACGATGTACAGGTTATCGCGGGAACAGAGTCCACCCAAGAGGAGTTTTTCCACACCTTTAACACGCTATACATGGCGCAGAAGCAAATTGTTTTAACCTCAGACCGCCCGCCTAAAGACTTTACCAGGCTGGAAGAGCGTGTTAGATCCCGGCTTGGCAGCGGGATGATTGTTGACATTAAACCCCCCGATCTGGACATGCGAATAGCAATTTTACGGAATAAGCGCGACGCCCTGGATGATACAATTCAAAACGACGCCCTGGATGTTATTGCACTAGCCGTTTCCACCAATGTCCGCGAACTTTTAGGTGCGTATATCCAAGTCGTAACCTCGGCAAAGACCAAAGGTGTGGAACCAACCAAAGAGTTTGTAGCGGAAGAGCTTGGCCAAAGAATCGCCAGTGAAAAGAACAAGCCCGTTAATTTGCAACAAATTTTGCGGGCGGTGTGCAATTATTACTCGGTTAAAATCGACGACATTAAAGGTCACAAAAGAACCAAAGAGTTTGTTATACCCCGCCACATAGCAATGTACCTGATTTACGACTTAACAAAAACGCCGTACATGTCTATCGGCGACTTCTTAGGCGGACGCGACCACACCACAATCCTGCATGGTATTAAAAAAGTGGAGGGCGAGCTTAAAGATATTGCAAAAACCAAGCAGGACGTAGCAAACATCATGCAAAATGTTTACGCCGGTTAATGTGGATAAGTAAAAGTGATTCTATAAGTTTTGTGGATAACCTGCCTTAATTATCCACAATTTTATACACAATCGGACAGGACGTATCCACACGAAACAGATAGCGGAATCACAGGGTCAGGAAAGTTGTCGCATACAAAAAAGTGCTAAACAAAAACAAACCGGTTTATAAACAAGTAATAAATCTAAAAGAGGTGCGAATTAAAAGGGCGCTGAAGATACCCACAAATCCACAGTGTCTAATACGACCACTACTAAGTTTATACATACCATTTAGAAAAAAGGGCTCTGCCAAAAAATTGTTAATAATTTTATTCTTCATCTTACCTTGGAATCTGGGAAAACATTTTGAACAGTCGTCGTCTCTAGTAAACACATCCGTAATCCCTTATCTGATTCCAACCTTATACTTACAGGACATTGTTGTTGTAGCTATTGTTGCCCTGTTGTTTCAGAAAGAAAGGGGTACTTTTAAAGGCGACGGGCACGCTCTGCGTTTGTTTTTTCTTTTTATTGTTGCCGCTTTTCTGTCTGTGTTTTTTGCGGATCGTTTTTACCCGTCGGGGTATTTTTTTGTGCGACTTCTTTTGTACTTCTTGTTTTTTCTGGCGTCGATAAATTCATTCCGCTCTTCATCTGTTCGTCGCTGGTTTTTTGTGTCGTTGGCTTTAAATTTATTTTTGTTAAGCGTTCTGGGGTTTTTGCAGTTTTATAAACAGTCGTCCGTTTTTAATAATTACTTGTTTTTTGGAGAGCAGCCCTACAATGTTTTTACGCCGTTTATTGCCAAAGAGAGCTTTAGCGGAGTTACTAAGATTCCACCCTACGCCACGTTTCTACATCCCAATATTTTTGCCGGCTACCTGGCTGTTTCTTTAATTTTGTTGTTGGGCTATTTTTTGACTGGGAAAAAGCGTCGGGTTGTACCGTCGGCCTTTTTTGTTTTGATAGGCGTTGTGGCACTCTTTCTCACTAAAAGCTACACCGCTTGGGCGGCTTTTGTTTTAGGGCTTTTACTTCTGTCTCTTGCACGACCTGTATCCGTAAAGTCTGTAAAGGACGCCCGTTTAATTACATCGATCCTTCTTTTTCTAGCATTCGCAACTGTGTTATTGGGACTTTTGTTTCCTTCTTACAAGAACTTGGTTGTAACGGCGCTACCTGCCGACTCTATTACCTCAACTCTGTCCGTGGAAAGAAGGTCTGCTCTACTTAACGCGTCGTACAAGATGGTTTCCCAAAAGCCTTTTTTTGGTTGGGGTATAAATTCTTTTACTTACAGTTTTGAACCTTTCTACACCCGCTTCGATGTTGTTAGATTTCTACAGCCTGTACACAACGTTTATGCGCTAATTGCCGCAGAGGTTGGAATTCTTGGCGCGGTGCTGTTTTTATTGCTTACTTTCTATACGATTTACCGTAGCACCTGTCGCGGTGGTTTCCTTTATAGCGTTGCCTTGATACAGGTGGTCTTTCTTTCCAGCTTTGATCATTATTTTTTTACCATTCCGCAAACGCAACTTCTTTTCATCTTGACTTTAATAATGGGACTCACTTATACTGGGGACAGCAGCTGCCTATGAACTCTATATGTAAATATAAATTCAAACATAGAACCTACGCCCTGCTTTTAGCTTTTCCGTTGGTGCTCACGGGCTGCAATGTTAAGAACATTCCGCTTGTAGGTAAGCTCCTTGGCGGGGGTACGCCGGAAGTTAAAAATGTTAGTTTGGCAATTTGGGGGCTTTGGGAAACGGAAGATACTCTTAAACCGATTTTGCAGAAATATACCACCGAGCATCCGAATATTAAAATCGCTTACGAAGACAGGTCCATTATGCCGTTAGTTGATTATAAAGAGCGGGTTTTCACACGTGCGTTTGAGGGTACCAAGCCGGACATTGTTTTAGCGCATGCAAGCTGGATTCCACGACTTGTTGCGGGTGGCGGTGCTGTGCCGGTTCCTGAAGGGGTCTTGGATAAAGGCTATTTGGACACCAACTTTTTTCCCGTAGTTAAAGAGACCGGTGTGATTGGTGGGAATCTATATTCCCTTCCGTCCACCTATGATGGTTTGGTTTTGATTTACAATAAGCGACATTTTGAAAGCGCGGGAATTACTAAGCCCCCAGTGGATTGGGAGGAGTTTAGGCGGGACGCCATTTCTCTGACCGTGCGTAATACTACCGGTCCAGAGAGCGCAAGTCTAATAAGGGCCGGGGCGGCGGTGGGTTTGGCCGACAACATTGACCACTTTAGCGATGTTTTGGGTTTAATGTGGGTACAGGCGGGCGTAAAAATTCCTGAAGAGTTGGATACTGACCAGGCTAAAGACGCCCTCACTTTTTATACCAATTTTGTTAAAGAAGACGGGGTTTGGAATGCTTCCATGCCGGAATCGGTGGTAGCCTTTGCAGAAGAGAAAGTCTCCATGATTTTAGTTCCCACCTGGCGTTTGTACGAGCTTTTATCCAACATGCAGGATCCTACGGTAATTGGTGTTGCGGAGGTTCCACAGGCTTTGCAGGATACTCCGGTTACATGGGCTACTTACTGGACATGGGTGGTGCTTAAGAGTTCCCCGAACCCAAATGAAAGTTGGGATATTGTTAAATATCTAACCGATGCGGAGCAGCAAACCGCGTTGTTTAGTGAAGCCTCCAAAATACGGCCCTTTGGGTCAATCTATAGCAATGTTGCGCTGGCGCAGAATCTTTCTACCAACGGATACTTAAAGGCCGCTATAGAATCTGCGCCTTACGCCAAGACGGTGGAGATTGCCGGGAGGGTCGGCAACAGGCGTCAGTGCGACGCACTAAAACAGGCCGTAAATGATGTTATAGGTGGAAAATCGGTAGGTGAGGCTCTTTCCGCGGCAAAAGCTACCATTCTCCAGTGAATATATTCGCAATGACGGGCGATCGTGTTAATATATCCTTATGCCCCAATTGTTGGACGACTCTAAATTAGAAGAGCTAGTTATTGCCTCAAAGTCGCTTTCCCGAGAAAAAATTACCCAAGCCGAGGAGCTTGCCAAGAATTCCGGCATCGGTCTATATCAGGCTCTTTCTCAGAAGTCATATATGGATGATCCGGCCTTAGGGCTTTTAATGGCTAGTTTCTACAAACTGCCGTTCATATCTTTAGTTGACACAGAAGTTTCCGAAGAAACACTTTTCCTGCTTCCGGAAGAAGTGGCCAGAAAAAACAAGGTCATAGTTTTTAGTCACTCAAACGATGAGACTAAAATTACTACCTCTTCTCCGGGTCAAGGTGTGGATTATCTTAAAATCAATTTAGAGAAAAAAACCGGTAAACCTGTGTTGGTATATTTTTCTACCCCAAAAGACCTTGATAACGCTCTTTTTATGTACGCTAAAAATCTGCAATATATTATTGAAAAACTCTTGGCCCAAGGGGAGGTTACCACTCCTTACGGAGTGGAGAGGGACCCACCGGTGGAAAAAATTGTTGATACTATGATCGAAACTGCCTTTGTGCAGCAGGCTTCCGATATTCATATAGAACCGCAGGACGCTGTATCTCTGGTTAGGTTTAGGGTCGACGGGATTTTGCACGACGTGATTCAGATTCCAGAGTCGATCCATGACAGAATTGTTACCAGAATTAAGGTTATGTCGGGCTTAAGAACAGACGAGCATCAAGCTGCACAGGACGGAAAAATCCACAAAATTTTAAATAAAGAGGATGTAGATTTCCGCGTTTCCATCATCCCCATTGTGGACGGGGAAAAAATTGTTATTAGAATTTTGGCTAGCAGTGCCAAAAATTACACCCTTTCCAACCTTGGTATGTGTGAACCCGATCTCATGAAAGTCAAAAAAGCCTTTAGCAAGACTTACGGAATGATCCTGGCCACAGGACCCACGGGTAGCGGTAAAACCACCACCATTTACGCTATTTTAAAAATTTTAAACAGTCGTGACAAAAATATTACTTCCATCGAGGATCCGGTTGAATACAGAATAAAAGGTGCCAATCAGATACAAGTTAATACAAAAACCAACCTAACTTTTGCCAACGGGCTCCGTTCCATTCTAAGGCAGGATCCCGACCACGTTTTTGTGGGAGAGATCCGGGATAATGAGACCGCCGGTATTGCCGTAAACGCCGCCTTAACCGGGCACTTAGTAATGTCCACGCTCCACACCAATAACGCTGCTACCGCTATTCCCAGGCTTATTGATATGAAGGTAGAGCCGTTTTTGGTGTCGTCAACGGTAAATATAGTTATAGCTCAAAGATTGGTCAGAAAGATTTGTGACAACTGCAAAACATCTTTTGTGATTCCCAAAAAGGACCTTCTTAATCACTTTCCTCGCGAAATTGTAGATAAATACTATACAGGCGTAGGGGAAGAGAAAGATGTGAGGGTGTATAAAGGCGCGGGGTGCAAGCTTTGTCAGAGAACCGGTTACTATGGAAGGGTGGGAATTTACGAGGTACTGGAGGTT
>Ga0315277_10011146_pt1 | contig 11339 bp, 9 predicted proteins | sample YL17G05_15_MG_FD_203695 | JGI IMG/M metagenome (GOLD analysis project Ga0315277, IMG submission 203695) | Sediment microbial communities from Yellowstone Lake, YNP, Wyoming, USA - YL17G05_15 | ecosystem: Environmental > Aquatic > Freshwater > Lake > Sediment | place: USA: Wyoming | collected...
CACTCCTCTCTCGCCTGCGGGCCGTGCCGAGGCGTAGGGTGAGCGCGCTTGTGCTGTGTCCCACCCGCGAGGTTGCACAGCAGACGCAACTTGAAATTGAAAAGATGGCGCGCGGTACGAGCATTACGAGCCTGGCGGTGTACGGCGGCGTCTCCCTGAATACCCAGGTCCGTGAGCTGCATAACGGTGTTGATGTTATCGTGGCGACACCCGGGCGGCTGTTGGACCACATGCATAGAGGGACAGTCAGACTTCAGAGCACAGTCATCCTTGTCCTCGATGAGGCCGACCGCATGCTGGACATGGGGTTTTATCCAGATGTTTCTGAGATAATCCGGGCGACACCCAAGAGCAGGCAAACCATGCTCTTCTCCGCCACCATGCCTGAGCAGGTTATCCGTCTCGCGGACCGCTTCTTGAACAAACCGGTCAGGATAACGCTGAACGAGAGCCCGGCGCCGCCTGAGACCCTTGTCCAGTCAATATGTATGGCGAAGACAGAGGAAAAGACCGGGCTGCTGGTCAACCTGCTGCGCTCCGAAACAATGAAACGTGTGCTTGTGTTTGCCAGGACGAGGAGTCGTGCCGAACGAGTTGCGCGGCAACTCGGGCGCACAGGATTCAGGGCGGCCGTTATCCACGGCGGGCTTTCCCAACACCAGCGTGATTCTGTTCTTGAGGGTTTCCGTCGAGGAGACTATGGTGTACTCGTTGGGACCGATCTGGCCTCCCGAGGACTTCACGTTACCGGGATCACGCACGTAATCAACTACGACCTGCCCGATGAGCCTGATGACTATGTGCACCGGGTCGGCAGGACGGCGCGCGCCGGCAGGGGAGGCACTGCTGTGAGCATCGTGACCAAGGAAGATAGCCGTGCGCTGCTTAGCATCGAGAAAGTGCTGGGGCAGCGGATTCCCTGGTTCACAGGCCGGTTGGAAGGAACTGCCCCCTCCTGGGTGCACTAGTCACGCGACAGCACTAAGGCAACGCGCCTGTGAAACCGCAGGCGCGTTTTTTGTTTCACCAGGGACTCAGGCCATGCAGGCATTTAGCAGAGTGACCATAGGTAATAATGGCAACATTTGCTTTTGCGAGAAAGGAGTGAGGCCGGAGATTGTGGAATAGAGATGTCCAGAATTTGGTATCTCGGGCCGGGCACCGTGATGAATGGGGGGTGATTTGGCCTGCATTGATGAGGTTCGTTTCACCGTACACGACTCGACTGGCCGGACAAGAAAGTAAGGAGGGTGTTACGTGAAGAGAGTTTTCGTGCTGCTATTGCTGGCTAGCGTGTGTCTTACCGGTTGCGCCCAACCGGAAGCGGCAAAGCCACCTGCCACTACCACCAGGTCATCCGCAGACTACTCCACCGTATACTCGGGTGAGTTGACGACGCTCAACTATCTCGTCACCGGCACGACTGCCGAACAGACTGTCGCCGCCAACTGCGTGGATTGCCTGGTGGAGTATGACAACCTTGGTGTGCTGAAGCCGTCCCTCGCGAAGACGTGGGAGGTCTCGAAGGACGGCCTCACCTGGACATTCAAGCTTCGCGAAGGGGTCAAGTGGGTAACATGGGAAGGCAAGGAGTACGCTGAACTGACTGCACAGGACTTTGTGGACGCGCTGAAGTACTCGTTCAACCCTAAGAATGCTTCCAAGACGGCCAACGTCGCCTACAGCGTCCTGAAGAACGGGGAGGCCTACTACAAGGGCACGGTCACCGATTTCGCCCAGGTCGGCGTGAAGGCGGTAGACAAATACACACTGCAGTATACCCTCGCCAAGCCCGTGCCGTATTTCCTGACCATGCTGACCTACGTCTGCTTCATGCCTGCGAGCGGCAAGTTCCTGGCCGAAGCCGGAGAGAAGTTCGGCACCGACCACAAGATGCTTCTCTACAACGGCGCATACATCATGCAGGCCTTTGAGCCGCAGAACATGAGGCGCATGGTGAAGAACGAGACGTACTGGGACGCCCAGAATGTGTTCATCAAGAAACTTGAGTACAAGTACAACAAGGAAGCCGCGACCCTGGCGCCTGAGCTGTTCCTGAGAGGTGAGATCACGGGCGCAAGTATTCCGACGGCGTCCCTCGATGGCTGGATGAAGGACGCGGCGAAGAAAGCGATGATCCACCCGGCCTCAACCAGCTTCTACACTTACTTTTATGCGTTCAACTTTGACCCGCGCTTTGAGGCACAGTACCAGCCGGATAACTGGAAGATCGTTGTCAACAATCTGAACTTCCGCAAGGCCATCTTCTACGCTCTGGACCGTAAAGCGGCTATGATCACCGCTGAGCCTTACGCCCCGGAGAGGCGTCTCTCCAACACCATCACGCCGAAGAACTTTGTCGCTATCGGCGGTAAGGACTATACACAGATAGGCGAACTGGCCGCGATCGTGGCCCGGGATAGTTTCGACAAGACCAAAGCTATTGAGTTCCGCGACAAGGCCAAGGCTGAACTGGCGGGTAAGGCCAAGTTCCCAGTGAAAGTCCCGATGCCCTACAACACAGGCAGCACCGACTGGGTGAACCGTGCACAGGTCGTCGAACAGCAAGTTGAGGGCGTGCTGGGCAAGGAGTTCGTCGACATAATCCCGATCGGTTTCCCGGCCACAAACTTCCTGACCGTGACCCGGCGCGTCGGGAACTACGCCATCCAGGAGTGCAACTGGGGTCCGGACTACGCTGACCCCGAGACCTACACGGATCCTTTCACAGTCGGCGGGACATACAACTGGCCCGAGAAAGCGACTGGCTACACCGAGGCCAACGGCAAGACCAAGTACATGAACCTGGTCGAGCCTGCAAAGGCGGAGGTTGTAGATATGGCGAAGCGCTTCGAGCTGTTTGCGAAGGCCGAGGCCTTCTTGATCAACGAGGCGTTCCTGATACCCTACAGCATCGGGGGCGGTGGCTTCGTCGCCACGAAACTCGAGCCATTCACCTCACCCTACGCGCCCTTCGGTGTATCTGAGCTGAAGTTCAAGGGCCAGATCGTGATGCAGAAGCCCATGGACACCGGAGCGTATGACGCAGCGTTCCTGAAGTGGGAGAAAGATAGGGCGGCTGCTCTCCAGAAGCAGGGCAAGTAAGCCTGGGTAGCCCGAGGCAAGTGACACAAGACAAGTAACCCTGGCTGCCAGGTGAAGAGACCGCTGCGGTTTCTTCACCTGGCTAACTGGGCGGCTGCGAATCGTTTGCGCGGAGGGACCCGCGGGCAGTATGGTGAGATATGCACTGAAGAGGCTTTGGCGGTCTTTGGTGACCGTGTTCATCGTGATTACGGTTGTCTTTCTTCTCATGCGTCTCCTCCCGTTTGAGGGTTACTTCGCAGAGAGCTACGACAAACTCACCCCAGAGCAGCGGGAAGCGATCCTCAGGAGCATAGGGGTCCTCGACCCATGGCATGTGCAGCTCATGCGCTTCTACAAAGACCTGCTGCGTGGCGATCTGGGGACTTCGATCGTGTACCGCCCGAAGGTTCCCATAAGGGACATCATCGCCGTCAAGATCCCGTACTCACTTGCGTTCGGCCTGGCAGCCATCGTGATTTCCCTTGCCACCGGGCTGGTCATGGGCGTCTGGCAGGCACGGGACAAGGGCCGGTTCTGGGACAAGACATGGACAGGGTATATCGTCTTCATAAACGCCGTGCCGGCGGCGGTCTACTTGCTGTTCATACAGATCTATGTCACCCAGATAGCGCGCCTGCCCATGCTGTTCGACAGGGACAAACCCATAAGCTGGATCCTACCGGCCATCTCGATGTCGCTGGGCGGTATCGCAGGCTATGCCATGTGGATGCGGCGGTACATGGTAGACGAGCTGAACAAGGACTATATCCGGCTGGCGAGGGCGAAGGGGATGTCCAGCACCGCCATCATGGTCAAGCACGTCATGCGGAACGCCTTCGTGCCGATGGCCCAGTACTTGCCGACATCGGTACTGCTGACGATTTCCGGGTCGATCTATATTGAGTCGCTGTACTCCATCCCGGGGATGGGGGGACTCCTGGTGGATGCCATACAGAGGCAGGATAACCCCCTGGTACAGGCGCTTGTGCTGATCTTCTCCACGCTTGGGATTTTCGGTCTCTTCCTCGGCGACGTCCTGATGGCGATCTTTGACCCCCGGATCAAACTTGAGAAACAAGGGGGGTCAAGGTGATGGCGGAGGAGCGGGTCACAGGGGAAGGGAGTGCTGTCCCGGCGGCCAGGGCTGCCCCGGCGGCGCAGGACGAGATGCTTTTCACGTTCGCCCAGTATGACGAGCAGGCGGCGGAACGCACCGGGTACTCGGACTACTCTTACTGGGGCTCTACGCTGCGAGTCTTCCTGAAGAACAAGGTCGCGGTCGCCTTACTGGTTATCATCGTCACGCTGCTGGCGTTCACCGTAATCCAGCCCATTCTCCCGGGCCAGAAGAGCCCGACCAGGATCTACACCGACCCTGGCACCGGCATCCAGCTGCGGAACCAGACGCCGAACAGGGAGTACTGGTTCGGCACGAACTCGATCGGCCAGGACCTCTGGTCCCGTATCTGGAGCGGCACGAGGACATCCCTGCTGATAGGCATCTTTGTGGGAATATGGGAGGTCTTTTTCGGCATAGCGGTGGGAGCGCTCTGGGGATACGTGAGGCAGCTGGACCTTGCCATCACTGAGATCTACAACATCATCAACAACATACCCACCACAATACTCCTGATGCTGCTCACTTACATCATGCGGCCAAGTTTCCAGACCATGGTCATCGCCATGTGCGCGACAGGTTGGCTGGGGATGGCGCGCTTCGTGCGGAACCAGATAATCATCATCAGGGACCGCGAGTATAACCTGGCGTCAAGGTGCCTCGGGACCCCGACCGCGCGCATCATCATGAAGAACTTGCTGCCCTACCTTGTATCCGTGATTGTGCTGCGCATGGCGCTGGCCATACCAGGGACGATCGGGTGGGAGGTCTTCCTCACCTACATTGGGCTCGGCCTTCCGTTACACATCCCGTCGCTCGGAAACCTGGTCAACGAGGGCCGCCAGGCCATGATGTCGCCCAGCCTGCGTTACCAGCTCATCTTCCCGGCGGCCGTGCTGTCGGTGATCACCATCTCGTTCTACGTGATGGGGAACGCCTTCTCCGATGCAGCCGACCCGCGAAACCACTTCTAAGGAGGCGAGAGGATGAGCGAGCCAATACTGTCTGCAAGGGACGTGGTCGTCAAGTTCAGCCTGCGCGGGCAGGTTCTCACCGCTATCCGCGAAGCCTCCCTTGACCTGTATGAAGGCGAGTCGCTTGCGATCGTCGGTGAGTCCGGCTGCGGGAAGACCGTTTTCACCAAGACGTTCATCGGCATGCTCGACGCGAACGGCTGGGTTGATTCCGGCTCCATAATGTTTGAGGGCAAGGACCTCGCCAGGTTTAAGACTGAGCGCGAATGGCTATCCATCCGGGGCAAGAAAATCGCTACTGTGTTCCAGGACCCGATGACGGCCCTCAACCCCCTGAGAACCATCGGCATGCAGATCCAGGAAGTGCTCGAACTGCACAAAGGGATGAGCGGGGTAGAGGCCAGGGAGCACACAGTGGAAATTCTTGACCAGGTGGGCATCCGCGACCCGGAGGTGCGCTACAGCCATTACCCGCATGAGTTTTCCGGCGGGATGCGCCAGCGGGTGGTTATCGCCATCGCGATTGCCTGCGACCCGCTGATACTCATCTGCGACGAGCCGACCACGGCGCTGGACGTTACCATCCAGGCGCAAATACTGGAGCTCATCCGGTCGCTCCAGAGGCGGCTCGGGTTGACGCTCATCTACATCACGCACGACCTGGGGGTAGTTGCGAATGTCGCTGACCGCGTGGCGGTGATGTACGCCGGCGATATCATCGAGTATGGCACTGCGGAGGAGATCTTCTACAACCCGCAGCACCCGTATACCTGGGCGCTCCTGTCATCGCTCCCACAGCTCGGGATCAAGGGGAAGCCGCTCTATTCGATCAAGGGCACCCCGCCGAACCTGTTTAGCGAGATACGGGGCGACGCCTTTGCTCCGCGCAACCCGCGGGCGCTGAAGATCGACTTCGTCGAGCGCCCGCCGTACTTCCAGGTCAGCCCTACCCATTTCGCCAGGACATGGCTCCTGGACCCACGCGCCCCGAAGGTTGAGCCGCCGGAGACGATACGGGCAATGCAGGCGAGATATGCGAGGCGTGCCGTATGACCGGAAATCAGAGGGAAGCGCTCATAGAAGTCGAAGGCCTGCGTGTAGAGTTCAAGGTAAGAGGCGGCAAGCCGTTCGTCGCCGTGGATGGCGTCAGCTTCCGCATCTTCAGAGGCGAGACTTTCGGCCTGGTTGGCGAGACGGGCTCGGGGAAGACGACCATTGGCCGCGCAATCGTGAGGATAAACCCTGCTGCTGCCGGTGTGATCAAGTTCAAAGGGCGGAGGATCAACGGGATCATCCCGAAGGATCTCGACCGCGAGGTCACCCACAAGATCCAGATGATTTTCCAGGATCCCATGGCTTCACTGAACGAGCGCGCCAAGGTGGACTATATCGTTTCGGAAGGCTTGTACAACACCCGGAACTACACCGACGAGCAGGACAGGCAGGCAAAGGTCCAGAAGGTGCTGGCGGAGGTGGGCCTGCTGCCGGAGTTCGCCACGCGTTTCCCTCACGAGTTCTCGGGCGGGCAGCGACAGCGTATAGGCGTGGCCCGCGCGCTGATCATGGAGCCGGAATTCGTCATCGCGGACGAGCCCATCTCGTCGCTGGACGTATCCATCAGGGCTCAGGTCCTGAACCTGCTCTCGGAGCTGCAGAAAGCCAAGGGCCTGACCTATATGTTCATATCGCATGACCTCTCGGTAGTGCGGTTCATCGCCGACCGGGTTGCTGTTATCTACAAGGGGCAGATCGTCGAGCTTGCCGGAACCGAAGACCTGTTCCGCTCGCCGCTGCACCCCTACACCCGTTCATTGCTCTCGGCCATCCCCACCCCTGACCCGCGGGTGGAGAGGGAAAAGACGGTCATGGTCTATGACCCGAGCTGCCACGACTACTCCAGGGAAGCGCCGCACTGGGCAGAGATCAGGGAGGGGCACTTCGTGCTCGGTAACTCGTTGGAGATGGCCCAGTACAGGGCGCTCTTAGCGTGAAGTAGTCGTCCGCACGGCGCGCGCCGCCCGGCGCATACCGCCTCACCGGAGGTAACTGAAGGGAGACTGGTCTTTGGATACCTTGAGGATAGGCAAGACTCCGATTGAGGTAAGTGTCATGGGTCTGGGTACAGGACCATGGGGCAACACGAGCACATGGGGGTTCGGCGACGGGTATGCGGAGGAAGACGTCAAGAAGGCCTTTAAGGTCAGCCTCGACGCCGGGATAACCTTGTTCGACACCGCTGAGGTCTATGGCGACGGAGTCGCCGAGACGATTCTTGGAGAGGTGCTCCGGGAATACGGTGCAGGCAGGAAATTGATTGTGGCTACGAAGTTCATGCCTGGCGAGGGCCGGCAGAGCCGGAAAGACATCCTGGAGGCACTGGTAAGCAGCCTGCGGAGGCTTGGACTTAACACTATAGACTTGTACCAGATTCACTATCCGCTGCCGCCTTCTCCGGTGGACACCTGGGCGGAGGCCCTCAAAGAGGCGATTGACCGGGGACTGACCGGGGCGGTCGGTGTTTCGAATTTCGACGAAGTTGAGATGCGCCGGATGCATGAAGCTCTTACGAGGCACGGCGTGCCGCTGGCGAGCAACCAGGTCCGGTACAACGTCTTGTTCCGTGAGATTGAGACCAACGGCGTGATGGCCGCCTGCAGGGAACTAGGTGTAACCGTTATCGCCTGGGGCCCGATGGCCCAGGGGTTGCTCACAGGCAAGTATGGCCCGGAGAATCCTCCGCGGCTCGCCCGGCGTGAGCGGTACAAGGACATCCTCGGCAGGGTACCAGGTGTTGTTGCTGAGATGGAACGTGTGGGACGTGCCCACGGTGGCAAGACGCCGGCCCAGGTCGCGCTCAACTGGGTCATGGCCAAAGGCGCCATACCAATCCCAGGGGCCAAGACTGCCGCCCAGGCCCTTGACAATACTGGTGCGCTCGGCTGGAAGATGACGTGCCAGGAGGTTGCGCGTCTGGATGAGGCAAGTACCGGCAGCGCGTAATCTTCAATGCCACCCCACTCAGTACCCACAGGCTCAGGCCCCGGGTTTGCGGGGCTCTGACCTGGAGCTCAATCCTTGAGCCCCAGCAGTTCCGCTGCCGTTCCTCCAAGTATCTGCGCTGATACACTTGTGTTCAGACCGGCGCGGCCGACAATGATGTTGGGGTCGGGGTCTGCCATGTCAAAAGGCCAGTCTGTCCCCGCCACTACTCTATCCGCCCCGACGATACCCACCAGGTACCGCATCGCAGCGGGTTCGAACACCACCGAATCGTAATAGAACCTGCGCAGGTATTCGTAAGGCGAAGCGTGCTGGACGCGACACTCGGGCCGGACCTGGTACCCGTGCTCAAGCCTGCCTACGATGTACGGGAAGGTGCCGCCGCCGTGTGACAGCACAAACGTGATCCCCGGGAACCGGTCAAGTACGCCCGAGAAGACCAGGCTCGCGGCCACAAATGCTGTCTCCGAAGGATTCCCGACCAGGTTCCTGAGGTGATGCGTCCGCATCCGCTCGCTTCCTACAGGCGACTGGACATCCGGGTGGATGAAAACTGGGATGCCCAGGTTCTGCACTTCGTCGAAGAACGGGTCCATCTCCGGCGCCGAGAGCTCGAGATCGCCGGCCCTGGATATGATGCCAACACCCTTGTGCCCCAGGCCGAGGACGGCTCGCCGTGCCTCAGCAGCCGCCCCGACCGGGTCTTGCAACGGGACTGTCGCGAGCCCAAAAAACCGAGGATCGCTGGCGCACACCCGAGACGCGCTATCGTTGAAGGCCTGCGCGTAGCGGAGCGTGACAGCAGGGGGCAGGTTGTAGAGTGTGGCAAATGGCGGCACCATGATCGAAGCGTGAGTAAAGCCGCTGTTGTCCAGGTGCTTTCTTTGAAGATCCACGTCCATAAGGTCCGTGGCAAGTGCTGTGCCGGGGCCCTTTCCCGAGAGAATCGACAGCGAGCCAGCGACCGAACGGGCCAGTAAGCCAAGTTCGTCCAGCATGGCCAGCGCACCCGGCGGCAGAAGATGGTTATGCATGTCGACTAGCATGATCCGTCACCTCTCCTGTTCTGCGCGGGCCGGCGCTCCGACACGGCGAAGAAAGCTCCGACGATCAGCAGGAGGCCGGCACAGCACGACAAAGCCGGCTCGAACCTGCCTCCTGCCAGGTCGGTCAGGAGTCCAAGCAAGGCGGGGCCGCTGAAATAGCCCAACTCGCCTACGGTCTGGAGCAGGCCCATTGTGATCGCGCCCTGCCCGCCGGCCGCCATTGCCGCAGCGTAAGCTGGCGCAACCGGCGCCACCAGGCCGCCACCGACCATCAAGGGAAGGAACGCAACCGTGAATGACACGAGGGAGCGGGACCTGCTCATCAGGAAGAGGGCCGCGCATGCGGCGGCTACGCCTACTATCACGACGGGCCTGCCCTGCCGCCGGTCCAGCTGCCTGCCGGAGAAGTTGATTGCCACAATCATCAACACTGAGCCTGCCGTCATTGAGGCCCCGATCTGAGATGTGGTGAGTCCGGCTCTTGTGGCGCCGATGAGTGGTCCCAGAGTGCCGACAATGGCCATAGACACGAAGGCGTACCCAAATTGCAGCCCGGCAATCGCCAGGAATGCCTGGTTCCGCAAAAGGGAGGAGACCCCAGCCCAGAGCAGGGGACCGCGTGACGCGGCATCGCCCTCCCGGCTCCGGGCCTGAAGAAACCACAGCAGTATGATAGCCGCCGCGGCAGTCTCGGTGAAGAATGAAACGACGAAGGGAACATGCAGGCCGTATCGCTCAGCCAGGTAACCGCCGAGGATGGGGCCAAGGCCGAAACCTATCAGGTCGCACGATAGGAAGCCGGACATTGCCCGGCCGCGACTGGACGGAGAAGTGACCGCCGGGACTGCCGCCAAACACGCGGTCCAGCGCAACGCGCCGCCGAAGCCAACTGCAAGCGATGCGGGGTACAGGGGCGGCACGCTGCGGGAAACGCCCCACAGGAGCAGGCCCAGCGCGCGGAGCAGGCCACCAAGCACTATCACGGGCCTGAACCCGAACTGCCCGCTGAGCAGGCCGGAAGGTAGATTGGCGAGTATTCTTGCGCCGCCAATCACACCCACCAGGAGCCCTGCTACTGCGGTCGTCGCTCCCAGGGACTTGACAAAAAGAGCCTGGACAGGTGTGGTGGCCCCGAAACCAACGCCTGAGATCAGCGCCGAAGCCAGCAATGCCCGGTAGCCTCGCCTATCCCGAGTGACATCCTGCTCCCGGTCCATCCTCCCTGGGCCCCCAGTGGCAACCGCCGTGTTGAAACATGTTCCGCCCATGGCCCAGTTTTCCCTTGCGGCGGCGGAATCGTGTCGCCACGGCAAGATGCGCGACCGATTCTTCTCTCCAGGCCAGATACCATGAGAATCCTGCCCCTACGGCTGCTTTCCAGCGATAATCTGCCTATCGCCGTGTGTCCACAGATGCTTGCCATGAACGCTTGACCGCTGCGCACCTCCGTAGATATACTTCTATGTAGACGCATATCAACTGAGGTGGACTCGGTGGTAGATGAAGAAAGCTTTGCGGAACTGCTGAACTTCTTCAAGGCGCTGGGGGACGAAAGCCGGCTTCGTATCGTCGGGATCCTGGCGAACCGGGAGTGCAGCGTCGAGGAGATTGCTGCTGCCCTGGACCTGCAAGGACCGACGGTATCTCACCACCTGGCCAAGCTCCGCGATGTCGGTCTGGTGAGCATGAGGCGCGAAGGGAACGTGCATTACTACAGGCTTGATGTGGAGCCGCTGCGTGGCATGAGCAAGAAGCTGCTCGAGGTGAAACGCCCCACGGTGGCAGTGGACGAGAGTGGCGACGCGTACGAGCGGAAGGTCATGAGCATCTTCGTCCCGGACGGTATCATTGAGGAAATACCTGCCAGCAGGAAGAAAAGGCAGGTCATTCTCAGATGGCTGGTCACCAAGTTCGAACGCGAACGCAAGTACTCTGAGAAAGAAGTGAATGAGATTATCCAGAAGTACAACCCGGACTATGCCACGTTGCGGCGGTATATGATCGAGGAGCTTCTGATGAACCGGGCGAACGGCGTGTACTGGAGGCTCTGACATTTTGTTCCGCCCGGCGATGACTTCCAGAAGATAACAGTGACGAAAGGCACCTCAACCGGAG
>Ga0315277_10011147_pt1 | contig 11339 bp, 6 predicted proteins | sample YL17G05_15_MG_FD_203695 | JGI IMG/M metagenome (GOLD analysis project Ga0315277, IMG submission 203695) | Sediment microbial communities from Yellowstone Lake, YNP, Wyoming, USA - YL17G05_15 | ecosystem: Environmental > Aquatic > Freshwater > Lake > Sediment | place: USA: Wyoming | collected...
GAGCTACCGGTACGAGCAGGTGCTCCGCGAGGCCGACGGCGCGGTGCGCCTCTCCGTGAAGGTTGCCGCCGAGGCCAACGTGCCCATTGAAGCGGTGAACCTCATCGTCAGCGCGCCGGTATCCGCCTTTTCCGGCGGCCGGTGCGAGATGAAGGAGCCCAACGGTTCGGTCAGGACCGTCGATCTGCCGCGCGACCCGCCGGAGAAGGACCATCACCTTATCACCGGCAAGACCGATCGGGTCAGCCTTTCCGCCGCCGACGCGAGCGCCAAGCTGGAGTTTTCCCTGGACCGCCCGGTGAACGTGATGGTCCAGGACGAACGGAAGTGGAAGAACTCCGAGTACGCCGTGCTGGTGCAGGTTGCCGGAAAGGACTTCTCCGGCGGCCAGAGCGCCGCGGTGGAGGTGACGCTGAAGCTCACCGGCACGGCCGATCACGCACCGGCGGAGTTGACGGTGGACCCGCGCAAGGTCCGCTACAAGCTGGACGGTTTCGGCGGGTGCTACTGCTTCGGCGTGGAGTCGCCCGTGAGCCGCTACACGCTGGACAACCTGAGAGTCGCCTGGGCCCGCACCGAGATGAAGCTCCATCACTGGGAGCCGACCAACGACAACGGCTCGCCGGACCAGACCGACTGGGAGGTCCTCAAAGGCCGCGACAAGCCCGACAGCAGGCTCCACCGCGATTTCCTGTGGATGCAGGAGCTTCAGAGGCGAGGCATTCCCTACGTCATCAGCGTCTGGCAGCTCCCGGACTGGCTGTACGCGGAGCCCAACTCCGACGCCAGGAAGGACTCCACCTCCGCCCGCCACCTGTCAGGCGAGAAATGGCCGGAACTGCTGGAGTGCATCGGCTCGTACCTGGTCCATGCCAAGAAGCAGTACGGCGTCGAGCCGGACCTGTTCAGCTTCAACGAGCCGGATTGCGGGGTCCGCGTGAAACTCTCCGGCGAGGAGCACCGCGACGCCATCAAGCGGATCGGCCCCCACCTGGGCAAGCTCGGACTGAAGACCAGGATGCTCCTTGCCGACGTGGCCTCGGCGCGGGTGCCGCTGGATTACTGCCACCCGACGATCAACGATCCCGAGGCCATGCGGTATGTCGGAGCGATAGGGTTCCATTCCTGGGGCGGCGCCAAGCCCCAGCAATACGCCGGGTGGGGCGACCTCGCCGAGAAGCTCAAGCTGCCCCTCCTGGTGGCCGAGGTCGGCGTCGATGCCGACTGGCGGACCGTGGGGGCATGGCGCGATTCGTATCTGTACGCCCTGCGGGAGTTCACCATGTATCAGGAACTCCTGCTCTACGCTAGGCCCCAGGGGACCATGCAGTGGGAGCTGACGGAGGACTACTCCACGGTGGCGAAGGAGCGCGACGCCTCGGGAACGGGGTGGAAGCTCACGCCCAAGAAGCGGTTCTGGTTCCTCAAGCACTTCTTCGACCTCACCCCGCGGAAGTCCGACGCACTGGCGACGACCTCCACCCATCCCAAGGTGCTCTTCACCGCGTTCGCCGGGCCATCTGCGGGACGGGACGGGGGCGGATCGGTCCTTACGCTCCACGTCGCCAATACCGCCGCGGGGCGCCCGGCGACGATCTCCGGCCTGCCGACGGGGGTGACGAGCCTTCGGGCCGTCAGGTCCAGCGAGGGAGAGTCCTACCAGACCCTCGCCCCGGTCCCCGTCCGGAACGGGGTGGTTAAGACGGAACTGTCGCCCCAATCCCTCCTGACACTGACGACGATGTCATCGGGTGCTCCGGACACGCAAGGCACGGGAGGCGGAAATAGTTGACTGTCGCTATTTTCGCAACCAGACCCCCCACGGGTACTGGGTCGTCGCGCTCACATGAGGAGACAACCTGTTGACAATCCGACCCAAAAACCCCTTGCGGAACCAGAGAACATCTACCCGGCTGGTCCACGTTTCATCGGTGGGTCAAGGCGGGCGAATATGATCTGGATTGGTGCGGGCACGTGGAAATGCCCGGAGACGTGTACCTGGAGCCGGACACGTGGTGAGATCGTGGAGGGCCAAGAGCCTTGCGACGGATTCCCCGTGCAAGTATGCAACCCTACCGGCTTGTTCAGGGACTAGTAGGTCCAGATCTCGCCCTTGACGAGCAACTCATCGATCTTCGGAGGGTCTGCCTTCACGGCCGGGTGATTCGCAAGAATCAGGCGAAGCAGGCGGATAGCCCTGTAGGCGTCGATGATGAGTTTCCTTTGCCTGCGAAAGTACTCCTGGTCAAACTCGTCTTCCTTTACCGCGTGAGCAGGTGGTTGGCGTTGCTTCCGAATGCTCTTGAGAGTGTCGAACATGCAAGCCACGGGTCCCGGATCGATGGGCTTGAAGAACTTCTCAACCCATTCCCGTAGCATTTGCAGGGACCCCTTCTCCCGAACTATGATCTTGCCATCCTTGCGCGTTTCTTCAACCTCGGGCGCGAGGTCCTTTCCAAAGAACGCTTTGTCGATATTATCCGAGACCATCTTGTCAAGCAAATGAACAAACGCATTATATTCCCGAAGCGTTGGCCGAACGAGGAATCCGAATTCTCGTGGCCTCCCCGACGCATACGTATCGCGGAACAGAGGGGCACGCCCCATGGCCTGCGCCATGGCATTGATGACTGTCAACTCTTGAATGAAAGCGCCGAAAATTGGGATCTTGGTTCCCCATTCCCCAAGGATGCAATTCCGGTAATAGTCTGGATGAAGCTTGTAACCCCCTTCCAGTTCCTTCGCCTTCCATATCTGCTGGTGCTCTGGAGTAAGGCCCGCTAAGTCCGTGACAAACGCAGCAACGGCCCTATTCATCGAGTCGTCATAGCAGAAGCCAAAGCTTTTTAGCAGAGTCTTGTCCTTTTCGAGCATCTCGGAGCGCCGGTAGAAGGCGTCGCCAACCGAAATACACCCGTGTATGTCATCGTTGTCATAGTGGTAGCGGGGGTCGTTCCGGTAATGCTCCAGGATGACCAGATCGAAGGCTCGGAACTCCAACTGTCCTGCACCAAGTGCCAACTCCAGGGTGTATGGTTTCCCCGGGTAGTTATTTCGATTGACCGTTGCTACGAGGACATCGCGCGCCGGGTAGGCGCATGCGGTGTTAATGCATGCTTCACTCAACTTGGCGACCTGCTTGTCTGGCGGTTCGTCTGGGAACGCCCTTATATATGGGTTGGGTTGAATGTCACCAAATACCACAGCGATCTGTCGGCCCCGTATCAGGTCTGCGACTGTGGCAAGAAAGGCCCCCGAATCCCCACCCACCATCTCGTGCAGAGACTCCAGAAGTAACCCATTGAAATCTCTTGAAGTGAGATAGTGGTTGGTGACTATCTGGACCAGTTTATTGCCTTCTACCATCGGTTTCATCCTTCGCTATGAACCGAGGGACACCATAGAGTTTTCTCTTGAGCGGGCCGTTATCCGTACATAGCAGTTTCACCCGAGCACCCGTAAGCGTTCATTCCATATGCTGGGCAAGACGGGGGCCCGCACGCACTCCCAACTTCATTCGTTGGCAACCTCCACCGTGATCGTATTGCTGGCTGTGTTGCCTCCCCACATGGACGGGGCTTTGTCGCCGGGCTTGGGGACGCTTCCGGTCTCCTGATAAACGCCCGTGATGACGTACTTGCCCGGGTGCGACGTGTCCAGGGGTAGGCGGGCCCCTGTCCTTCCGTGGCCCGCTCAGCCTACTTGTTGTGGGCGAAGTACTCCCGCACGAGCGCTTCCATCAGTTCCGGCCGCTTGGCGTACAGGTTCTTGAGCTTCCGCTTGGGGTGCCTGGCGAGGGCGTAGTAAGTCAGCAGCGGCAGGGCGATGGTCGTGTCGGTGTAGCAGACCACCGCATCGGGCAGTCGGCTGGGATCGACCTTGCCCCAACTGACGGCCTCGTGGGGCGTCGCGCCGGACAACCCGCCCGTGTCCGGGCGGGCGTCGGTGACCTGGAAGAAGTAGTCCTGGCCGACCTCCTTGATGCGCAGGATCTCCTGAATCTGCGGCTCGGTCTGGAGCATGAAGTTCTTCGGGCTGCCCCCGCCCATGAGCACGACGGCGGACTTTCCCCCGCCGCGCTTGGCGCCCAGGACGAAGCTGGTGGTCTCGTTGACGTCGATGGACGGGTTGATCCGCAGCTTGTTGCCGCGAAGCTCCACTCCCGCCACGTTCATCCCGATGGTCGAGTCGCCCGGCGAGGACGTATAAACCGGCACGCCGCAGCGATACGCCGCCGCCAGCACCGAGACGTCCTTCAGCCCGCTCTTGCGCTCCCACTCGGCCGCGCACTTGCCGAGCAGGTAATGCAGCTCGGCCGTTCCCATCTCCTTCTGGAACTCTGGCCGGACGAGGATGCCGCGGAGGATTTCATCCGTGGCCATGAGGCAGTCGGCGTAGCTCAGCAGCACGTCGTAGATGCGGACCACGTCGTTCCTGCGAAGGTCGGCGTCATCGACCAGGTGCGTGCCGGCGTGGAGCGGGAAGTTGAACGCGAAGTGCAGGTCGTGGTACAGGTTCGCACCGGTGGAGACGATCCAGTCCACGAACCCGGCCTTGATGAGCGGGATGATGCAGGAGCAGCCGAGTCCGGCGGGGGTCAGCGCCCCCGCGAGGCTCATGCCCACGGTCACGTCCGGCTGGAGCATCTTCTCGACGAACAGTTGGCAGCCCTCGCGGAGGCGGGCCGAGTTGTAGGCAAGGAACACCTCGTCCATGAGCTGGGGCAGCCTCTCCCTGCCGGTGACGCCCTTGGGGATGATCCTCCTGCCGCCGAGGTACTTGGCCTTGTGGGGGCACTGCTTCTTCCGCATCCAATCGGGCAGTTCGGACACATCCTCGCGCATTCTGTGTGTTCGCTTCATCTCTCGTTTCTCCAGAGGCTTCGGCGCCGGGAAGGCCACGAGCCACCAGGCATGACCGCCACCGAGTTCGGCCCCGGCGTCTCCTTCCGGCGCCTCGTGGCTGGTGGATCGCGCCGGGGTGTAGATTCACGGTACGAAGACGGCCTTTGCCGGCGGCAGACCGTTGAAGCTCGTGGCGCTCGCGAGGCTGTAGGCGCCGATGTTGTCCACATAGACGATGTCGCCGATCTCCAGCTCCGGCAGGTCCTCGCCGCGGGTGATGATGTCGAAGCTGTCGCATGTCGGGCCCGCCAGGGTCGAAAGCTGCGTCTTTCCGTCCCGGAGGACCTTGAACTGGTACTTGGCGTGATCGAACACCAGCCCGCTGAGGCTGCCGTACACCCCGTCGTCCAGGTAGTACCAGTGCTTGTTCTCCCGGATGGCCTTGCCGATGACGCGGAGGAGCAGCGTGGCGGCAGGACCCGCCAGGAACCGCCCGGGCTCGGCGATGATGCGGACGTTGGAGTCGAACAGCCGGTCGATCTCCTGGGCGATAACGGCGGCCGTCGCGTCGAACGGGTCGGTGTCCCAGTCGAAATGCCGGATGGGGAACCCGCCGCCGATATCGAGGATCTGGAGCGGAATCTGCTTCAGGCGAGAATCGCGGACGATGATCGCGGCCATCTCCAGCGCCTCGATGTAGTTCTCCGCCCGGGTGCACTGGCTGCCCACGTGGAAGCTGACCCCGGTGGGCTTGAGGCCCATCTTGTGCGCCTTGATGAGCAGGTCGATGGCGTCGGCCGGGTCCACGCCGAACTTCAGGCTCAGTTCCACGATGGACCCGACGTTGGGGACCTTGATCCGCACCAGGACGCTGGCGCCCGGGGCGTGCTCGGCGATTTTGTCCAGCTCGTACTCGCTGTCGAAGGTCATCAGCTTCACGCCGCGCCTGGCGGCCGCCGCGATTGATGCCACGGGCTTGATCGTGTTGGCGAAGATGAGCTGCGAGGGCTTGGCCCCCGCCGCCAGCGCCGCCTCCAGCTCGGCGACGGAGGCAACGTCGAACCCCGCGCCCGCCGCCACCATCGTCTTGAGGATTTCCGGGTGGGAGTGGGCCTTGACGGCGTAGAAAGGCTCCACCCGCGGCAGGGCCCGGCGGAAACGTTCCAGTTGGCGCCGCAGGGCGCCCCTGCTGACGAGCAGCGTCGGCGTGCCGTGACGGCGAACCAGCTCCCTCAGCCGTCGATCCCGCGCGTCGTGAGTCTTCTTCGCCAAGGCGGTGTCCCTCTGGGGATTTTTCGTGGGCCTATATAAGTGAATGCCCCGCGGGATTCAAGTGAGATGGGGATTATCCGGGGGGACGCAAGGAAGCCCACGGACCGCGTTCCGTGGGCTTCGCTCATGAACCGTGACGCACCTTGGGGTCTTACTTCACCGTTCCGGAGGTCTCCAGGAGCTTGAACCCCAACAGCGTCTGCGAGATGATGAGGTTGTTCCGGAACAGGCGGATGCCGCCCTTGCCGTTGGGCTGCCACATGTCGTCGCCGATGGAGTCCTTGATCGCCCCGGTCAGGCCCTCCTGAAGCGCCTTGCGCTGGACGAGGACGCTCTCCTCCTCCAGCTCCCCGGTCCTGGTGGTCTCCTCCTTCACGAAGATGGGCCGGTTGCCGGTGTTGGTCTGATCGGTGGTGGTTGAGGACTCCGATCCGCGGATGTCGATCCTGGGGGCCTTGAAGTTCGGCACGATCACCAGCACGTCTGCCACGTCGAAGACCCTGGTCTTCATCGTCACGTTCAGGGCCGTCCCGGTGGAAATGGTCACGACGCCCTCGTCAAGGACCCAATAGACGCGGTCGTACTTGTCCTTGGGCTCTCCGAGCTGGTCCACCACCATGTCAAGGGCCTTGGCGAAGGACACTTCCTTCGCCCGGACCGTGACGGGCGTCTTGCGGTCCACCTTTATCATCTCCAGCGCCTTCCAGTTGACGTAGATATTCGCGCCGGTCACGTCCCGCAGGAAGCCGATCACGTCCTCCAGGGCCAGGTTGTCGAAGTTCATGTCCCGCACGTCGCCCGTCGTGACGCGCGACACGGTGGCCTGTGCCTTCCCCCCCTCGGCGGCGGGGATCACCGTCACCAGGGGCAGACGCTCGCGATAAAGCACCCGGAGCTGCGTGCTCACACGGATCACGCCCCCGTCCTGGTACCAGGCCAGCGGATGCTCCTTGGCGGCCATCTTCACCAGGGCCAGCTCCAGTAGCTGTTCGACGGTCGCCTCGGAGGCGCTGATGGTGAACTGGCCGTCTTCCTTCACGCCGGTGGCCCGGAGCACGCCCCAGTCCGGCTCGATCTTGAGCTCGCCCAGCTTCTCGATCTTCTGGAACACCTCCTTGGGCTTGCCGGCAATGCTGGGGCGATCCACCTTCTTCTTCAGGGCTTCTGAAGGCGGCTTGGTCGCGGCCGGTTCCTTGCCCTTGGGCTGATCGGCGGACAGATATACCAGACTGAGGCAAACGCACACGGAGAACACGATGGCCTTCATTGGATTCTCCCCTTGCTGGAACGCCAATGCCTCTACGTCTCGCCGCCGGAAGGATATTTATGAGTACGCGGGCGCTCGGCAGCCGCTTCCTGCTGTATTATACATCGGCCAGCCAGCGCGGGGCAACTACTGGTTTCCAGGTGGGTGCATAGGCGTTCTGGTAGGGCGTAGGAAGTTGGTCGTTCCGTCCCCGCCAGCCCGTGTGGGCAACCTGGCGCAGGGCTGCACAGACCGGGAGACGGCAAACACCCCGGGCAGGCGCCGTTTAGACGGGAACACCCCAGGCAGGCGCCGTGTAGCAGGCCACGGCTTCAGCCGTGGTACCGCGAGCCCCCCACCCCCGTCCCCTCCCCCCGCGAGGAAGGTCCAGGTTTGGCCGAAGGCGTCGATACCGCGGGGGGAGGGGCAGGGGAGGGGGCGCCGAAAACCACCGCTGAAGCGGTGGCCTGTTACACGACCGGAACATGGGAATCGGTCGGCCCCTTGGGGTTGGGCCGAACAAGGGAGCCCAGAGGGTTTCCACCAAGACGCCGATGCTCCCTTTCCAGGTCCGTTCCGCCAAGCCGCAAGCGGGGCCATGTGGCGAGAGTCACCCGCCTCCCAGTCACTCGGCGAAAGCTCGTACGACGGGCGCCTGCGTACCCCTGCCTGGTTGCCGCAGATGGGCAGGAAGGCAGGCGCCTGTCGTACCGGCCGGGGGTCAGGCGCCCCCAATCCACTCGGCGAGCTGCTCGGCAAAGTAGGTGATGATGAGGTCCGCCCCTGCCCGCCGGATGGCGCCGGTGACCTCCAGCGCCGCCGCCCGCTCGTCCACCCAGCCGTTCCGGGCGGCCGCCTTGATCATGGCGTACTCCCCGCTCACGTGGTACGCGGCGAGGGGGAGGTCGAATCGCTGCCGCACCGCGGCGATGACGTCCAGGTACGCGGCGGCGGGCTTGACCATGAGGATGTCCGCGCCTTCCTCCACGTCGGCGGACGCCTCAAGCATCGCCTGCGCCACGCCGGCGCGGTAGTCCATCTGGTAGGTCCGGCGGTTGCCGGACTTGGGGGCGCTTTCGGCCGCGTCTCGGAACGGCCCGTAAAGACAGGAGGCGTACTTGACCGCGTAAGACATGATGGCGGTGGTCTGGAAGCCCGCACCGTCCAGGGCCTCGCGGACGGCGCGAACCTGCCCGTCCATCATGGCCGAGGGGGCGACTACGTCCGCCCCGGCCTTGGCGTGTGACAGGGCCGCCCGCGCCAGGGAGTTGAGCGTACGGTCGTTGTCCACGTCCTGCCGCCCGTCCGGCCGGCACACGAGCGTCCCGCAGTGCCCGTGGTCGGTGTATTCGCAGAGGCAGACGTCGGTGATCACCAGCATTTCTGGGAGGACTGCCTTGATCTCTCGCGTGAGGCGCTGGACGGCGGCGTTGTCGTCCCATGCGGCGGACCCGTCCGCGTCCTTGGCGTCGGGTATGCCGAAGAGCAGAACCGCCCGCAGGCCCGCCTGCGACCAGCGCTTCACCGTCCGGACGGCCGTATCCACCGAGTGCTGGAACTGGCCGGGCATGGAGGGGATCTCCCGCCGCTCGCCATCGCCTTCGCGGACGAAGAGCGGCGCGATAAGCTGGTCGGTGGAAATCCTCGCGCCCGCGAGCATCTCGCGCAGGGCAGCGCTGTAGCGCAGACGCCGCAGCCTTCTTGTCGGATATCCGGCCATGTTTCCCGTTCCCGGGCCTCCTAAGCCCGATGGGATCGGACAGGACCTCGATTATATCCTCTCCGGCTCCCGCCAGAAGGCCTTTCTCGCCATGCCCGCCCGTACATACGGGCCTGCATGACGCCGCCAGAAGGCAAGCCCGGATCGGCGAACAGTACCCATTGCGCGGCGGGGCTCCGTCCTCCCGCGCGACGCGCAGTTGCGCACGGTCATTCAGGGCGCCAGGAGCAGATACCCCCCGATGCAGGCCAACGCGCCGACCGCCACTGCCAGGAGTCCCAATCGCCGCCGTTTCGGCAGGGAGAACAGCAGGATCAGGCCCGTCAGAGAGACGGCGACGAGCAGAACCGCTGCCGAGTCAATTACCCATCGCCATGCGGCCCCCGCCTGCTTGCCCCTGTGCAGGTCCGTCAGCACCGTCAAGACTCCCCCCGTTTCCGCGGCAATCGTGATGTTCGGGTCTGCCCGGCTGATCGTCACGTCCTCGCGCCGCCCCGGCCCCCTGAAGGTCAACACCACCGGGTCTTCGTTCGCGTCGAAAGACTCCAGCTCGCCCCGAACGGCGAACCTGCCGCGAAGCTCCACTTCTACGGCCTTGACGTCCAGCGGCTGCTTGAGCAGATTGTCCGGGAGGCGGCCCGTCCTGGTCTGGACGGTGTTCGGCTCCAGGTCGAACCATTCGCCGAATCTCGGCGCCTGTCCCTCCTTGGCCGCCTTCTTGTGGTTCAAGATGAAGCCCGTCGCGGCGATAACCGTGATGGCCGCCAGCGCCAGCATTGACAGATAGATGTGCAGCGTCCGGATGATCGGCATGAACTTCCGCCCGTTCTGGCCCATTACCTCTCACCTCCGCCCGGGCCGTACTTAAGCAGCACCTCCGTCACCTCCTTGTTCGGTGTCGCCTCACCAGTTGCCTCGGCTGGTCCACACTCGATGGCGCCCTTCAGCCGGGTGTGCGGGCCGTCCTCGCGGGCGGTCTCGATCTGGACCGTGTACGAGCCCGCCGGGACCGCCTTGCCCTTGTCGTCCCGGCCGTCCCAGACCAGCTCGTACTTCCCGGCGGAGCGGCTGGCGCGGGTGACGCCCTTGACCAGTTCGGCGTCGTTGCGTGCGAAGCTCCACCAGGCCTTCAAGTCCTTGAGGTACTTCCGCTCGTTGCCCCAGACGGTGATCGTCCGCAGGGGGTTGCCCTTGGCGTCCTCGACCCACACCGCGACGTAAGGCTTGGGGCGCACCTTGCCCAGGGTCAGGGAGATGAGCAACTGGTGGCCTTTGGGCCAGGCGCCGGCGGCGGGCTGCGTGCCCGGTTGGGTGCTCGCCGTCGTGGGCGCCAGCAGCGCCTTCCACCCGTCGCTCGTGTACTGTTTGCCGTCGGCGGCCAGGATCAGACAGTCTGCGCCTTGCACTGTCTTGACCAACTCCAGGCCGACTGTCGGTTTGAGGACGCATAGGGCGGTGGACAAGGCGTCGGCGGTGGCGGCGTCGTTCGCTACCGCGGTGGCGCTGGTCACGCCTTCCACGGGCCGGCCCGTCCGCGGGTCCATGATGTGCGAGTACTGCTTGCCTGCGATGGTGTAGTGCCTCGCGTAGTGTGCGCTGGTGGCGACGCCCTTGTCGGACAACCTCAGCCGCACGAGCGGAGGGGCGTTCTCCTGCGTATGCTTCGGGTCGGTCACGCCGATCAGCCACGGCGTGTTCGGCTCGGCGGCGGCGCTGCCCAGGACACGGAGGTCCCCGCCGATGTCCAGAAGCATGCCGGTGACCGACGGTCCCTTCGCCAGGCCGGCGGACATTGCCTTGTCCAGGATGTACCCCTTGGCCAAGGCATCGACGTTCGGTGCGGACCCGCTCAGGGGCGTGACCGTGCCGGCGGGCCTGTCAACCTTCCAGGGGGGCTGGCTCACCTGCCGGGCCGCCGACGCCAGCTTCGCCTCGCCCGGCGGCTGATTCTCCTTCTCCGCCTGCTTCCAGAGGGCGATCAACTCGCCCAAGTGGGCGTTGAAAGCCCCGCCGGAACGCACGCGCCAGGCGTCGCAGGCCTCCAGCACGTCCAGGAGTTCCCGCGAGCATCTCACCGGCCCGGACGCGCCGCGCAGGCGGCTGATCTCGCTGTTGGGGTCGTAGGTGCTCAGAATGAGCCGCAGCCGCTCGATCTCCTCCAGGACGGCCCGCTCGACGGCGTCGGCCTGTTGGCGGTCCGCTGCCCAGACCGTCAGGTCCAGCGAGGTGCCTAGAATCCCGTCGTGGTGGAAACGGA
>Ga0315277_10011148_pt1 | contig 11338 bp, 7 predicted proteins | sample YL17G05_15_MG_FD_203695 | JGI IMG/M metagenome (GOLD analysis project Ga0315277, IMG submission 203695) | Sediment microbial communities from Yellowstone Lake, YNP, Wyoming, USA - YL17G05_15 | ecosystem: Environmental > Aquatic > Freshwater > Lake > Sediment | place: USA: Wyoming | collected...
AGTTGGACAAGAAGACGATCTACACGATCATCTCCAAGCCGATAGACCGCTGGCAATTCATCCTGGGCAAGTACTTCGGCCTCCTGCTGACCATCTACGTCAACGTCATCATCATGTCGCTGTTCTTCTACTTCGCGCTCTACTGGCAGTCGTACACCAGCGACGAGGTGATGGCCCAAATCTACGCTTCGCAACCGCCGGGCCACTCGTTCGGTACGCTTCAGTATCTGACGTATATGGCCTGGTCGGGCCTGCGGTCGCTGGCGTTTGCCGTGAAAACGCTCTTCTTCATCACCGACCCGGTCACGCGCTATCTTCCGATTGTCAACCTGATGACCTGCCTCGAACTGGCGGTCGTCACGGCGTTCGTGATTCTCTACTCGTCCTTCAGCACGCCGACGCTCAGCGCGCTGCTGACCATCTTCACGTTCGTGATCGGCCGCTGCAACGAAGACATCGTCCGCTACACGTGGTATCTCCAGCGCAAGGGCCTCGCCACGTCGGCGGCCTACGTGAAGTACCACCTGGCGCAGTTCATCGCCCACGTCGCGCCGAACCTGAAAACCTACTATAGCGACACGTCCTATCGCGCCTTGTCCGACCTGCCGGTTTCGCTCGATCCGTACGCGGTGGTCTATGCCATCGTGTATCCGGCCGTGTTCCTGACGCTGGCCGTTTTGATTTTCCGGCGGCGCAACTTCAAGTGAGGCTCCTCGCGGCTCATGGCGCACCGTATCCTGGTTGCTCTGATTCTGATCGTTTGGCTGGCGGGCGGCTCCGTGGCCGTCTATTGGCTCCAGGGCCGCCAGATCGCGAAATTGGAGTACCAGCGCCCCTACCGCGATCAGCTCTATACGCCGCCGCCCGAATATGCCAAGACCATGACGCTGGGCTATGAGCAGTTTGCCTCGACGCTGCTGTGGCTCCGCGTCATCCAGGCGTTCGGCGCCAAACTTCAGCACATCCGCGACAACCCGGCCGATCTGCGCGCCTTCGAACGCGCGTTCCAGGTGATCGCCGCACTCGATCCCCGCTTCATCGAGGCGTATAAGTTCGGCAGCTTCGTCCTCGGCGACGAGGGGGGCGACCAGGAAGCCGCCTTGCGGTTGCTCGACCTCGGGATCGCGCAGAACGAGAACCGCACCTATCAGCTGCCTTACGACGCCGTCTTCATCTGCCTGACCAATCTCAAGGACTACGACCGCGCCACCTCCTATGTCCGCCTGGCGCTCCTGGACCCCAAGTGTCCCGAGTACGTCAAACGGCTGGAGAACTATATCGCCCTCAAGAAGGGCAACTATGAGATCGCCCTCGAGCGCTGGGTCCGCGACGATCTCAACGCCCATCTGACCTACCAGAAAGAAACGGCCAAGATCACGGGCCTCCAGATCGAGAGTGTTGTGGACGACTGGAATTTCTCGATCATCAACGAGGCCCTCAACCGCTACTACGAACGCCACGGCGACTATCCGCCTCGCCTCGAGGCGCTTCAGGCGGAGAACCTCATCGGAAAGGTCCGCCAGGTCAACGGCCCCCTCTTCACGCGAATGCTCGAGGGCGCCGAAGCCCAACGCATGCCGGCCGATACGGCCGTGGATCTGATTATGGGAACCAAGGACCGTCCGGGCTGCATCCTCGAAAGCGACCGCCTTCCCGTTGACCTTCGCGGCGAACCGTATTTGCTCGTGGACGACGTTGCCATCCCGAAGAAGGACCGGCCCCGGGTCGTGGATCGCAATGTCGTGTGGCGGCGCAATACGGAGCCCAATTTGCTCGCTCTTCGCCGACAGATCGAAACGTATTACAAGACATACGGGGCCTATCCTGCCGGCCTCGCCGACCTCGGCAAGCTTTCGGGTCCCAACCAGGTGAAGGCAACGCCGGAAGACCCGGCCGGGATGCCCTGGAAGTACGACCCAAAGACCGGCAAAGTCAGCTCGTATGTTTTCCCCGAACGCTGACGGAAAAACGGGCTGCGAACTTGGAGCGCCGAGGGATAAGGGCGGATCATGGCGAGGTACTATCCTCTCTGTCTTGAGGTCGCAAAACTCCCCTGTCTGGTTGTGGGCGGCGGCGCCGTCGCTCTGCGCAAGGTGCGCACTTTGCTGGACCACGGCGCCCGGCTGACCGTCGTTGCGCCCCAGGCCACCGCCGCCCTCGATCGCCTGGCCGAACGAGGCCGGATCGCTCTTCGCCGCCGCGCCTACCGAACGTCCGATCTGCGGGGAGTGAGGCTGGTTTTCGTCGCCACCAACGATGAGGCGCTGAACCGGCGGGTGGCCGCCGAGGCCCGCCGCCGGGGCCTCCTGACCAACGTTGTGGACGATCCCCAGATGTGCGATTTCATCGTGCCTTCCATCCTCCGGCGCGGGCGCCTGCTCTTGGCCGTCTCGACCGAGGGAGCTTGTCCCGCCTATGCCAAGCGGCTGCGCCGTGCGCTCGAAAGGCAGTTCGATGCCGCGTACGCGGGATACGTCGAACTCCTGGCGCGCCTCCGACGCCGTATCTTGAAACATGTCAGCGATCCGCGGGCGGGCGTCCGATTGCTCGAACGGCTCCTCGACGAGGACCTTCTGGCCGTAATTCGGCGAGAGGGGCGGCGAGCGGCAGAATCGCGCGCCAAGGCTCTCCTGGACAGTTGGCTTGCTGCCTCCGGGCGTTGATGCGCCCCCGCCGCCGTTGGGAATTCATGACCGAAAACCGGCATACGGTTCATTAAGGAACATATTTGGCTCCTGTGCAGCTCTCCACCCCACGCTCGGCTTTAGGCATATATCACTGAATAAACAGGCTTTACGTCTTGCTCGCACTCAGCCCTCGGCACCCATCGCTCGGCACTTTTCAATGGCACACGGGTTGCCTGTAAGAATATCGGCTGTGTGGCCTTTTTGCCCGCGCGGCCATGGAGGGGCGTTCATGAAGGGACTTGGAACACACCGAGCGGCTGTCATTGTCCTGTCGCTTTCTATCCTTATCACAGTGATCTGGGTTTCAGCCCAGGAGCCGGCTCGGCGCGGACCGGAACGGGCAGGAAGACCGGGTGTTGACCGGCCGACGCCGGGCCGGGTGGCCGGGCGACAGGGCCTCGAGGCCAACCAGCCCGTGGCGCCGGGAGCCGGCCCTCGGAACGAGTTGCGTCCACCGGCGCCTGACGCGCGGCGGCCGATGATGCCCCCCGGCGGTCGCGATGGATTTCCGGGCGGCCCGAACATCATCTTGCGCCATATCGAAGTGTTCGACACCAATCACGACGGGTCGCTCTCGCGCGAGGAATTCGACGCGGGCGCCCGGGCGATCTTTGAACGCCTCGACGCCAACCACGACGGCAAGGTTGACGCCACCGAGATGACGGCGGACCTCAGCGACTTGTTCATTCAGCCCTCGACGCGCTCCCGCCGCCTGCTTCGTCAGTATGATCAGGATCATGACGGCAAGATTTCGCCCCAGGAGTGTCTGCTTCCCCCCAAGGCATTTGCCGAACTCGATGCCAATAAGAGCGGCGCGCTGGAAAGCGACGACTTGATGAACCTGACGCTGACCGGCGCGGCCGTCCTCGAAGACCCGGCGCGGCGCGCCGGTGCTTTGCTCGCCGAACTCGACAAGAACGGCGACAAGAAAATCGCGGCCGATGAATTCCCCTTCGAAAAATCCGTTTTCCAGCAAGCCGACCGCGACGGCGACGGCTCGCTTGACGCTGACGAACTCAAGGCGCTGCCGCCTCTGCCGCTCGATCATCCGCAACGGCGGGCCGACGAGATGATCGCCCGGATGGACCATGACGGCGACCACATGCTCTCGCAGGACGAATTCCGCGTCCCGGGCGCGCGTTTCGAGGACGCCGACCAGAATAAGGACGGCCTCCTCGACCGCAAGGAACTGATGGCCTGGCTGGCGTCGGGCAACGCCGCCCGATTCGGCCCTTCGTCGCCCGAGGAAATGGCCGACCGCATTCTCGACCGCTACGATCGCAACGGCGACGGCAAGATCACCAAGGATGAGCAACAGGGAATGCCCGAGACGGTCTGGCAGCGATGGGACGTCAACGGCGACGGTGTGGTGGACGCCCGGGAGCTCGAGCAGGTCTTCGCCACGACGCCCGCCGGCCGCGGCGCGGCCCCGAGAGGGCCGGGCGCCGACCCCCGCGCGGAAGTATTGCGCCGCAGCCCCGCCGAGATCGTCAGGGCGCTCGACCAGGACGAGGACGGAAAGTTGACCGCCGCGGAATTGGGCGTGGACGCGAAGATGTTCCAGCGCATAGACCGCGACGGCGACGGCAAGGTCACGGTCGAGGAACTGGCCGCCGCCCAGGATGTGCTGCGGACGCGCGGGACCGAGATTCACGACAAGGTGCGGGATCATATCCGAACGGGCCGCGGAAACGAGCCGTTGCGGCCCGGCGCGAACAAATAGGTTTTCGACAATACGAGGTCTGCCGCAACCACCTTCCCATGCGGCCAGCGGCGTCGGTCCCACCCTGCCCGGCGCCGCTTGTTTTTTTCCGCAGGCGAACCCGGCCGCCGCCCGTCTCGCTCGACGGCGCGTTTTGGCTCTTGCATTGGCACAGGGCCGGCGCGCACGCTTCACCCGAGAGGCGCGATGGGTTTGGGCAACAACAAACGCCGCGAGCTGAATTCCGCAATCCGCAATCCGCAGTCCGCAATCTGACGCCAGGGGTTGTCCTTGAGCAACGAATTCGCCGCCGCCAAAGACGAGAACTTCGCGCAGTTCCAACGCGACTTCGACGAACAGCGCGCCGTGAGCCGGGCGCTCCCCGTGCAGATGTGGCTGGAGACGACCACGCGCTGCAACCTCAACTGCCGCATCTGCCCGCGCCACTATGGTCCGCGCGGCACGGGCGCCGATCTGCCCGTCGAGGTGTTCCGGCGCGTCGAAGAATCGCTCTTCCCGACGCTCAAGCACGTGGAACTCCAGGGCTGGGGCGAACCGCTGTACGCCGAGAACTTCGATCTGTTCTACGAGAGCGCGCGGTGCCACGGCGTCCGCGTCAGCTTCATCACCAATGGCACGCTTCTGACGCGCGCCTGGCTGGAGCGCTTCGTTCGCGACGACGTGGGCCTGATGATCTCCGTGGACGGCGCCACCAACGACACCATGCGCTACGTGCGCGGCGTCGAACTCGACCGGGTCGAGGAAGCCATCCGCCGGTATAACGAAATCAAATCGAGGGCGCCGGCCAGCCGGTCCAACCTGCACATAGTCTTCGTGGGCGTCGCGCGCAACATTGGGGAACTGCCCGCCCTGATCGAGCGGGCGGCGGGAAGCTGGCGGGCCGCCTCCGTCCTGGTCGTTCATCTCCAGCGGGCCGGCCTTTCGCCCGAGATGCAGGCGCAGCATCTGTCGGTCTTTGCCGAGCGCGCCGATGCGGTCTTCGTCGAGTCCTTCGAGCTGGCGAAGAAGCTGGGCTTGATTCTCGAACTTCCGCCGCTGTTCGGAGCGGGCCGCGGCAGCGACGAGGCCGTCCGGCGCGCCATGGCCGCGGAGGCTGAGAAGCAGAGCTATCACTATTGCGGACTCGGGCTTCTGCGGTCGCTGAATCCGCGCGCTCCCTATCCGAATCGCTGCCCCGATCCGTGGCTGAAAACCTACGTGCAGGTGAATGGCGACGTCCGGCCCTGCTGCGCCTACGGGCGGACGTTCGGCAATCTGGCGCGACAGTCTTTTGGCGAAATCTGGAACGGCCCGCTCTATCAGCGGCTTCGCCGAAAAATCCATTCGCGCGTTCCGCCGCTGTTCTGCCGCGAGTGCAACGTGATTTATGGGATTGGTTCCGGGAACCCGGATGCGTGCTTTGCGCGCCTAGGCCTGCTCGACCGCGCCATCGTCAACGCCCAGCGGCTGAAGCGCCGCTATCACATCCGGCGCGAGCGGTCCGGTCGCTGACGTTCCCCGCTATTCCCTCGGTAGAACGCAACGCAAGCACCTTTGAACAGCCTCTTTTCATGCACCTTTCATCCATGTGGGCCGTTGCATTACCTACGCAATTGTCTATAAGGGGATCGAAATCCCGTTGGTGCTCGCCGTGGGAATGGAGGCCGCTTGCGTGGCCGCAGTCCCGTAGGGACGGGCGGTAATAGCCCAGCGATTCATCGCTGGGAACGAACGGTTCCCATACCCGGCCAAGTCCCGTAGGGACGGGCGGTAATAGCCCAGCGATTCATCGCTGGGAACGAACGGTTCCCATACCCGGCCAAGTCCCGTAGGGACGACCGAATCTCGCACAGACGTTGCTGGCAGACGTGTATTCGGTCGTCCTTACAGGACTTGAAGGGGAGAGAGGGGGCGTCCTTTTCCCAGCGATGAATCGCTGGGCTATTACCGCCCGTCCCTACGGGACTCGCATTACCGCCCGTCCCGGCGGGACTCGCATCACCGCCCGTCGCTACGGGACTCGCATCACCGCCCGTCGCTACAGGACTGCGTGGAGCGCCGGGCTGTCCGCAGGCAGCAACACGTTTGCGATTCTGGGCCCTCATTTGAGTTGGGGTGCACTCAGCCACTCGTCGAGGTGGTGCCTCACGAATTCATCATCGGTCAGCCACGGATACTCGCGGCAAATACGGTCCATTTCCAACGCTTGTCCCGGCGAAAGGCCGCTCCGGGCGTCCAGGCAACACGCGGATTCCAGCAGGCCCTGACGCCGCAGCACCTCATTGATCCCCGGAATGCAGCCGGCGAAATTGTGCGCGGCGTCGAAGACGACGGCATTCGCATCTGTCAGGGCCGCGTTCTTTTCGAGCAGGTGCAGCACGTCGGGCGCGCCGGTTTCGACAAGCGCGTGGATTTCCTCGAGGAGCTCCACGGCCCGCCGCGTCCAGATGCTCCATTGGCCGAGCAGGCCGCCCACAATGCGCAGCGTCTTCGATGCGTCCGCCGTCTTCACGACATAGGGCGTGAGCAAGTCCACGATGATGTTATCGTCGTTTCCCGTGTAGAGAGCGATCCGCTCGTCCGCGCCGCTGTCCGCGACGGCTCTCACCACGTCCAGCGTCTGATAGCGGTTGAACGGCGCGATCTTGATGGCGACGGCGTTTTCGATTTCGGCGAACCGGTGCCAGAACGAGTAGGGGAGGATCCTGCCGCCCACGGCCGGTTGAAGATAAAAGCCCATCACTGGGATGATCCCGCTGAGCGTCCGGCAATGCTCGATGAGGTCGCGTTCCGTCGCCTGCTGGAGCGCGCCGAGGCTCACCAGCGCCAGATCATAGCCGAGCGAGGCTGCCAGCTCCGCTTCGGCCACGGCCTGCGACGCGGCGCCGCACACGCCGGCAATTCGGACGATCGGACGTTCCTGCCGGCGGCTTGCCTCCTCCAATGCGGCGGCGGCCAATTCCAGCACCGGCCGGAAAAGCCCGATGGCCGGGTCGCGGATTTCGAATTGCGTCGTATGCACGCCGACGGCGACCCCGCCCGCGCCCGCCGCGCAATAGTAGCGGATGAGCGCCCGCTGCCGCCTGGCGTCGAATCGCCGCTCGGCATCGAGCGCCAGCGGGCACGCGGGAATGACCAGCCCCTTCCTGATCGCGGCAATCTTCGTGGCGGAGGGCATCGGCAGGGCCATCGTGCGCACCCGTTCCTACTTTGGAGTATCCTTCGCGAGAAACTGGCCGTCCGAGACACGGAACTGCGTCGGCTTGCTGAGGGTCCGCCCGCCCCGTTGAACCCATTCGGCCACCCACTCGATCATCTGCGGAACGGACACGCGCGGCGGTCCGAAAAGGCTCACCGACCGTGCGGCGTTGCTCAAATAGGCCTTCCCCGCGTCCGTTCCGCGAAACTCGACCCCGACGCCGAACACCCGGGCGAATTCCTGCGCCAGCGCCGGCACGGTCAGCATCTCCGGTCCGGTCACATTCAGAATCGCCGGCGGGCTGGCCGTGTGTTCCAGACAGAGCAGCGCGCGATTGTTGGCGTCGCCCTGCCAGATGACGTTCACGACGCTGACGGACAGATCAACAGGTCTTCTCGCATGGACATCCTGCGCAATGTCCAACAGCACACCGTAGCGCAGATCAATGGCGTAATTGAGGCGAAAGAGCAGCGACCGGGTTCCGTGCCGCCTCGAGTAATGTTCGAAGATCCGTTCTCGACCGAGGCACGAATAGGCATATTCGCCCACCGGCGCCGGCGGATCGCTTTCCACGCTGCCGCCGCTTGCCGCCGATTCCAGCGCATACACGCAACCGGTCGAGAACACGACGACATTCGAGTCCTTGAACGCCCGTGCGACGTGGCCCGGCACGACGGCATTGATCATCCACGTCAGGGTCTCGGACCCCACCGCCCCGAATTTTCGCCCCGCCATGAAGACGATGTTCTTCACCTTCGGCAAGGCATCCACGGCGTCGGCGTCCATCAGATCGCAGGGGATCGTTTCCACGCCGACGCGGTGCAGTTTCTCGCGCAGCGACACGTCGGAGAATCGGGACACGCCGATGATTCGTTTCGGCACCTTCGCCTCGGCGCAGGCGTTGCGGGCCAGATGCGCCAGCGACGGCCCCATTTTCCCGCCGACGCCGAGGATCATGACGTCGCCGTCGAGCCGCCGCATCATTTGCGCCAATTCGGGATACGGAGTCGCCAGCGCCTGGTCCAACTGCTCCTCGCTGGTGATCTGCTTGGGAAGTTCCATCCGTTCCTCTCCTGGACGGCCGCCGCCGACGCGCCCGGCCGCGCCGAGCGATGTTCTGTTACAGTCCAATCGCCGATATGGCCGGTTACCGGCGAACGTCTCGCGTGTCAAGCAGGAATGCTGGAGGGCACGGTCTCCGGCCGGGACGGCGACCCTCACGATACGCCAGTTTCTCCTTGATCAGCGGCCTCGGCTTCCTGTTAAAGGACGTGAAGCCAAAGAGCGGGCATTGGGCATCGCTTCGCGGAGAAGGAGAAGGCCATGCCGGAGCTTCGGTTGAAAATCTATCGTTCGCCGACGGAGTCGCGGGCGGAAACCTACCGCCAAGTGCGCGTCACGGTTGGACGCGAGATCAACAATGACATCGTCATCCCGGAGAAAGAAGTCTCCCGGTTTCACTCGCTTTTCGAGTGGGATGACGACGGCTGGCGAGTGGCCGACCTCGACAGCACCAACGGGACGTTCCTCAACGGCATCTGCATCAAGAAAGCGCCGTTGAAGAGCGGCGACGTCGTCGTGGTCGGCTCCGCGCGGCTTCACGTCCTGGAGTGTGCGGCGGGTGTTCCCGAAGAATCGGTCTCCATGGGCATCTATCGCGTCGTGCAGACGTTCGACGCCGGCGGCCTCATCGAAGCCGCCGCGCCGCCGCGTTCGAAGCCGGCAGCCTCGAAGACGCCCGTGGCCGGCCAGACTACGCCGCTTTCGCGATCTCCCATGACCCTCGTTCCCGTTCTCACAACGGAAGAGATTCTCAGGAGCGCGGGCGATCCTCCCACGCTGCTGGGAACGATCGTGGCCCGCGTCGCCGCACTCGTCGAAGCGAACGCCTGCATCGCCTATGCCTGCGCCCCCGGATCGAGCGCCGTGGAGCGGATCGCCATCGCGCCCGCGGCATCCGACGCGTCGGTTCCCGACGAGATTCTCCGGCACGTTCGCCGGACGAAGGCCGCGGCCCACGTCGAGGCCGAAGAGGGCGCCGCGATTCCGGAGGGTCGCCCGCGCTCGGTCTTGTGCGCGCCGATTCTCGACGGCCAGCGGCTGCTGGGAATGATCGCGCTGGTGCGGAACGAGACCCTCTGGGACTTCGGCGACCCGGACCTCGAGAAGCTGTCGGTGGCCGCCCTGTCGGCGGGCGCCGCGCTCGGCTGCGGCCGCTCGTATGCCCAACTGGAACGCGCCTATCTCGATCTGCTCGATGCGAGCGGCTCGCTGCCGGTTCCCGTGGGCGAATCGCAGGCGCACGAGGCCGAGGCCGCCGCACTCGACGCGATGGTTCAGGACCTGTGCCTGTCGGTGTCGCGGATTCTGGAGAAGGCGAAACCGGCTCTTGAGGAGGCGGCGCCGAGCGAATCGGGCCGGCGGCTGATCGCCGAGATGGCCGAAGCCGCCAAACAATCCGGCGAGATCGCCGCGCAGTTGGCGGGCACGGTCCGGGAAAGCCACGGCCCGCATGCCGTAACGAAGCCCTTGCCCCTGCTGACGGCAATTCTTCCCGTCCTGCGGCAGATCGCGGGGCCGAAGACGGCGTTCAACGACCGGCTGGCCAGCACGCTGCCGGCCGTGGCCGCCGCGCCGCGCCTGGTGTGGTCGGCGCTCCTTCAGGCCACGCGCTTCCTGCGCGATCGGATGTCCGCGGCGAATCTGACGGTGACGGCGGATTTGTATGACCTCGAGAAACCGCTGCGGCTGGAGGGCTTTGGCGAAATCGGGGCCGGACACTACGTGCGCATTTCGGTCGAGGGGCTCGGCGACGGCGCCTGCTTTCGCGAACTGGACGTGCTTCGCGCCGACGCCGAGACGCCGCGCGATCCGCAAAGCCCCGCGCTGGGCCTCTACTGGGTGGCTCGGATGTTGGAGCGCGCTGGCGCCCGGCTGATTGTGCGCGCACCGACCAGCCGCGCCATTGTGTTCGAGATTCTGTTGCCGCTCCGCGCCTGACCGGCGGTCTATCGCCTTCCGCCATGTTCGGAGTACAGGCTTCAGCCTGCCTTCAGCTCCACGGATACTTCCAGCCATGCACCCAGGCGTGTTTCTTCAGCGCCTCGGCAACGTCCGGCGGCAGCGGCTTTCCGTCCGAGACCGCGCAGTTGGCGTCGGCGTGGGCGGACCGCCGCATTCCCGGAATGACGGTCGAAACCGCCGGATGCGCCAGGCAGAACTTGAGCGCCAGCGCGGGCAGGGTCGGGCGGTCGGCCGCCAGATGCGCCTTGAGCGGCTCGACGTGGCGCGCGGCCTCGGCCAGGCGCTCGGACGTCAGCCATTGGCCGCGCCAGTCGTCTGTGGCGAATTGCGTCTTCTCGCTGAACGCGCCGGTGAGAATCCCTTCCTCGAAGGGAACGCGCGCGATGATGCCGACATTGTGCGCGATGGCCGCCGGGAACAGCCGCTCGGCCGGCCTCTGCTCGAAAATGTTGTAGATCACCTGGATCGAATCAATCCGCCCCGACTCGACGAGCCGGACCGTGCCGTAGGGGTCCCAGTCGTTGGCCGAGACGCCGAAGAAGCGCACCTTGCCCTGTTGGCGCAGCGTCAGAAACGCCTCGTGCCAGTCGAGCTGCTCGTTGTACTCGTCGGTCCAGGCGTGCAGTTGCTGGAGATCGAGATGGTCGGTGCCGAGGTTCTTCAGCGACCGCTCGGTGCATTGGATGATCCAATCGGCCGGAAACGTCTCGCGGACGGACTGGTCCG
>Ga0315277_10011149_pt1 | contig 11338 bp, 15 predicted proteins | sample YL17G05_15_MG_FD_203695 | JGI IMG/M metagenome (GOLD analysis project Ga0315277, IMG submission 203695) | Sediment microbial communities from Yellowstone Lake, YNP, Wyoming, USA - YL17G05_15 | ecosystem: Environmental > Aquatic > Freshwater > Lake > Sediment | place: USA: Wyoming | collected...
TCCCTTTACTTTTTGATACTGTTGCTTTAAAATAAATTTGTCAAAACTCACCATCATCACTCCTTATGTATCAGGAATGATGAAGGGGCAAATAGAGGTTTCTATGAGGGGTTTTTCAAAACCCTCATTTGTAATAAGTCTTCTCATATCGGCGATTATAATCTTTATCGTAACAAAAATATTTGGAGAAAAAGAGGGGTTTGGCACTGCTTTACTAGCTGCTTTTGTTGGCGCGATCCTATATACAGCTCTCTATTATATCTTCGGTCTCATACCTGAGTTAGTTGGATTAAAATGGGCAGCATCTCTAATTGGAGGCATAGGTTGGCTTATTGCTCTTCGCTTTTTGTATAGTATTGGCTGGCTGAAAGCGTTAGGTCTAGCTATCATTATATGGGTCATCTCAGCGATCGTCGGTTACTTCTTACCAAGCCTCGCAACCACAGGACCAATATAATAACAAATTAAATTGAAAGAAACCAACTTATATTCACCTTTTGTAAATAACTAAATATACAATATAATAGCTAATCTATTTTCAAGAGGATTTTCTCTCTAGCAGAATATGCCCTTATTTTTTTATAGATCTACAGGAAACGCTCCGGTAAGCATAGCATATTGTTCGAAATCTTCTACCCAGTCAAACTTCAAATCTATTTCCTCCAAAGGTGTTTTTTTACCCTGCTCCGCTAAATATTTCTTCTGATGTTCGATTAATTTTTCAAGTGGTGCGAATCGTTTTGCTCTAAACACCGGGTAGAGCGCTGATTGATCGATACCATCAAGCGTCCGAATATGTTCCTTTAAAAATTTTACAGCAGTTTCCTTTGAATCAGCTGCAACACTCATGATAATATCTTCATCACCAAGAGAATATGAAATATAGATAGGGAATAGATTGAACGGATATTGATAATTAATTAAATAATCATAAATCTGTTTGTAATATCGTGGATGCATGTACATTCGGATAAGATAACGCTGGATGTTCTCTGGCTTCTTTTTAGGTATAGGGAAAAACACTGGTTTCATTAGTGAGATCGTTTTGGTGTGATGTACCTCAGCACATTTTACAATTTCTTGAGTAAGAAAAGGAGCGATGTCATCAGGATGTTTCACATCGAAAATAATACCAACATCCATCATTCCTTCTGTTTGGGTCGCATATAATGGTGTCATAGATTTTGATGTTTCTTCTTTTAATTCATGTTCCACATAGTTCCATATCTTATTAACGTCTATTTTTGGATACAATCTTACGATTATCAACATATTATTTCCTCCATAGTTCTTGGTGAATGAACTTGTTTGAATATTGAGCGTAATATAAGTATTTATGTGTAAAAATGTTGGGCCGTGATATTATAATCCGATCCGAGAAAACAGACCAAAAAGAACATCCAATCCGATAATAGCGAACAGAACGATTGCTATGACAATGAGGATTTTCACTGCAAATTTTATTACTCCCCATAAGAGAAACACAATTCCAATAACCACAAGGAGCATTACCCAAAATGGTATTACTAATCCGAATAGTTCCATCTCTTTACATCCACCTAACAGTCTTGTAACAGTTCCTTCTTTAAAAGCATATCCTGTGAAACAAATATTTTGGGTTACTTAATTTTAACAAAGGAAAAAAATTTAGCGATGTATTTGTTTTTTATTTGCTTACAGGGACAATGAGAAGTGGTGTATATCCATCGTTGAGTTTCAATAGGGATAACAATATTGTATTATCTGTTGGAAGTGCGATGTTACTATGGAAACCTAAAGCGGTAGCTTCAAGCATGATATTTTGTGTGGTCGCTCCTGCTTCAAAGTACCAAAATGGAAGATAATCTTGGCCAGCATTTTTGGTTTTATTCCAGTCTAATACCGTAATAATAGAAAGCGGAGCAGAGGAAATAGAAGGGAGTGATGATGCAGCTGCGAACTGGGCTCGGTTGTCGCCTGATTTAATTTTATATAAAAATGTCACAATAGGTAATCCAATAAAGTCAGCAGAGTAATCGCTGAACATCGTTAGGAGATTCGGTTGATATTTATAGACCCCCGAGTCGGTAACCGCGTAGATCTCGAGTGGATAATACGCGTGTGCACTAGGGACCGTTCGATGTCGTATTATTTGATTAAGCTCTTGATTGCTTTTATCAAGGTAATAAGAGAATCCGTAGGATGACCAGACAATCTGGCTGAGCTCCTGTTTTGTAATGGTTCCCTGGAAGTGGGTTGTTTCTGTTCGTTGTTGAAGAACAGTGGTAAGATTCTTTTGTGTTTCGATGATCTTGGGAAGCAGTGAAAACCAGAGTGGTTTGTACTCGAAATTATAGGGATAAAACGGGTGCCCGACTGGCATGACAATAAGTCCACTTTGATCTTCAGGGATACCCATTCTGTCTATTGCTGGCGGAAGGCCACCAGTGACAACAGAACCGAGGTTGAGCGCGTCGACGGTAAATGCGATGTTCTGACAGATTTCTCCTATCTCGACTGCGGCATCATATGGGTTTGAGAGTGTTGTATTATAGCAGAGACCAAGCACTAGGGGCGCGCTTGGGTATTGATACCCAACAGTGTCTCGCCAATCTCCTGATTTATAGAAGTTAAGTGAGTGATCATTTGGGCTGTAGATATAGGCGGTGTCCTCTTTTAGCACATAAATAATGCTTGCGAATGTACCATTAATGCCTGCGATGGTGCGGTTTCCATCTTCTCTGACACCCATTGCATTCCAAAGAATGGTAGCAAGTTGTTCATCGGTGATGGGATCATTCGTAAATTCTCGAATTGACATTCTCCTGAAGATTGTTTGTTCAAGATTCATGTCGATATATTGTGGTGGTGGTAGTTGAGTCACAGCTTGAATTACTGGGATGAAAGCAAGATTGCAGAAAACCGTTAGGATTCCAATTATGATTATTTTGTTCGTATAACGTTTTTTCTTCATACTATTCCTTATTTTAATATTATTACAATCAATATAAATTTTTCCATGAAAATCTTCTTTTTGAAAATATCTGTATTAATTTTTTTCTCAGATGATAAGGGTTGACATAGAGAATATTTAATTATCTCTTATTTGCTACCCACGCTTCATGGGAAAATTTGGTCGTAGTTGGCAATTAATGAAAACAAGCTTAGGTGTCCTTCGAAAAGACAAAGAAATAATGATATTTCCAGTTCTTTCTTTTATCGCCTGTGCCATCATATTAATTTCGTTTTTCACAGGATTCTGGTTTTTAGGATTATCTTCTAATGATTCTATACAGTGGATCTGGTTTGTAGGTGTGTTCCTCATCTATCTTTTCTTGTATTTTATCGTTATTTTTTTCAACACCGCGATTATCGCTTGCGCAAATATTCGGTTAAGTGGTGGTGACCCAACAGTCTCTGATGGGCTGCGTATCGCCTCTCAAAACATTAGTCGTATATTTATCTGGGCTCTCATCTCTGCCACCATTGGAATGATTCTCCAAGCAATCCGCCAGAGAGGAGGATGGGTTGGAAGACTTATTGCAGGTGTTTTTGGTATTGCTTGGACATATGTCACATTCTTTATTATCCCTGTTCTTATCTATGAGAAAAAAGGGACTGCTTCCTCCATTAGACGAAGTGCATCATTATTCAAACAAACGTGGGGTGAGACCATTATTGGAACATTTGGATTTGGTATTGTCTTTGTCTTACTCGCACTTCTTGGGGTTCTGCCTGTCATTCTTGGTTATGTCCTTGGTGGTACAACTGGTTTGATCATTGGTTTGATCATTGCGTTTTTCTACTGGGCATTTATTGGGGTCGTCGCATCAGCAACAAATGGCATTTATGTCGCAGCACTATACCAATATGCAACGAAAAAGCAACTGCCTTCAGAATTCGATGCTTCACTTATTCCACCAACAGTTCCAGGATTCTAAGAGAAAAAATTTCAACAATATATTTACCTTCTATATACCGTATTCATCTCATCATTCTGGACTCGTTCTACCAAGATAGGAATATGTTTCACATCGGTCACCTGTTGAACATCCTTTTTTAAATCCTTTAAAAACAAACACGATGAAAAATAATGAGGTAGGATGCTCCGCATCTTGAGAATTGCACGTCGTTCACCATAAAATTCAGTCAATAAACGAAGATGCTCAAGACAGATGTCTTTCTTTTGCTGTAGTATAGGTGGAGTGTAACTGTGTTTTGAAAGAGTGCTGAGTATTTCAGGAACGATCCAAGGATTCCCTAGAAGTCCCCGACCTGGCATCACCGCAGCAGCATTAGTTTCTGTGAGTATCTTCTGTGCATCCAATCCCGTATAGATACCTCCATTTGCAATGATAGGCGCTGAAAGTGTCGTTGCTGTTTTTTTTATAATGTCTAGGTCAACACGTGATCCGAATCTCTTCTCACCGCTTCTCCCATGAATCGTCAAGGATACTGCACCAGCATCAACTAATCTCTGAGACAGAGACACAACGTTAATCGATTGTTTTGATATACCTAGACGCAGTTTACACGTTACGGGAACATCGACTGCGTCGGTAACCGCGACAACAATTTCACAGGCACGCATTTCATTCTTCATAAGAGATACACCTTCTCCTCGACAGGCTACTTTTCTTGCGGTACAACCCATATTAATATCAATGTAATCAAAACCAAGGTCTTCAACGATTTCTGCTGCTTTTACCATGAATTCTGGGATGCTTCCTACCAATTGAACGCCGTTATAATGATTCCCTTCAGCGATCTTTAGAATTTGCATTGTTCGTCGATTTTGTTGTACAATCGCACGTGCATTGGCCATCTCGGTGGTGATGAACGGTGGTTTGAATCGTGCAAGAATCATTCGGAAGGGATAATCGGTATATCCACTCAATGGTGGTAAGAGTAATTTTTTTTCTTTAAGGATTTTGACGAATAGGGAAGATTTCATAATTGGAAAGGCAACAAACAGAGGCTATTAATGTATCTTCCTTCTTTAAAAAAAGTATTATTCGTAGCGCACTGCTTCAGTCGGACTCATCCGAGCAGCCTTCCACGCAGGATACAGACTAGATAATTCACCGACGATAAGGGAGATAGAAACAGCAAAAACCACCGACACGAGGGTGATAACTGGGTTAAGGATTGACGAACCGCCCATCGTTATGAAATTGTTCAGAATCATGGTAAGCCCTTGAGACCCAACAATACACGATTTAGTTTCTCCGTTTTAGTAATAAGATGCTTGCGGAGAGTGTCAACAAAGCAAAGAGAACTAAAACGATGATATCTACCCAGATTTCCCCTATTGCCCATCCACGGAGCATGATCGATCGTTCTGCGTCAATCCCATAGCGAAGAGGAATGACGAACGAGAGTGGTTGAAGATAGCTAGGAATTGATTCGATAGGCCAGAAAAGGCCAGCAAGTAGAATTGACGGGAAAAGGATCAGAGGAATAAACTGGATTGCCTGTAATTCGTTTTTTGCTCCTGCGGATAACAGAATGCCAAGACCTTGATGCCCAAACGCAAGCAGGAGGAGAACAATCAATGCAAGGAAGATGTTACCAACAATCGAAATATCGAAAAGGAGTATTGCAGCGATAAGAACTACGATGCTTTGGATAATACCGATGACCGCAAACGCAAGTGCATATCCTACAACGATTTCACTTTCACTTGCAGGAGAGACCAACAGACGTTGTAATGTTCCGTTGCGTCGCTCATTGACAAACAAAATAATAGTTATCATTGTTGTGACCATCATGATTGCAAAAGAGATAACTCCGGGTGCAAAATAATCGATGAATCTGGTACTGCCACCCCCATATGCATATACCTGCTCTATGACGATCGGCATTTCGATTTGAGAGATATTCAGGGATATTGATAGTTCTTTGAATGTTATTTGAATAGACTGTGTTACTTCTTTGATTACCGCTGCTGCAATTGTTGGGTTTGATGCATCAATGTAAATCTCTATTTTTGGAGAATGACTCATGTCTTTTGTCATGACTGTTGTGAGAAAATTTTCTGTGAGGTTTTCAGGAAAGATGATTGCTGCCCAGGCTTTTCCATCATGAACAATTTGTCGGGCGTTACTGCTATTTGTATTTTTATGCATGGAAAAAGTGTCTATATCGAAGTTGTCTGTAACCTTCTGTGTAAGGAGAAGACCATTTGGCAAAACAGGAGATGTTCCCGCCAGAATACCAGTATCATTATTCACAACCTCAATCGCGATACCCTTAACATCACCACCAAAGGTATATCCGAAGATAAGAATCATTAGTAAGGGCATAATCAAAACAAATGCAAATGTTCGACGATCATGTCTGAATTGGAGGAGCGCTCGTCGGGAAAACGCTACTGTTCGTCGGAGTTTCATGGTTTTTTCCTTCCCGCAAGTAAAAGAAACGCCCCTTCAAGTGAATCGACTCCCACGCTTTTTTTAAGATCTCTTGGTCGTCCATCTGCGATAAGACAACCCTGTCTAAGAAGACCGACTCGAGAGCAATGATCTGCTTCATCCATATAATGGGTAGTGATAATAACCGTGATTCCTTTTTTTACCAGGGACTCAAAGTATCCCCAGAAGGTAGCTCGTAGCTCAGGATCAACTCCGACAGTAGGTTCGTCGAGAAAAACAAGATTTGGCTCATGGATCAAGGCACAGGCGAGGCTTAAACGGTGTTTCATTCCTCCACTAAGGGTCGAGACAAGACTGCCACGCCAGTCCTGTAAATTTACAAATTCAAGCATATTTTGTTCATTTTTCTCAAGATTCTCTTTGGTCATTCCGTAGATACCGCCAAAGAAAAAAAGATTCTCATGGACCGTATTATCGAGGTAGATTGCTGTATCCTGCGGCATGTATCCAACCTGGTTCATAATAGATTTACAGGGAAGCGGTTGTCCCAAGATTTTTATCGTCCCTGCGTTTGGTCGTAGTAAACCACACAACAGTTTTATAGTGGTTGTTTTCCCAGAGCCATTTGGTCCTAATAACCCATAGATTTCTCCCTTATCAATCGTAAGATCTAAAGTATCCACCGCGGTGAATTTTCCAAATGTTTTTCTTAGACGTTGGATTTCGACAATCTTTGTTGGTGTATCGAATGTCTGTTCAAACGTCACCTTTCCAAGCGTACCACAAGAAGAGCACGTTACTTTTACGACTTCTCCAAGATCACCAAAACATGTAAGGATAGCGTTGCATTTTGGGCATTGTACCTGTTTTTGTATGATACCTTACACCTTCACTTCTTCAAATCTTATATAGAAATTTAATGTTTTCTATACAAGAAAAAAATTGGACTATAAAAAAAGAAAATGAAAAGAATTTATTTAGGTATAATTTCCCCAGAAGTAGAGTGCTGGACCAACCGGTGCCATGAATCTACCGATAAATTGACCGTTTTTACCCCCGATGAATCCTACAATGGGGAGTGTTTTGTCAGTGCCGTTCACCATTGCACTGATCTTTCCAATTAGGATTTGTCTCCCAAATCCACCTTTAAAAGTACCAGTTAGATTCTTCGTTGCCCAATCACCGGTAAATCTTCCACTGCGATTGTGCATTGTATAGGTTCCTGATATTGTTCCTACTATTGTTGCATTTTGACCTTGACGTTTGTATCCTATATTTCCATCGAATGTACCTGTTTGGGTTAATGGCATTTTTTGTATTGTCTGTTGTGTGAATCCCGGCATTGCAGCAGCGATTGATACGCCTAAAAATAATAGGCAAAGACTTATTATTGCTATTTTTTTCATTAGACATCCTCTTTTTCATCAATTATTAAGATAAGGAAGAAGTTTATTATATTTAAATTTATACCAGAATTTTACCTAAATTTATGATAAATTTTTTAAAACGTTGAATAGGTTGAGATGAGCAAAGAAAAAAAGAAGAGATTTGATGTTTTTTCATTAATTGACCAAGATGCGACAATGTGCCCATCCTGTTTGTTGTGTTGTCATCCAACGAAGATGCAATAGATTGTTTTCTACATCGTATCGATAGAGTCCAACGATGCGACACTTAGTCTGGTTCTGTGTGATGATTCTACCGTTGAAGTAGCCTTTTTTAAGGATACCAACGATATTTCCTTTCGTCATGTTATCTGTGATGTTCCATAGACCTTTGAGTACGACAACACGTTCTCGTTTTACCAGAACTCCACCAAGGTATCCACAAGTTTCATTCGATCCTTCATATCCCCAGATTCCTCTATATTTTACTCGAGTTGTGTCGTTGGATACGGGAAGTGATGTATCGGTTTTTACAGCTTTGTTGTCGCTTATTGTTTGTATGGACTTAGCGTGGTTTCCATACAGAGGTTCTTTTGCGTTGACAATAGCGTCAGCTCCGATAAGAAGGAGCATGCTAATTATTATTCCAGTCATCCATTGTTTTTTCATTTTAAATCACCTTAGAACAGATTATAGTGTTTTGTTTATATTTGGATTGACCAGATTTTCCTCCGACTTACACCCAAAACAGACCCAAATTCTACGTATTACTCCATGCTGAGGTACAGAAGAATACTAATTGCGATAATTTCAAAGACATTAAGGAAGAAACTGAACGTACCAAATCCCCCTCCTATTACAAATGCTTTTGTAAGAACTGGGATGGCTCGTACGTACTCTATAAAGAGAGAATGAATCGTAACTAGGGTGACTATTGATCGCGTGAACAGCACACCGATGAAGAAAGTAAGACCTAGCATGAAACTGGATTTTGTCTTTCTATACGAATCAAGGTAGATCCAAAGAATACCGATGAGAAGTATTATATCAACACAATTAATAATCATTGAAACAGTATAAAGCAAAGAAAATCGTCGTTCCTGTGCATCTGTAACTTGATATCCTGATTGTTGAATTGCATCGTTGATAAAGTTGAATCCAATTGTTGAAAAAATAAACCCAACAACAATTCCAATAAAAATAAGGCTCGCGATAACAATTAAACCCTTCGCTTTTGGACTTATCGTGTTTTTGTACGGAAAATCTTTCATATCTTATTCACCTTTAAGTGGTTCATCTTTTATTTGTTTTTTCCCAATTCGACCCCAAATTTGATCAAATACAAGTCTATTTTCTTCCAATAAATCTGAGGGGAAGAACATTTTTCCGTATTCACTACCAGTTGAGGTAATCAAACGGTTTTTTTCCAAAACCTCAAGATGATGGCGAATCGTCTTATAGTCTAACATCATCAGTTTTGAAAGTTCATTGGCGTTATGTGGTGTTTGAAACAGTTCTTCGAGTATTCGTCCGCGATTGACGCCACCAACAGAGCCTGCAAGAAGCCACCAAAGGAGTCGTTTCATCGCGTTCATGACAAATACCTTTTACATGTGGAATCGTGTGTGTTATTAAAAAGATTTAGAGTAGTTCTGGTTTATATAAAGAGTTGAATTACTTGAAATGCAACGAATCCAAGCAAAGCACTAATTGGTATCGTAAGAATCCAAACCCAGACGATGTTACGTGCTATACCCCAACGTACTGCACTTACTCGCTTCGTAGCTCCAACTCCCATAATGGAAGAACAAATAACATGAGTAGTGCTTACAGGAATTCCAGCGATAGATGCTCCCAGGATGGTTGCTGCTCCTGCGGTTTCTGCAGCAAAGCCATGTACCGGTCGAAGTTTTGTGATTCGGAGTCCTAATGTTTTTACAATCCGCCACCCTCCTGCAAGGGTGCCAAGGGCAATAGCAGCATGTGCAGATAAAATGACCCAGAAAGGAACTGGGAGGTTATTTGGGTCAACTGATGCACCAAAATAGCCGATACTAAACAACAGAGGGGTAATAATACCCATAGTTTTTTGCGCATCGTTTGTTCCATGACTGAAGCTGTAGATGCCCGCGGAAAACAATTGAAGTTTTTTGAAATATCGATCTACTTTAGACCTTGATCTTTTTCGACATATCCATAGAACAGCGACCATGAAGAGAAACCCAAAGATAAGCCCAATGATTGGGGAGACAAACATAAAGATGGCAGCGAGTTCAACGGTTTCGTATTTTATGGCAGCCAAACCTGCTGCTGAAATCCCTGATCCCATGATTCCCCCGATGAGCGCGTGAGAAGAGGATGTTGGAAGTCCAAGATACCAGGTTATGATGTTCCAGCTAATGGCACCGATTAACCCTCCTAGAATAATATAAGGAATAAGATCAGTTGCAACCATGTTCAAATGAATGATTTTACTCATTGTACCTGCGACAGCAACTCCAAACCCAAACGCAGCAACGAAATTGAAAAACGCGGCAAACCCAACAGCTTGTCTAGGGGTTAGAACTTTTGTGGAAACAACTGTTGCGATAGCGTTTGCTGAATCGTGGAAACCATTTGTAAAATCAAAAACTAATGCAAGAAAGATAATAATCATGACGAGGATGAGGGAATCCATTTCTGTCCGTCCTAGGTGTATTTCACCAGGATATCTCCGATCACATCAGCTACATCTTCACATCGGTCGATTGCAGCTTCTAAATCATCATAGAGTTCTTTTGTTTTAATAATCTCGATAGGATCTTTTTTAGTAAAGAGGTCAGCAGTTGCCTTCCGTAGAAGAATATCTCCTTCGTTTTCCAGGGTGTTGACATCTCGACAGAAGCCTCGGATCTGTTTTGCATCTTTTAAATTCCGGAGAAGATGAATTCCTTCATTTATGTTACAGGCAGTTTTTTGCAATATTTGTGCAAATTCTAGCATATATTTAGGAGGTTTCTTAATTTCATAGATAATCAATCGTTCTGAGACCGCCTCTAAATTATCCAGGATGTCGTCAAGTGAACTCGTTAACTTGGTAATGTCTTCTCTATCAATGGGAGTAATGAAGGTTTTATTTAACTCTGAAAAAATTTCATGGACCATTTTGTCTCCTTCGTTTTCGATCTGTTTTATCCTGTCTCGTTTTTTTTCAATCTCATTGTAATGCTCTAGCATATTAACGAGCGCATCGACCCCTTCGACGACATTTTTACTTTGCTGTTCAATCATGTCAAAAAAATATTTTTCATGCGGTATCAACCAAGAAAGAATTCCCATACCAATCACGTCGCTCCTATTATTTTTTGAATACGCCTACCCTTTATGATGACTTCCTTTAATCGATTATTAGAATATAAAACCCACTGATTTTATTAACAGCATTAAATGTTCAATTTTGTATCTATTATATCTTTAAATATACGTAACTATTTATAATAGAGGGTTTTGAAAAACCCCTCATAGAAACCTCTATTTGCCCCTTCATCATTCCTGATACATAAGGAGTGATGATGGTGAGTTTTGACAAATTTATTTTAAAGCAACAGTATCAAAAAGTAA
>Ga0315277_10011150_pt1 | contig 11338 bp, 22 predicted proteins | sample YL17G05_15_MG_FD_203695 | JGI IMG/M metagenome (GOLD analysis project Ga0315277, IMG submission 203695) | Sediment microbial communities from Yellowstone Lake, YNP, Wyoming, USA - YL17G05_15 | ecosystem: Environmental > Aquatic > Freshwater > Lake > Sediment | place: USA: Wyoming | collected...
AGGAGAGAATTTTTCATACATAGATTATTTTGCAGTTATCGGTATTCCTGTATGTGCGCTGACAGAACAGGAGAGACTTGTTAAAGTTTTATTTATATCATCTAATTTATTTGATACACTCCAATATCCTGTCGCACAAGCACCAAAAAGGACAAACATAACTGAAAAAATAAGAGTATAGCAGCCTAGACAGTTTTTCATTTCTTTAATGTCCTTACCAAGTCTTTTGTTGAATTATCATAGACTTTTGATAATTCCGTCTTTATTTTTTCCTGTGTTAGCGTATCAACCTTATTAAGGCCGTTTTCTACACCTTTTACGATCTGTCCGGCTGAATTTAAAAGGCGTGAATTTATTATCTTCATATAGCCGGCTACAGCCGGGGAGAAGATCCCGAGGACCATAAGAAGAAGCCACAATTTAGGCAGTACCAATAACCTTTGCCAAAAGGTGAGCTGTTTTTCTTCCGTACTATCATTAATAATAGTTTCTGTCTTTTGTAGATAATATGTTTTACCGTCCGCGCCTTTTACGATTATAGGCTCGCTTTTTATTGTGCTAGATCTCACTATTTTTTGATTTCCGGTATTGGGGAGTATATATCTACCAAACATAGAAGTAGCTAGGACCGATACCGCTATCGCTAACATCAGCACAATATTAGCGAACCCTTTTCTGCTCATATTAGGACCTTTCTTTTATGGGATTAATTCCGGAGGCACGTGCTTTTCAAGAATTTTAAAAACAAAAAAACCTACTATTCCGGCAAAAATTATCATATCGAGCAACTTATATCCGACAGTACCTATCTTTATTTTTTCCATAGATAAAGGATCCCTATTGCCATTACGCCTATTATAACGACCGGAGTAATTAAAGGCTGTGTTATACCTGATATGGTATTAGGTATGATACTAGCGTAAGCCTTGCTAGTTTCAGCCACATCGTTGTTATAACCCGACACAAGGTTATTATAATAGACAGGATTAATCTCTTTTAACCGCTTACTTGTGTAATCGGTCAATATCCATTTTGGAGCTGGGAAAAGTGCGTCAAATAAATTCATTATTTTAAAAATCCTATTATAGCTGCGCGTCCGTTCTGTACTGTTAAAGCGTCTGCGCCTGTACTTCTACCTACAAGCCTAATTGTATATCCAGCCAGTACTTTTATACTTGGTATATATAACAGTGAATTATTTATAGGCACAGAAATAGCAGATCCACCGCTATTTAATATCTCTGCTACCTTCGCTGGCGTTCCGGAATTGTTCCATATCTCTAATGCTAAATAATCTGAAATAGATCCACTTGAAGGCAGGGCAAGGGAAGCGTTTCGTATATATAAAACTTTCCCAGTTGGTACAGTATATATAGTCTTTGTAGTAGTATTTTGCATAAAGTCGAAGATAAATAGATCTGTCACATTATCCGCGCTTAAATATTGGACATTATCTTTAATATCTTCTAATAGAGTAGTTTGGACAGTAGCAGATCTGTAATCATTTACCTCGAGGAGTTCTTTAGCATAAGCGCCATATATAATATCAACATACGCGCCGGCCTGGGCGGTCCAGGATAAAAAGACTTGATTAAAAGGCCTGGACATATAAAGACCCTGGCTGAATGGAATACCGTCAACACTTTGTCTATTGAATTTGACTGCTACAAGGGAGGATTGACTATCCGCGTTTATGATACCGAAGTAATTTCCTACGATACCGAATTGTGTATCAATGGCAGCTGTATCTAGGCTTATTCTCATTATCACCGGCTCCGCTATATCACCGGCATTTATCATTTTGAGGACTTCTTCAAAAGATAGATTTTTTATGCTTTTGATAGGCAGCTTCGAAAGAATATCTTTTATATTGTTATTTTGGTCCTGAATTGCCTGTATAAGAGTTTGCGCTTGCGTATCGTTCATAGTATTATTGTCCTTTCTTCATTATGGCTAATCCTACAATAACAAGCAGCGCTATTATTAACCAAAGCATACTGCTAGGCCCTTGCGTTTGTTGGCTGCCTTGTGTGCTGACCGGGTTTGTAATTGATATAGTGTTAGGAGGCAAGTTAAAGACCTGGCTAGTATTAGCGCTAGGAGGCTGCTGTCCGGGATTAACACTTGATAAATTTAAGATCTGCGGAGTTCCGGTTACATATTGCGGTTGAGGGTTAAAAACTTGATCGTAAGCCTTTACTAACCCCATTCCTGTACCGGCTATTTTAGTAACAGCATTTAAAGCTGTATCTATAAACGAAGATGATCCGGCTGGCGGTATGGTACTAGGAGAAGGGTTCTTCGTAGATAATATACTTGATGAAAAATTCATACCGGCGTTTACGACGTCTGGTCTTAAAATATTTGTGATTGTACTTCCAATGCCGGAAAAAAATCCTGCTAGGTCCATAATTATTTTCCTTTCATTATAATGACAACTAGTATTACGCCTATCACCGCGATAGGTATATATTGAGAATAGTCCTGTTTTTGTGTTCCTGTATTTGTAATTAAAGGTAAAGCGCTATTTAACTGATTGATAAAATTAGCCAATGCCCCTGATGTATCAGCAGCAGCTTGACTACCGGCTGCCTGTGTCGCTGTGTTTGTCGTTGCGCTTGGTACCGCATTTATAGTGTTTTGATTTCCGTATGTATCAACTATATTTTGTAAATTTACCTTAAATTGAGCCGGCTGCGCTACGTTCCTATTAGGGTTATTGGGATCTCCCCATAAAGACTGTTCCTGATTATATATCTGTATAATTTGTTGCTGCGCTGCCGGGACTGTAACTTTTTGTAAGGCTTGCTGAGTTAGACTATATTCTTCTTGCCTAGACTGGTTTACAGCATTTATATATTCAGTATCCTTACCGCCTCCGGATCCAGGTTTAAATAAACCTATCAGAGAAGTAATTGCACTTCCTATTGCCGGCAAAAATTCTAGCATATTAATAAAAAGGACGGATAGGGTATAGATTCTTATCCGTCCTTTACACTCCTTTTAAGAGTTTATTTTCTTGGCGCTTTATTAGCGATAACAGGCGGTATATACTCGAGGCCGACAACATATATATTTGTCGTACCGCTGCCAACAGTTACGTTCAGTTCCATTTCGAGAGTTTCTCTCCCGGATCCTGGCGTAACGTCAAGACAAGAATTTAAACGTCCGTCCGGCATAAGATCTAGATAATAGGCTCCTGTATCTATGGCAGTTTCGTTTTGCTGATCTAGCTTTAAGGCACCTTTTAGATCTAGCGCCGGTACATCAATTATAACTTCTGATCCGGATTTTAGCTTAATATTGTTTATGATAGCGTCGCTTGCAGCGTCCGTATCTTCTGAATACAGCAAAAATCCTTTGTAATAATTACCGACAGGCAGGGGCTTAATTTGGAAGTTCGCCGACGTTGCGCTAACAACGGCTTTCGCGATCAAAGACAAACGTATGTCTCCGAAATTCCAATTATTAACCCCGACTTCTTCTACTACGTCTATAGATAGGCTCATAGCAGTAGCGCCGACAGTTGCCGCGTTTGCAAAACCCGATCCAAACATATTCGATATTGCTGCTGTATCTATCAATAAATCAAGAGACGATAGGCCAGCGCCTTTCAGACACGTATCAAATTTTCTGATACCTAAAAGATTTTCAAAGGGGAGTATTAGCGTTCCTGAAAGCGCGGTATTGGTCTGCGCTGCGCCTGTCGTGGCATTTGTAAGCAGGGGAGACGTTTTATACAGCAAGCGGTTCAAGTGATACAGCAAAAATCCTGGTATGGATATTAGAGTATCTCGGCCCTCGCGCCTAACTCTAATATTTCCGATAGTCCACCAAATACCGGCGCTTTTCACAGCACCGTTATTGGTTGTTCCGCTTACCGTAACAGATCCGGCAAGCCTTAAAACTAGGCAACGATTAACATAGTTTCGAGGCATTAGGAAAGTCTCCGGCTGCCCTAACGTAAGCGTCTTACTCGCTATATTCCTGACGTATCGCATTTTTAAACCTCCTTGTTTTCCTTCCTTTACAGAAGGCGCCCAAATAAGCGCGGTATTATCAAGCCTGCTTGGTAAGCTGTTTTAGCACCGGTACTGAATTTACGATAAAAAGCACTACCATAACCGTTATGGCAGTCATTATAAAACCTTTTATTGAATGTGGCATAAATCCTCCTTATGTTTTTTCGAAATAAGGAAGCTGTCAAAAAGAAAAGGGGCTGTCAAACCGATCCTCTTTTTGACAGCCCCTAATATTTACAAGTGATATAAGTATATATCTTAAATTCTATATATGCAAGCGCTTTACTATAAAGCCATATCCATATTAATGAATTTTGCGCAATTCTTATATTTCCTAATAAAAGATGGGGGGGAGGCCTTTATCGTAAAAAGACTATAAAATTTTTCTGTTCCGTCTGGGTTTTTCCACATAAAAGCTACACATCTAACATTATGCCAGCCTTTTATCATTATACAGTTCTCACAATCTCTACATTTAGCAGCAGGCATTTTACAGGTCTTTCTATTAGAATTTTATAGGCCTTTTACTTTCCTCTATAAGATAATCTTTTATATCTTCGGGGCTAAAAGCATATTTTCCTATATGTCCGATCTTTATACCCGGGCAGATCCATATTGAAAACCCGATACTTCTAGCCCTACGCATAAAAGCCACATCATCAGAAGTCTCAGTATCTAAAGACCTATCATACATAGGACAAAATGGGATAGGAAATTTTTTTGATACTTTTTCTATGCACTCTCTAGTTATAAGCGTAAACCCTGCGCCTGTATGAAATACCTGGAAGGGCTGAGACTTATCCCATAAATTAAGATCGGTTTTTTTCATGGGCCAATATAGCAAACGTATAGGCTGGATCCTAGTAACCATAGGGGGAGATATAATATCCTTATTCCAAAAGATCATCTTATCAATAGGATTTTCTTCGGTCTCCTTTTCAAACATCCAATTATTATCGCTATCCAAAAAGAAAAGATAATCCGCGTCCGATTTTAAAAAGTCTTTTGCTATGTCGTTCCTAACGCAAGATATAGCGGACCGGCCTATTACCTCTCTGATATCCGTTACCTCAAAAGTCCTCTTTGTTTCTAGCAGCGCCTTAATTGTGTCGTTAACTTCCTGTTCCCTGTAGTTATAACAGGGAAGGCCAAAAAATACTTTTTTCATTTATTCGATAGTCCTTTCGAAAAAATTTCTTCCGGAGTCTCCTTAACGAATAAAATTGAATTACTAGGGAAGGCTATTCCGGTACATCCCATATCTAAAAAAAAAGTATATTACGTTTGCAAAATTTACATAGATTTTCTCGGTACCCAATTTGTCATACCTAGTTAATTCTATAATCATACCTTTACAGGATCCTCCATAGTTATGCTGCCATTTTCGTATTTAATATAGTGATAGGGCTTTAGAGTAGGGAGGAGGCCGGCTTTTTCCCCGAAAAATTGAGAGAGATATCTAATATCATTGGGCTCTTGCTGCTGAAAAGATATAATGATATCGGCTTGCGCGGTTAAATGACGCGATGTTTCTGTATGCCGGCGCGTTGTGCATATAATAGAAATAGCCCTGTGCCGGCCTCGCATTACTAGGTTTTTAAAGACAGGGGGGCATTTATTGGCAGAAGTGTACATATCAATTTCATCTATAACAAAATAGGAGTTATAGGTATGCTGTATCATTAAGCATAGCGCCTCAAACTCCCTCAATGCCTTTTCTTCATCTTCCTTTGTTCCTATACTTTCCAGGATAGGCTGATATATAGCCTTAAACCGGGTATGATAATTATTTACTACAAACTGCCTCAGCTTCTCCCGGTCCTCAAATTTAACTCCACCCTCAAACTGCCGGATAGGATCATACGCTATATATCTATCTAGATCCTTCATAAGATATCGGCACATAGTTGTTTTGCCTTCACCTTTCCGTCCTAATATAACTATTATCTTATTTTTTAGCATCAGAATTCTGTATTTGCAATTCAACAATATCCGGAGGTTTGCTAGGATCCCCGGAAGGACCTCCGGGGGCCTCCTTTGGCTTTTCGGGGGGCTGTCCGGCCTCCGCAGGCTTGCCAGGAAGATCCTTTAGCTTAACTACCTTCTTTTTCTGCCCTATAACGGCTATACCGGTTATTGTTAAGACTTTAGCCTCCGAAGAATTGCCGATAAGGGGAGTTATATACTTACTATCAATATAATCAAGATCAGGGGAGAGGCTCTCCACTAATCCAGACTTGATTTCAGGCGATATCGGATCCTTATTTAAAACGTGGCATAACAGATCACATATAAAAGGATATAACTGTTTAACAGTACCCGAAGAAATAACTATGGGCCCGCGCTGCCTTCCTGGATCTTCGGCCTGGCCCCCAGGATCCTTAGCGTGGCCTTCCGTGCCATTTCCGGGCTTATCTTCCGGAGTTGGCGCCATAGCTTTTAATTTGTCCAATCCTTCGCTTTTTTTAGAAAAACCCGAAACCCTCTCCGTTGATATCTCCCTTTGGCATAGCTTCCCCGGCGCTTTTATTTTTCTTGGCATTAGACCCCTCCTTCTTCTTTCTATTTTTTTCAGATAGCAAGGCTGATAATCCGCTGTTCTTTTGCTTTAATACAAATATCTCTTTTTGTAGATCCTCTACCTTTCTCAATAAAGGGTTATCGCCTTTATATGTTAATTGCCCCGTTTTAAGATCCTCTATAGCACCGCAGTTTTTACAAGTATGGGTATCCATTATCTTTAGCCTCCTAACCCTTTAAAGTTCAGCACAATCAGGCCAGGCCGAACAGCTTTTACATTCCCCGGACCCTCGACAGGGGAGATGTCTTATTTCATAACGCCTTTTGTCGCGCATATAACCCTGGCAGATTACATTTATCAACGCCAACACAACAACTATACCGATAAACCCTATAAGCATTTATATTCTCCTTAAAAATATCATACTGAACGCAAGTCCGATCCGTTCTAACAGCGGAGTATTTTTCACAAATTTATTTATCTCTGCCCTGGCGTATCTTTTTAGCCACTTTCTTATGTTCCTATCCTTCACGTTGAGTTTTCCTTTAAAAAACTATATATAGCAAAATCCACAAGGACGTCTCTATCTATTGCGCGCAGCTGTAACCGATTTATCGCGTTCTCTGATACTATCTCTATAAACCTAAAAGCCTTGCCACATATAGGACACTTTTTTGATAGCATAATATCTTTATTCTCATATTGCTTTGGCTCGATCCCCATAGCCTTTAAATAATTCTTATATTGAGAATTAGCCAATTTCCCAAACCACCGCGTATTATGCCAACCGCGCAATCCCAGGACCTTTTCTCTATCGCTATCCGACAGAGTTAAAAACTTATCAGGAGTAACTATCGGACGGAGTACATATTTGACTTGGTGTATTTTTCGGCCTTCCCGGTAAGCGAATTTATAAAATACATTAGTGGTACCACAGGCCAATTTAAAGATCTTATTAATATACGCAGTCCAATCGGATCGCACACTATCAAGCGTCGCTTGCGGTACTTCACCTTTGCCCCCTTCATTGACAATAGGGAATAATACGTTTATATGTATATGTAACTTCTCCGGCTCCTCTCCCAAGAGATGAACGCGAGCCATACCGCCAGGCGTATCGAAGTTTTTTTTTACTAGATCCCAAGCTTTTTTAGACAGATCTGATAAAACAGCGCTAGAGGGCATATTTAAAGGTACCTCTTTCGGAAGGGTAAATACCATATAACCAAGCGTATTAGCCCATACAAGCCGGTCCAGGGCTCGAATATAGCGCTTTTTATGGGCCTGTGATCCGTTCTCTCCACAAATAGGGCAGTAGTCGTGTTTACAGTGCATACGGACGTATTTTTCGTGTCCGTTTTCGTCTTTTAAATGAACAAAAGTAGTACCACAATTAGTTATCGTATAAGCGTCGTGTAGATATCCATTTTCAGTAAGCCAGGATATCACTTCAATTTTACATAACTCATTTATTTGGCTAGGGTTGAGTTCAAACTTGGGAACTTGGGCGGTATGTGTACATAAGGGGGGCGATTTAAGGGTTAAATCCGGGCCAAAATCGGCCTCACCGGACCGGGGGAGAGAGGCTAAAACGGCGGTATCATTTTCCATTACCAAGATCCTTGCAGATTGGTGCCGGGGAAGGCTACGCTTGGAAAAGGAGAAAGCTAAAACAAGCGATTTATGCCTTTACCTTTAAAGGCTTATGCCTCCGGCACGATAACATCTTCAATTTTTAAAGTGATAGAGTGGACACAGCCACATATAGGGCAATCGCTACGATTGCCTTCTAAAAACTGATTTTCAGCGCGACAAAAGGCGCATAATACTGTGTATCTTTTACGGATTTTTATTAGGGGATTAGAATTCCTAACGCGTGAAAGGTAGTTACTAACTGGGGGCTGGCTTTTTTCTATAACTTCTTGCGCCATAAATACAATGGCATTTTGCTAACTTCCTAACTCTATACGCAACGTCCTATAATATATCTTTAACCTACTATTGAGGACTTTTGAGAACTATCCGGCATTACAGTAGTTTCTTTTAACCATTTTTCAATAATCTCTTTTGGAAAATAGTACCTGCGCCCAATCTTTTTATAAGGAATTAATCCCTTACGAGCATTACGAATAACGGTAACAGGGAGGACCCCTAACTTCTGTGCCATAATCTCCGGATCGTATAGAGTTACGTCTGCCATTGTTTTTTCACCCCCTTCCGATTTTTTTATTTTCATCATAATCTAGCCTATATTGATACAAGTTTAAAGCATTCTAAAAAAGTATAGCATAAAACTATCTTTTGTCAATACCCCGGGGAAAATTTAAGCAGCTTTTAGATCTTCCTCCCGGTGCCGGTATGTATATCGTTTGTAAGTATATAAAACTTTATTACATATATAACACCGGATTTCTACGCGTATAACCGATTTTGCGATCAGCATACCGACAGGGAAGGTCTTACCACCGCAAGAACATTTTATCTCTTTATCTTTAACGCGTACCGACGCATTTATTTTTTTCATAGCAGCCATTATGCTTTGAGATAGTCAAGGATCTCCTGGATCTGCCCTATACTCTCTTTCAATGAAAATTCAAAGCGCTTATTTAGCAGGGGAGACTTCATATCTACACATAACTTATCTATGCCAGGATCCTTTGATATGGCAACCTCGACCTCGATCCCCATAAATTTTATTTTTTTTATCATAGTGCTAGCCCTGTGTTAATTTTGAGAGCTGGCTATTCAGCCTTGCTAGATCTTTATTTAAAGCGTCGCAATTAACCTCGTATTGTTTCGCTAAGATTTGCAGCTGTAAATTACATATCTCTATTTTAGCCTGCACAACTTCCTTATCCGTCATAAACTATCACCTCTTTTTTTTATAAAAATCCTCCAAGATCTCTTTTATACTTTGGATCGTAATCTTCTGAATACCAGCCTTTTCCCCATAGATCATATAGCTGTACAAAATAATCGTGGTACCTCCACCGAATAGTATTTAATGAAAAATGGCTGATAGCGTAATCTCTTATATTTTTATAATTCAAAGTATCAGCATTTTTTGCAGCCCATAAAAATTCGCCGAAGGTCCGGCAGCGATAGCCTGTAAGACCGTCTTTGATAGTTTCAGTAAAACAGCCGAAATCCGTTGTTATTACAGGTGTTCCGCACATCATAGCTTCAACTGACACGCCTTCAAATGGTCCTATATATTGTGTAGGGCAAAATACCGCACGCGCTTTTGACATTAATTCAGCGCGTTCTTTTGTATTTACAGTTCCTATATACTCTCCGTTAATAGAGATCTCTTTCGATGTTATAATGTTATTCTTATTTGCGATCATACCTTGACCGGCAACGATCAGGCGCGCATTTAATTTTTTACATACTTCTGAAGCGATCTGCACACCTTTACGCTGTATGATCCGGCCTATGTAAAGGAAGTAGTTATCTTTTTTATCTGAGAATACAAAATCATTCGGATCATAACTATTTGGTATTACCGTATCATAGAAGAGCCCATCTTCTTGCTTCATTAGACCATATACATAATGTTGCCAGGCGTAGCTCTCAAAGATTTTAAATTTAGTACATACGCCTGTATAACCGATCCCCGTTTCAACCGCGATATTTGCAGGGAAGGCGTCGGCAACAACCTTTTGAGAGTTCCCCATAGTGAGGCAGATAAAGTCTTTTGGATTAATACGTTTCGATAATTCGTGCGTAATATTGGCGTTCATTAGAAGCCAATAGGGAAGCCTTGAATTCCACTCTATTGCAAAAAAATCTTTTTTCCAATTATTATCAGGAAATAGACAGATAAGCTGTTCTTTTGAGATACAGGATATAAATTCATCACAAGGCGCCTCGTTCTCTGATCCACCATATAAAAAAACTTCGTGGCCTAGAGATTTTAACATCGTACATAATTTTATAACCTTCATAGTATAGGCACAAAGCGTATATTCTTTTGTGGTTTGTGTATGGGGTAGTGATAAAATATGAAACCTCATAAAGCTCCTTTTAATAAAGATAATCTACATAGCCATTTGATACGCTTATATAGTGCCAATCTCCGTTATAGTCTTGCCAGGATAAAGAATTGTAGTAATAATTACCACAAGAGCCTGACGGGCCTGTTTCGCCTGTTGGTCCTGACGGGCCTGTTTCGCCTGTTGCGCCTGTTGGTCCTGGCGGTCCGCCGCTTGGGCCCATTGGACCTGTTGGGCCTGTTGCGCCTGTTGCACCTGTCCGGCCTATTGGACCTGTTGGGCCTGTTGCACCTGTTCGGCCTATTGGACCTGTTGGGCCTTGTGGTCCTGTTGGTCCTGTCGGACCTAGTTTATTAAAAAAAAAATCTATCTGTGAAATATCCCTGAACTCTTGCGCTACGAGTATCGTTATCGTTCCGGCCTGGCTTGTATTGGTAATAAATATCTTCTCAAAAGGCGTTATAATTCTTTGATATAGAACAAATGGGATAGCGCCATTGTTTCTATCATTGAATTTTACCGAAATAGAGGGATTGGCAAGTGTGCTAGATATTAGATGAAAAACTTTTCCGGATAGGGCTATCTCAATATCAGTCCTGATAGTAGCCAAATTAATGGTATAGACCATATAGGGATCAAGACCGCGATCTCTAAAATCGCCCAAGATCTTATCAGGAGAGAATTTTTCATACATAGATTATTTTGCAGTTATCGGTATTCCTGTATGTGCGCTGACAGAACAGGAGAGACTTGTTAAAGTTTTATTTATATCATCTAATTTATTTGATACACTCCAATAT
>Ga0315277_10011151_pt1 | contig 11337 bp, 10 predicted proteins | sample YL17G05_15_MG_FD_203695 | JGI IMG/M metagenome (GOLD analysis project Ga0315277, IMG submission 203695) | Sediment microbial communities from Yellowstone Lake, YNP, Wyoming, USA - YL17G05_15 | ecosystem: Environmental > Aquatic > Freshwater > Lake > Sediment | place: USA: Wyoming | collected...
TGCTTACCCGGAAAACGTGTGTCCTAGGCAAAGCACCCTAAAACGCATATAATCGGAAAAATAGATTACCGCTCATCGTGAACTCCGCGGCAGGAATATCTTATGGCTCAAAGGAGGAGACAACATGGGAAGGGCATTCAGTAGTAGCGTCACCGTCATTTTTGTTCTGATACTAGCGGCCGGCTCATTGAGTTTGGGGAGGCAACAAGCCCCCACTGCAAGCGGCAATTCTTATGATGACCTAGTCAAGCTCTTCAAGGAATGGAGGGAATTTGTAAGGCCAAAGGTTGTCGCGGGAGTGCCCGATTATTCACCTGAGGCGATGAAAGTTCAGGTGGATAAGCTCCCTAGCTACCAGAAGCGACTGGCGGCCATAGACAGCAGCCGCTGGCCGGTCGCCCAGCAGGTCGATTATCAAATCGTCCGGGTTGAAATGAACGGACTCGATTTCGACCACCGCGTCCTTCGTCCCTGGTCGCGCATGCCGGCCTTCTACGTCTTTGTCACCGATTCGCAGCCTGACGTGCCGCTCCGGGAAGGCCCGGAGATCCATGGTTTGCTGGATATCTGGAGGTATGAATTCCCGCTGGCCGCGAAGGAGCGCGCGGAGGTCAGCGTCAAGCTCCGCGCCGTCCCCGCCGTGCTTGCTCAGGCCAAAAAGAACCTGGTCGAAGAGGCCAAAGACCTTTGGACTCTCGGCATACAGGCAATGATTGAAGAGAGCGCAGTCCTGGCCGACTTCGCCAAGCTCCTGGCGAAACACCATCCGGAAATGGTGTCCGAGGCGGAACAGGCGCAAACCGCGGTCGATGAATTCCGGGCTTGGCTTGAGGACAAGACGGGCCGGATGAAACCAATTCCCTGTGGCATCGGGATCGAAAACTTCGACTGGTATATGAAGAACGTCCATCTTGTCCCTTATACCTGGAGAGAGCAGCTCTCCATCCTCAACCGCGAGTGGGAACGCTCGATGGCCGCCCTGAAGCTCGAAGAGCACCGGAACCGGCTTCTTCCCCATCTCAAGCCGCCCTCGACCGAAGAGGAGATGCGCCGACGCACCAACGAAGCGGTTGACGAGTTCATGAGGTTTCTGCGTGAACAGCCGGTCTTCTCGGTCCCGGACTATCTGCATCTCGATTATTTCCGCGGAGGCTTCGCCCCGCCCGACTCCCGGCGTGACTTCTTCGCCCGGATCGAATCCCTTGACTCGATGCCGATGAAATGCCACAGCATGCATTGGCTGGATAAGCAGATGATGGCGCAGGAGCCTCATTCGAGCCGCATCCGCCGCGTTCCTCTCCTTTTTAACATCTGGGATTCAAGGGCAGAGGGGCTGGCCACGGCGATGGAAGAGCTGATGCTGCAAGCCGGGCTATTCGAAAAGCGGCCCCGGGCCAAGGAGCTGATCTATTCCCTTGTCGCGATGCGCTGTGCCCGGGCGATGGGCGACCTGATGATGCACAGCAACGAGTGGAATCTTGAGGACGCCGTCAAGGCCGGCGTGAACCTGACTCCCTACGGCTGGCTGCTTCCTGACGGGGAGACCATTTGGACGGACTTGCGGATCTACCTCCAGCAGCCCGGTTACGGCACGAGCTATGTTGTGGGCAAGGTGCAGATCGATAAGCTCCTGGCTGACCGGGCCGGCCAGATGGGCACTCGCTTCACGCTCCAGAATTTCATGGACGAATTCCTCGGCTGCGGCATGATCCCGGTTTCGCTCAGCCGCTGGGAAATTACGGGCCTCGTTGACGAGGTCCGGAAGCTGTGGTGACGAACTGCCGAGCTCTTGCCCCGTCTTATCGATTGTGCTAGCCTGTTTTCTCCCTCCGAGTCAAAGGGTCTAAAGCGGCCCGGCCGCCAGGGCTCGCGACCGTTAGGGTGAGGCCGGAAACGGCCCTGCCTTCCGTGCTTGAAAAGGAGGTCTCATGAAGCACTGGATTCGCGGTTCATTCCCCACTCCATCCAAGGTTGGCGCTCTTATCTTGGGCGCCGTGCTGATCTTGGCTCTTCAGGCACCCGGCTGGGGTCAGGAGAAAACCAAGGAAGAGGAAGCCGAAAAACAGGCAAAAAAGGTTCAGATCACGGAGGAGATCGTCGTCGTCGGCCGGGCGCCGCGTGAGCTCCCGGTGGCCACGGTGACGACGATCACGACGACCCAGATCGAGGAGCGCCGTCCCTTGGACTTGGCTGAGGCCATCAGGTACGCCCCCGGCGTCATGGTGACTTTCGGAGATAAAGATACCTATACCCTTAAGCTTCGCGGCATAGACGCCAAACGCATCGCCCTTCTCCTGGACGGCGTCCCCGAAGTGGAGCCATACTACAGCACCTTTGACTTAAAGACGATCACGGCCGCTGGCCTCGATTCGCTCCAGATCACGAAAGGCCCTTCTTCGGTCCTTTATGGACCCAATACGCTGGGCGGCATCGTCAACGTCATCACCCGCCGGCCCGGACCTGAGCCACGGCTCAATCTCACCGGATCGTACGGTGAGCACTCCACCCGGGGCGCCATCCTCGACGGCGGCGCGCAGTGGAAGAAATTCGCCCTGGCCGGGAGCGCCTCCTACCAGGATTCGAACAGTTTCGTCTATCCCGACGTGACCGAAGAGAATGTCTCCCGGGCCAACAGCGACTACGAGCGGTTCAACCTGACCGCCAAGCTCTACTACATGCCGAGCGACCGGACCGAGATCATGGTCAACGGCGGGATCTACCGCTCGGACTACGGCATGCCCGCCGCGCTCTCCGTCCAGAGGCCTCGCTACTGGAGGTTCAAGAACTGGGATCGCACGTCGTTCAACGCCGGCGGGTTTACTTCCCTGGGCGAGCGCTCCACGCTCCGGTTCCGGGCGTTCTACATCGGCTATCAGAACACCCTCGACCAGTGGAGGGACGCGGCGATGACAACCCGGCAGTTCGAGAGCACGTTCGACAACGAGGTGTACGGCGCCTTCGGGTTGGCGGACTTGGCGGCCGGCGCGGGGAACGCCCTCAAGTTGAGCCTCTACTTCCAGAGAGACATCGCCCGCTCCCAGGACGATGTCGGGCTGGCATGGCAGGAGTTCGACCAGTCCACCATGTCGGCGGGCTTGGAAGACCATCTTGACCTTGGGGATCGGTGGAAGCTTATCGGCGGCTTGAGCCTGGACTATATCGCTAAGTACACCGGCGGCAGCACGACCAAGCTCAACCCGCTTCTGGGCGTCAAGTTCAGCCCTTCCGCTGACCTGGACCTCCATGTATCGGCTTCTCTCAAGTCCAAGTTCCCCTCGATGCGCTCCATGTACTCCCCATCGAACGGCAACCCCGACCTCGTCTCCGAGCAGGGCACGTGTATCGAGCTGGGTTGGTCCTACAGCCGGGGAGTCCTCTTCAGCGGGGCGGTTTTCGCCTATGACTTTAAAAACCTGATTGACACTATCCGCCTCCCGGACGGAACAAGACGCTACCGGAACATCGGACGGGCCCACATCAACGGAGCTGAGCTCCAGGTCCAGAAAAACTGGCGGCCGGTTAGTTTCCTGGTCAACTACACCTACCTTAACCACCGCAACGAGAGTGACGACCGCCCGCTCGACGCTCTATCGGACCACTCCTTGAATTTCGACGTCACAGCGAAGCCCGCCGACCGGCTCCGGCTGACGATCCTCGGGCTCTATGGGTCCAAGTCATACTGGTTCGATTCTCTGACAAGTGTGGTGTTGAAAATCCCATCTTATTTTAGCCTGGATGCCGTAGCCGCCTACGACCTCTGGGTCTGCGAGGTCTTCGTCAAGGCGACCAACATCTTCAACGCTGAAGTTTACACCGAGCCCGGCTTTCCCTGGCGTGGCCGCTACTTCGAAGTTGGGGTCCACCTACCGATATTTTAGAGAGCCAGAGGGCTTTCGAGCGGGTGTTCAATGAACTTCTATCTCACCCACAATCTCAGGCAGGGGCTTCTTGTTGTTGGGGAAGACAAGAAGGCGATAGGTCAGCTCGGTGCCCGGTTGGACATTACGGGATGCGGTCACAGGAATGACCGACTGGAGCAGCACGCTCTCTGTTTTACCCGGCTTGATTTCTCCGTAATCCCGGTCGATCCGCGCGACCTCCTGGGCGTTCCGTTCGATGACTAGCCGGAAGTGGGTTTTCCCGACCGGCAGACGACCCGAGTTCGTATAGGCGATGAGCAGGGCCGGCGGGAACCTGGGGTCGGTCTTGACAACCTCAACCTTGCAGCTTTTCCAGATTTCTCTGTCCACGACCCTCCCGTGCCTCCACCCAAGATAGATGCTCGTCGCCTGGGCGATGAGGGCGAGGGAGGCGACCGTGAGGAAACCAACCTCGACGACTCTCTTTAACTTGGCCATCTTTCTCTATCTTCAAACAATTGATCGGCTTTGTTTATTCCAGGCCGGACTATATTTGTATCGAACCGGCGGGGCTACAGCCTTTCGATGACGATCTTGCCCAGGGCGATAAGCTGGTCCATCGTGAGCAGGGTTTTTTCGGGGGCGGCTGGATCCACGAAAGTCGATAAGGCCACACACTTGTCTCCCTTGCGCGCCAGGAGCATGTACTGGGGGTCCGCGGCCGGTCCGGTCAGTGCTTCGTCGCCCACACCGGGGATGGTGGCTTTGACCATGCTCTTTTCGTGCTTGTAAAAGCCGTACTCCTGAGCCGTCAGGAAGCTGGCGATAAGGAGCATGTCCCCGTTCTTGCCGGCGAAGTTGAGATGCCCTCCGGCTCCCTTTTGAGGCTCGCGCGGCACCGGCTTGACGCCCGACAGTCCAGTAGCCTTCTCGATGTCGGCGACGGTGAGATATTTGTCGTAGGGGTTAATTTGACCGCAAAGGTTGGGCATTGAAGTCAAGAACAGGATGAGGGCGAGACTCAGAGTCAAAGTCTTTTTCATTTGTCCTTCCTAGATAGTCTATCTGAGCGACGCCTGAATATTATTCCCAATAAAGCTACTTTGTAAAGATTTTGCCTATATCCAGACAAAGGGAACGTAATCTGGGTTCGCCCTTCTGAGAGTATTTTCGTAGCGAACCGTCAATAGATATGGTTGTAGACCACGAGCAGAGTCGCGCTAATCCAAGGGCTTGACAGAATAATCTTTACTTATTATAATATGTAAAGATAAATGTACAAAGTAAAGGAATGCCCTATGAGGGTTGCTATGGTCTCATCAAAAAGTCAAATTACTCTTCCCGCCGCGGCTTGCCGGACGGTTGGCATCAAGCCCCGCGACCGAGTCCTGATCGAAGTCAAAGAGGGGGAAATCGTGGTGCGGCCAGCCCCAGATATCATGAATTTCGAGGGTTTCCTTGGCAAAGCTCTTCCCCGTGAAAAGGAGAAGGAGGTTATGGCCAGGTTCATCATGGAAGAGCGAAAAAAGCACGAATGAGCACCTGGTTTGTTGACGCCAATGTTTTTCTCCGATTTTTCACCGTCGATGACCAGGGCCAACGCGAACGAGCCGCCCGCCTTTTCTCCAAGGCGCTAAAAGGTGAGCTCCGACTCGTCTGTGGTCCCCCAGTGCTCTTTGAACTCTCCTGGACTCTGCGGGCCGCTTATAAAGTCTCCCGAGAAAAAGTTCAGGAAGTCCTGAGCGCCATACTCTCGATGCCCGGTCTTGCCATGACCGATGCCCATCTCGTGGAGACGGCCTTGACGCTCGCCGACACCGCCGGCGTCGAGTTCCCCGATGCCTATATCGCTGCCGGCGCCTTGGCCGCGGAGTGCGATGGAGTTGCCACCTTCAATCGAAAGGACTTTGTCAAGATGAAGATCAAGCTGGCCGGTTTTGATGATTAAAAAACGCCGGCCGAACGTTTTTCGGGGTCTACTCTTTTCCCGGCAGCAGAAAAAGGACACGGTTTGCGCCTTGACGTGGATTCCCGTCCCGTAATAAGATCGCACCGATCCATTGCTCCCGGGAGGGATGAAACATGGTTAAGCTCCAAGCCTATTGCGGTCTTGATTGCGGAGACTGCGAAGCGTATATCGCCACTCAGAAGAATGACCGTGCCGGACTTGAAGCGGCTGCGAAAAAATGGACTGAGCAGTTCGGCGCCCGGAATATCAGCGCGGAGATGTGCATCTGCGACGGCTGCTCATCGGGAAAGAGGACGAGCACGGCCCATGCCGCGAGCTGCGCGATCAGGCTCTGCGCGTCGGCACGCGGAGTGATAACCTGCGCCCATTGCCAGGATTACGGTTGTGTGACGTTGCAGGGGTTCTTTGCGTTCGCCCCGGTTCTCAAGGATAAGCTGGAGGCGATCCGGAAAGAGATCGGAAAGTAATTGCTGAAAGCCGCCCTCACGTTCACGAGCCTGGCCGCGTTCGCGATGGCCGCCCACGCCACCGAAATCCATGTCGGCGTCAACGGGAACGACTCCAACCCCGGAACGCCGGCCGCACCGCTCCTCACGATCCAGCGCGCCGCCGATCTCGCGAAGCCGGGCGATGTCGTCACGGTGCATGAAGGCGTTTATCGGGAGCGCATCAGTCCGCCGCGCGGCGGTGAGTCCGATGGGAAACGGATCATCTATCAGGCTGCACCGGGCGAGAAGGTCGAGATCAAGGGGTCGGAAATCATCAAGAGCTGGGTGAAAGTTCAAGGCGATGTCTGGAAAGTGACGATCGCCAATTCGTTCTTCGGCGGCTTTAACCCTTACAGCGACCTCATTCACGGCGACTGGTTCGAGCCCAAGGGCCGCGAGCATCACACCGGCGCCGTTTATCTCAAGGGCGAGTGGCTGGCCGAAGCGGCCAAGCTCGACGAAGTGCTGAAACCCGCCGGCGCGATGCCGCTGTGGTTCGGGCGCGTGGACACGGACAATACAACGATCTGGGCGCAGTTCGAGGGCGTCAATCCCAACGAGCAACTGGTGGAAATCAACGTGCGCCGGGCGGTCTTCTATCCAGAGAAGACGGGCATCAATTTCCTAACAGTGCGCGGCTTCATCATGCGGGACGCGGCGACACCCTGGGCGCCGCCCACGGCCGAGCAGATCGGCCTTCTTGGTACGCACTGGAGCAAAGGCTGGATCATCGAAAATAACGTCATCAGTCACTCCGTCTGTTCGGGCATCGCGCTCGGAAAATACGGCGACGAATTCGACAATACCTCGCGGGATACCGCCGAGGGCTATGTCAAGACGATAGAGCGTGCCCTCAAGAACGGCTGGAACAAGGACACCATCGGCCATCACACTGTCCGCAACAACACCATCTCCCACTGCGAACAGGCCGGCATCGTCGGTAGCCTCGGCGCGGCCTTTAGTACAGTCACCGGAAACACCATCCACGACATCCACGTCCGGCAGTTGTTCACCGGCGCGGAGATGGCGGGAATCAAGTTTCACGCCGCCATCGACGTCGAGATCAGCCGCAACCACATCTACCGGACCACCCGCGGACTCTGGCTCGATTGGATGGCCCAGGGCACGCGCGTGACCGCGAACCTTTTCCATGAAAACCAGAGCGAAGACCTGTTTATGGAAGTGGATCACGGGCCGTTCCTGGTGGATAACAATATCTTTCTATCGCCAACGACACTGCTCAGCCTCTCGCAAGGCGGGGCCTATGTCCACAATCTCATGGCGGGAGCGCTCCGCATCAATACGTATGACGCCCGGCAGACACCCTTTCACAAGCCGCACTCCACGGAAGTAGCCGGGATGCACGACAACCCGTTTGGCGATGACCGCTACTACAACAACGTGTTCGTAGAGCGCGCCGACTTGAGCCATTACGATGCGGCGCCAATGCCCGTGTATATGGACGGAAACGTGTTCCTCAGGGGCGCCAAGCCGTCCAAGTATGAAAAAGAGCCGCTCCTCAAAGCAGAGTTTGTCCCGGCGCTCAAACTGGTCGAGAAACCCGACGGGTACTACCTCGAGCTCGCCTTCGACAAAGCTTGGGCGGAACGGACACGCCGGCTTGTGACTACCGAAAGGCTCGGCAGAGCGGCGATCCCGAAGCTCCCGTATGAGCGAGCCGACGGCACCCCGATTCGCCTCACGACCGATTATTTTGGTAAGAGCCGGAACGAAGCGAACCCGACGCCCGGCCCGTTTGAGGATCCTGGAACCGGCCCGCTTAGCCTGAAAGTCTGGTAGCCCCCCTCGCCCCGTGAACACGAGCCGAATTTGTCCTCAGCTTCCTGGCTCGGCCTCCGCTTTTTTAAGCTCACCGGTTTTGACACGCAGTGCCCAGGTTGATAATATCTATATATCTGGGAACAAGGCGCAAAAAGAGGCGCGATGAAAGATGTCTTTAGGTGAGTCTGATACCCGAGCCAAGCTCATTGACCCGGCCCTTCATGCCTGCGGCTGGACAGAAGACCTGATCCGTCGCGAGGAAACCGACCGGGGGATCGATGTCATTGAAGGAAAACCGCGGCGCCGCGAGAGGGGCAGAATTGATTATCTCTTGCGGATTAAGGTCAGTTTAAACTCCCAGCCAGTCGCCATCGCCCTCATTGAAGCCAAGAAGGAAAAAGAACCTCCCGACAAAGGCTTGGAACAAGCTAAGGGGTATGGACGGCTGAACCATGTCCCCTTCGTTTTTTCATCCAACGGACATCTCTATGTCGAATACGACCACCTGACCGGCAAGACTTCAGGCCCACGCCCGTTAGCCGAATTCCCGAAGCCCGCTGACCTGCGCCGTCGCTACGAGTCTTTTCTGGGCGTTTCTCTTGAGAGTGAAAAAGCCTTGGCTTTTCTCATGGCCTATCCTGGCGGCGAAGCAAGCCGCCGCTATTACCAGGATGCCGCCATCCGGGCAGTTTTAGAGAATATCGCCCGGGGCAAGAAAAAAGCTCTTCTCTTTTTAGCCACGGGCTCAGGAAAAACCTTTATTGCCGTCCATCTCCTCAAGAAAATCGCAGATGCCGGTCAGCTCCGGCGGGCCCTCTTCGTCTGTGACCGTGATGAGCTGCGATCCCAAGGACTTGGCGCATTCCAAAATGTTTTCGGTGCCGATGCCGCCGAGGTCACCTCCTCAAATCCTCAAAAAAATGCCCGCGTCCTAATCGCCACTTATCAGACTCTCAATGTTGCCGGCGAAGAGGAAGAAGGAAAGTTTTTCCTCGAAAATTACCCCGAAAACTATTTCAGCCACATCATCATCGACGAATGTCATCGCAGCGCCTGGGGAAAGTGGAGTATCGTTCTCCGCCGGAATCCGGATGCTATCCAGGTTGGCCTCACAGCAACGCCCCGATCCTTCGAAGGCGGAAGCGAGACAGAACGCCACGAAGATGAGCAGATTACGGCTAATAACCTAACCTACCTGGGCGACCCGGTTTATGAATATGATATGGCGCAGGGAATCGAAGACGGCTATCTCCCCGCCTGTGAAATTATCAGGCGCAAGACAGACCTGGATGAGAGAGGCATCAAACCGGAGGATTTAAAAGGCAAGGGTGTTAGAGACGCGCTTACAGGAGAGCCAATCCCGATAACTCATACCAGAGGCCATTACGCAGCCCCCTCCTTTGAAGACCTCATCCAGCTTCCTGACCGGGTGAAAGCATGGTGTAAAGACTTCTTTGACCTTCTCCTGGAAACAGGCGGGCCCATCCAGAAAACCGTGATCTTCTGCGTCCGCGATACCCATGCCGATGCCGTGGCGGCTGAACTTAACAATCTCTATGCCGATTGGTGCACTGAAAACAGCCAAAAACGGCTCGAACCTTATGCTTTCAAATGCACGGCCTCCGTAGGCGGAAGCCAATACATCGCCGACCTGCGCGGCTCGGGGCGAAGCCATATTATAGCAACAACGGTTGATCTCATTACGACAGGAGTTGATGTGCCCGTGCTGCGGAACGTCGTCTTTTTCAAATATGTGTGCTCGCCAATCTCCTTTCAGCAGATGATGGGGAGAGGATCAAGAATTGACCTGCCGACCAACAAACTTATGTTCCGCGTCTATGACTATACAAATGCTACCCGCCTTCTGGGAAAAGGATTTAAGGTCCGTCCCTCGCCAACTCGAGAACCAACGGAACCTGACGAAGAACGAAAAGAAAGAATAATCCGGGTCGAGGGTTTTGAAGTCCGGGTTAATCCTGCCGGCAAATATATCGTTATCCAAAAAGAGGGCAAACTGGAGATGGTTTCGATTGAGGAATACAGCCAGATGATCGCCTCTCGGCTGACCAGGGAAGCCAGGACCGTTGAAGCCCTGCGAGAATGCTGGATAGACCCAAAGAGACGAAAAGAGCTTATTGACGTCCTTCCTGAAGATGGGAAAGGGCTGCGCTTGTTGCGGGAATTGCTGAACCAGCAAGATTATGACCTTTATGATGTCCTTGCCGAAATCGGATATGGAATGGCTCCCAAGAATCGAAAAGAGCGCGTTTTGGCTTTGAGCTATAAACACGGCGACTGGTTTAAAAATCTTCCAGAGAGAACAAGGTTAACTCTCCTTGCTCTTGCCAAACAGTTCGAAAAGGGAGGAACAGACGAGCTCGAAAATCCTCATGTCTTAGACGCTCCCGCCGTCAAAAAAGCCGGCGGACTCGCAGCGCTAAAGATCTTGGGCGAGCCAAAAGATATTGTCATCGAAACAAAAAGGAGACTTTTCGCCGCATAATGAAATAAGCAGAAAGGAATCTAAATGAAGTCTCTGGATAACGAAACTTTAGAAGCCCTAGCAGAATTAATATGCGGAGATAAAGGGCCGTATTATAGATCAGGGAGCATGTTGCCACAATTCTTTTGGAATGCAGGTTTAGGATGTCCCGGACATGATGGGTCAACTCGCAAATGGTGGGCTTTGGCGAGATTACAAGAATATTCCTCAGATCCTGATAACCTAGAAAAAATAATGAAACGGCTAGCTAATCCAAAAGAGTACCGAGGAGATTCTGAACTAACGAATAAGGCAATTAACCAACTTAATCAAATCCTTAGCGTAGAAGGAATCAAAGTTGAATTATCAGGTGTAAGCCCAAGAATTCGAGAGACTACGCCTTCTTTGCAAGAAAAAAAGAAAGAGACTTCTCAAGTTTATCCAATCCCCGATTTTTCTATGGTAATTGATGATCCGTCCCTAAATGATATTTTGAAGGCGCGATGGAAAGAAACCTTAAAATGTATAGAAAATGGAGCATATCTAGCGGGCGTTATAATAATGGGAAGTATTCTTGAAGGGGTTTTATTGTCTTCTATTCATAAAAATCCAAAAGAGGCAAATTGTGCTGCATATTCTGGCCCAATCTGGCCGGCCATTCTGGTTCAAACTGGCCACTGATTCTGGTTGAAAGTGGCCACCGATTCTGGTTCAATCTGGCCACTTTTTTGAGGAAACCAGAATCCGTAAAAAGCG
>Ga0315277_10011152_pt1 | contig 11337 bp, 12 predicted proteins | sample YL17G05_15_MG_FD_203695 | JGI IMG/M metagenome (GOLD analysis project Ga0315277, IMG submission 203695) | Sediment microbial communities from Yellowstone Lake, YNP, Wyoming, USA - YL17G05_15 | ecosystem: Environmental > Aquatic > Freshwater > Lake > Sediment | place: USA: Wyoming | collected...
GAGGCCGATTTCCTTTGAGGCGCTCCCTCGTGGAACCGAAGTGCACCAGCCTAATGATGGGTGATGGCGGAACGCTTCACTCGTACCTCAGGGCTACCATGGGATTGACCTTGGTCGCCTGCCGTGCGGGAACGTAACAGGCGAGCAAGGCCGCTGCGCTCAATGACCCTGCCACTGCAGCAAAAGTGAATGGGTCTGTCGTCCTGATACCGCTGTGGGTCGCCAAAATCCCGTGCAGCCGGCGAAGTGCCCGCGACCTCTCGCCAAACTGGGCCAGGGTTGAACGTCTGGACGAATTTTGAATCGCGGCCGCTAACTCCATTAAATTGAACGCGAAAGGAGTTTTTCGTACGGACAGGCTCTCGATCGATTTTTCCGCTGTCACCGTGGGCATGCCGTGGATGCGCCAGCCGAAATGTATGTTAGGGAGTCAGTAGGAAGCCGTGCGTCTGCCCGTTGATTGTACCCGTCCCAATAATCTGTCCCGATCCATTGATGCCGTGAGCGACGAGCAACACCCAGCCAGACCTGCGTGGGATCATGTTGTTCAGGTCCAGCATGCCTTTTGTCTTGGTCCAGACAAAGGCATGCTGTTTGCCTGAGCTTCTGCTGTAATCTGAGCTACCGACCACCTGAGCAAAGACATTGATCCCAAACGCTGTGCTCTGACTGCCGCCACGCAGCGTCCCGAGGTCTTGGATGAGTCCAGCCTTACTCCACAGACAGGCACGCTGTTTGCCCCCGCTGCTGCCGGAATCGGAGTCCCCTACCACCTGACCGAGGTCATTGATCGCAATGGCCTCACTGGAACTGCCGCCGGGCAGCGTGCCGAGGTCCTGCATGCCCAAAGAGACCGTCCAGAGAAATGCGTGATGTTTGCCCCCGCCTAAAGCGGAGTAGCCAACCACCTGACTGAGATTATTGAGCGCCTTAGCAAGGCTTGAAGTGCTGCTAGGCAGTGTCCCGAGATCCTGCATGCCTCCAGGCGCCGTCCAGAGAAAGGCATGAAAGTTGCCCCCATGCGGGTCAATATCCGATGAGCCGACGACCTGACCGCAGGCATTGGTTCCGATGGCACTGCTGGAAGCGCCGTTAGGTAGCGTCCCGAGATCTCGCATACCTCCCGACTGGGTCCAGACGAAGGCATGCGTGTCGGTCCCACTGTTGGCAAAATAGGAGTGGCCAACTACTTGGCCGCAGACATTGATGCCATTGGCATAGCTGGAACTGCCTCCAGGCAACGTCCCCAGATCTGCTAAGCCTCCCGGCTGCGTCCAAAGAAAAGCGCGATCTTTGCCCCCGCCTATGGAGGAGCTGCCAACCACCTGACCGGCGTCATTGATCCCGAAAGCCTGGCTCTGGCCGCCCCCCGGCAGCGTCTCCAGGTCAACGACAGCGTAAAGTCGCGCCATGGGCATCCTCCGCGTTCGGGGATTTGTGGAAGACGTTCATGATGGGTGCGGGGGAAACGCCCGCCCCCTTCAGCAAGTCAAGGAGCGAGTCGAAGCGTTTAGAACAAGGCTAACCCGGCCGGTCTAAAATTCCCCCCTCCCAGGGCGGGGAGTTTACTTCTGGGTAGGCTACCCTGTCAAGACAGATACTCTTAAGTATTTCGTTTACGACGCCGGCATCGCCTGATAAAGCGTGGAACCATCGACTGTTAAGAGGATCGTGTTTGAACATCTTCGTCGAAACCACGTTCGGTTCCTGAGCCGGAACTGAGAACAAGCCTCTAGGCGCCGAAATCATGGGACGGCAGCAAGACTGCTGTAGTGATTCGATGAGAACCTTTGAGTAGGTCAGTCTAAGTTGTCGAGTTCCACCTTCGAACTACCTTACCTGCTCTCGGGTTCGTGTCTTTGGAGACTCCGGGGAGGAGTTGACAGGCGGCCGAGGAAACTCTACCGAGTAGTAAAGTTGCCCGTGTTCCTCCATGTGGCAATAAGCACACAGTGTCACAAGGTTCTCGAGCGAGTCGTTGCCCTGCTGGCTTCTTTTGCTCTTGTGGTGGATTTGCAGATTCTCCAGTGACCCACACCTCCGACATCGCCACCCGTCCCGCTCGAGAACCTTCTTCATCAGTCGGCGGCAGATTTGCTTCCCCAGCTTGATCCGCTTCGCTTTCTTCAGCACCTTGTGGCTTCCTTTGACCCGTCAAACTTCAGGCAGCCGTCACTCATAGATTTAGCGCCGATGCCGCATACGATACAAGAGCAGTGTGCGCCCTCTGATATCGAAGCGAATTCGAAAGTTGCTGACGAGCTTACAGCAGCGGCGGGTGAAGCCCTGCCATGGGTGGCGGCGCGGTTTGTGGCTCATCCCAGAAACTGAGGCGGCCGGCAGGACCTCGCACACGTTCGGGGAACCACCTGCTGCGGTCAGGCTGCCCGTGATGAGTGCAAACGTAGCCGAGCCTATGGATGTCTTGGTTAGGCGGAAATGAGGACGAACCGCATTCTGCCAGACGGTCTTCCCCCTGTCTGGGACGGGGGTTTTCGGGGCACGGCGGCGTATCGTGCGATGAGCTCTCTTGAATGAAGTGAGGCGGCCGAACGTCGAGGCCGACACTCCCGCCCTCGGTTTCTATCATGCACTCGGGGAGGCCGCCTTTGACAAGGCGCGATTTGCAGCGCCCCCGCATGCTCCCAGCGCATGAACTTCCGAGCGCCGATCTCGTTCCAGTTCGCCTCAAGGGGCAACGAGCCGACCCCCCGTCGCTACGCGCGACCTTAAGGAGGGCCGGCCCTAACCCCAGGGTAAAAAACGCCTACGACTTCTTCCTCTTCAGTTTGTACGCCAAACCAACCAAGCCGGCGCATCCTAGAAGCAGAAGCGAGGTCGGCTCGGGAGTAGGCACAGCAGTTACCGTCAACCCCGCGGGGGACATATAGCTTCCGACAACGCCTCCCCCAAAGGGGCTAGCAGAGCCGATGTAGGACAGGGTGATGTCCCAAATGCCGATTCCTGCACTTGCGTCCCCCACCAGGAACACACCGGAACTCAAGGTGGATCCCCCCATGGGCTGTGGCGAAGTCCACCCATAGGACGTACCCCCAACAACCACCTCGTAAACGTCACCAACGATGCAGCAATCCTCCACGGTGATTGTTGTCGGCCCGGCGAAGCTCGGGAACAGCGTGGTACCTATCCCTCCAACGGCCCCAAGCGGGCCTGCCGCGTACGTGGTCCCTGCCGGTGCTGGATTTCCTACGTCGGCCGTGGGGTACCAAGTGTCAGCACTCAGAACCGTAGGGATCAGCAGAAAAAGCAACACAACGAGCATCTTTCTCATCGTTTGTCCCTCCCTCAGCGCGGATTGCTCTGATAGGCCTTGAATTGTTCGCCTAGGGCCTTCAGAGCCCCCCTCCTGCCCAACCACTGTATTACTGGGCAAGTTACGCTGCGAAACGTATCTTCTTGACAGTCAAGAGATTCCGGGTTCCTCGCCTCCAGGAAATCTTCTCGCTTCCGTCCCCTAATGGGACAGTTCACCTCGCGTCCCAGAGGAGCGATCAGCCGTTTATCCAGCAGGTGCTATTCCATCCCGAGCAGCTTCTTCCCCCTTTAGACTCAAGTACTTAAAGTGCTCAGCGCACGCGCCCAACCCACGCCTCGGCAAGTTGTTGCACACAGATGGCATTCCAATGTGACTCGCCAGTCACAACGAGCTCCGCGGTTTGGAACGCGAAGGAGGAGGGATGATAGGTAACGATGCGATCGAACTGCTGTGTAACCGTCCGGGGAACCCATTGCAGCGCCTCGCCGGACGTGGTCGGGAAGCCGAGGATGTCGGGGAGAGTCAGGAGAGAGCGCCCGACCGACGTGCCTCCCTCCACTGGTCGGGAAGCAGCTCGGCAACCGGGGATCTCCCGCAAGACCTACTACAAGTGGGAGCGACGGGCCTTAACGGCCATGGTCGAGGCGCTGGGCAATCGGGAACACGGGCGCCCACCGCACCCACACCGAGGAGTTCTATGAGGTCACCCCCAGCTCGTTCCAGATCGCGCAGCTCAACCAGGAACTGCGCACCTGGGAGCGGACTTACAGCACCGTGTGCCCCCGCCAGGCCCTCGGCTACCGAACTCTGCAGGAGTTCCTCGCCCAACGGGCCTCCCAATCCAAAGACACCGAGTGTCACTAACCTACTGGACGAGTACAAGCCATTGACAAAACCGTATGCCCACGGCTAGCATGGGCAGGCTATTTTGCTGCCCAGTTTCTCTTTCGCTGAGAGGCGATGGTGCGCGCGAGCTCGGACTTCCCGAAATCGACAGGTCCTTGGACAATGAGAATTCGCTGTCTCTTGATTGCGGTCGCCAGCCTGGGGTTGGCAGCCGGAACCATCGGGGCAATTCAGTATCACCTGAGGAGAAGCTCTTGGGCGGAGTCCCACTCCGTTCCTTCTTTCTCGCGACAGAGTGTGGCTCAGGTTTTCAGCGCCTTGCCGCTCCGTTTTGAGGAAAACCAAGGTCAGGCTGACGCGCGGGTCAGGTTTCTGGCGCGCGCGCACGCTTCTGTGCTCTTCTTGACCGAAAGCGGGGCCAGCCTTCTCTACCTATCCCCTGCCACTGCCCCAGGAGGGGATGAGTCGAAGAGCGAGGTTCTGCGGGTCAAGCTGGTGGGGTCTAACAGAGCCCCGGAGATTTCCGGCCTGGAAAGGTTGCCGGGGAGGAGCAACTACTTTGTGGGCAACAACCCACGCAGGTGGCGCGTCAATGTCCCGGCTTTTGCCCAGGTCCGTTGCCGGGCCGTATACCCGGGTATCAGTCTGGTCTATTACGGCAACCAAGGGCGATTGGAATACGATTTCGAGCTCGCGCCGGGCACTAGTCCCCGGGTTATTGCCATGGGCTTCGAAGGAGCGCGGGGCGTGGAAGTTAGGTCCACGGGCGAACTCAGTGTGAGGATGACAAAGCGCGAGGTGATTGTCCATAGGCCTCTAGCCTACCAGCTAGTTCGTGGCGTGCGGCGCATGGTCCCCGCCTGCTTCGAAAGTCGCGGAGCGGCAGTGGTCGGATTCGCTGTGGGACCCTATGATTCGAGCAAGCCCTTGATCATCGATCCGGTGCTGACCTATTCGACGTACTTGGGCGGCAGCGGTGTCGACCAGGGAAAGAGCGTGGCGGTCGATGCGTCGGGCAACATTTATGTGGCGGGGGCCACGACTTCGAGTGACTTCCCCACAACCGTCGGGGTGGTCCAGAGCTCTCTCAATGGCGGCAACGACGTCTTTGTCACGAAGCTGGACCCCAACGGAGGCGCTCTAGTCTATTCAACCTACCTGGGTGGTTCAGGGGACGAGCAAGCCACGCACATTGCCATCGACAGTGCGGGTAATTCATATGTCACGGGCGTGACAGGCTCAACTAACTTTCCGACTACGCTCGGGGCGCTCCAGACCTCTCTGCTCGGGTCCAACGACGCGTTCGTTGTCAAGTTGGATTCCACCGGTACCGCTCTCGTGTATTCAACCTACCTTGGCGGAAGCGACGTTGACCTAGGCAATTCCATCGCGGTCGATAGTTCTGGGAACGTCTATTTGGTGGGCCAAACCGTCTCCACTGACTTTCCCATTTCCGCCGGCGCCTTCCAGACGACCCCGGGAGGCAATGGCGATGCCTTTGTTACGAAGCTCAGCGGCGACGGAGCCACGCTCGTTTATTCCACTCTCCTCGGCGGCTCGGCCAGCGACCAAGGCACTGGAATCGCCGTGGATGCCGCCGGCGCAGCTTACGTGACGGGTACGACGAGCTCCACTGATTTCCCGACCACCAATCCTCTCCAAGCGGCGATTGCTGGCTCATCAGACGCCTTCGTTACCGAAGTCAGCCCGGATGGTACGAGCCTGATCTACTCGACCTTCCTCGGTGGCACAGATAGTGAAGCGGGGGCTGATATTGTTCTGGATAGCTCACAGGATGCTTTCGTGACCGGCACCACGAACTCAACGGACTTCCCTGTTCTAAGCCCCTACCAAGCCGCCAATGCTGGAGGCTCGGATGGATTCATCACCAAGATCAATGCAGGCGGATCCGCTTTGCGTTGGTCCACGTACCTCGGCGGCAGCGGCCAAGATGTACCGCGGGCGATGGCCCTAGATAGCTCGGGCAACGTGTACGTTGTGGGTCAGACGGGCTCTGCCAACTTCCCCAAGGCCAACCCCCTCCAGAGCTACCTGCTCGCCACGGATGCGTTCGTTACGGAACTCGATGCAGGCGGTGCCACCCTCCTGTTCTCAACCCTGCTCGGCGGAAGCGGCCAGGAGCGCGCCAGCGCCGTCGCCGTGGATTCCGCGGGCAACGTTTACGTGACCGGCCTCACGGATTCGCCCGATTTCCCCACACTCGCGGGAAGCTTGCAGACCTCGACGGCGGGGGCGGTGGACGCCTTCGTGGTCAAGGCCGCCCCGGCCGATCAGCCGGCCCTCAATTTCGCTCCGACTGCGCTTACGTTCCCGGACCAAAGCGTCAACACGATCAGCCTTTCCCAAAATGTCCTGCTGCGCAACATGGGAAGCGCTGCCTTGACAATAGCGAGCGTCACGGTCAGTGGTGATTTTGTTCAGACTAACAACTGCTTCGGCACCGTGCCGGGGGGTTCCAAATGCACAGTTAGTGTAAGTTTTGCTCCCATCGCTCGCGGCTCCAGAACCGGGACGCTGACGATTGCGGACAACGCCTCAGGCAGTCCCCATACTATTACCTTGACCGGAAACGGCATCGCCCCGGCGGTGACGCTTTCCGCGAACAGCTTGACATTCGCAGACCAGGGTGTGGGGACTACCAGTGCCCCGCAAACTGTAGGCTTGACTAACACCGGCGTGGATCCCTTGACCATCAACGGATTTGCCATCATCGGCGATTTCACACAGACAAACAACTGCGGCCTCACCGTCGCTGCCGGCAGCAGCTGCGCCATTCAGGTCTCCTTTCGACCGACCATGCCGCTGGCGCGGACTGGGAGCTTGTCCATCGTATACAACGCACCCGGCAGCCCCAACCAGGTGCAACTCTCCGGCACGGGAGTTGGCCCCGCCGTGAAACTCTCCAGCACCGACGTGGTCTTCGGGGAGCAACCCGTCGGCACCACAAGTGGACCTCAGACGGTAGCGCTGACGAATACAGGCAACGCGCCGCTGACCATTGCTCAGGTCACAGCCAGCGGCGACTTTACCCAGACCAATGATTGCGGCTCTCCGCTCGGCGCCGGAGCGGCCTGTACGCTTAGCATCTCCTTCCGGCCGACGACGGCCGGAACCACATTCGGTGCGATCGCAATATCCGACAATGCCCCAGGCAATCCTCACGTTGTCACCCTGTCGGGGCAAGCGATTTCTGGTACTGCTCCAGAGGCCTATCTCTCCCCCCGTAACCTGGCCTTTGGCCTGCAGCCGGTTACTACTAACTCGTCCCCGCAGACCGTGACTGTGACCAATACAGGCAACGCACCCCTGACCATCAGTAAAGTCGAGGTGACCAGTGGCTTTTCCCAGACTAACGACTGCACAACGGTCGCGGCGGGTTCTTCCTGCACGATCACCACTACATTTACTCCGATACTCCGAGGGGCCCAGACGGGCACTCTCACGGTGGCCAACAGCGCCTCGGGAAGCCCGCATACGGCTATCCTGACCGGTACCGGCACGGATTTCGCACTGGCGGTTTCACCGGCGAGCTTAACCGTTAATGCCGGCGAGGCCACGAAATATACGCTAACGATCACCCCGCTCAACGGGTTCAACCTAGGGGTCTCCGCAGCCTGCACCGGTGCCCCGCAGGCGACCTCGTGCAGCGTCACACCTCAGTCCCTGACGCTCGACGGCAGCAGCCCGGCAACAGTCACCGTTGATGTGAAGACTACCGCACGGTCTTCCCTGCCGCCAAGTGAGCGGAAAGAGCCTTCGGGGCCCCTCAGAGTCCCATCCCCGATTGCCGGCTGGCTGCTGTTCCTTTGTGCATCGGTTTTGATCGCCCGGCTAGCCGTGCGACGAAGGCGCCGACTCGCATGGCTCCTGGTGACGACGGCACTCGCAGTCGCTTTGTGGGGCGCTTGCAGCGTTAGCAACAAGATCTCTGGCACGCCGCCAGGAAGGTTCTCCCTCACTTTGGATGTAACTGCCAACGTCAACGGAAGCACGCTGACGCGCTCAACTACAGTGCAGCTGAACGTCAATTGACGTGCTGCCGGCGGCTTTAGTTCCTCAGCCCATCTTTTCACTCAACCACTTGGCTCCCGCCGAGAAAAGCTACTGCCCGGCGTCCAGAGAAAAGGGGGAAACCGCCCCAAAGCTGAAATCACCAACTCGGCTGGGCGCAGATCGGTCAGCCTCAGCCGAACGCTCAATAAGAGCTGGGGCTCCCTTCCGTGTCCAGAGAAGCTCAGGCTTGGCGAAGTATGGCATGCGCCTTGAATTCTTCCGAAGGAATCCGAGGAAAGAGACGGGGCGCACAGCAGTGAGACCCGGTTGAACGCTTGAAGTTGAAAAGCTTCTCCTCCGTAGGGGGAAAGAGCTTTGGCCTCCTTCGCTTCTGGCGGGGCCACGCGACCCCCGAGGGGACGCTCACCGGAACTTGCGGTACCGGGGCTTCGACCGCCCCCTCGAGGCGTTGCTGGATGCCCTTCGCCAGCGATTCGGCTCCCGTAAAAGGGGGGCATCAGAAGGGGAACGGCAAGTTCCTCCGCGCCAATCCGAGGAGCGATATTCGAAGGACGCCGCGATGTGCTCATGAAGTCTCCCACCATTGTGGAGAGCATAGCCCGGTTGCGCGTCCGCGCCTGTCGTTGAATTCCTTAAACCGGTCCAGATCTATGATGACCAAGCTGAGGTCGCGCCCGTGGCCTTGCGCCGGTCAGCTCCTTATCCAGCGAAACTTCAAAACGATCGGCGATTCTGGGTGCCGGCCAGAGGGCCCAGAGCGGAACTGGCCCGAAGGCGTCGAAGCTCGGGGCATCGCGTGATGACCGGGTCATGCAGATATCGGGGGTCTTGCGACACTCGCGGAAGGCTTGGCGCCAGCAGGCGTCGGGCGCTATCCCCGGAGTCCTCTGAGCTGGTCGGCGGAGAACGCATTGCCACATCTCCAGGCCCTGTTTCACATCCAGACTAGGGTTTGCCGCGTCCCGCAGGGAATCCGGAGCAGGCCCGCTTGGCGGGCCTCCTCCCAGGTGTGCTTAGTCGCGCTCAAAGTTCTGCCGAAGAGATCGAAAGCGGTCTTCGCGTGAGTCGAGCCAAGTCCTCTGTTGGACCGCTTTCTGTCGAAACCGGATTCTGGTTGTCCTGAAGGACCCTGTCAGGACGCCAGTTCTTGCAGACCTGCTCCGCCCTGATTGCAATGGGGGGAATATAATTTGCCTCGACTGGAGAACTCCCCCAAGCGCCTGGAGCAGAAAACAAAGCTTCAAAGGGGTTCAAGAAAGAGGGATACCGCGGGCCCGTGTACCAGCTTCCGAGCATGATGGCTGCTGGCTCGTCACCTGACAGTCCGGCGGCGAATGCGCTCTCATCTGTCCCGCCCAGAAGCTACTGAAGGAGCCAGCGGAACTTGCTGCGAATTCCAAGCAGGCTCGTTGCCGGAACCCGGCGAATGGGGGCCTCGCCACCACGGGTCAGGCCTTATGGTCGGAAGCCGACAACACCGCCCCCCCTTCGCCCCAGGACATTTGAGTTGATTGACTCGGAATCTTGGTGTATTAAGGAGTGGCGAGAAGTCCGGTTCCGGGTCACGCCCGGGGACAGATGGGCATAGGATAAGGTAAGCAGAGGATCTAGCTCAGCAGTTCACGGCCGGCCGAGTTCGAGCCGTGGGGAAGCAGATGCGAACTTGTGGCTAAGCTCCGCTCCATCGGACGAAGCGCGGCCAGCGGCAGGTGAAGAATGAAGAAGCAGCAAAGATGGCCTCTGGCATTAGCGTCGATTCTGGTTGCAGCTCTCCTATCCTCATGCGGCGGAGGTGGAAGATCACCCGCCTGGGAGACCCAGGCAATCAACCTCACGCTTAGCTCCATCTCGCCGACCTCGGGGCGGATCCTGGGAGGGACCACAATCGTTCTCAAGGGGGGTGCTTTCAAAACCGGCATCAAGGTCAGTTTTGGGGGAACGGAGTCAACTGCGGTGAGCTTTACAAATTCGACGCAGATTCAGGCAGTTACACCCGCGCACGCCCCTGGAAAAGTGGATGTCACTGTCACAAATCCCGATCCCGACACCAAGCCCGCTACGCTCACTGGCGCTTTCACGTACCTACCCCCACCTACCGTCACGAGTGTTTCACCCACCAGCGGGCCCTCGGCAGGAGGAACGGCGGTCACCATCACTGGCTCGGACTTCCAACAGAACGCCACGGTAGCGTTTGGAGGGGTTGAAGCGACTCCGGTCACCGTCGCCGGCGCAATCCAGATTCAAACGCAGACGCCGGCTCATCCGTCTGGCACCGTGGACATCCTGGTGACGAATCCGACGGACGGACAAAGTGACAAGCTTGCCGGAGCTTTCACGTATATAGCCTTACATGCCGTCTCCCTAGCTTGGGACCCCCCGTCCCCGGATCTAAAATACAACATCTATCGTCGGGCGGCGACTGGGGGACCCTATTCGAAGGTGTACACCACCGAGATCAATGCGACGACCTTCAACGACACGACGGTTCTGGGAGACAAGACTTACTTTTACGTTGCCACTGCGGTGGATTCAAATAACAACGAGAGTGACTACTCTAACGAAGTGCAGGCCGATGTCCCACCCGATGTCCGACCCTAAGCTCGAAGATTGAAGGCCCCCGTTGGCCTGCCGCGTTTTGTTGTACCACCTTCTATGCTAGTCCGTGTGCCGTTTGAGCGGTCCCCTTTTTCTATACCAACCTCAAGGTGAGTTTTCGGCTCCTTTAGGGCCTGTCAGGTCGCGGCTAGCCACGACCTGACAGGCGAATTCGTTCGGCGTCCGCTCTCCGAGAGCCCGGTGAGGTCGGCTCTCATTGTACTCGCGCCTCCAAGCCTCGATCATCTCTTTGGCCTCGCTCAGCGTCATGAACCTATGGGTATTCAGGCACGCTTGCCGAGATGGGACCCACTCAACAACCGATTTCGAAGGTCTGAGCTTTTTCCTGGGAGATAACGAGGGGCGCCCGCAATGGCCACGTGAAATCGGCCGGCTCGATGCGGGCGGGTAGGATTTATTGAACGACGGCGCTATGTGGCGGGCACACTTGGCCAAGCCAATGCACTGCGCGAGAAAGTTGTTTTCGATTTCAGTTGTTACTGGGGCAGGAGGGACGGAGGAGTCTAGCGGCGGGAGCGGCATGCGCCGGCATGGCTGGGATCCCCGTATTCTTCGATTAGTCT
>Ga0315277_10011153_pt1 | contig 11337 bp, 8 predicted proteins | sample YL17G05_15_MG_FD_203695 | JGI IMG/M metagenome (GOLD analysis project Ga0315277, IMG submission 203695) | Sediment microbial communities from Yellowstone Lake, YNP, Wyoming, USA - YL17G05_15 | ecosystem: Environmental > Aquatic > Freshwater > Lake > Sediment | place: USA: Wyoming | collected...
AGCGATGATTGTTCTTCCGCAGAAATCAAATCTATCCCCTTATGGGAAGGGGGGAACACATCAAGAATCACCGCGAGACATCAAGGTCTTCAACCACCGCTCCACCGGTATAAAACCGGTGGGGGCGTGGGATATTTTCGCCGATTCTGGAGCAAAACCATCGCTCCACCGACCTAAAGTCGGCGGGGGCGGCTTCCACAAGAACGTGAGATGCGCCCCAGGAGTTCATCATTCATCATTCTGGATTGCCCGGGCGGCTGTTGTGTGCTAAACTCCCTCATCTTCCTGAAGGGAGTCCGCCATGATGCGCCGCGTGTTCACCATAGTATCGTTCTGGATTCTTGCCCAAGCCGCGTTCGCCCAGGACTTCGTTCCCTTCGTGATCCCCGGAGAGCCGGATCCCCGCTCGGCGATGTTCCGCGCCTCCGAAGCGATCTCAACCCGCAGCCTCCGTGTCACCAGCAGAGACGGCCATTTTTTCCGCGGGGACAAGCGGGTCCGCTTCTGGGGAGTGAACCTCGCCTTCAACGGCAACTTCCCCAGCCGCGCCGATGCGCCCCGGATCGCGGCGCGCCTGGCCGCGGCGGGCGTCAACATGGTCCGCCTCCACCACATGGACACTTCCCGCTATCCCGGCGGTCTGTGGAACGCGGCCGACGGCGCCACGATCGCCCCGCAGGCGCTGGAGCGGCTCGATTTCTTCATCGCGGAGCTTGCGCGGCGCGGAATCTACGTGGATCTCGGCCTGCATGTGGGGCGCGAACACAGCAAGTTCCTGGGACTGCCCGCCTTCAACCGGGAATACGACAAGATGGCTGGGATCTTCACGCCCACGCTGGTCGAGGCGCAGAGGAAGTTCGCGCGGGAAATGCTGACGCGCGTGAACGCATTCCGCGGCCTCCCCTACGCCGCCGACCCCGCCGTGGCGCTGGTCGAGATCAGCAACGAGGACAGCTTCTTCATGTGGGGCGCGGAGAAAACGCTGCGGGAACTGCCGCCGTACTACGCGGGTGAACTCGCGCGGCAGTACAACGCTTGGCTCCTGCGCGCATACAGTGGCACCCAGGCCCTTCGCGCGGCTTGGTCGCACGGGATCGAACCGCTGGGGAAAAACCTCGTGGCGAACGGCGATTTCACGGCCAAAGACCCGGCAACCAGCGCTCCACAACACTGGAGACTCGAGCAATACGGGGAAGCGAAGGCCGAGCTCCTGGCGGAGAAGTACAAGAGCCGCGCCGCCGCGCATGTGCGGATTCTGAACCAGGACGGAGTCAACTGGCACATCCAGCTGAACCAGGCGGAGTTCGCGGTGGAAAAGGAGCGCTTCTACTCCCTGAGTTTCCGGGCCGCGGCGGCCACGACCCGCATGATCTCCTGCAGTGTGATGATGGCACACGAACCCTGGTCCAGCCTGGGCCCGTGGGAAACGCTGGAGATCGCCCCGGAATGGAAAGCCGTCTCGCTGGGCTTTCGCGCCAACGCTAGGGATGCCAAGGCCCGTCTCAACTTCGCTCTCGGAGACACGGCGGGGGACGTTTATCTTGCGGACGTGCAACTACGTCCCGGGGGTCAACAGGGTCTCCTCGCGGACGAGTCCCTCGAAAACCGGAGTGTGGGCCTCTATGCCGATCCCGAGGGAGAGCCGCGCAAGCTCGACCGCATGGCCTTCCTGGCCGACACAGAGAAGGCCTACTACGAAGGGATGCGCGACTATGTCCACAAGGACCTGGGTTGCGCCGCCCTGGTGATCGGAACCATCGTGTTCGGTCCGCTGGGATTCTATGGGCAGAGCGGAATGGACTTTGTGGATGGCCATGCCTATTGGCAGCACCCCCGCTTCCCGCATCGGGAATGGGACATGAACGACTGGCTTGTCGAGCAGACCGCGATGAGCGACCGGCCCGAGGGGGCCGTCCTGTTGGAATTGGCGGCTTCCCGGCTTGCGGGGAAGCCCTTCACGGTCAGCGAGTACAACCACCCCGCGCCGCTGGACTCGCAGGCCGAGTGCGTGCCGATGATCGCCGCCTTCGCAGCCGCGCAGGACTTCGACGGCGTGTGGATCTATGCCTACAGCCACAAGTCCGACGGATGGAGCCCGGACAAGATGGACGGATTCTTCGATATCGCGGGGAATCCCGCCAAGTGGGGCTTCATGCGGGCCGGCGCGGCGGTTTTCCGCGATGGCGGCATCCCCGCTCTCAATGAAAGCGTAACCATTCCGCTCACGGGGCAGGATCGGACCGCGCGCGGCCTGGCCCTTCGTCATGATCGGGACAGCAGTATGTTCGGGATCGTCAAGACAATGGGCAACCTCGCGTGGCGAGACCTGCTGGACCGGCGGATCTACCTCTCGTTTTCCAAGAGCGCGCCGAGCGGGTCCCCGCGCCGGCCGGAAACGACGCTGACCTGGACACTGGACGGCGGCAAGGGCGCGTTCTTCGCGGAGGGAGATGGCGCGTGGGTCTACACGGGGCGGGCCTCCATCTCGCGCGCAAGCACAAAAGGACGGCTGGATTTCTCACAACCCGGATTCGCCGCGATCTGCGTCACCGCCTTGGATCGTCCCTCGTTTTCGGATGCGCAGAAGGTACTCATCACCGCGTGCGGGCGCTGCGAGAACGAGGGAATGGGTTTCCGGGAGGACCGGCGGACCGTGGGGACGGATTGGGGCAAACCACCCGTGCGTATCGAGCCGGTAAAGGGGAGTTTGGGCCTCCCCCCGGGAAAATGGACCTGCGAGGCGCTCAGTCCCGACGGCATGCCCTCGGCTGGAGTTCCGGTTTCATATCAGGACGGCCGGGGAAGGATCGAGGTGTCGCCCCAATACAAAACGATGTGGTATCTGCTCAGCCGGTCTGAGTAACCGAAGGTAAAGCAGCGCGGGCGTCCCCCCATCTCCTGCGAAATCACAGAGCGCAGGCTGGGATCAGCCGTGATGTGCCTGGAGCGCCAACTGAGCCGCGGCGTTGAAGATGTCGGCAACATAGACCACGCCGACCATGCGGCCATTGTCCAGCACGGGCAGGCAATCCAGGCGCTTCGTGTGGATCAGTTCGATCAGGCGGGGTAGGCATTCACCGGGCGCCACGGTGGGAACGTCGGGGTTCATGGCCTGGCCCACCTTGAGGTTGAGCCGCTCCTGCATGGAATGGAGGAGACGTTTCTCATAGTCCGCTTCTTCTTCGGGCGGTGTTTTCCCGAGCGGTTTGTTTCCGGCTGTTCCCTTTCCGTCCATCCCCCTTCCAGGCGCTCCCTTCTCGGGGGATTCATCTTCGCGTTCCACCCACTCCGGCACGAGCGCCCGCAGCAGAAAGGGCGTGCTGAGCGTGCCCGCGAAGGTCCCGTCCGGATTGAGGACGATCAGGACGCGCGGAGCGGATTCCGGCGCCTGCGGGTCCAGGAGAATGCCCAGAGCCTCGCGCAGGGTATGGCCCGACCCGAGTCTCAGGAACGCGAGGGTCATCAGGTCCCGCGCTGTGATTCTCTGTTTCATGCCTTGTCCTTTTCGCCGGGGACCCCCACCGCGAAGACATGCAGCGCCTGGCCAATCCCATGGATCAGGTCCAGCTCGCGCACCAGGCCGGCGACGCGCCCGCCCTCATCGCAGATAGGGATCACCCGCATATCCCGCTCCACGGCGATTCGCACCAGACGCGCCAGACTCGTGTTCTTGCCCAGCACAGGCTGATCCGTCCGGGCCAGCGTGCCGATGACCTTGCCAAACGGTTCACTCAGACGACGGCCCAGTTCCTGGGAATCCATCTCCTCGGCCGGTGTTCCCTCCAGCGCCGCGGCCATCTCGCCCAGCAGTTGCCACGGCGTCAGTTCCCCCGCCAGTTTCCCCTCCTGATCCTGCAGGAACAGCGGCTGCGGCCCCAGCGCCGGGTCGCGCCGGTTGGCCTCCGACATCAGCCACACCGCCTCGCGGACCGTGTGGCTGCTTCCAAAGCGGATGCACTGCCGCGTCATCAGGTCCTCCGCGGAGGGCCAGGGCGCCGGGACCTGCTCCACCTGCGGCTCGGCTGCGGAGCCTTGCGCCAGCCGTTTCATCTCGACCACGGCGCGGGCCCGCGCCATGGCCAAACTCGTGGACTGGAAGATCGTGTTGTCGGCGTAGAAGATGTTGGCCTCGCCCACCTGGTCGCGCAGCCCGGAGCGTTTGATGAGACTCTCGAGTCCCTTCTCCACCCCGCAGATCACCAGGGTGATGCCGCGCCGCTTCAGCGACACCCGGAAATTCCCGAGCATCGTCATGGCCGTGGAGCCGACTGCGCGAAGGTTCTTCATCCGCAGGATCACCACGTCGGTGTGCGGCCCCACGGCGCCCTGGAGTTCCAGGTCCAGGTTCTCCACCGCGGCGAAATAGAGATCGCCTTCCATGTCAATCAGGACGATGGGCGAATCCACGTTCTGGTCAAGCGGCATCTCGTCGAAGCGTCCGTCCTCCTGCGGCACCAGGATTTTCAGATCGGTCTTGCTGGTGATGCGCAGCAGGAAGAAGATGGACAAGAAGATCCCCACGAACACCGCATACTGGAGGGGAAGCAATAAGGTGGCGACGAATGTCCAGACAAGCACCAGCCGGGAATTGCCGCCGGACCTCCAGGGCATGACAATCCGCTCGCGCTGCCGGGCGATCATCGCATACGACAGGTAGACCAGCATTCCGGCCAAGCTGGCCGTGGGGATGTAGTTGGCCAGGGGCGCCAAGGCAAGGACCGTGGCGGCGATGAACACGGCGGAGAGAATGGGGGCCACTCGGGTTCGGCCGCCGGCGATGTAGCAGAGGTCGGTGCGGACAAAGGAGCCGGACGAGGCGAAGTTGCTGAAAAAGGAGCCAACCACATTGGCCATTCCCTGCCCGACGAATTCTCTCGAGAAATTGAGCCGCTGTCCGGACAGGGCCGCCACGCCGCGGGTGGCGGTCGCGGCATCCACCAGTCCGGAAACGGCCACCGCCAGCGCGCCAGGGAGGAGCTCCCGCAGCAGTCCGAAGTCCAAAGGCCAGAGCAGCTTGGGAACATGGAAGATATCGAGCGTTCGCTTGATCTCCCCCATGTCTCGGACAATCGCGACTCCATGCCGGTCCCAGTGCAGGAGATATACAAGGGCTGATGCCAGGACAATGCTCACGAGAGGCCCCGGGATCCTGCGGCTGACCCTCTGGCACGCCAGGATGGAAACAAAGGTCACCGCCGCCACCGTCAAGGCGTAGTAGTTGGTCTGTCCTATACCGCCGAGAGTGGCCGCGAGGATCTCATAGGAACGGTGCGAAGAGCCCGGCGCAAGGGTCACTCCCAGCACGTTCTGCAGTTGTTCCACGACAATGAGAATGGTAATGGCGGTCGTGAAACCCACCACGACGGAGTTGGACACGTAGCGCACGATGCTCCCCATGCGCAGAAGGCCGAAAGCTAACTTGACAAGGCCCGTGATGAAAGTCAGGAGGAAGATGACCTCCAGATGACGGTCAATTCCACCCCCGGCGGCGGACAGGTCATGGCCCATGTAACGCGCCGTCACGCTGAGAATCACCATGCTGGAGGCGTTGGAGGGCCCGGTCACGATATGGCTGGAGGACCCGAAAAGCGAGCCGATGATGCAGCTGACGATGGCGGTGTAGAGGCCATAGATGGGAGGGATTCCAATAATGACGGCATAAGCCATTGCCTGCGGCACGCCCATGATGGCAACGGTAAGGCCGGAAAGCGCGTCACGGCGGAGATCGTGCCGGAGATAGCTCGTCAAACGGCTGAGACCGGTTTTGGAGAGATGTGGGTCAGGATCCATGACAATCCGAGCGGCTTTCCTCCAGGAAGCCCCGGCGGCGGCCCCGGACCGGCACAGAAGCCGGGCTAACCACCGCAACCAGAACACGCGAACATCTTAGCACGCGCGTCGTGGCAGTCAATGCCTTTTGCGGATTTCCCGTTCTCCCACCTGATTCCGCACTTGCAGCCGGCGGCAAAAAGTCCCATGATGGTATCGGTGAAGAGACATCGAAGTCTGGGCCGCGGATCTGCGCAAACGCCTGGGACCAACTGGAAAGGAAAAGGCCATGCTGAGCGAGTTTTTGAAACCCGGAGCGACAATCCGGACCTTGTGCGTTCTGGCGCACTGTGACGATGAGACGATAGTGTGCGGCGGGCTTCTGGCCCGGCTGGCCGCAAACGGAGGCAAGGTGCTCGCCGTGGCGCTGTGCGGCCGCGACCCGAAACGCAGGGAGGAACTCCAGGCCGCCTGCCGTTGCCTTGGAATAAGCTGCGCGGCCTTCGACTACCGGGACGCCTCCCTCACGGAGACCCTCTTCCCCGAAATCGCCTCCGAAATCACGGGCCTCATCCGCGAAGAGAGACCGGACCTCCTGATCACTCACGACCCGGAGTTCGACTACAACCCCGACCATCTCTTGCTGGGGCGCTGCGTTCCTTATGCCGCTCAAAAAGCCGGCATGAGCGAAACCGGACACCGGCCCAAGCTCATCATCGCCGGCGAGGTGAACGTTCCCATCTCCTTTCCCGACTTCCTGGTGGACGTGACGGCGCAAATGCCCGCGGTGCAGGCTGCCATCGCCTGCCACGCGTCCCAACTGGCCGCGGTCCACAAGAAGGACTACTACAGCCGTCTCCTGGCGGCGCGGGGACACTGGCGCGGCGTGCAGGCCGGCTGCGGCGCGGCTATGGCGTTCCGCCGCCTCCCGCTGCCGGTGATTGGAGATCTCTACGGCGCTCCCGCCGCGATCTGAACGAAACACGAGGAGGAAAAACCGTGAGGAAAATCAATGTCGCCATCTTCTGCATGGGGTCCTCGGGCGGCAGCACCGAGGTGGCCGTCAATCTCGCGCTCTCCCTGCGCAGCCGCGGGCATGACTGCGACGTCTTCGCCTACGACGGTTCGCAGCAGGAGAGGCTCCTGGAATATAAGGTCCACGTGCACACGCCCCGCTCTCTCGACTACCCCATCTTCGACCACATCCAGACGGACTTCGGATTCCTGCCGGTCTTTGACAAGCTGCACAAGCGCAGGCCCTACGACCTGATCCACATCCACTACGCCGTCCCGCTGATCCACGTGATGGCCAACCTCCGCGAAATCTACGGCCTGCCGTGCGTCGTGACTTTCCACGGCTCCGACGTCACCATCGTGCCCGATCTCTTCGACGTCAGCATTCTGTCCCGCCTCCTGGAGAGGTCCGGGGCAACGGTGACGGTGGCCTCGAAGTTCCTGGCTAACCGCGTCACGAAGGTCTATGGCGCCTCCCCGGACAACGTGCGGATCATACCCAACACCGTCGCCCCGGAATACCTGCGGGAATATCCCAGGTCCGAGGAAGGTCCGCCGTATTTCCTGCACTGCTCGAACCTCCGGCCCGTCAAGCGCGCCGGCGACATCATTCTCGGGATGTGCTGCATGAGAAAACGGGTGGAGTTCAGCGGCCTCAACCAGATGCCGCGCCTCAAGATCGCGGGGGAGGGCCCCGATCTGCCCGAGCTGCGGGTGCTGGTTCAGAAGTGCCGCTTGGAGGAACACGTCGAGTTCTGCGGCAGAGTGGATGACAAAACGGAACTCGCGCGGATCATGGCCAATGCCAGAGCCCTCATTCTATCCTCCCTTACCGAGTCCCAGCCGCTGGTCGTGCTCGAGGCGATGGCCGTCGGAACGCCGGTGGTTTGTTCGAGTTTCACCTCAGCCCCCGAACTCATCGGCGAGAACCAGGAGCGCGGCTGGATGTTCGAGATTGGAGACAGCCACCAACTCACCGACATCCTGGCGCGCCTGCTCGAGAAACCCGAGGACACGCCCGCAGTCGTGGCCCGCGCCCGCGAGTTCGTCCTGCTCCATCACCATCCGGACCTTGTTGCCGAAGCTTATCTGAAGTACTACGAAGGTATCCTGGGGAAAGGATGAAGGAGGAATGATGAATGACGAATGCAGAATGATGAACTGTGAATATGAGACGCCGAGTGCTCTCGGGAAACACTGTCCCGGGTGTGCAGGCGTTCGGAAGTGGGAATTCATCATTCTGCATTCATCATTCCCAAGCGCGGCTGGTTGCTGACCACGACGAGATACGCCTCGCCCGATTCGGGACATCGCGCGACAATACGGAGCGCTGGCGCGTTGAGTGCGGTCTCCTTCTCGAAACGATCCATCCTCCGAACCACGACAAAGGCGGGCGGGACGCCGGTCAGGAGTCTGCGCGCCTCCTCATACGAAGTCTCAGGACGCATCGTGTTCAGGAAGAACTGCAAAGCGTACGGGGAATCCACGTGCGCGAACGGAAAGTCCTCGCCTACCTGGGCCCGCAGGTGGTTGGCAAAATCCCGCGCCAGAACGGTCTGGCGGACCTTGGGGTCTCTGGCGCGTATGACGTGGCTGTAGAGGCCAAACGCGGCGAGCGCGGTGACCGCAACGCCGGCTGTCCCCCACGCCAGCGCCCCGCGGGATCGCGCGCGGCTCCAGCGCGATATCTCCCGCCCCGCCAGCAGCGCCGCCGCGGGCAGAAGCGGCAGGTTCAGATCGGGCCGTTTGTGGGATGCCACCGACAGAATCAGCAGTCCCACAAGAAGATAAGCCGTCCAGAACCTCTCCGCCTGGCGTTCTTCGTTTTCCTTCGCGGGTTTGCGGAACGCCCGCCAGATGCCCAGGCAGGCCAAAAGACTCCACGGTGCGAAGCGCGAGAGGAAGTACAGCGAAGGCTCGAAGGGAGTTTTCCAGGTGAGCTTCGTGTCGGGGCTATGCAGCGCGTGAGCGATCAGTTCTCGGCCGATCATCTTGTCCAGGAACTCCTGTCCGCATTGCCGCCAAGCCGTCCAGAGCCACAGCCCCACGATCAAGAGGAAAAGCGCGATGCCCCAGACGTGGCCGAACCGCCCACGCCCAACGCCCAAGGCCCCCGTCCCATCCGACCGATCCGACTGATCCGACTGATCCGACCGATCCGACAAAACCCCTCCCGAACCCCGCTCCCAAAGCGCGGCAGCCATCCCTCCCAAAGCAAAGAGTATCCCAAGCGGCCCCTTGGTGAGCGTGGCGGCGGCGGCCCCGATCCAGAACCAGCCCCAGCCCCAGCTAATCTTCCGCCGCCAGGCCTGAAAAGCCAGAAAGGCCGTGAGAAAAACCGTGAAGGTGAAGACGGGATCGGCGCGCGCCAGGGCCAGCTGCTTGTAGGACGTCATGCTCACCAGATACGCAAAGGCGGCCCAGAATCCCGCACTCCCGCGGAAAACGGCGCCTCCGAGAAAGTACAGGAGGCTCGCCCCCGCCAGCACCGACAGCGCCCCCGGAAGATACAGCGCGATGAGACTCGCGCGGCCGCCGGCGGAGAGGGTGGCGAGCGCGGCCAGCCACGTGCTCAGGGGCGGCTTGGACATCACCTCGCCGCTCGCATCGCGCTGACAGGCCCAATGCCCATTTTGGACGCAATCCAGCACGTATGCCGCGGGGCGCTCCTGATCATTGTCCATCAGGTCGGGCGGCGCGGTGAGGCGCACAGCCAGAAAGGCCAGCCACAACACGCATAAGAAGGCCGGCGATGCGGGGGCTGAGAAGGTCTTTGGTTCCGGGCGCACGCCAGGGCTCCCTTACTTGCCCAGTTGTTCCACTATGTGGGCGGCCAGGGCGCGGTTCGTCGGATTACTATCTTCCTGGGCCACGCGCTTGAGATCCGGCAGGAGGGGGGCCGCACGGGGGCTGCCCCGTTCGCCCACAAACCGAAGGGCCAACGCGCGCAAGACGGGGTCCTGTTCGGCCATCAGCTCGCGGAACAAGTCTCGCAGCTTCTCCGTCTCGCGCTCATACGCGCCCAGCAACGCCTGGTAGGCTGTCCAGCGCACCATGGGCTGATCCGATTTCCTGCACGAGTCCAGGAGCGCGAGGACTTCCTGCTTCCGGTCTGATTTCATCAACTCGAGCATGTCCCAGTCGTTCATGGCCTCGTAGTCTCCCGTCAGGCACAGAACCTTGAGCTCCAGGAACATCGCCTCCTGCCGCTGCTTGTTTGGCATCCTGTATTTCCACGGCCCCTTCAGGAGAGGTTTCGCCTCGGAGTACTTTTCCTCTTCCACCAGTTTGCGCGCCTTCTCCAGTTCGTCGGAGTGCTTCGCTTTCCCCGCAACGTCGAAGAAGGCTCGGCCAAGAAAATCCCCCGTGAAAACCACCGGCGTAGCAAAGGTCCGCCACGGCAAGGCGGCGCACTCCGTCACATACATTTTGTCCCAATCGAAATGGTCCCACAGCGCGTCTTTCGTGTCAGTTGCCGCATCGGGAATCACCATGGCGGGATGGACTATCGCAATGTCCAAGGTGAGGGCGACGAGGCCAATAGGAAACAGCACGGGCGACGCCACTATTTGGCCCGTGGTGGATTCCGGAACCAGGTGTTTCTCGACAAAGTTGAGGGTGGGAACATTGTCCTTGTTGAAACACGCGCACCCGGAAAGAAGGGCCGGCAGCAGAAGCGTGACCGCAAGCAAGGAGAGAGAAGCGGTAAAACGCGAAGACGGCATTTGAAGCACTTGTGATCTTATCATGGCGGCATCCCTTTCCTAGTCGTTATCATTCCCTATGAAGAGTGTGCGCAGGATCCAGTCTCCCGCGAAAGTGGGCGGCGTGAGGACCACGCAGAACGGGAAGAACAGCGCTTTTCTGAAGAACTCCATGTCGCGGGGTTTCCAGTAGAGTTGGTAAACGTCATCCGCCGTCTTCGGCAGGACGGCGATCGGGTTCACGACCGCGGCGTCGGTGGCCAAAACAACCGTGCCCACGGGGACAAAGACGGGCGCCGCGGCTATCTTCGCCGTGGTAGATTCGAACTGCACGTGCTTGTCGAGCAGGTTCAATGTGCGCCGGTTGCTCTTGTTGAAGACGGCGCATCCCCCCAGCACGCTCACCAGGAGCAGACCCGCCGCCAGGGCGCCGATGAATCGTAACAGAGTCCGAGATTTCATACCGTTCAAGCCTCCTTGCGCTTGGGCAATTGCCCGTTGTTATTCCCAACTATCCAGCGCAAAACGCAGACAATCCTGAAGGGCAGAATACGGCCACGGACGGAACATGTCAATGCGGAAAGGCGCATCCGGCTGAAGTGTTTTGCGGGGGCGGGAGAGTTCAGAGTACAGGCTTCATCTTGATTCCTTGTCGTCCAGCAGCTTTGAGATTCTCTTGGCCGTGAAAGGAAGATAGGGCCAAAGAAATTCAGCCTTTTCTGGTTTTCATCCGGGTCATCACGCATATCCTTGTTTCACGATTTTACTTTTCCGGGTCTTCCAAAGAATCTGTGGGTAGGATATAAGGATGAGTTTTTCGCTTTTCAACCAAGACACGGATTTGAAAGAA
>Ga0315277_10011155_pt1 | contig 11336 bp, 14 predicted proteins | sample YL17G05_15_MG_FD_203695 | JGI IMG/M metagenome (GOLD analysis project Ga0315277, IMG submission 203695) | Sediment microbial communities from Yellowstone Lake, YNP, Wyoming, USA - YL17G05_15 | ecosystem: Environmental > Aquatic > Freshwater > Lake > Sediment | place: USA: Wyoming | collected...
TTAACCCCTGGCAGCGTATCAGGTTGGCAGCTGCACTGGATTGAGCTGTTAGTACGTCCACATGTCTATAGTTAGCCAACATCCACTGCCAGAGCACCCAATTAAATAATGGTTTTATCCGGGGTAGCAGGGGTATATATGGAGCCAGGTTTTCCGGAATGAAATGGTTGCTGCCGACAATTTTAATTTGTCGCTTTCTGGCTTCTATGACCACCGCCCGGCTGGTTGGATAATGATCCTGGATATGTACAATTTCCGGTTGAAAGGTGTCGAATAGCCGTCTAACCTCCAAGCCCGGAAATGGTGAGATATATACTCCAGCATGGAGAAAATTTAAACTTACCGATTTTAATTCCTCTACCTGGACGCCATTGACAAAGGTTTGTGATGCATGAACATGATGGGAATCAAGCACCACCACCACTTTGTGACCCATCTTTACCAATCCTTCTGCCAGGTTTGTTGTAAAGACCGCCTGCCCATTCATAGCGGGTACATAAGTGGAGCTGGAAATCATGATGCGCATCGAAGATCATCCCTCTTTGTCGCTTGTTTCTTTGGAGGAGTCTCCAGTATTTCGAGTTTCTTTTATTAAATATCGTCGCCCAAGCCAAAGGATAAAAACAATAAATATGATCGAGCTAGCCAGGATGACATGTTCGATTCCCAATTGGACTTTCTTGATTACCTGGACACCGAAAAATCCGATTAACACCAGTGAGCCAGTCCAGATCATTTCACCCGCAAAGACGTATGGAAACCAGCGTCGCCAGGGGTATTTGATAAGCCCGGTAGCGATTAATGCCGGGATCATCGGGCTGATTGTCAGCTTGGAAAAGAAAAGGATGATTGGAGCGTGATCGTGTAACATTTTCTCCAGGCGTTCCAGTTTTTCCATACTAATCCCCAACCGATAGCCGAATCGCTTAATCCATTCGATTTTGCCAAGATATCCCAAGGTATACCACAATGTATCTGAAGTCAAATTTCCTGCAGAAGCCGCCACGAAAACGAAACCTGGATGCATTAACCCAATAGAAGCTGCTGCCGCCCCAAGCAATGTAGCAATGGGCCCCTCGATGGCAACCAGGAAAGCCAATAAGAGATAACTCCACAATCCCCAGGAAGCTAATTGGATGACATTTATGTTTGCTAAGAATTGTTTAAGCTGGTCGATTAGTTCCATAATTAAAAATTCCGAGCAGGAGTATAACAGCCTTTCCTGAAGAAGGTAAAGAGGTATATATCAATATGCGCAATATCAATAAAAGGAGATACCTAAGCCAGCATCTCTGGGACAAGCTTTGTGATGATTATTTTATAGATCTTACCCCCCCTTGACACCCTCAAGTCTTTGAGATAATATCCCGTCACACAAAAGGCACAGGTACTCAACGAACATGACGCGGTAAGCTCCCCTCACTGATCTTTTTCACCCCCAACCCCAACTTTCTGTTGGATGGGGATTATTGCATTCTTATTCAGATCAGAACCGAGTGAATTATGCTTACCACACATCTTTTAAGTAAATCCTTTGAATTACAAACCCTGTTTGAAAATACATCGTTCACCTTGAACCCGGGTGAGCGTACTGGTCTCGTGGGTCCTAATGGTTGTGGAAAAACCACCCTGATGCGTATTTTAGCAGGTCTCGAGCCACCTACCAGCGGTCAGGTCAGCCGCGACCCGGATCTACGCATTGGATACCTGCCTCAAGGTTTCGAGCCTGACCCTTCCCTGACCTTGAAGGAGATCATCGATCGCCACACAGGGGAAACTATCAGTCTGGAGATTGAGTTGGCCTCAGTCGCGGAAACCTTAGTAAAGCAACCTGCTGACCAGGCATTGCAAGCTCGTTATGACGAGCTGCTCCGGAGAATCCAATCATCTGATACGGGTCGCACGGCTCACATCCTGGCAGGCCTGGGGTTGGATAGTATCAATCCCAACCTTCCCGCAGCCAGGCTTAGCGGCGGTCAGCAGACACGTCTATCACTGGCGTTGGTGCTGCTAAACGATCCCCAATTGCTGTTATTGGACGAACCCACCAACCACCTGGATATCGCCATGCTTACATGGCTGGAGGGCTGGCTCATCAACTCACCGTGTGGAGCGCTGATTATCTCACACGATCGGACCTTCCTCGACCACACGGTTCGCCACATTCTGGAGATGGACCCTCTCAACCATAGAGTACGTGAATATTCTGGCAATTACTCCGATTACCTGGACCAACGACAAGCTGAGATCGCCCACCAATGGACCTCGTACAACGATCAGCAGGCAGAGATCCGACGTATGCGACAGGATATTGCCCGCACCCGGGAGCAAGCAGCCCATACTGAACGCCAGGCTTCCTCCATCCGCATCGGTGGGGGCGATTATAAACAGAAAGGTTATAAATCTTACCAGCAAGGGATTGCTAAAAAGGTCGCCAAAAAAGCAAAATCCCGCCAAAAAAAGCTGGAAAGGTATCTTGACTCCGATGAACGCGTTGAAAAACCTCAAATGTTACGTAAACTCAAGCTGGAGTTCAGCCTCACCAATCATTTAGGCCACTCAGTCGTCCTCATGAAAGACCTGAGCATTGGTTATGACCCTGATCATCCATTGATGAGTGGAATCAATCTGGACCTACGCGCTGGGCAGCGAATAGCCCTCACAGGACCAAATGGTTGTGGAAAGACAACTTTATTACGAACAATTATCGGTCAAAACCATGCCATTAAGGGAGAGGTCCATCTAAGTACCACTGCTCACCTCGGATACCTTGCGCAGGATCAATCTGGGTTGAGTTTCGACCAAACACCCGTGGATATGATGTTAGATTACATCCCGAATGAAACCGAAGTACGAAACTATCTGGCATACTATCTGTTCACCGGCGAAGAGCCACTCAAACCGATCTCATTACTCAGTTATGGGCAACGCACACGTCTGCTGCTTGCCAAATTGGTAGCGGAAGGCTGCAACTGTCTCCTGTTAGACGAGCCCATCAATCACCTGGATATCCCCAGCCGCACTCAGTTCGAGCAAGCTCTCAGCCAGTTTGGTGGGGCAGTGCTGGCGGTCGTTCACGACCGTTATTTCATCCAACGATTCGCGGATGAGATTTGGTGGGTAGAAGATGGGAGCATCCGGCGCATCTCGGAGATTTTACTATCTGAGCATTGATATATAATAGCTAAATGAAGTTATTTTCAATGGATCCAAATCGAGCATCCTGGAATCACCAGCAGCATCTCTTGCAAAGAGCTTTATCCGTTCCGGAAAAACACCCGGAGTATTTATCCCTGTTTTTAAGCCAGCATGCCCAAGTTCATTCGTCAAAAATGTCATATGCAGGGAAATGGTCGTTCGAGGATGAGGTCCTCAATGGGATGGACGACTCCTCCCTCCGAAGCTTCCCACCCGATGGTGAGCACTCCATCGCCTGGATCTTATGGCATCTCGCCCGCGTCGAGGATGTGACGATGAACATTTTGGTCGCTGGCGGTGAGCAACTTCTTGAGCGAGAGGGCTGGCTCGATAAAATGGGCACTAACATCAAGGATACCGGTAATGCCGCCAATATGGAAAAAATAGCCCGGCTCAGTCAGACGCTCGACATTGATAACCTGATGGCTTACCGGATTGCTGTTGGGCAACGTACACGCCAGATTGTCAGCCAACTCACCCCAAATGAGCTGAGACAGAAGGTTCACCCTGACAGCATAATCCAAATCCGCCTAACGGGGTCGATGGTGGCAGGTGCCAGTGATATATTGGATTATTGGAGCAAGCGAACGATTGCTGGATTACTACTTATGCCGCCCACTCGTCACTGCTTCCTTCACCTAAACGAAGCTTTACGTATCAAACGCGCTTTAAAAATATAATTGCTACTCTATCGAGCGTTACGTGGATGAGATTTGGTGGGGTGAAATGAAGGGTATCCAGCGAGTAGCCGACTCCTCCACAGGCTCCAATAGAATTATAATAGTCAATAGCGTTGGCTCTAAAGGCTAGCCATAATAAAAGATAGGGTAGCGGAATAGAAAAACATTCCTTCAATATGCTGTCATCTAATTTCATGCCATGCAAAAGACTTCCAATAAATCTGTGAGTGGAAAAGAACAAAATTTTCAAGCTATCTATGCTGAATTCCAGCCCAGGATCTTGCGCTTTATCACCAATATGGTGGGCGACACAGACGCCGAAGACTTGACCCAGGAGATTTTCATCAAGGTTAGCCGGGCATTACCTGATTTCCATGGCGATTCCAGCCTTTCCACCTGGCTGTACCGCATTGCCAACAACGCAGCAGTAGACCGGTTGCGTAGCCCGGTATATCGGTTGTCCACCCAACGCATAGAACAAACGAACCCCACGGATGACCTGGAAGCGGAAGTGGATGATCGCAATATCTGGACGGGTGAGAAGGTTCCCATATTGGAGTGGCAGGTGGTACGCAAAGAAATGAGCGCTTGCTTGCAGGAGTACGTCCTACGGCTGCCGGAAAGCTACCGCACGGTGTTGGCACTGAGTGAGTTTGAGGGGCTGAGCAATAATGAGATGGCAGGCATCCTCGGGATAACCCCAGGTGCATTGAAAATTAAGTTATACCGCGCCCGTGAGCGGTTAAAGAAAGCCCTGATCGCCAACTGTCCATCTTATTGGGTGGAGGGGAATGAATTCCTACCTGACCTCAGGCGCATAGAGTAAAGTGAGAATGGGGGATTTTAGTATAGGGGTGTATCTTTTCGCGTCTAAATCCGTCTATAGGGGTGTGAAACAAAGCTTATCAACGAGGGTGTTCAGCCCTCAAAGCCTCATAGGGGTACTTTTTGATCGGTGAAAAGGCACTCAGAGTTGATGAGAATTGCTTCGTCCAAGCCTTAGGTGCATCGCTTGCCAGCTGGCTAGCCTACAACCAAAATATCACTGCGATGCGCTAGCCTGGGTCTTCTCTTCCATCCACACCCAGGGATTGGTTCGCTAGCCAAAGATCGGGTGGCTCGAAATGACGACAGGCCGTAGAAAGGAGTAAACGATATGAAACTTGATGAGCATTATATGCGATTGATCGCCATTGGTGCCTCAGTCGCCTGTAATTGCCAACCTTGTTTGGAGATTAATCTGAGCAAGGCCAAGGAATGCGGAGCTGAGGAAACCGAAATTACTCAAGCCATTTGGGTAGGGAGGATGGTTAGGCGAGGGGCGGCATCAAAGATGGATGAGTTCATTCCGAGTCTCATCCAGAAAGCCCCCATTCCTACAACTGATGCAGACTGCGGTTGTGATACTTAAGATAAAAAAATATACGGAGGAAGAAATGGATAATAAACACATTTTTGAAAAAAGGCTCTCGCTGATATGTTGGGGACTGCTCCTGGTCTGGTGGGGGCTGCGCTGGTCGGTGCTGATCACGCTGCCTGAAGGCAGTGGATTTCTCGGTACCAGCTTGATCTTCCTGGGAGCTAATTTGGCAAGGATGTCAGCCGGGCTTCCTACACTCAGGGACAATTCCTTTATCGGATTGCTCACCCTGCTGGCTGGTGGGACGCTTTTTATTTTCGCTGTACTACGCACCCCGTTCCAGCCACCCGTCTTCGAAACCACCTTGGTAGCATTGGGCGTGCTCCTGCTGGGGTATGCCATATTCAGCGCAAGGAAAACCAACCTGAGAGAATCTAGTTGAACGCCTACAGCTATGTACATCATCATGGATGATTATCTCCAAGTAGATGTGGGGTCGAATAACAAGAAATAGTCAATGCCACCTATTTTAACCCGCCACTTTTGCCCTCCCCAGTGTTCAGGGGAGGTTTTTTTATGGATGAATATGTTTCATTTGGGCAGAGCACCGCACCACCCTACAATTATTCATATTCCCAAATTACCTAATCACTTGACACCCTAATACCTAGGCGTCCAACTGCTGTATTTATAATTCGGACATTCTTTATCAAATATTAATCAATTATATCTTGACACGATATAATGCGGGATATAGAATTATAAAATCGGAGGATATTACTCCAATATACCAAGGTAAACCTGAAGTGAAAGGTAATCATAAGTTTGTATAACCTCATGATTATCATGTGGTGTGTGGCTCGACCAGGTAAAACAAATGCGAAAGATCATTATGTCCATCCCAATCACATTGGATGGTTTTATTGAGGGACCACATCGAGATCTAGATTGGGTGATCGCGGATGATGAACTGCATGACTTTTATACTCGACTGTTAAATCACTCGGATATGATTTTATATGGTCGGGTAACCTACGAGCTCATGGTGAGTTACTGGCCAACAGCATCATCTAACCCCACGATCCCAGAGAGCATGGTTCGATTTGCGAACGCTCTCAACCCTATGCATAAGGTGGTTTTCTCAAGATCCTTGAAAAATGTAGGGTGGAATACAAGGGTGGTTGATGCTCTTATTCCTGAAGAAATAATAAAGATGAAATCTGAAGAGGGTCGCGACATATTGCTTGGTGGAGGAGCGGCCATCGCCCAGGCTTTTTTGCAGCACAAGCTGATAGACGAATTCCAACTCGTGATGCAGCCCGTTGCCATTGGAAATGGAAAACCATTGTTCAATGGAATGCACGATATGCTAAAGCTGAATTTCATGTGGAGCCGACCATTTCATTCCGGTGCAATTGCCCTATGCTATCATCCCAATGGGGGAGGGTGAACCCAATCATAAACACTACGTATAGAGCCATATGCCATACGCTTTATGAGCATAAGGCACCAACGCCGAGAAGTACATGGTTGTTATGTTAATCAAAAAACTATTAATGGTAACTGAAAGGAGAATTTCATATGGGCCAAACTGATATTAAAGCTCCTGCTGGAAGACAGGAGATTATCGTTACACGCACATATAATGCACCGCGTGAGCTCGTGTACAAGGTGGTTACTGATCCAAAACTTATCCCTGAATGGTGGGGACCCAAAATTCTAACGACCACGGTGGAAAAGATGGAGGTGAGACTGGGTGGACAATGGCGTTTTGTTCAACGCGATCCCCAGGGCAATATCTTTGCCTTCCATGGAGTTTATCATGAGGCCAAATCGCCTGAATTTCTGGTCTATACCATGGAATGGGAAGGGATGCCAGGTCATGTTTTGCTTGATATCGAGAGATATGATGAACATGATGGCATGACGATATGTACCTCGCGCTCCATTTTTGAGACGGTTGAAGATCGCGATGGCATGCTCCAGCAGGGGATGGAAAGCGGGACAAAAGAAACGACAGATCGTATTAACGAGCTGCTTACAAAATTAAATATACAGGGAAGCATGAAAGAAACCATGGCACACCATGAAGAGAATGGAAAAAGCATCGTAATCATACGTTTATTCGATGCTCCTCGCGAGCGTGTGTGGCAGCGATGGACCGACCCAGAGCAATACATGTGTTGGGGGGGACCCAAAGATTATTATGCACCTCAGGCCAAGTTTGACGTAAGGGTGGGGGGTAAATATCTCAGCTCCATGCTGGGTCTGGATGGCAAGGACATTTGGAGTACGGGAATATATAAGGAAATCATCGAACCAAACCGGATCGTCATGACTGATTCCTTTGCTGATGAACATGGCAATGTGGTTCCAGCCTCCTACTACGGGATGGGTTCGGAAATGCCGATGGAGATGGAAGTGGAAGTGACCCTGGAGGATCTTGATGGCAAAACCAAAATGACGCTAGAGCATTGTGGTTTACCCGAAGGTGAGATTCTTGAACAGACAAAGCAAGGCTGGAACGAGTCTTTTGATAAGTTGGCTGATTGCTTGGGTGATGTTAATCCAACAGCGACGAGACACGGATTGAAACCATAAGAATATCCGATGTACACTATTGACGGAGCACTAACTACGGACATAGAGAAATCGGATAATTAATGCAAACAAAAGGAGTATCAAAATGGCTAACCCTGATATTACAGCACCTGCCGGGAAACAGGAGGTTTTAATTACAAGCATCTACAATGCTCCACGTGAAGTTGTCTTCAAGACAGTCACGGATCCCCTGCTTATCCCTGAATGGTGGGGACCAAGCAGGATGACGACCAAGGTGAATAAAATGAACGTGATGCCAGGTGGTATCTGGCGGTTCGTCCAGTGGGATGAAGTAGGCAAAGAATACGGATTTCATGGGGTTTATCATGATGTGGTTATACCTGAGCGTTTGGTCTACACCACAGAATTCGAAGGATTGCCAGGCCACGTTTCCCTCCACATTGATAAATACACCGAAAGTGATGGCATAACGATCTGCACTGCGCTAACTGTGTTTCAATCACTCGAGGACCGCGATCAAATGCTGCAATGGGGGATGGAAGAAGGAACGACTGAAACGACGAATCGCTTGAAAGAGCTTCTGGCTAATCGCAATGTGTTGCATAGGATGGAAGAACATATGTCACACCATGAAGGTAATGGAAGAAGTATAACCATAACACGTGTATTTAATGCACCTCGCGAACGTGTGTGGCAACGCTGGACCGATCCCAATCAATTTATGTGCTGGTGGGGACCGAAAGATTTCACCGCTCCTTATGCCAAGTTTGACCTGCGCGTCGGTGGCAAGTATCTCAGCTGCATGCGCAGCCCAGACGGCAAGGAATATTGGGATACCGGCATATATAAGGAGATCATCGAGCAAAACCGCATTGTATACACCGATTCTTTCGCGGATGAGCACGGCAATGTGGTCCCAGCTTCATATTATGGCATGGGTTCAGACGTGCCAATGGAGATGGAAGTGGAGCTAACCCTCGAGGATCTCGGTGGAAAAACCCGTATGACTTTAGAGCAGTGTGGTCTTCCCGCAGATGAGATGATCGAACAGGCAAGAGTAGGGTGGGACCAATCTTTCGATAAGCTAGCCGAGTGCCTGGGATAAAATATGTGCAGGAGCATCCACACCCTTTTCAATGTCGATCCTCCCATCACCCAGGAAGAAATAAACGCGGCTTCATTACAATTCGTGCGCAAGATCAGCGGATATAACAAGCCCTCAAAAGCTAATGAGGCGGCATTCATGGGCGCGGTGGAGGAGATTGCAGCAGCCTCCAGCAGGTTGCTCACGGTGCTTGAGACCAACGCACCAATAAGAGACCGCAGGTCGGTGGCTGGCTCCCGTAGCTAATGGATGTTGAAAGAGGGGGATCATGGACGAGATCGACCAAAGCGTGGCTGGATCATAAATTCGTCACCGGCGACATTGATGATTAAAGATCTATCGGTTGCCGGTGGCGATGATAATTCAACAACAGCTAGATGGAAGCCAAAAATTAATAAATCTTCGATTTAGCTGGTTTATATGGGAGGAAATTGTGCGTAAAGTAATCATGTTCAATCTGATATCCTTAGATGGTTATTTTGAAGGCCTTAATCAGGATATCTCCTGGCACCAGGTGGATGATGAATTCAACGAGTTTGCCATTGAACAACTCAACTCAACCGATGGACTAATATTCGGACGGGTGACATATCAGCTCATGGCTGCCTATTGGCCAACCCCCATGGCAGTTGAAAATGATCCAATTGTAGCTGGCAAGATGAACTCATTGCCCAAATTCGTCTTCTCAAATACGCTCGATAAGGTGGTCTGGAATAATACCCAGCTGGTCAAAGGAGATGCTGTCGAAGAACTGAAGAAGTTGAAACAACTATCTGGTAAAGACCTGTTCATTTTCGGTAGCGCCAATCTTTCTTCGACATTCACCAGAAATGGTTTGATCGATGAGTACCGGGTTATCGTAAACCCAATCGTATTGGGTACCGGTGTGCCATTATTCAAAGGAAATGGCGAAATGCTCAAGATGAAACTGCTCACTAGTAAATCCTTCCGCAACGGGAACGTGTTGCTTTATTATCAACCAGATGGGAAATGACCTTATGGACCTGTGTGTGACGAAAATTCCCATCGCAAAAGCAGAGATGCTGATCCGAAAACCTGTGAATGAAGTCTATGAAGGTTTCGTCAATCCTGCGCACACCCGCAAGTTTTGGTTCACTAAAAGCACTGGCAGGCTGGAAGTAGGGAAACGCATCCATTGGGAGGGGGAAATGTATGGCGTTTCGACTGCGGTCGATGTAATGATTCTTGACCCAAACAAGCGCATCCTCATCGCGTGGGATGTTGATGAAAAACCAACAATCGTGGAATGGACCTTCACTCCCCGCGTTAATGACACAACTTTCGTAAGTATTATCAACTCAGGTTTCTCCGGTGATGATGATTGAGTGGTGGAACAGGCGATGGGTTCTGCGGCGGGGTTTGAACTTGTTCTGGCAGGGTTAAAAGCCTATCTCGAGCATGGAATCGAGTTAAATTTGATCGCTGACCGATTCTCAGATCTCCTGGTTAATCGATTAAAATCGAATTCTCCAACCCATTAGAGGAGCAATGATTATGACAAATCGGAGTAGTATCCAGGCCCACAAAGAAAGCGCAGTGGATTTCCTGCAGCTGGTTGTAGCAGGAAGTATCGACGAAGCATACGATAATTATGTCAATATGCATGGCAAACACCATAACGTGTACTACTCGGCAGAGTTCACCTCCTTGAAACAAGGGATGATCGAAAACCATGCTCAATTTCCAAACAAGCGGTTAATGGTGAAAAACGTGCTTGGTGATGGAGACCTAGTGGCGGTGCATTCAAACATCGTGATGAACGCGGGTGAGCCTGGGATAGCAGTCGTGCACATCTTTCGTTTCGAAGATGGCAAAATTATCGAGATGTGGGACATTAGCCAAGCGATACCTTCAATTTCACCCAATCGGATTGGTGCATTTTAATGAGCGGATTGGGTGTGTAACAGAAGGCGAGAATAAAAAACTGAGCCGATCAGGGAATTGTTTCGGAACATCGCTCCCACAGAACGGTCGCGATGCTGCGGGAAAAATTACCTGTTACGCAGTGCGTGCCTGGATTAACCCTTGAAAACAATTCGATTCAATTCACCTTTCATGAATTCTAGAGTTCTTGAGCATCTCAATGCTGATAGTTTAATGAGGGGAAACATAACAGGACTTTCTCTCAAAATCTGGGGTAAAGCCAGGCGGCAAAACTTGGGGGACCGCAATGCAAAGATCCTTGAGCGAGATTAATACTGATGAGAGGGTATTCGTAACTGAAAAAACGACTCGAAACGAACGCCTGGTGAGTAGAGTGATTTATGTAGTTGCAAAGTTCCAGGCGATACTCGATATTTGCAGTTTAATTATAGCACAAATATTCTATTCCACAAGGGGTTTAGCGAAAAGTCAGGATATTTTAAGGTTTCTCATCTTATGGATCATGAAGGCCTAACCAGGGCTTATT
>Ga0315277_10011156_pt1 | contig 11335 bp, 11 predicted proteins | sample YL17G05_15_MG_FD_203695 | JGI IMG/M metagenome (GOLD analysis project Ga0315277, IMG submission 203695) | Sediment microbial communities from Yellowstone Lake, YNP, Wyoming, USA - YL17G05_15 | ecosystem: Environmental > Aquatic > Freshwater > Lake > Sediment | place: USA: Wyoming | collected...
GATTCGGTTCCTTCTTTTTTGTCTCAGACCAATAGAGCCTGGCCACAGATCGCCGGTAGGTTTGGCGCTTATGATAAGTCTATCATCTTTTGCTGTGGATGCCAAGCAGCAATTGTATCGACACTCAAGGGAAGGGCAGCCTATTGAAAACATTCCTGCATGTGGGCAGGATGTCGCGGGAATTGCCAAGGGGGTTTTTCCAAGCTCAAGTGGATTTATCCCGGTTGCTCAGGAAATTCGATAATTGTGGGCGCTGCTGCCGGCAGGTCAGCGCCGGCGTCAGTGTCCTCCGAGCAGCAGGAGTATGATTAGAGCAGTCCCTACCGCAAGCACGGCGAGCATGATGATTAGTTCGCCCCGACTCATCTTCATACCTACACCAACAAAGATATACGACTCGGTTCTCGTTTACTTCAATCAACTCCCTAGTAATAAAAGAGACTGATTTCTGAGTATGATGCGGGATTGTATGCAAGGACAATCTGGGGGACGAATCCTGCCGGCACTTCGGTTGTGCCGGAACGATTGAAGTAAAGGTCGCTGTTGCCGCTCAACGTCATCTCTGTGTCCGCGTAGTTTATGATTGACCCGTTGATTATTCCGCCGGCACCTCCGAAGAATTCGATGCCGTTGCTGGCTATCGCCCCATTTAGCGTATCAAAGCTGCCCCCGAAGGAGAGATTGAAACCAGGAGCCATCACGAATGTTCCGGTTTCATCGCGAAGGTCGGCGAATTGGGGCGTATCGGGCAGTCCGCTGACCGATTTGCTGGATACATTGCCCAGGAAGCGGATTTGGTTTGTTCCTGAGTCGTCCTCGACGTTTCCATCTCCGACGATTATCCCTATCACATCTGTTGTCCCCGCGAATGTCACAACGTTCGGCGTTTCAACGAACACAATCCCTTTCAGCGTCGTGCGGGCTGAAAAGGTAGGATTCGTGCCGGCCAATATTCTTACGTTCTCAAGGACTATGGCGGACCTTGTGGGCGTGTTCGAATCGACTATGTTCCTGACAAAAGGCTCGAAGTACGATGGATTGGGCTCTGGAAATTCACTCGGAGCAACCCCGAAATCGACATGGTTTGCTATGGCCGCGTCGCCCGTCTCGCCGCCTATCCCCGCCTTGCCGCCCTGGAGATCCACCGCTGCGATAGGATTGGCGATACTGACGTCCCCGGCAATCTGGGAATTGCCTATTATTGATAGGGCCAATGCGGAATTCTCGCTCTCGATATAGACGCTTGATTCGATAGAGACATTGACGCCGTCGAGTTCGATGTTGCCGCTCAAGGACAGAGGTCCTTTCGTTGCCACTCCGAAGTCAAAGACGCTGTGCGCTCTCTCGCTGTAATCGTAATCCACCTTTATCGTCCGCCTGAATTCGCCGCATGTACCTGTGATATGGAGCTGCAGCGTGTCAGCATCGAGCTGTGAGATCAAGGCCCAGAAGCTCTTTCCATTGGTTGAGTCGAGCGTTACCGGCGGAACATACAGTGCCGATCTGACGGGATACGCCGTGATATTGGTGATTCCATCTTCCGCAAGCTCATTTGAGAAGGAAGCTTTGACCTGATTAAACATTTCGGCGCTCGGCGTTGTTCCCGAAAATGATACTCGACCAAGCCAGTAGCGAAGGACTTCAAGCCCCGATTCGGCGCAGGCCCTCGCGGAGTCGGCCTTTTGCTGATTCGACGCAATTTCACTGTTTGCTCGCGATATTGCGGCCATTGATGCGGCCAGCGCCGAAAACACAAGCACGAATATCATCGAGACGATAAGCGCAAAAGCGCTGCGGTTTTGGTATTTTGATTGCCAGGGCATGATTTTCTCCCCTATCGGAAAACATCCCAGTTTTTTAGCAGAATCTTAACTAAGTTCTATGCTTCACCTAAAGTATATGAAATCTCTCGGCGGGTGCAAAAAAGTTCTAATGCCGGAACCTCACGTAAAATGGCCATGCTCGCTCGAAAAAACTGAGCTTATCAGATGTGATACAAGAGTCATAATTCTACATCTCTGAATAAGACTCGGGATTATACTGCAATACTATCTCCGGCACGAATCCCGCCGGGGCCTCCTCTATGCCGGAGCGGTTGAAATATAGGTCGCTGTTGCCTTGTAGAATCATTTCTTCATCGGAGTAATTTATTATCGAGCCGTTTATTGTTCCGCCGGCATTTCCGCGGAATTCGATTCCGTTGCCTGCGATTGCCCCGCTGAGTGTATCGAAGCTTCCGCCGAAAGAAATGTGGAAGCCCGGCGCCATAACAAAAGTGCCTGTCTCGCCACGAATTCCCTCGAATTGCGCCTCGTCGGGCAATCCCGTAACCGGCTGGCTGTGTACGTTGCCCCCAAAGGAAATTCGGTTGACTGCCGAATTGTCCGCGGTGCTGCCGTCGCCCACTATTATGCCTATAACGTCGGTAGTCCCCGTGAAGGTTACAACGTTAGGTGTTTCTATAAAGACAATGCCTCTTAGAGTCACATGGCCTGCAAAGGTCGGGTTGGTGCCCGCCAGTATCCTTACGTTGTCAAAGGTCGCATCGGCCGTGGTGTTGGTGTTGGCATTTATAGTGTTGACAATGAACGATTCAAATTGACCGGGCGTCGGTTCAGGGAATTCGCTCGGAGCGACACCGAATTCGACGTGGTTTGCTATGGCATCGGCGCCTGTCTCTCCGCCTATTCCTGCTTTGCGGCCCTGCAAATCAACGTTGGCGATGGGATTGACGATTTTTACATCGCCGGCGATGTGCGAGTTGCCGGCGATCGACAGAGCCAAATTGGAGGTTTCGCTTTCGATGTACACGCTTGCATCGACCGATACCGTGGTTCCTTCAAGCTCAACATTGCCGGTCAAGGAGAGGGGGCCTTTCGAGGCGACGCCAAAGTCAAAGACCGTATGTGCACGCTGGCTGAATTCATAATCGACGCCTATTGTGCGAGAGAACGACCCGCAAACCCCTGTTACTCTCAGTTGCAGGGTATCGGGGTCGGCTTGACGGATTGTTGCCGAAAAGCCACGGGCGTTCTCAGCGTCGAGCGTTACCGATGGGATCGCGATTTCGCCGCCTATGCACTGTACCTGGACGCTGGAATTTGCTGCCATATAGCTGCTCAGCGAGCTTATGATTTCAGTGAATCTCAGGCTCTCAGGGGTGTTGCCCGATATTGAGACGTTGCTCAGCCAGGAGCGAAGGATTTCAAGGCCCGATTCAGCCGACGCTCGCGCCCGATTTGCCTTGCATAGGTTATCGGCGACTTGCATGTTTGTGCCCGATATTGCCGCCATGCTGATCGCCAGAGCCGAGAAAACCAGCACAAATATCATCGACACTATCAGTGCAAATCCGCGCCCCCTGCGACAAGCGGGCATTTTGTCGAGTCTCATTTGCCCCCCCGGAAAATTGTTATTTGGGCCATTGCCAAAGAACTTCTACATACCAATAAAAGCTTACGAAATGATATTGATAAAAGCAAAAATGCGCCCCGTGAATTTGTGGCCTGTCATTCCCGCCCCCAGGGGGTAAACTCCAGCGGGAATTTACATTCCAAAGAAATGGATTCCGCATCAAGCTCGGCCCTGAGCGCAGCCGAACGGGTGAGGAATGACAACTCACAAATTCGATTGTTACAGAGTACTACAGCGAGGTGTTTGGCAGCTCGGCAAAATACGAACTGCGGGCGTAGGGCGACGAAATCACCCACGAGAATCCCAGTTCAGAGGCCCTTTGTCTCCATTGCTCGAATCTGTCGGGGTGAATATATTCGACCACTTCGAGGCAATCCGGCGAGGGCTTGAGGTATTGGCCGATTGTTATTCTCTCGCAGCCGACGCTGCGGAGGTCTTTTAGCACCTGCTCCACCTCGGCGTCGCTTTCTCCCAGGCCGAGCATGATTGACGATTTGGTCACGATGTCATCGAAGCTGTCCCTGGCCAGTCTGAGCAGGTTCAAGGATTCCCTGTAATTGGCCCCGGCTCTGGCCGTTGCGTACAAAGACGGAACCGTCTCGACGTTGTGCGCGAATACAAACGGCAGGGCGTCTCGGAGGATTTCGACGGCGCGGCTCCGACAGCCGCGAAAATCAGGCGTGAGTATCTCGAAATTCATATCCGGGCACTGCCTTCGCACCTCGTTGACGCAATCGCGGAAGTGTCCCGCGCCGCCATCGGGCAGGTCATCCCGGTTCACGCTCGTTATCACAAGATATTTCAGCCCCATCTGCCTTGCCATCTGCGATAATCTCCCCGGCTCCGTAGGGTCGGGCGGGGCGGGCTTGCCCGTCGCTACGGAGCAAAACTTGCAGTTTCGCGTGCACACGTCGCCGAGTATGAGCGCCGTAGCCGTCCCTCTCGCCCAGCATTGGCCTCGATTAGGGCAGTTCGCGCTGCTGCATATTGTCTTCAGATTGAGCGAGTGCAGTATTTGCTCGGTGCGTGCGAAAGATTCATTAGCCGGCAACGGCCTTCGCAGCCAGGGCGGTAATCTTCGTCTCTTCTCGCTCATGCTTGAGGCTTCTGTAGATGCTTTCTGAGCAGCATAAATAGTCTCTTCTTTGCGCCGGCCATCGAGATGCGCTTGCCGGTCTCTTTAAGGACGGAGGTCATCTCTACTCCCTCCAACCCGCAGGGTATGAGAGTCTCGAAGATATTCAAGTCGTTTCGGATATTGATGGCCATACCGTGCTGAGTCACGAATTTCGAGACGCGAACGCCGACCGATGCTATCTTCTTATGGCCGACCCATAAACCCACCAAGCTCTTCCGCCGCTCGCTATGAACGCCCAATTGCTCTAATAGTTCGATTCCTATTATTTCGAGCGTTCGCACGTATTCGCTTATTCCAAGCCCCAGCTCTTGCAGGTGCAAAATGGGGTAGAAAATGAGTTGCCCGGGGTTGTGGGCCGTCGTGCCCCCGCCTCGGCGGATTTCCACTACATCGATATTGCGCCTCGCCAGGTCGGCCCGCTCGACGAGCAGCTTATTGGCGCTGCGACGAGCGCCGAGGGTAATAACCGGATGATGCTCGACTACCAAAATGGTGTCGGGAATCGCGCCCAGACGCCTCATTTCGCTCAGCTCGTGCTGCCGGGCCAAAATCTCCCTGTAATCGGCGAGACCGCAGTCGATTATGCGGGGACCTGTATTCGCATATTTCTCCGAAGAATATTTCATTTCCGCCCCGGTTTTTCAGAAAGAGCCTCGATTTTGTGCTGCCTGGTGAATTGCTCGTATTCCGCCTGTGTATTCAGGTTTGCCGGCACATCTGCCTCACTCAGAGTAACATATTTTACCTTGCATAGATCGAATAGGTCGCTAATTCTTCGCTTCCCCGACGCCAGAACGCTATTGGCGGCCTCAAGGACGCTCCTGCGATAGACGGCAAAGAGCGGCTCAATTCTTCCGCCGCTCGTTACGGGAATAACCACATCTGCTCCGCCGCTCTCCGCCTCGGCAAGCATCTGTTCGACCAAATGAATATCAATATGCGGAATATCGCACGCAACGACAAAGTTCAACTCGCTCTTCGACGCCTCAAGAGCCGAGGCAATGCCCATCAACGGTCCCTGTCGAGGGAATCTATCCGGCACAACCTCAAGGCCCAGAAACCGGAGCTTCTCGGGGTCATTTGCACTGATAATTATGCGCTTGAAGCGCCCGCAAAGCTGGTCCCGGACCTTCTCGATCATTGTCTGGCCGCCGATCAGCAATAGCCTTTTATCCGTCCCCATTCGTTGGCTTTCTCCGCCGGCCATTATTATCGCGGTAGCCTCGCCGGCGCCCTCGGAGACTCTCGCAGATGTGTCACCCTGCTTCTCCGTCAATATCCACTTGCCCCCGACAAGTTCTATCCGGCTCAGGTCGAGGTCGAAATTCTTGCCGTCGCAGACGACAATCCTGTCGGCGTATCGTTTGACTTTGCGAGCCGAATCCTTCCAGCTTTTGGCATTTGTGCCCTTGACCATAAGGAACAAACCAGGCTCAACGACTTGTCGAAGCGAATTAGATTCGCAAATGGAAACTGCATCAGGCCCGATCACGTCCAGCAGGGCGGTCAAGCCTTCGGCTAAATGCGATTTGAGGACCCGCAGCCAGAATACCCTCTCAGCCCCCGCCGCCAGAAGTCTCGATGTATCCTTGCCGGCGCCGCTGTTCTTCTCCTCGGTAATATAAAATACGCCTTCCAGCGATGAGCATACCCCGCAGCCTGCGCCGCCGCGAGGGCATTGTCCGTTCTTCTCCTTTATTGCTGTTACCTTCAGGCCGACGATTTTATGCCTGCCGGCTAATCTCCTGAGAATCGCGCAGGCCAGCTCGGTCTTGCCCACGTTCGACCCGGCTGAGCCTATCATCAGCATTCCGTCAAGCCTTAGCATTATGCTGCCGGACGCGCTGCCGGCTTTCCTCCAGTGTTGAGATCACTGTGTCAATAGATTCCGGCGCATCAACACAAAGCCGGATGCTCCCAACGTCTCCGTAAAGGCGTTCAACTTCATCGGCCAGCTCTTCACGAACAACTAAAAGCATTGTCGCCTTGCACGACTGCAACAACTGATCAACGCTTCGTCGCCAACCTTGCCCATTCAGCTCAAGAGGCCCGAATTCGTCAACCACGACGAGATCTGCCGACGCCGTTGCCGCCGGGCTTAGCGATGTGTTGCCGAGTCTTAATCCCTCGGCCAGGAATTCAAATCGCCCGGCTGTGCCCACGCTGCCGTTGTCTCTGGCCAGAGCTGCGCGTTGCCCGCTCCGCAGGTCAACCGCATCGAATCCAATTAGCGCGTCGTCGCGGTGCACCGCTGGCGCCAGAAGGCCGGCTACGATATATCCTTTCTCGCGGGCCGCTCGGACAAGCCTCGCCGCGCCGGTCGTCTTGCCTGAGTGTTTCCTGCCCGTCCATAGAATCAGCTTTCTGTCTTCAAATCCCATTGTTGACGATTCGATGCGTCTGAGTGCTGTCTTCTAAGAGCCTACCTTACCGGCGAGAGGCCTATGAAATACGTCGCTGTCACCATCGCCCACGATACAAACGTAGCTGCCGATACCAGACCGGAAGCCCACTGAAAGCGAGGCGCGAACGGCGATGCAAGATGGATTTTCAGTCTTTCGCCCGCGCGAAAACTCCACGGCACCAAGACCGCATTGGCCAGGGCCGCTATGCTGCCGCCGATCGCGACGTGGCCGACCACCTTCCGTATTCCGCCCTCTACCCACGGGCCGTAAGCGAATACGTAGGTAATCAGCAGTGCGAATAAGGCGTAGCCCAGATAAGTCGCCGCCAGAGCAGAAAGCCATCGGCTGCGCATCTTGAATACGCCGAAGAACAGGTCGTATGAGACGCCCATAAGAAGAATCCCAAGCAGGTGGCAGGCGAAAAACGGCTCATTCAAAAACTTGAAGAGCATTGCACATGCTGCGATGACCGTTCCCGTCCCGGCCCGCGGGAAATAAACCCACGCAAATGTCAGCACCACAAAGCCGATTACCGACAGAGGCACTGAGGCATGCGGCACATTCGCGCGGTACAAAGCCCCGCCCAGCGCCGTCTCCGATACGCCCCAAACGCTGCTGAAGAACAACATCGCAAGAATCCACTCTTTCTTTTTCATACGTCTTTCTCCTTATGTTGGAAATCCGTTGTGGCCTGACTATGCCTTAGCGCCGTGCATTATAACATCTAATTCCCTGCCAGCCAATACCGGGCAAATTCCGCCAAGTCCGCCATCCATACGACTCCATCGGGCTGGTCACTGCCGAAGTCGGCCCCGCCGCACCAGTCCGGCTCGGCGCACCCGGTCTCCAGCCAATGCTGTGCGAACAAAGCAGAATCCACAAAGTCAACGTCGCAGTCGCCGTCGAAATCAGCCGTCTGTTCAATCACAAAATCACCAGTGTTTCTGGTGAGCAGTTGGTAGTAATCATAGTCAATCCCGTTTGTCACGCCGGTATATTGTTCGAGAATCCCCGTAACGCCGCAAAAATGCCGGCCCATTTCCACATACGGATGATATATCCCCGCTCTGTTGCCGTTCATATAATCCGACGCCCAGCACGCGGAATTGGGTTCGGCGTTGCTTTGCAGCACATAATTGTCGTATGCCTTCCCGTAGCCGAGGCCCTCGACGTTCACGTCCGTAACCTTAATCAGCATCGCTTCGTATTTCTCAGCGTCGTGGTCGGCCACGAGCCATTCAGTGAATTCAAAACCGTCCCATCCGCCCGGCACAGGCGCGGCGATCGCGCCGACTGATAACGTCAGCGGGCTTGGCAAAGGGTTGCCCGTGCTGACTATCGTCAGGCCTGCCTCATTCGCCGCTATGTACTGCAAAAAGGTCGTGCCCTTGCTCTCCTCAACAAGCATATTGGTTAAGGTGATCCAATCGCCGACGTTCACATCCGCAAAGACGCCTATACTGTTTAGGTCTTTAGCCTGAATCGCCCCCCAGCCGTTAGGGCAATCCGGGTCCTGAATAATCAGCCTCGGTCTGCCTGTGGGCGGCTTGCAGGTCACAATCCCGCCGGCACAGTCTATTATATTCCCGTTCTGCGGGCTTGCCCCCTCCGGGTCGGCAGTGTACTGAACTTCATAAATTGAGAGCGCCTCACCCTGTATGTTTGCCGGCCGTGAAAGGACAAGCAAAAGAGCCATAATTGCCTTTGCCACTAATTTCATTACTTTCCTCCTGGAATAAGTTAATCAATAATCAATATCGCAGATCCCTTTCTTCGGGAGTCAATAATCACTTTTCTCAGGGATACCAATCCGGGTCCCCCAACGGCGGGACCTCCAAGTCATCAGGCCATTCCGCCTTCCAGACCGTCGGCTGCCACTCGACGTGGTAGTCGCAATAAAGTATCTGGCCGCCTAAGACGCCGCCCGGCCTCGCGTGGCGGGCGCTGAATGCCTTCGGATAGCTGCCGCAGTACTTGCCCGCCGTCGGATTAGACCTCGTCCCGCCGTACCCTTTGTCCGGGTCCAGCAGTTGGTCGAACAGCAGAATAAGCCGTCCCGGATTCTCAACCTGCGTAGAATTGAGAAAGCTCGGCATCTGCCAGTCGGCGCCTTCGCTTCCATAAGGCGGCCAGCAATTCTCGTCGAGCTCAAGGCAGGAATTCATAGCATACGAAAAATAGCCCGTCCTTCGCGGCCTGTACTTGTAGCTGCTGTCGGGTCCCAGCCTGGCCGAACGGCACTGGAAGATCGTTTCCGTCCCGGGTTTCTCCCCATAATCGTGGTCTCGCCACGGCCTCTCGCCCAGTAAAGGCGGCAGCACGTCGATCCAGCCGAAATAGTAGTCGGCCCGTTCCGCGTCCGTCGCAGGGTCGTTTGAGGTTCGATCCCGTCCGTCTATGTGCGGATAGAAGCCGTCGTTTTGCTCTGCATACATCTGGAATGCCAGTCCCCATTGAGACAGCCTGCCCTTGCATATTGCCTGCTCGGCCAAGGCCCGCGCGCGACGAAGCGCCGGCAGTAAAAGTCCCATCAGAAGCGCCACTACTGAAATAACAATAAGCACTTCTACGAGACTGAATCCTGCCCGCCCAACCAACCCGGATAAAACGTTCGACTTCTTCATTATCTTGTCAATTCGAGCAGGTGCTTGCGATACGCCTTTGCAATCGCCTTCTCGATGTCCTGCCGAAACTGCGTGTACGCCTCGACCCAGCTTGTGCCTGCGGCTGTGAGCACGGTCCTTCCGCCCCGCCTGCCGCCTCGCTGTTTCTCGACCAGATTGATACCGAGCGCCGCCTCGGTCTTCTGCAAGTCGCCCCACGCCTTGCGGTAGCTTATCCGCAACAATCGACTCGCCGCCTGCAGCGAACCCTCGCTCCCGATCGCCCGCAGCAGCCGCCATTTGCCGTCCCCAAAGGCGCCTTGAACGTTGGCGCTGTTGAGCCACAATTTGACACTTGGTTCTAATTCCTTCATCCTGACACTCGATTGAGAACCGCCTTCAACAAATCTTCATCGTTCATCCATCTTACCCCATAGAAGCCTTGATGGATATGCACAACCCGACATATCCCTTCGGCCGGATTAAACCATCCAACAATCGCCGCGTCAACAGGAATTTTGCCGCCGACAAGCTCTCTACCCGGCGACGCTCGAAATGATTGCCTGAACCCTGCCTTCCCCCCACAAGGCAGGCCCCAACGCCCCATAATCCCCCGCACTCTCCCGAATCGCCTCTTTCGCTGATTGCCGCTATTACTCTGTCCAGCCTGACTCCATAGGCATTGTTATTGCGCCCACGCCGTTTTTTGTTTGACACGGCAGCTATTGTCTGCTACAATAGTTATATAATTCTGCGTCGTTTCGCTTTGCCAATGGCAATCGGGGCGTTACCATTGATAAGCGCCGTTCTTGTGCAGAATTGCCCGGCGTATTGACTTTCTGATAAAGGAAGAAATGATGAAAAGCGTTTCTCTATCTGAGGTTCTTTTGGCGGTCATTCTTGGGCTGCTGCTCTTGCTGCCTGTCGCCTGTAACACCGCCCAGCTCGGCGAGACCGAGGCCGAGGGCGCCAGAAGGCATCGGCGGGTATTCCGCGTCAATCAGAGCGAATTGATGGCGGATATTGACAGGACCATGCTTTGGGATGAGCCCAGCCGGCTGACCGACAAGCGCATACCCTAATTGGCGCGCCCTATGTCGGATTGCATTGTCTTTGCGTCAGTCGCAGTATAGGCAGCGAGAACAAAAAGGCCCTGATAGTTCGGCGTTCCCGCCAATTATCACTGTATTTTCAGCCATCCCCCGTTTGCAGTTCCCCGCGGGTCATAGTACCGCCGCCACCGAAGCTCGTCGTCGACCGACATCCCTTCGCCGGTGAACTCATCGACGGTGGTCACTTGGCCGTCCAGCCACAGCACACTCGCCCTTCCCCCCGTCTCATACATGTCGCCCCTCCTGACGTTGTGCCTGAAAATCCCCCTGTAATGCAGCTCTCGGGCGGGGGTGCCACTGCCCGATCTATAATGGCTCAGATTCCACCTGTCGGAATCATTCCCGATACAAAACATATCGCCATGGCCTGCCTCCTGCGCCTGCTCATCCCTTGGCTCAATGTGGTCCGTGCAAATGATCACTTCAGCTTGATTCTTGATGGTGTTGGTGTTGAGAGTAGTTAAGTAGGCGTTCAGGCCGAACGCCGCCTTCTGAATCGCCTCCTTCCCCCCTACATACCCCGGCAGCAAGTCCTTCGCGAGCATTTCGGCAAACTGTCTCATGGATGGACAACCGAAGACATCGACGTCTTTGACGTACGCATTGAATGCCGTACCCCAATAGGATCCGTCGTCATCCGACGACAGCCGGTTGCCGGCGCTA
>Ga0315277_10011162_pt1 | contig 11333 bp, 4 predicted proteins | sample YL17G05_15_MG_FD_203695 | JGI IMG/M metagenome (GOLD analysis project Ga0315277, IMG submission 203695) | Sediment microbial communities from Yellowstone Lake, YNP, Wyoming, USA - YL17G05_15 | ecosystem: Environmental > Aquatic > Freshwater > Lake > Sediment | place: USA: Wyoming | collected...
GAAGCCTGCCGCGCCGACGCCGCGTTGTCGAATTGGGCCGCGGCCATGGACAAGCCGGATGACGCGGCCATGTTCCTGGAACACAGCCGCTACTACCGTAACCATTTCGACCCCGAAACCGGTTTCCTGCGCCCCAAGAACGCGGACGGCTCATGGATCACGCCTTTCTTTCCGGCGTATCCGTTCGATGAACATTACGTCGAGGGCGACGCCTGGCAGTACACCTTCTGCGCGGAGCACGATATCGACGGCTTGGCCGAACTCTTCGGCTCAACAGAAGCCTTGGTGGAGAAGCTGAACGAAGACTTCCAGAAAGCCGCTGATGGCCTGCCGGGAATTGTTCTGCCCGGCGGCTATTATTGGGCGGGCAACGAACCCGATATTTTCTACCCCTACATTTTCGCCATGGTCGGGCGTGCAGATCTGACGCAGAAATGGACGCGCTGGATCATGGCAACGAAATTCAACGACCAGCCCCCCGGATTGCCGGGAAATGACGATGGCGGCACCATGTCGTCCTGGTTGATTTTCACGGCCCTCGGATTTTTCCCGCTGAACGGAACCGATATCTACCTGCTCGGAAGCCCGTTGTTCGACGAGGCGACGTTGCACCTGCCCGGCGGCGACCTGGTCATCACCGCCAACAACAACAGCCCCGAAAACATGTACGTCCAATCGGCCACCCTGAACGGCGAAACGCTCGATGAGCCCCAGTTCACTCACGACCAGATCGTCAACGGCGGCACGCTGGAATTCAAAATGGGGTCGGAACCGAGATTATTTTAGACAGGATGAACAAGATTTACAGGATTAGTCCTTGTGCGCCCGGCGCTTATCCACAGGTGCCTACAGCCCGGCGCCGACAGCGCTTGCCGGAAGGACAATGTGCCAAAGGCCTTCTTGAAATGCCACGGAGAAGTGGACGCTCCCGTTGGCCGGCGAGATCGCCAGCGAACCTGGAGTGATGCCGTAGGTATCCGGTGTCAGCACCCAGGCCTGCCATTGGCCGGTCGTATTTTCCAGGAACCGGAACTGCGGATAGTCATAGCCCACCCCGCGGTCTTTCGATTGGCGCTCGGCTTTGCCGTCATAATATGCATATTGATACCCGACATACGCATGATCATTTGCATCGATGGCCAGCGACACCCAATCGTGGATAATGCCGCCGATGTCGATGTCATTCTCCGGCACAAAAGCCATTGTCCAGCCAGCGTCGGTGAGCTCCATATAGTAAATGCCATGCCAATCCATTCCGATGCCTTCCCGTCTGGTGGCGGCCAGCCGCGGCTGTTCCAAAGCACCTAAAGCGAGGTCCACATCATAAAACCAGCCTTCCTCGAGCGCCGGCGCAGCGAGTTCATCGGACCACTCGCCGGCGGTCTGCTGCGCGTAGTAGAGATCGCGTTCATTATTTTCGCCGAAGCGGATATAGCCGACGTGTGCGTCACCCTGCGCATCGATCCGCAATGACGCGCGCGCGCCGGGGCCGATGGGCTCGACCGTCCACGATTTATCCGAGCGCGCGGCATAGTTAACTTCGCCGGATTCAACATCGACATATACCAGGTGAGCGCCGCCGCCGATGTCCAGCGCCAGATCCAGATCCGCCGCGCCGGCGTTGACCGCTGTTTCGATCACCCACGCGTCTTGGTCCTCGTAAGCATAGCGGATGGTCATTGCGCCCTGATCTTCATACAACACGTGTGCCACGCCCGAGGAGTCGAGTTCAAGGGCGACCCGCACTGGCGGCGCAGGGTCCGTCAACTCCTCGATGGTTTGGAAGCTCCACCCCTTTTCATCGGCACGAGCCAGGCAGATCGCCCCAGCCGTCTCATCAAAATAGGCGATCACCGGCCGATCCTCAGCATCGACCGCGATGGCATTGAGGCTGCCGATACCGCGGCTCGCATCGAGCGGTGTGAGTTCGATGCTCTCCGCCGAGCGATCCAGATGCATGAGCTGATCGTTCTGCGCAAAAATGCCATGCGTATGATCGGCTTCATCGACCGCCAGGCGCAGCCCGTCGGCCCCGCCGTTCGTGACGAATTGAACCTCCCACACGTCATCCCGCCGCGTTGCGAAATAGAGGTCGCCGTCATCGGCCAGCACGACCGGTTGATCCGTCGAGAACACCCCCAATGCGGCATGGATGACCGACTCCAGATCGTCGACGTGTTCGACGTTCGGCGTTGCACCCGACATCCAGCCATAGTGCAGATGCATGTCGATATTTCCGAATTCCCCCCACTCTTCTTTGGCGAACAGAAAATGAATCCGGTCTTGGCTGTCGGCCGCGATTCCGCCGGCGGACAACTCACAGAAATTGACCATGAAGTTCCCGCACGTTTCGACCGCTCGACTGGCCCAGGGGCCGCCGGCGTTGGTTGCATAACACGCGCGCAAGGCAAATTGCAGGTTCTCGACGAACAACAGATGGGCGTTGCCTTCCGCGTCGGTTGTCAGACGGAAGTCATAGATCGCCCGGTTCGGGAACGGCTGCTCGAATGCCCACTGGCCGCTGCGATTGGTGAAGTAATAGAACTGCAAATACGGCTGCAGGTCGAGGTTGAACACGATAGCTCCGATATGAGCGAAGCCCTGCGCGTCAACGGCGATCTGCAAGACGTACAGCCATTCATCTACTTGCGCGACTTGGGCGGTCACCCAACCTTCCGCGGTTTCCCTGAACGCCTGCCGCGCCGCCATGCGTGCCGAATTCGTAAATTATGTCCGGCTCAAACTGGACCTGGCCATGCCCGCCGGTGAGCGCCTCGCCCAGACTGGCACGGCCAGGTCGTAGCCATTATCGTTATTATTGCTGATTGCACTTCCTTTTTCTCAACATCAGAGCTGCCAGACAGATGGAGAGAAACAAGCCCCCATCAACGAGCCCGTGGAACTCGTTCTCCGCAGGTGAGACGATGCCACAGCCGCCGATCGGCAGGATGCTCGCCTCGGCCGCCTGTCCCGTGCCGATGGAGGCCTTCGGCACTACCAGCGTTTTGGAGAGCGAACGGGCACTCAGGGTCGGGAACCCCGCCCCGTAGCCGGCTGAGTTAATCGCCGCGACACGGTAACTTACAGGCTTAGATGGATTATAGGCCGTGTCTTTGTAGCTGCGCGTTCCGTGCACGTTGGGCTGGTCAAGGGGAATATTCACCGTCGCGAGATTGACCCAGGCTCCATTGTTGATTGACTTCAGCACCACGAACGATGTCTCGTTGAGCGAGTTGTCTTGCCAAGTCAATATTTTGGTAATTTTACTAAACGCGAGCCCGCTCGGTGCTAGCGGCGGGAGGACCAGCGAAATAGGGCGCATCATGTCCATTTCTTCGTGGCTGAGGATGTGGCAGTGGAACATGTACTCCCAACCGAAGTTCACCAGTTCGTTGGTGATCGGGTTGGTAGGATTGCCGTTAGGATCGAAGTTATTGAACATCGCCGTCGAATGGAGGGGCATCATTATATTCATCCGGCGGATGCTGTTGGGCAATTCGAACGGTACGGTTGGAACCACGGGTCGCAGCACGACGATGGTGTCTTCCAGCGGGGAGATCCGAAGTGTGTCTTTCCATCCCAACTCATTGGGGTCCGGTGGGATGATGATGTTGTCCCATGTGACCCGATTCAGCACCTGCACGTCGAAAAGGTGGAAGTGGATCGGGTGCGTGTCCACCCCATTGTGCGTGATCTTCCAGATCTGCGTCCCGTCGGTTGCGCTTGAGATGGGCGTAACTACAGTGTCGCTCCGTGGAAGGCTGGTTCCATCGATCAGTTCGGTCTGTGGATTAACATAAGGGTAGAGCGTGACGTTTTGCGCTCCGGGCGTCGCCGGCACCGCCTCGACGCCGATGTTCGCGGTCATCCGCCCGAAGGAGTCAAAGCTGACGGCATTCATCTCGTCATGGAGCGCCTTGGGTTCGAGTCGAACCTTGAGTTTGGACGTCGGCGCGAGCAGCGTGTTGAAGCCGAACAGGTCGCCGCCTTGCTCGAAGATGCGGACGAACCCATCGCAACGGGTGACGGTGCTGCCGGGGGCATTGCACCAACTGCTAGTGGCGAAGTTGGTGCCGTAAGCGGAGTTGTAGGCGGCCTGCCCGACGATGATCGGGTGCTGGCCGCTTTCGAACACGCCCGCCGGCTTATTGTTGGCGTCTAAATGGTGGGCGAACGCTGTCTGGAGGTTGCTCAGATTAAAGGCCGGTGCGGGAGTGCCCGCGATCTTCACCTGCATGATCGTGCGCGTGTTCGGCCCATAACCGGGCAGAACGGCCGGTGCGCCGACCGGACTCATGTCCGGCGCGCCTGTGTAGTAGTCGTAGGAAGGAATGCGGGCCGGGAATGCGGCGGGGGCATCGTTGTATAGGATCAGTGTCTGGCCGGCAAACTTGGAAAAGTCGACGATCACGTCGGCGCGCTCGGCGGGCGCCACTAGCAGCGAATGCTTATCCACATTGCCGAAGTCGAAACGTGTGGGGTCCGTGATGAACGTGGTCGGCTGTTGCCCATCGATGATCGCCGGCGCGGGCAAGAAGCCGCTCTCGTTGCCGATCTGGATCCAGTCCGGGCCGGCGGTGGCGGCGCCCTGGACCGGTGTAGGCGACACAGTCGGATCGTTTTGGGCCGCGGCCAGCGCCACGGGGTCCAACGCAACTTCGGTGGCGCCGATCACTTGTCCCTGTGAATTCAGGCCGGTGCTTGCAGTGCCGGGATCACCCACGTACCACTGCAAGTTAAAGAAACGGTCGTTTGCCGCACTCAGGATGCGCAGGCGGTATGTTTTGGGTTCCAGCGTCAGCGTCGGGTACGCCACCCCATTCACAATCGGCGTGTCATTGAATTGCTCCATGCCCACTGAAAGGTTCGGCGTGCCGGGAATCCATTCGGGTTCGCAGAAAGGATCGGTCTGGTACTGCCAAGTGGTCGGGTCGTCCATATTACACGGAACCGTCAGCGGCGTGGTCCACCCCGTCGTTGGGTCCATGTTGTAATACGGGTTCGGGATCGGGCCATACATGAGGTCGGTTGCCGGCGGCCAGAACCATGGACCGTAAAACCAGCGGCCGTAACCGCTCATGCCGGAAGCATCTCCGGGATTCTCGGCGGGCATGTAGACATGGTGATACCAGAGGTTGCCGTAGCCCCCCCATCTGGTCAGGTCCCAAGTCGGGTCTTGGCCGTAGACGCCATTTTGTGGGTCACCATAAAGTTGAGCGTTGCTGGGCACGAACGTCCGGTCCTGCACGATCAGCGGTATCGTGTCGGCGTCACCGGGGATCAGCCCTTGATTGACCAGCGCCTTTTCGGTGTCGTCGGTGATCAGGTAGCCCGCGGCCTCGCCCGCGTACACATTGAGGCGGGTGATGCCCCAGGAGTGGTCGTGATAAAAGAGCAACCGGGCGCTCTGCTGGTTCGGGTAGTAGAAAGTCATCGCGCCGGGACCCGGATCGTTGGTGGCGCCTGCCACCCCACACGTGGTTCGACCGGCGCAGCTTGGGATCGCCGCACCCGCCGGGGTGAACCACATATCGGGGACTGGTTTCACGCCTTCGCCCTTGTTCACTCGGTTTCCCAGGCCGTCCGGGTATGGAGTCTCGCCTTTCGGCGTAATCCATTGGTGCACGGTGCCGTCACTGATCCAGGGCGTGTTGCCGCCGTGCAAGTGCAACGTGGCCCGGTTTTCCGTAAAGCATTCGGGGAGGTTGGATGCTTCGGAGCACATCGGGTTTCGCACCTCATCCATGACGCTATCCATATCCAGCGGGTCGGCCATCCCCAGCGGGCCCATCCCCGAGCCCATCATGCCAGTGTCCACCGGCAGGAACAAGTTGCCGCCGCTGCCGGTCGGCAACAGGTTACGGAACACGATGCGGACCGGCCGGTTTTTGGTGGCCGAGATTATCGGGCCGAGATACTGGGGAGCGGTTACTCCATAGTATCCCGTGGAGACGACCGTCCCGTCGAGCAGCGTGTTTTGAAGCAGGACATGTTGGCTGCCCGGCACGCTCCCGGTGTCGATCTGCACGTATCCTCGGACAAGGGTGGTGGGGAGGCTTGACGAAAAACTCGTCTCGTACTGCACCAATCCGATCTCGTATTCGTCAGTCGCGACTCCGTTGTATGTCTTGACCACCGGCACCGCCAGCGGGATGAACTTGCCGCTCGCCGGGCAAGTGGTTCCGGGGTTGCAGAGTCCGGGCAACGCATCGGCGAACTTAATAATGCCGCCGGACGTAATGTAGCCGGAACCGGGACTGGTAACCGTGATCGCGGTGATCACGCCGCCGACGACGGTCGCTGTGGCCGACGCCCCGGCCCCTGAGGCGCTCAGGAAATCAATCGTGGGATTGGCCGAGTAACCGGTACCGCCATTGATGACGGTGACGGCGCCAATGGAACCGTTCCCGCCTGCCGTGGCCATAGCTGTCGCATTCACGCCGGTGGCGTCCGTGATCGCCACCGTGAAATCCGGCAGCGTTAATGGGCTATTTGCCCAGTTCGGATAGGGCCCGAAGTAATGCGGGACCTTCGTTTCGTCCGTCGGCGACATGGGCATCGCTTGGGTGAAACTTGCGATTAGAAGCAACATTGGCACGAGATACAGGAAGACCTTTGCCGTGCCCTTCGACCTCGTCTTGCGACATTGTGTTTGCTGCCTTTTCAACTTTGAACTCCTTTTTTTAATAGCAATTAAACTATTGCCGGTTCTTCCTGACCTCTCAAAATACAGGACGTGCAGTCCATTTCGAGGCCATATAAAAGTGTTTCAAACCCAGGTAGAACCATTCTTTTCAAGCTCTTTTCTTATATCTTTATTCCACGGCGCCAGGTATTAATCACTCAGGGATTATGGAAGATTTGACTTCTATTTTCCTTAGGCCGGCGCCGAAATGGCATCGAGCAAGTCCATTCACCGTCGCACTGTACCGCGCCTGTACGCGCAACCTGGGTTCCAAGCACGCCTCACGATATGCCATACTCCCGATAGATAAACTGAAATGAGGGTCCATCGGGATGAGGTCATCGCGTGCTTACGACGAGGATCTGGCTTATGTGCACACCGCCGCCTTCAGCGGTGGATCGGGCGCGATGGCAAAAGGATTGTTCCAGAGAAGTGCATCGCCTGCGGCTCTTCGAGCCCGCGGAGATCGTCGCGGCTCTCACCGCCGCTGGGTTTGAAGTGAAGACGTCGAATGGGTTCGGCCGCTGCCGACTCGGAACCGGGCTGACGGCATTTGTAGCCCGCAAGAGGGGTATCTTTAATTAAAGGAGGTAACCAACGATGGACGGCAATCTGAAACACCGAACCGCCCGGAAGGTTTCCGCAGGCAGACCTTATCCGCTCGGCGCCGCATGGCATCCGGACGGCGTCAACTTCGCGGTGTATTCGCAGAACGCGAAGGAAATGTTCTTGATCCTGTTCGATCGGCCGGACGGCGAGCCGACGGACATAATCAAAATGGAGAACTACACGAGATACATCCGGCATGCCTTCGTTCATGGGCTGCCGCCGGGACAGCTCTACGGATACAAAGCGCGCGGCGAATACAATCCCAGGGTCGGGCTGCGCTTCAACGAGCACAAACTGCTCCTCGATCCGTACGCGAAAGCCCTCACGGGCAAGGCGACGAACGTGGACAACCTTCTGTTGGCCTATGACCCCGCTTCGCCCGCATTGGACCTGGCCCTGGACCCGCGGGACAACGTGGCCGTAGTGCCCAAGTGCATAGTGATTGACGACCAGTTCGACTGGCAACAAGATGCGCCGCCGCTTATCCCGCTCGAAAAGACGATCATTTACGAAGTGCATCTCAAAGGCTTCACCGCACACGAGTCCTCCGGAGTCGCGCACGCGGGAACCTATCTGGGTTTCATCGAAAAAATCCCGCACCTGAAGGACCTCGGCATTACCGCGGTGGAGCTGTTGCCCATCCATGAATTCTATGTCGAGGACTATGTTCAGAAAAAAGGGCTGACCAATTACTGGGGTTACAACACCATCGGCTTCTTCGCGCCGGAGTCCTCATACGGCACGCAAAGCCGGCCCGGCTGCCAGGTGACCGAGTTCAAGACTCTCGTGCGTGAACTTCACAAGCAAGACATCGAAGTGCTCCTGGACGTGGTCTACAACCACACCAGTGAAGGAAACGAGCTCGGGCCAACCCTGTGTTTCAAGGGGCTGGACAACCTGGCCTATTACAGCCTGACTGGAAACGCGGAAAACCCCTATCGGTATTACATGAACATTACCGGGTGCGGAAACACCATGAATCTCGCGTCCGTCCCGGTCATCCGCCTGGTCATGGATTCATTGCGCTATTGGGTCGAAACCATGCACGTGGACGGCTTCCGCTTCGATCTCGCCTCGGTGCTCGGCCGGGACGCGGGCTTGTACGCCAAAACGTCCGCCTTCTTTGACGCGATCTCCCAGGATCCGGTCCTGTGCCGCGTGAAGCTGATCGCCGAACCGTGGGACCTCTCCACCTACCAGGTCGGAAACTTCCCCATCGACTGGTCGGAATGGAACGGCCGGTTCCGGGACACGCTCCGCAAGTTCAATAAGGGCGACGCGGGGCAGATGCGGGAGTTGGGATGGCGACTGACCGGGTCCGCCGACCTTTACGGCGAAGACGGCCGCACCGCCGGCAACAGTGTCAATTTTATTACCTGCCACGACGGATTCACCCTCCACGACCTGTATGCGTACAACCGCAAGCACAATGATGCCAACCTCGAGAACAACAACGACGGCACGAACAACAACAATTCCTGGAACTTCGGCGTCGAGGGCGAAACCGATGATCCGGAGATCGTGCAACTGCGCAAGCAGCTCATCAAAAACTGCGTGTGCTATCTGCTCTTCTCCTCCGGCACGCCGATGCTTCTGGGCGGCGACGAGTTCCTGCGCACGCAACAGGGGAACAACAACGCCTACTGCCAGGACAACGAGATAAGCTGGTTCGACTGGCGCGCGGCGGACCGCCACCGGGATATCCTGGAGTTCTTCAAAAAGGTGATCGCCCTGACCAAGACGTACCCCATCCTTCAAAGGCGAAAGTTCTACTCGGGAACAGACGAAAACGGCAACGCGATCCCCGACCTCGCCTGGTTCGGCAAGGAGGGCGACCCGCTCAATTGGGATGACCCTGAAAACCGCACGCTCTGTTATCAACTGGATGGGTCGGAAGATCCGGCGGGGGCGGGAGATTACCTCCTGTTTTTTATCCTGAACGCCGACTACCGGAGCCAATCGATCAAGCTGCCGGTTTGCCGGGACGGCCAGTCCTGGGCTCGCATCATCGACACCAGCCGCCCCAGCGGAGCGGACTTCCTCGAGGCAGGACGGGAAGTGTTGGTTCCACCGTCAGATCGATACTCCGCCAACCCGCGCAGCGTCGTCGTGCTCGTGGCCAAACACATCACTAATGTGGCACAGCCGCCCTCGGCTGTGGTTCGTCATCCCGGCCACTGAGCCGGGACCCAGCAATTATTTTTTCGGAATCGTGAGGCGCCTTTGTTTGGCTGGACTAACAGCCGCACCCCGAGGATTCTTCATCATTCCCACCGTTGTCGCCCACCGATGACGAGTCATCATCGTCATCGTCTGATGGGTCGTCATCGGGCGGGACATCATCATCCGGTGGCATGGTGTCATCGTCATCCGGTTCGGCGTCGTCATCGGACGGCGTCACATCATCATCCGTTGCGGCGTCATCGTCGGTAGTTGTGTCATCGTCATCCGGCGGTGTCACGTCGTCATCCGGTACGACATCGTCATCGACCGGCGGAATTACATCATCGTCTGGTACGGCATCGTCATCGGCCGGCGGTGTCGCGTCGTCGTCTGGTGCGACATCGTCATCGGCTGGGGTGGCATCATCATCTGAGGGTGTGGCGTCGTCATCCGCCATGTCATCGTCAGCAGCGTCACAAGCCCCCGGCTCAATGATGCCGTTGTTGTAGTCATCCATGATCGGCGCCAAGCTGACGAACTGTTCGCGTAGCGGTCCTTCCACTGCCTCGGGCGCGTAGGTCTGGAACAGGCCGCTGGCCTGCAAGTAGGCCGCCAGCGCCTCGTCCGGAATCGAGGCGCCCTGAAGTTGATTGAGCTGGGTGGCGATGTATTGATGGGCCAGGATATAGTATCCGTTGCCCTCCGGCGGCGTGTGCAAAACCTGGTAATAGCTTTGCCCGCTCAGATAGAAAGCGGTGTCGGCCCCCTGCGGCAGCAGCGCCCAGGTGTCGTCATATGGCGCCGGACCGTAGGTGGAATGCGTTTTCCAGTAGCCCTGTCCGCGGGTGCAATCCGCGCCATCGTCGTCATCCGCCACATCATCGTCACTTGCCTGAGTATCATCGTCCGCCGGCTCGGTGTCGTCGTCGAACTGCGTGTCATCGTCGAGGATGGTATCGTCGTCGATCACCGTGTCATCGTCGCCCGAGTTGCCATGGCCTTTGACCAACATGCAGTTATCGCATACGAATTGGCCGTTTTCGGTTTCGATCATCAGGTCGTAGCGCCCGGGGCTGACCCCGATAAAATCGAAGTCGCAGTTGATCTGATTGGGACTGAGGACTTGAACGTTGCCGGCCGCGATCACCCGCCAGTTCTGCGTCAGTTGCAAGACCACCGGATGGTCCAGGTAATAGCCGAAAATATTCACATTCAAGACCACGGTATTGCGGGTGATGTGGGGGTCCATGTACATCACCGCCGGTGGCTGGCCGCCGGATGCCCAGGCGAAGTTTTTATTCCAGATCGTGCCCCCGGTAAGCGCCAGCGAGAAATAGATTACGGATACAACTAAAAAATATCCAAACAGCCGGAGCGTAGTAGCCGAAGTTTTTATTTTCATTTCCCTGTTCCCCAGTAGTAATACCCATCTCGATAAAAGCAACCGGTGTGCCAATTCAAACACGCCTTCGAGCGTCAGGGCCGCCAAGTTCCGTACTGATCTTATGTGTATGAATTAAAAGGGCTTATTTACACTTACCGCTCGATATTTTTTTTCTCGAGCGCCTGTTTGATTCCATCAGGGCAATTCGAGCCTTACGAAAAGTAATGCAACCTTACCCGTTCCCCTTTAATTTTTCGTTGCTCCTTGACCCTGTTTGCCGCGCTCAAAGGCCGTAGTGCAAAATCGTTCCATATTGGCCGACGGCGAAGATGTCGGCGGTCGAGCCGTTACTGGCAGCCAACCGGCAGATTTGTTTGCCAATTCGCTGGAAAAACACCGCGCCCGTCGAACATGGCCGGCTTCCTTTTTTCCCGGATGAAGTCCGGCGGCACTGGGGACGGTTTTGGCGCCAGTGACAATGCGACTTTGACC
>Ga0315277_10011163_pt1 | contig 11332 bp, 8 predicted proteins | sample YL17G05_15_MG_FD_203695 | JGI IMG/M metagenome (GOLD analysis project Ga0315277, IMG submission 203695) | Sediment microbial communities from Yellowstone Lake, YNP, Wyoming, USA - YL17G05_15 | ecosystem: Environmental > Aquatic > Freshwater > Lake > Sediment | place: USA: Wyoming | collected...
GCGGGCTCCCGGCCGTGGTGTCTGCGTGGTTTTGCGGCCGTCCCGCGCGTCACAGTCACCCCCCACCCCCCGCCCGGCACGCGGCGTCCATCGCCGCCGCCAGCGCCGGGTCGAGCGCGGCCGCGGCGGCGCTGAATGCGCCGCCGTGCGCGGCCGCGGCGGCCGCCGCGGCGCGCGCGACCGCGGGCCCCAAAGGTGCGCTGGCCACCCCCGCCCGCCGCAGCGCAGCCCGCCGGTCGGCCTCTGGAGCTGCATCTGCCGAATCCGCCAGCGCCCCGTCGGCGTCGGGGGCAAGCGGCGGGGAGTCGAAGGCAAAGCGCGGCGGCGGCGGGTCGGGGTCGGCGCCCGGCCCTTCCGCTTCCGCCCACGCTCCGGTGAGCGCGCCCGCGATGGCGGGCAGGCGGTCGAGCAGGCCGGGGATGGGGAGGGGGAGGAGGGACGCCAGGGCGTGCGCGACGAGGCGGCGGCCGCCGCTGGGCGCCGAGTCAAAAGCCGCCAGCATGGCGTCCACCAGCCCGACCGCCCCGCCGTCGCCCCCGGCGCGCCCGGCGACCGAGACAAACGCGGCGGGGGACGCGAGGGCGAGGCGGGCAAAGAGGGACGCGGCGGCGGCGGCCGAGCGGGTCGGCACGTCGCCCCCACCCAACGCCGCGCGCGCGGCGACGGCAAGCAGGCCGTCCAGCATAACCGGCCCATGCACGGGCGCGGCGGCGAGGACGGCGTCGGCGGAAGCGAGGAGGGCGAGCGACGCGCGGTCGCCGACGGCCGCCGCGGCGGCCGTGAGCGGCGCGCCCAGGCTCGCCCCGTCGCCCGCCGCCCAGCCATCCCCGCCCAGCATGGCGGCTGACGCGATGCCGGCCGCGACGACGGGCACGTGCTCGGTGGAGAGCGCCAGCGCGGCGCCCGCGGCGCGCGCCGCGGCGAGCAGCGACGGTGCGCCGCCGACTTGCGGCCCCGCCGCGTTGCGCAGGGCCACCACCCACAGCGCCAGCCCATCCTCCAGCAGCACGGCAGCATCGGGGGCTGCCGGGTCGAGCGTGGCGCCGAGGATGGGGACGACGACGGCATGTGCGGCGGCCGAGTCGGGGCCGAGGGCGTTGACAAGGCGCGCGAGCGTGCTGATGGCCGCCGACCGCACCAGGGGCGCCCCCGCCGCCGCATCCCACAGGGGCGGCAGGGTGGCGAGTAGGGCGGGCGCGTGGGGGGCGGCCGCGTCGGGCGGGAGTGCACGCACGACCGCGTCGACGCCCGCGACGAGGCGGGCGGCGCTGTCGAGGTCGCGCGTCGCGCCCAGGGCACCCGCCAGCGCCCGGATGATGGAGGGCGCGTGGGGCGCGAAATCCGGTTCTTCAAAGCCCCAGTCGTCGACGAGAGCTGTGAGCGCGGCCGCCGCAGCGAGCGCGACCGCCGCATCGCGCGAGGCGAGCGCCGGCGCGAGCGCGGGGTAGATGGTCGCGCGCTCGGCCCGGGACGCGCGCGGGACCCAGCACGCGACGGCGAGTGCGGCGCGGCGCGCGAGGGCGCGCTGCGGGGAGCCGAGCCAGGGCAACAAATCGCGGGCAAGCCAGGCGGGAAAGTCGACGTAATCGTGAAGGTCGTACGCGGTGACGCTGGCCGCCGCGGCGGCGGCCTCGGCGTCGAGAACGGCGGCCGACGCGTCGCCCGCCTGAGGCGCCTCCGCGAGCGCCGCCGACGCCGCCGCCAGCCGCGCAGCCAGGCGAGGCCCCTGCCGGTCGCGGCTGAACACGACCAGGGACGCGAGCAACGCTTCCGCCGCGCCGCGCGGCGCGTCGCGCCACGCGGCGGCGGCCGCGTCGGCGCCGTGCGAAAAGGCTTCCGCGTCGGCGTCCCACTCGGCCACGTCGTCCTGCGTGAGCCGCAGGCGGCGGTCGATGATAGCGTCGACGAGGGCGTCGGCTGCCGGGCCGACGACGCGTTCGGCGAGCGCGGCGGCGGCCGGCGCAGCGGCGGCGCGCGCGGCGGCCGCGTCGGCGGAGCCGCCGCCACCCTGTGCCGCATCAGGCGCCGCGTCGCGCGCCGCGTCCAAACAAGCCTTCAACAGCAGACACGCCTGCGTCGCGAGCGCGTCCGGCGGCGCGGCCGCGAGCGCGGCGGCCGCCGCGTCGGCCGCGGCGGGCGCCGCGCCCGAGACCAGCATCGCCCACGGGTGCGCCTCGGCCAGGCGGCGCACCGTTTTGGCCAGCTTGACGGAGGCGGCGTCGATCGAGGGAAGGAGGTCGGGGGAGGAGGAGGGGCGCGCGGCGATCAGGGCCGCCAACGCGTTAGCTAGCCCTGGCGCCGCGCCGGACACCTCTCGCGCGGGCGCCTTGGTCTTGGCGTCGGCCGGGAACCCGGAGAGGAGCAAGACGCGGACCGGCTTGAGGAGGAGGAGCCACGAGGCGAGGGCCGGGCGCGCGGCGTCGGTGCTCGCGCTTGCCACGGCCGCGACGGCAACTTCTCCCGCGGCGCCAAACGCGCGCCACAAAGACGGTAGCAGGTCGATCGCCAGCGCTTGAAAGGCGCGTGCGTCGGCGGACAGGCGTTTGGAGGCGAGCTCTTTGAGGGCAGCGTGGAGTCCGCGCGCGGCGCGCGGCGCGGCGTCGCCGCCGCGCGCGCCCGCCGCCGCGCCCGCGAGCGCGGGTACCAGGCCCGGCCATTCGGCCGGCCAATCCACGCGCGCCGCGCGCGCGATGGCGGCCGCCAGCTGGGCGCCGACGGCGGCGTCGGAGCAGGTCAAGAGGGCGTCGACCAACCCCCCGCGCAGCGCCGCACGGTCGCCCGCGGGCACCGCGCCCGCGCCCCGCGCGCGCCAGCCGCGGGAGATCGCGTTTTTGAGGGCGACGGAAGCCAGGTGGCGGGCGGCGGGGTCGGCGTCGGGCGCGGTGGCGACCGTCTGAAAAAAAGGGGGCCGCGGTCGGCCTCCAGTTGCCCCTCGAGCCCTTTCCCACCCCGCCCATCCACCTTCACTCACCAGCAAGCACGCGCAATAGCCGGCGCGCCCTCCGAGCCCCACAAGGGCGGCCTCGGCTTCGACCCGCGTCCGCGGGTCGAGGCATGCGCGAAGCACGCCCAGCATTGCGCCCGCGTCGGCCGCGGCCATAGGTGGCGGCTGAGGTGTGTTGGCGGCCATTGCGGAGGTCGGGAAGAGGTGGCCGCGATGGCGCAACCGCCCGCGTCACGCGGCCATTGGTCGCCGCGGGGATGATTTCGCCCTCCCAGCACGCTGCCTGCCCCGGTGTCGTGACCGTGCCGATCGGGCGTCGCCCTGGCGGGAGAGAGGGGTGGGCGAGGAGCGCGGGTGTGGGCGGCGCCACTCTGCAGCCGTCACTCTTTCTCGCGCGCTTCCGCCCGCGGCCGCCGCCACCATGCGGCCGTTTCTGTTGAAGGGCCACTCCCGGCCCCTCACCCAGATCAAGTGAGCGCGGGCGCGATGGGGGGGGGGGGGCAGCGCGGCGTCGCCGGACGGGGCGCGCTGACCGCCGCCACCTCCTCCTCTCCCCTCTTAGGTTCAACCGGGAGGGCGATCTCCTGTTCTCCTGCGCCAAGGTGGGCGGCGGAGGAGCGGGTGGCGCGCAATGCGGCGCGGCGCCGGCGGCCCGTGCGCGCTGCTGGCGGCCGCCGATCGGGGCCCGTGCCGCTCGGCGGTCCGCGCTCGCGATCCAGCGGCGGGCCGGGCGGGCGGCGCGGCGACTGCAGCGACGGGCGGCGCCTGGCGGCCGCGGCCGACACCCCCCCTCCGTCTCCCTCCACAGGACCATCACCCGACCGCCTGGTGGACCGAGGACGGCAAGCGCCTCGGCAACTACATCGGCCACAACGGCGCCGTGTCCACGTGCGACGTGTCCCGTGCGTGGAGAGGAGGGAGAGCGAGGAGGGAGGCGCGGCCGCGCGCGCCGCGACCACCCACCCGCTCCCCGTTCCCTTCAGTCGACACCCGCCTGCTCCTCACGGGCTCGGCCGACTCGTCCGCCAAGCTATGGGACGTCAAGACGGGCGCCTGCCTGCACACGTGGCAGTACGACGCGCCGTGCAAGGCCGTCGCGTTTGCGCTCGGCGATTCCATGTGCGCGACGTCGACCGACCCTTTCTTGAGCACGGAACCCGCCATCCGCATCTACAGGCTCAACACGGACGAGCCGGGGGCGGGGCAGGACAGTGAGCCGACCGTCACGCTGACGGGGTTCAAGGGGCGCACCAACCGCGTCGTTTTCCACGACGCCAACAAGACGCTCCTGTCCGCGGGCGAGGACGGGTGCGTGCGGCGGTGGTGCGTGGCGACGGGGGAGCTGCTGCAGGAAGCCAAAATCCACGACGGGCCCATCTCCGACCTCCACCTCTCGCCCGACGGCACCCATTTCGCGACGGCCTCGCTCGACACCAAAGCGAAGCTGGTCGACGCGCTCAATTTTGAGGTTTTGAAGACGTATCCGACGGGGACGAACGCGAACGCCGTCGCCCTCTCCCCCATCTTCCACCACGTCCTCGTCGGCGGCGGCCAGGAGGCGTCCCAAGTGACGACCACGAGCGCGCGCGCGGGCAAATTCGAGTCGCGCTTCTTCCACCGCGTCTTCTGCGACGAGGTGGGCACCGTGCGCGGCCATTTTGGCCCGATCAACGCGGTCGCCTTCTCCCCCGACGGCCGCGCGTTTGCGACGGGGGGCGAGGACGGCTATGTGCGGCTGCACCATTTCGACTCCGACTACTTCAAGCTCGGCGCCAAAGAGCAGTGAGGCGGGAGGGGTGGGGGCGCGCGCGACGGGGCGCGCGCGGCGCGCGCGGTCTGGCGTCGGTGGCGTGCGGGTGGTGCAGAAGAGGGGGCGCGCGCGCGCGCGTGCAACATTGATTTCGCTCTCGTTCGGGTGGCGCCGGTCGCCCGCGCCTCGCTTCTCTCTCTTCACTCCTCGATCCCTTCCACGACGCCGACCGCGACCGTGCGCCCGCCCTCGCGCAGCGCGACCCGCCCCATGGCCGGGACGTTGACGTGGAGCTCCAGGGGGAGCGGGTGGCGGGGGAGGACGGCGACGCGCGCGGCCTGGCCGCGCGCGACGACGCGCGGGCGCGCGCGCGTCGTGCCCCCGCTCGCTTTGTCCACCAACGCCAGCAACTCCGCCACCGTCGCCTCCCCCACCCACGCGGCCGCGTGCAGGGTGACGGCCGCGCCGGGGAGGAGGGCGGCGGCGCCGTCGGGGACGACGACGCGCGCGGCGAAGCGGCGCGCGAGCGGCGCTGGCCACGCCGCGGGGCAGAGCACGGCGCCCTTGCCCACGGCCCCGGGCGGCAGGCCGGCGACCGCGACCTCGGCCCAGTCGCCCGCGGCCGCGGCGGGCGCGGGGTCGAGGCCGCGCGCGGCGACGGCGACGACGCGGCCTTCGGGGGTGTTGGCAGCGCCGACCACCACCACCGCGTCGCCGGGCGCGACCGCGCCGGCCTCGATACGACCGGTGAGAAGCGTGCTGTTGCGGGGGCCGGGGGCGACGTCGGCGACGGGCATGCGCAAAGGGAGGCCCGTCGCGCGCGGCGGCTCGGGAATCGCCGCGAGCGCCCCCAGCACCGTCGGCCCCCCCCACCAGCCCGCCAGCCGGGCGTCGTCCGGCGGGGAGACCACGTTCTGGCCGGCCGGGGCGCACGCGGGGACGTATGAGACGGCATCGCTGGCAAAGCCGAGGCCAGCGAGAAAGGGGGTGAGCGCCGCCTTGACAGCTTCAAACCTATCTTCCCGGTACTCGCACGTGTCGAGCTTGGTGACGGCGACGACCAGGTGGCGCACGCCCAGCGCGCGCGCGAGGGCGGCGTGCTCGCGCGTCTGGCCCGCGCGCGGCGGGGCGGCGCCAGGCGCGGCGCCGCCACCCCCAAACCCCGCCTCAAACCCGCCCTCCGACCCGTCGACCACCAACATGGCCGCGTCCGCCGTCGCAGCGCCGGCCGCGGCTTCCGGCACAAAGTCGCGGTGGCCCGGCGCGTCGACCAGGGCGACGCCGCGGCCCGAAGGCGGCGCGACGAGCCGCGCGCGCGCGACGCGCGTGGTCACGCCCCGCGCGCGCTCGCCTTCCGTCGCGTCCAAAAGCCACGCCCAGCCAAAGGACGCGCGCCCGGCGGCCGCCGCGGCGCGTCGCACTTTCTCCGCGTCGCGCGGCGCGACGGCGCCAGACTCGGCGAGCAAGCGGCCGGCCAGCGTGGATTTGCCGGCGTCCACGTGGCCCAGGACCGCGACCGCGAGGTCAGGGGCGCTGGAGACAGCGGCGAGGGCGGCCAGGGCGGTCGTTAGGGAGGGGGAGTGGGAGTAGTCGGAAAGCGGCCGCCGCGGCGCCGTCTCCCTTATCACCAGCCCGGCCAGCGCTTCGTCCGCCGCGTCCGCGCCTCGGCGACTGGCAATCGGGTCGTCGTCCGGGGATGGCCCTTCAAAACCCGGGGCTCGCGGCCTCGGCGGCGGCACGGCCGCCGCCGCTGCGAGCGCGCGGCCGGCAGCCGTGGCGCCGCCCTGGGACAGGCCGCCCGGGAGCTTGGGCGGCGGATCGCACAAGCCTTGCGCGAGCTTGGACGCGCCCGCGGCGGCGGCGGGCGCTTTGGGCGGCTGCGGCTGCGGCTTCTTTTTCGGGGGAGGCGGCTGGAGAGGTGGGTTTGGGCGTGAGTAAGGCGCCCGCCCCGCCAGGCGGCCCAGACCTCACCCCACACCCCTCCCTGTACATTTTGTTTGGCCTTGGCCGCGACGACCGCGCCCCCGCCGCCGCCGTCGTACGCGTCCCAGCCGTCGTCGTCGCCCCCGTCGTCCCAATCATCGTCGTCGTCGTAGGCTGCGGAGGCGCCGCCCTTGCGGGACGCCATGTTGGGCGGCCGGGTGGGATGGGGCGAGAGTGGGGCTGGCGCGCGGTCGGCGACGACGGCCCCACTCTCCGCGCCACGCCTCGGCGCCGCTCCCGCGGCCGGTCGACGACTCGCGCCCGCCCTCGCGAGCCCCCCGTGAGAGGCCAGTCCCCTCCCTTCGCCATGGCGACGCCCGCGGCGCGCCGCCGGCGCCGCCTCGCCCTCGGCGCCGCTGCCGCGCTGGCTGGCGGCTACGCCGCGTACCGGTGGTACGCGGGCGACAGGTGAGAGAGAGGAGGGGGGAGGAGAGGGCGGCGGGGGCGGCATGGCGCCAGCGAGGCTGCCGCCGACCCCTCCTCCGTTTCCAGCACCCCCGACTCGGACGCCGACGAGGATGTCACCCCTCCTCTCTCGACCCTGGCCCGGTGGCGGGCCGGCGCGGCGGCGTACGCGCGCGCGGCGGCCGCGTCGCGCGACGCGGTGCTCGCCCTCGCCTCGCTCGCGGGCGGCGCCGCGGCCGACGCCGCGGAATTTGTCGAGGGGCGTGGCGATGGCGATGTGCCAGCCCGGCTGCGGCGGCTGGCCACGCTGGCGGCGGCGCCGGTAAGAAAAGGAGGAAGGGGGAAGGGGGCGTCTCGGGGGCGCCGCCCGCCTCGGACCCATTCCCACGCGCGCCACACACCCTCACTTTCTCCTTCAGGAGGTCGCCACCGCGGCCGCGTCGCTCGCCGCCGCCGCGACCGCCGGCGCGCTCGCCGCGGTCACGCCCTCGGCCTCGGACGCCGGTCCGTCGCTGTCCTTTTCACCCTCATCCCAAGCCGGCGCCGCCGCGGTCGCCGGAGCGGCCGCGGCGGCGGGCGTTGGGGCCTATTTGGACGGGATGGGGTACTCGGCGCGCCCGCCCCTCCCCCGCGACGCGTCCGCCCCTGGGCGGCTGTCCAATGTTGGCGGAGGTGGTGGTGGTGGTGGTGGTGGCGGCACCGTGGTCGCCCACCCTTCCTCTCGCCCGTCGGCCTCCCCGTCGGCGTCTGCCGACCCGCTCCTCGCCGCCCTGGCCGCCTGCCTCGCCTGGGCCTCCTCCCCCGACGGCGCCGCCGCCGTCGCGCGTGTGTCTTCGTCCGCGTCGTCGTCCGCGGTGGGCGCCTGGCTCGACCGCGGCGGGGGCGGCTCCGCGTGGGCGCACGCTGTCGGCGCGCTGACCGCGCCGGCCAACGTGGGCGGCGCGGAACGCCTGTTTCGTGCGTACGCGGGCGAGACCGTGGACGCCTACTTTGCGGGGCTGCGCCGCGACCGGCGCGCGGCGCGCGAGAGGGGGCGCGCGAGCGTGTGCGGGGGGGGTGGCGCCGCGGCTGCCAGCGCCGACGACTCGCCCTTGGCGGGCGCGGGCGAGACGCCGCCCCGCGGACTGTCGCTCAACGGCGCTGGCGGCGCCTCTGCGACGCCGTCCCCCGCCCACCTCCCGCGCGCCCCCTCCCCCGACGACCTCTCGTGGGCCTCCGAACTCGCCCGCGTCGCGCGCGACCCCGACGCGCGCTCCCTCACGCTCTCCATCGTCGCGTCCGCGTCGTCCGCGTCGGCGGCGGCGGCGTGCGCGGCGGTCGCGCGCGGTGCACGCGCCGCGCTCGCCCCGGTGGAGGGCAAGGCGCGGGCTGTGGTCGCATCTCGCGAGGCCCTGCTCTCGGTCACCGTTGCCATCGTCGCCATGCTGCTGATGGCGGTCGCGGCGGTGCGCGCGGTGGTGCGGTGAAGGAGAGAAAGAGGGAGGAAGGAGGGTGGTGGCTCAAATGCTTTCCCGTTTAGGTTGCAACCGCGACGCACAAACATGCAGCGCGTGCACCCCCTCTCACGCGCAGCCGCGGGCGGCCCACCAGACGAGGGCGACCTGCGCTGCGGCCAGCCCGAGCAGGACATAGTTGTCCCCGCCCCGCCGCCCCCTGCCCGCGTCCGCGACGGCGACCCGCTTCAGGGTGCGCACCAGGAAGACGGCGGCGGCGGCGCCGAGCGCGGCGACCGCCGCGTCGGCCGCTGCACGCGGCCCGGCGCCGCCGCCCGCGGCGCGGCTCCCGAGCCTCGCCGCGCAGCCGGCCGCGCCGTGGGCGAGTGGGTAGCCCGCGGCGGCCACCAGGTCGGCCAGGGGCAGGCCCGAACCCAGGCGCAGCACCGTCGCCGCGCCGCGCAGGACGGCGGCGTGGAGGCCCCACGCCGTGAATGCGCCCGAGGCCGCGCCAGACAGGGCGTCGGGCGTGAAGGAAGAAGCCGCGGCTGTGCCCACGCCGCGGAGGAGCGCCAGGGTCAGGGCAGCCATCAACGGCACGTACGCGTCGGCCGCCGCGACGTCGCGGCACGGCGGCGCGGGCCGGGTTCCCCCCCCCGGGCACGCCTCCAGGAGCCGGGTGTAGGTCCACCGCTTGGACCAGGGGGTGAGGAGCATGAGCAGTTTCGTGCCGACGGAGCGCGGCGTGACGTCGAGGCAGGCCAACCCTCTCCCGCCGCGCGCCGGCGCCAGCGCGCCAAACCGCGCACTGGCCCACGCCGTCCCTTTTTCCAAATACCCGGCCGAACCGCCCTGGAGCGCGGACGCGGCTAGGCCCGCGACAAACGGGTCGCCGCCGAGCGCGGCGCCCAGGGCGGACGCGGCGGCGGCGGCGGCCGGGTGCTGCTGGGCGGCGGCGGCGTAGTGCTGCGCATGGGGAGGAGGCTGGGGAGGCTGGGAGGTCGTCGCCGGGGCGCGCGCGCGATGGTCGACGCGCCCTTTCCCTCTCCCTCCCTCACCTGGCCGTAGCCGCCGCCTCCGTACTGGCCCGTGGGCGCTCCCCACGATTGCGCGGGAGGCGGTGGGCCCCACCCGCCGCCCGGCGCGGACGGCGGCGGCGCGCCCGCCGGGTCGGGCGGTCCCCAGCCGCCCGACGCGCCCGCCTGCTGAGGCGGGGGGGGCGCCCAGCCGCCGCCCGCGGGCGGTTGGTTCCACTGCGCCATGAGGGAGGCGGTGTGTGGCGGGCGATGGCCGCACGCCGGTGCACACGCACACCGCCGCCTCGCGCGCCCTCCACCCTCCCCCGCCGCATCGCCCGCGATCATGGCGCCCTCGTTCGCCCCCGTGGAGGCCAAGATGCGGGCCAAAGGGCTGTCGGACGCAGCGATCGACGCGTTCCGGCACAACTTTGACGCCCTGGCGCGCGGCGACACGGGCCTGGTGAGGGGGGAGAGGGAGGTGGGGGGCTGTGGGCGGCGGCGGCGGCGGCGGGCGCGGCGCCGCGCGCGCCGCGCCTCCCCGCGGCGCGAGCGCTCGCCTCGACCCTCCTCCCACCCGTGGTGCAGGTCAGCGAGGCCGACATCGAGCCCGTCGAGTCCCTGCCCCACCTGGCCGACCTGCAGCAGGCGGCGTTGCCGGCGGCGGAGCTCAAGGTCGGGAGGAGGGGAGAAGGTGGGGAGGGGGCGGTCGTCGCTCTCTTGGCGCCCGCGCCGACCCCCAAAACCTCTCCTCCCACCCCTTTTCCTCAGGCTTTGCTCGCCAAGACGGCCGTGCTCAAGCTCAACGGCGGCCTGGGCACGTCCATGGGGCTGGAAAAAGCGAAATCGCTGCTGCCGGTCAAGGGCGGCAAATCGTTCCTGGACCTCATCGCGGAGCAGGTCAATAGGGAGAGCGGGGCTGTGTGGGGTGTTGGGGAGGTGGTTGGCGTGCGTAGGCTGGCGCGGGGAGCGCGCGCGCGCCGCCCTCACCTCCCTCACCCCTCCTCCCACTCTCAGATCAAGCACACACGGACCGCGACCGGGTCGCACGTCCGCTTCATCCTCATGGACTCCTTTTCCACCTCGGCCGACACGCGCGCCGCGCTCGCGGCGACCCACCCGGAACTCATCGACCCGGCCACCCCGGACTGGGAACTGCTCCAGAACGCGTCGCCCAAGCTGGATGCGACCACGCTGGAACCGGTTGCTTTCCCGGCCGACCCGGAGCTCGAGTGGTGCCCTCCGGGGCATGGGGACATCTATGCCGCCCTCTCCGGCTCCGGCATGCTGGACCGCCTCATCGGTGAGGAGGAGGGGTGGGAAAGCGTGTGGGAGCGGGGGGGGGAGAATGCGGGAGCAATGCCCGCGCCGCCGCGCCGACCCTTCCCCCCCCTCCCCTCCTCGCCCGCCTCCCTCAGCCGACGGCGTCGTCCACCTCTTCGTCTCCAACTCGGACAACCTGGGCGCCACCCTGGACACGACCCTGCTGGCGCACGCGGCGGCGTCGGGCGCGGGGTTCGTCATGGAGGTCGCCGAGCGCACCGACGCGGACAAAAAGGGGGGGCACCTCGCGCTCGTCAAGGGGGGCGGCCTGACGCTGCGCGAGTCGGCGCAGTGCGCGGACGGGGACAAGGCCGCGTTTGAAGACGTGTCCAAGTGAGGGGGGCGGGAGGCGGCGGGAGGGAGGGGCGTGGGCGGCCGTTTTGGCGCGCGGGCCCCCCCCCCCCCCCCCCCCCCCCCCCCCCCCCCCCCCCCCCCCCCCCAAAAAAAACACAAAAAAAATGTGGGCAACACCCCCCCC
>Ga0315277_10011164_pt1 | contig 11332 bp, 6 predicted proteins | sample YL17G05_15_MG_FD_203695 | JGI IMG/M metagenome (GOLD analysis project Ga0315277, IMG submission 203695) | Sediment microbial communities from Yellowstone Lake, YNP, Wyoming, USA - YL17G05_15 | ecosystem: Environmental > Aquatic > Freshwater > Lake > Sediment | place: USA: Wyoming | collected...
CCAGCCCGAGGTGATCTGGGCCGCTGGCGAAGAAGAGACGCTCGCGCCCGCGGCCGCCCCACCGAGGAAGCGCTTCCCGTGGTGCATACCTGTCATCCTCGTCATTGCCGCTGGCGTGGTTATCGTCGGCCTCTACTACACGCGCCAGACCAGACCCGTGGCGATCGTGAAAGCCGTCGCTCCGGACGTGGACTTGTGGGTCGAGTTCAACCTCCACCGCACGCCCGAACGGATGGAAAAGCTCCACCCCTTCCTAGACGCCATGAGGGAGTCCGAGCTGGACACCCGCGCCACTTCCCTGTTGGAGAGCCGCACCGGCATGGGCGGCTTCAAGGTCAACTGGAAGGAAGACGTGGCGCCCTGGGCGGGAGCCGAGTTCGGGTTCTCCGTGTCCGGTATCTTCGACGCCGCCCTGGGAGCACAGGCCTCCCGCCTGCCCAAGCCGCCAACCCTGCTCGGCGTGATGGCGGTCAGCGATCGCAGGAAAGCCGACAGGTTCCTGAGCCGTTTGGGCGAGCACCTGCGGAAGAAGGACCAGTGGAAGGCCAGCACCCAGTCGCAGCACGGCCAGGTGATCCACGTCTACCGGCCCTCCTACTCCTTCAGCGAGGGAGAGGATTTCGCCTACGCGCTGAGCGGATCCCTGCTCCTGATCAGCAACCGGCCCAGCGAGGTGGCGAACGCCATCGCTCGCCTGAAGGGCAACCGGGAAAACCTCGCCACCGCGCCGTGGTACCAGAAGACTATCGTCAAGGCGCCCACCGACGTGCTCGTCCGCGGCGTCTTCTCCACCGAGAAGATCAAGAACCTCTACCGCGCCGCCGGCGCCGGCCTGCCGAGGAAAGACCAACAGGACCTGGAGCGCGTGATGGAGGGCGCCACCACCACCGGCGCGGTGTGGTCGGACATCACCCCGCAGGGGATCACCACCGGCTCCTTCGCTTTCCCGAGCAAGGTGGAGTCTGGCGAGGCCCGCAAGGCGCTCGCCGCGGCCACCAAGGAGAACGCCTGGGCAAGCTCCTTCACTGCCGCGCCCAGGGACTCTCTCGGCGCTCTGGGCATCCTGGGGGTGGCCGACTACTACCGCGTCTTCGCCCCAGGCCTCGCCGCCGGCCCTTACTCGTACGCCATCAAGATGTTCGAAGCCCAGACCGGCCTCAGCCTGGAGAAGGATGTGCTTGGCTGGATGCATGGGCTGACCGTCACCCTCATCTCCGCCGGCAAGGGACCGGTGGGCGTGGAGCTGGTGGCTGAGATACGGGGGCAGTCGCCGGAGACAGCTCGTGAAAAGGTGCAGAAACTGGTCGGCGCAGTCTGCCGGCTGGGCGGGCTGGTGACGAAGCCGGTGAAGGTCGGCGCCGCTCCCGCTACTGCGCTCATGTTTTCCGGGCGCCCTGTGCTCTACTACGCCATGGCGGATGGGTCCGTCCTGGTCGCCTCCGACAGCAAGTCCCTGGACAGCGGCCTTCGCGCCCGGAAGGATCCCGCCGCAAGGATCACTGCCGGCGCCACCTGGCAGAAGGCGGCGGCCGCACTCAAGGAGCCGGCCTGGTGCGCCGTGTTCGCCGACACGCCGCACATCGCCCAGGCCGTGGAGCAGGCCATACCCGCCGCCGAGATGGACGAGGCCGGAGAGCAAGCGGTCGGCCTTCTCAGCAGCATCCCCTGGGTTGCCATGTCCGCCACCGCCCTTGAGGACGGCTATGGCAGCAGCGTCTCTATCGGCATTGACTACCAGGGGTTCTGCCAAAACCTGGCCGCCCTGCTGGAGAAGGCGGAGAAGGAGATGCCCAAACCCCGTCGGCGATAGCGCCGCGTCCCTGTTAGGTGGCACAGGCCCTCGGCCCCGTCACGGTGGGGCACGCTTCCAGCGTGCCAGTTGGGCAGGCTTGCCCGCCTCTGGAGGGCGTCTCGCCTGCACCAGTGGCACAGGCTCCCAGCCGGCCAGTTCGTGGGGCACGCTTCCAGCGTGCCAGTAGCGCAGGCCTGCCCTGAGCTTGCCGAATGGGTCCCCCGACCTGCGGGTGTGGGGCAGGAGCTTGCTCCTGCCCCAGAAAGAAACTCTCTTTGCGTCCTCTGCGTCTTTGCGGTGAGATCATCTTCTGAGACAGGACCGCGACCCCGCTATCTCGAACCTGTCAAACCAACCATAGACCGCTGAACCTACACCAGCTCCAGGCAGGACCGAATGCTTTCTCGCTATCGCTCGACCGCTCCCCTTCGCTTTGTCTCGCTCCTTCTCGTCGTTGCCTCCCTCGGCTTCCCAGGCCGCGCAGGCGCTCAGGAACCCGTTCCCGTCGCCCCGGGGACCACCTACACTCGCATCTACCAGCCGGCGGGGCCGTGGGCGATCAACGTGGTGGAGATAGACCTGTCCGAGAAGCTGGTCGAGCTCCATGCCGTGCTCGGCCGGGGCGACATCACCGGGCGCCAGCCCGTCGCCCAGATGGTGGCCGCCCAGGGCTCCGGCGAGCGCCGGCCCGTGGCCGCCGTCAACGCCGACTACTTCGCCCTCGCGGGCCAGGGCTACACCACGCTGCCGCTCGGATTCCACGTTCAGAACGGCGAGCTGGTCACTCTCCCCGACTCCACCCGATCTGTCCTCTACCTGCTCTCCGACGGCACCGCCCACATTGACCGTTTCCGGTCGAGCTCCTGGCTGCTCGCGCCTGGCGATCTCATGTACCCGCTCTCCGGCGTCAACCGCCCGCCGGAGAAGGGAGAGCTGACCTTGCTCACGCCGCGCTTCGGCGGCGTCACCCGCACGGGGGAGACCGCTCTTCAGTTGACCCTGGACTCGCTCTCCGGGCCGCCGCGCCCGAACGGCGAAGTCACGGGGCGCATCGCCGGCATCGCCGCCGGCAGCAGCGTGCCCATCCCCGATGACGGCGCCGTGCTGGTGGCGAGTGGGGTGGCCGGCTACGCCCTGCGGAACCTGAAGGTCGGCGATCAGGTCCGCCTGCGTTTCCTCATCGAGCCCCCGGTTGCCGAGATCCGGGAGGCGATCGGCGGGGGGCCGAGGATCGTGCGCGGCGGGGCCATCTCCATCGAGCACAGAGTGGAGCGCTTCGCCGACAGCTTCGCCTCTCTTCGCCACCCGCGCACCGGCGTGGGGCTGCGCGACGGCAAGCTGTTGATGGTAACGGTGGACGGGCGGCAGCCCGGCTACAGCGAGGGGATGACCCTGCGCGAGTTCGCCCAGCTCTTCCTCGACCTGGGCTGCCAGGAGGCGATGAACCTGGACGGCGGCGGCTCCACCACCATGGTGGTGCGCGACAAGATCGTCAACTCCCCCTCCGACGGCGCGCCCCGCCGGGTCGCCAACGCCCTTGCCCTCTTCACCATCGCTCCCACCACCGGCACTCCGGTTCGCCTCGCCATCGAGCCCGCGGAGGCGAACGTGCTCATGGGTGAGCGGCTTGCGCTTTCCGCGGTCGGCCTCGACGAGTACTTCAACCCGGTGACGCTCGCCCCCGGCTCCGTCGAGTGGCAGTGCTCGGCCTCTCTGGGCACCGTTGACCCCGACGGCATGTTCTGTGGCGCGGAGGTGAGCTGGCCGCTCGCCGGGCTGGTGGTTGCCAAGTCCCAGGACCTCGCCGCCTCCACCGTGATTCGCGTCCTGCCCGCCCCCTCTCGGCTGGCGATCACCCCAGTCCGCACCAGCGTCAGGCCCGGCTCAACCCAGAAGTTCATGGTGCGCGCCTATGACGACTACAACAGCCCCGTGCTCCTGCCCTCGTCGCGGGTCACCTGGGAGGTCTCGCCTGCCGGCGCCGGAGCGCGCATTGACGCCAACGGAGTGCTGAGGGCCCCCGCCGACACCGCCCGTCTGATCGTCACCGCCAAGCTGGGGGAGGTGAGCGCGCAGGCGGAGGTGCTGGTGGGTGTCATCACCACCACCCTCGCCGACTTCGAGAAGCCGGCCGTCTACACCGCCATTGGCACCCCCGACGGCGTGCCCGTCGAGGCGGCCGTGGTACAGGACCCGCTCAACAAGGTGAACCATTGCCTCCAGGTCAAGTACGACTTCTCCACCGCCGTGGGCACCCGGCTCGCCCAGGTGGATGTGCGCCTGCCGCTTCCCGAGAGCCGCACCATCAGCCTTCGCGTGCTCGGGGACGCGCAGGGGACCTGGCTGCGGGCGCGCCTGCGGGATGCCGCCGACCGGGTGTTCACCGTAGACCTCGCCGACCGCCTCGACTGGGCCGGGGAGTGGCGCCGGGTCACCGGATGGATGCCGGAGGACATCGCCCAGCCCGCCACTCTGGAATCCATCTACATCACCGAGTATCACTCAGACCGCAAGCCCGCCGGGCAGGTCTGCCTGGATGACATCGGGGCCGGATCGCTGTCCCTCGATGAGCCCCCGCCCCCGGCAGCCGGCACCGGCGCGCCCTCCCCGTAGGGCACGCTTCCAGCGTGCCAGTAGCGCAGGTTCCCAACCTGCGACGCCTCCTGGGAGCGCAGGCGTCTCGCCTGCCCGATTGTAGGGCGGGGATGTCGGCCTTGCCCCGCATCCCCGCCGCCCCTTGCCGCTTCCCATTGATGGTGGGGCACGCCCCTAGGTCCGCCTGCGGCGGCCGGGGTGGCGGCCTTGGATACCACAAGGCCTAGCCACTTCCAGCGTGCCGATAGCTCTTCCCTTTGCGCTCTCCGCGTCTTTGCGGTGAAGTCGTTCGCCGTCCGCCCCTGCCACGCCCGACCAACCAGACCCACCCTCACCCTCTCGTCATGGCGCCAAGCGGCGGATCGCCAACACCGCTCAAGGGCACAAAGCCGCGGAGGATGTGCGCAAGGAGGCGACGGAGAGCCAGCGTCCGTTACGTTGGTCACAAGCGGCGCCGAATAACGACCAGCGGCCCCGTGGCATCTCCGCGATGACGCTCTGCGCGCGTTGCTGGGGTCACTAGCAGGGCGAACTAGCACTGCGTGCAACCCCTGCCTGGTGTCGGCCTCACTGCTTGGTCTGCCCCCGCCACTCTCTGACGTTCTTCAGTTTCCAGAGAACTGCAGGATGCGATCTGATCCGGGCCTCCAGCTCGTGGTCACCCCGGCAGAGGGGCCCCGGGTCCAACTCACCTGCCAGCACAGCTTCGGCGAAGTGACGTTCCTCCTCGCGCAGGTCGAGCAACTCCGAGACGAGCGGAGAGACCGACTCACGCATCTCCCGGATATCGGGGCGGTCTCCCTCGGTAAGGACTGGCCAGAGTTGGTGCTCGACCTGCTCCTCGGTGACTCGGGACAGCCGTTCAGGACTGTAGTCCCATAATGGGCGTGGCAGCCCGGCAGTCGCGAAGACCACGAAGGCCTGACGCAGCCGCGGTACGTCGTATGCCTTAGCGCGCAGCACAAAGCCGTAGGAGTCGTAAAGATCCCTCGCGGCCCCACGATCCAGTAGCGCAACCAGCTTGCCTGCCATGACCTCCTCAATGGCCACCAATGGGAACTCGATCTGTGACTCTCCGATTCGGAGCACAGCCGCTCGACGGTCAGTATCGAACAGGCAGACGCGCATCAGGAAGCTCACATCAACCTGAACGTGATCCTGCGCGCCGAGCACGGAATCGTACCATAGGTGCACGGTTCTGTTGGCATAGTCGTCGCTGCCCCATTGCAGCTTATACCCATCAGCTCTCGCCACGGCTCCGATAGCTCTCAACAACCCCGGTCGTTCGTCCTCCATTCTCTCCGCTGCGACCGCACCCGTATAGTTCAGGTCCACATCTACTGATAGCCTGGGGCAGTCCCAGTAGAACAGGTTCAGTGCCGTTCCTCCTTTGAGCACGAGCCTCGGCCTGAGATATGGGTGGCGGGTCAGTTCCTGAAGGAGAGCTAACAGACACAGTGCTTTCTCGACAGTCACTTCGCTGAACCGCCGTTCAGCTGCTACCTGCCTGACCAGTTCGCGATCAGGCCTCATCGCAAAGGAGACTCCTCTTCCAGAAGTGAAGGGGGGACTAGCAGCTGCCAACGGCGGACGAGGACGTTCCCAGACTCGCGTCGCAGCAGATAGGCCGGTGACTTCGGCAAGCACGAAGTGAGGCGATCCTCCCATCCGTCCGCCAGAAGCCATCTGTCGGAGAACCTCTGGAGCAAGAAGCCAGCTCGGGCCACGACCGTGGGGCTCCTGAGCGCCAGCAGGTACTCCACCAGCAACCCAAGATCAACTGACGGGAGAGCGCCCGCGCAAGCCAACAACTCCTCCAGCCCTCCCGAATGGTCTGGCCGATGGAGGCAGTCTACTAGGGTTCTCTCTCGGTTCGTGGTCGTGAGTGCTAGCCCTTGTCTGTAGACAGTCTCGGTCGCGAGCTGGCGCCACCGTTCCCCCAAACGCTTCGGAGGGGCGACCGCGACGAAGGTCTGTGCTCCGAGACGGCGCTCTCGACGGTGGCCCGCTGTCAGGTACGTCGTTCGCGAGAAGACCTGGTTCGCACAGCCGAGCGCTTCGAACGCGCTGTGGTAGGCCAGCACGCTGTCGCGGCTGAGCCTCGATGCCACGAGTAACGGATTAGGGACGAACGTGTCTGGCTGTTCGCCAGGCGGCGTGACGGCGTAGACGCCGGGAGAGATGAGCCTGAGCCGCCCGGAGGCTAGGAATTGCTTTATCCGGGTTCGCACGGTCTCGTCGGAGGTCCCCTGGCCGAAGACCGCCCGGAATTCCTCGAGTCGGAATACTGGATAGCGCGCGAGGAAGCGACTTGTGCTGGTACGCAACGTGATCCCCTTGGTCTCGTTTGTTCCGGTGTACGTCTTGCGGTAGGAAGTATACCCTAAAACGTACACAGAAGCAAGTCCACAGGGCCGGCGGGAGCGCTGGACATCGCCCAGCCCGCCACTCTGGAATCCATCTACATCACCGAGTATCACGGAGACCGCAAGCCCGCCGGGCAGGTCTGCCTGGATGACATCGGCGCCGGATCGCTGTCCCTCGATGAGCCCCCGCCCCCGGCAGCCGGCACCGGCGCGCCCTCCCCGTAGAGCACGCCCCTAGGTCCGCCTGCGGCGGCCGGGGTGGCGGCCTTGGATACCACAAGGCCTAGCCACTTCCAGCGTGCCAGTAGCGCAGGTTCCCAACCTGCGACGCCTCCTGGGAGCGCAGGCGTCTCGCCTGCATCAGTGGCGCAGGCCTGCCCGCCTCTGGAGGGTGACTCGCCCACCCGAGGCGGGTGAAGCCTGGGCGACCCGACGGGTCGCCCCTACACCGACGGACTCTCTTGCGATAGACTCTGTAGGGCGGGGATGTCGGCGTTGTTCCGCATCCCCGCCGCGCCTTGCCGCCTCCCCTCAATGGTGGGGCACGCCCCTAGGTCCGCCTGCGGCGGCCGGGGTGGCGGCCTGCAGAGCAGGCCTAGCCACGCAGGCGTCTCGCCTGCATCAGTGGTGCAGGCCTGCCCGCCTCTGGAGGGTTCACCCGCCCCCTCCGCCACCCACCTATTGACAGCCGCTCCCTTGGTGCGCGAGAGTTGGCGTTGGCATGGGGCCTTGGGCAGGAGCCTTCCACCGAGCAGTCCTCCGGCACATGACCTCAGCGCCGTCATACCCTCTGAGGGGGGTGCAAATGAGTGAGCAAGAGTCCAGTGTCAGCGAGAGTTCGGGCCCAGTACCACCTCTGACTGCCGACGTTCCGAGGATCGATCCGAACGATGATCGTCTTGACCGGCGCCGCTTCGCAGCACACCTCGCGCGTACGATCCAGCGAGTCGACGCTACGCATGGATTCGTCTTGGGTTTGCACGGGTCATGGGGCTCTGGCAAGACCACGTTCCTGAACTTCGTCCGTCACTACCTTAGGCACCCAGCGGACGCCCATAGCGAACTAGGCCTGTGCGGACATGTCCCGCGAGACATCCAGTCCCCATTGTTGGTCGACTTCAATCCGTGGATGTTCTCGGGCTGTGCCGATCTGCTTGGCCAGTTCTTCGCTCACCTTGCGGCAGCAGTGAAGGGCCCCTCTGTCAAGCGAGCGCTAGAGGGACTCGACACGCTGCTGCTGGCTTACGGGCCCTTTGTTGCTCCGGTGATAACGTCTCTCGCGTTCGGAAGCGCCCCAACGGCAGCTGCGATCGGAGCTGCTGGTTCCGGACTCCTGGGACGCTTTGCGAATGACCGAAGCAAACGCGATGCTACCGCCCTCCGCAAGCGGATCGAGGACAAGCTTGCCAATGCCAGCGTTCGCATACTTGTCGTGATGGACGACGTTGACCGCCTCCGCACCGATGAGATACAACATGTGTTCCGCCTCGTGCGCGCAGTGGCGGACTTCCCCAGTGTTGTGTATCTGCTCGCATTCGATCGCGAGACTGTGGCAGCGGCCCTTGAGAATGCCTACCCCGGCGGGGGCCGCGAGTACCTAGACAAGATCGTGCAGGCACCATTCGACCTCCCTGTGGCCGACTCTTTCGCACTCTTGAGCATGCTGGTTCAGGGGGTAGGCCCACTGCTCGAGCCTACCCCCTCCGAACTCGCGGATGAGCAGGAGTTCGGCAACCTGTGCCACGAGTGGCTCAAGCCAGTCATCAAGACGCCTCGGCACGTGACCAGGTATCTGAACGCTCTCCGCGCGACCTATCCGGCCGTACAGGGCGAGGTCAACGCCGTTGACTTCCTCGCCGTGGAGTCCCTGAGGGTCTTCGCTGCTCCGGTCTACGACTTCCTGCGTGCCAATAGAGACCTATTCGCCGGATGCCCCGGCAGTTTGGGCTCAGGGCCCGAGGTCCGAGAGCAACTCAAGCGGCAACTTGACGAAGGTCTCTTTACGGGCTATAAGCCCACCGTTTCACTGCCGATGCAGAGACACTTATCTGCACTCCTGTCCAGGCTCTTTCCCCTGTTCGCGTGGGCGTACGGCGGTTCTGAGTATGGTACCGAGTTCCTCGCCGGATGGCAAAGACAAGGCCGCGTCCGCAGCCCCGAAGTCTTTGACGTCTACATGGCGTTCGGGGTCCCGACCGGCGCCATATCGAGGTCCGATGTACACAGTGTCCTGTCGCGTGCCGCCGACCAGGAAGCGCTCGCGCATCAGCTCCTCACCTTCGCGTCTCAACCTGGTCGCGGTGGGCGCAGCACGCGCGTGCTTGAGCTGTTAGGGCGAGTTAACGATGAGGTGGCTGAAGGGACCATCAAGCCTGACCATACGCCGCCACTCGTCGCAGCCCTCGCCGACACAGGGGACCGCATCATCCCGAGAGAGGACTTGTACGCCTCTCCCTGGGCGGGTGTGGTGCAGCATATCGGCTGGATCGTGACGAACCTCCTTGAACAAGTTCAGCAGCCTCAAGAGCGAGCTGCAATAGCATCTCAGGCTGTCTCCCGCGCGAGATCGGTCTTCGTGCCAACGAGAGTTGTCGCCTGGCTTGAGGGGCAGCACAGTGACACAGCAGGAACGCGTGCGCCTCGCGAACCTCTGATAGCTGTGTCTGACCTTCCTGGCCTCAAGGCCGCCGCAGTCAGGAAGATACGCGAAGCAGCTAGCGGTGATACCCTCCAGGGTGTGCCTCACCTGTCGTACGTGCTGTCCCGGTGGCGGGAATGGACAGAAGCTCCCCAGGAGGTGAATGACTATGTTGTCAAGCTCGCGGCAGACGACGACGGTGTCATCGCGCTTGCGCGTGGTTTCCTGAGCTACACCGAATCGTGGGTGATGGGACTCGGCGGTCAAGTGGGCGATCGCGTTGCCAGAAGAACGCCTCGCGTGCGCCCTGCCGACTTGGCGAGTTTCGGCGTTGATGCACACCGCTTTGCAGAGACTGCCCGTCGCATACTGGGCGCGCGGAAGTCGAAACTCGCGCAGCCAGAAGTCGACGCGCTGGAAGCATTCATCGACGAGTATGAGCACCCGGAGAGATACCGCGACTAGTCGGTCCTACGGCGAAGACCTCGAACACCAAGGATTCGTTGCTTCGCTGGTCTCCTGCAAGAGCAAGAAGAACGCCCCTTGCCTCCTACGTCGGCAATCCCCTTCCGCAACCGTATCACCGTACCCCTACCAAGCCATTATCTCCTTACCCCGACCGCGTTCTCGGCCGACCCTGGCATACACTGTAATGTTTAGGCTTACCTAAAAATGTTCCACGTGGAGCATTCTGGCCCGGCATATGCCTGTGAACGCTTCTGCGCTAGCCAGAAACCTTTCTGCCATGCCCGAGGCCTCGGTTGCCCCGGGCAGCGTGGTCCTCCGGCCGGACCTGCCCTGCGGGCCATCGCGGTGCAGGACACCGTGCGCGCTTGATGGTACTGCACTCACTGCCATGTCCACCCTTCCAACCTACCTTTGTCTCCGCACTCCGGAGCCGATCACGGTTGACGGCCGGCTCAGTGAAGCGGTGTGGAATCGCCTCCAGCCGGTCGGCGACTTTCTGCTCAACGACGGATCGGGCGAGCCCCAGCTTCCCACCGAGCTGAAGATCTGTTGGGATGACCGCAACCTCTACCTCGCCTTCGTGGCGGTTGACACTGACATCTGGGGGACCTACCGCAAGCGCGATGACCCGGTGTGGCAGGAGGAAGTGGTGGAGGCGTTCATCTCCTCGTGTGGCGATGTCACGAGGTACATGGAGTTCAACTTCAGCCCGCACAACATCGTGTTCGATGCCAAGATCGAGATCCCCGAATCCGGCGACCGGCGCTTCATGAAGTCCGACGTCGGCTGGAACTGCCAGGGCTTGCAGTCCGCCGTCCAGGTGGTGGGGACGCTCGATGACCACTCCGACATAGACGAGCGCTGGGTGGTCGAGGCCGCGCTGCCGTTCTCCCAGATCGGCAGGGAGGGCCGCCCGCCGCAGAAGGGTGAGCGCTGGCGCGCCAACTTCTACCGCATAGACCGCGCCGGGGAGGGCGAGTTCAGTTGCTGGTCGCCCACCCTGGTTCCCAACTTCCACGTTCCGGCGCGGTTCGGGCATCTCCTATTCACCGACGAGCGCGCTTAGAGAAGGGAGTGTGCGATGGGGACGAGCAGACACTGGACTTGCATCACGGCAGTGGCGGTGGTGCTGCTAGCACTCGCCGGGGTGAGCGCCTTTGGCGCTTCCGTCGAGATCATCTCTCCCAGCGCCGGGGCGGAGCTGAACGGCGCGGTGAAGGTGACGGCTCGCGTGGCGGTCCAGCCCGGCGAGACGCTCGACAAGGTGATGCTCCAAACCAGCCGCGGCGACCTGGTGCGGATGGCCCCCGAGTTCGCGGACACCTACTCCGCGACTGTGGACACCACCGCCCTCCGCAACGGCCGTCAGCCGCTGCTGGTGGTCGCCTCCGCGAGGGGCGAAAACCCGTCTGTGCTGCACCCCGACAGGAATGCATGGCAGAGCACCATCCGAAACTGGGAGGCCAAGATCCA
>Ga0315277_10011165_pt1 | contig 11331 bp, 9 predicted proteins | sample YL17G05_15_MG_FD_203695 | JGI IMG/M metagenome (GOLD analysis project Ga0315277, IMG submission 203695) | Sediment microbial communities from Yellowstone Lake, YNP, Wyoming, USA - YL17G05_15 | ecosystem: Environmental > Aquatic > Freshwater > Lake > Sediment | place: USA: Wyoming | collected...
GCGGGCGGCTACCAGAGCTGGACACAAATGTTCATCGCCAAGGTCTCGCAGGCTGATGGCGGCGGCTACGGACAATTCAGCGTCGCCGGTCGCCCCACGCTCAATGCCTGGGTGGTCGAGCAGCCGGCGGGGGCAGCCGGGGCGACCCAGGTGACGTTTGTGCGCAACCCGTACTATTTTAAGGTGGACGCCGAGGGTCAACAGTATCCCTACATTGACCGCTTGACTTACACCGTGTTCGCGGACGTGCCCGCGATGCTGCTCAAGGCGACGAATGGCGAGATTGATTTCCAGATGCGCCATTTCAATACCCTGCCCAACAAAGCGGTGCTCTTTGACAATCAAACGAAGGGCGATTACCACTTCTTTGATCTCGTGAACGCGGGGAGCAATAGCATCGTCGTCCATCTGAACCTGACCCACAAGGATAAGGCGATCCGCGAAATCTTCCAGAACAAGGATTTCCGCATCGGTCTGTCGTACGCCATCAACCGCAAAGAGATCATTGACACGGTGTACGTAGGCCAGGCCACGCCCGCACAACCGGCGCCCCTGGAAGGCTCGCCGTACTATAACAAGCAACTGGCCACGCAATACACCGAGTACGACGTCAAAAAGGCCAACGAGGCCCTCGACAAAGTGCTGCCCAAGAAGGATGCCAGCGGCATGCGCCTGCGCTCGGATGGCAAGCCCCTCACTTTTGTCATCGAAGTCTCCAACGCCTCCACGGATCAAGTGGATGCCGTCAACATGATCGTCAAGTACTGGAAGGCCGTGGGCGTCAACGTCGAGGGTAAGTCGGAAGACCGAACCCTGATGTACACGCGCAAGAACGCCAATGACCTGGACGCCATGACCTGGGGCGGTGAAGGCGGATTTGGGGCGGTCTTTGATATGCGCAACTTTTTCCCGTTCACCAACGAGTCCGCTTACGCCGTGGCCTGGGCAAACTGGTATACTGGTATACGAGACGGCACCGCCGAGGAACCCCCGCCCGACGTCAAAAAGATGATGGATGCGTATGATAACAAGGTCAAGACCGCGCCTACGGTTGACGGCCAGAACAAGGCGATGGCCGAGATCATGCAGATGTCGGCTGACTATTTCCCCGCCATCGGCATCAGCACGCCAGCGCCCGGCTACGGCATCGTCAAGAACAGCATGGACAATGTGCCTTCCAAGCTGCTCAACTCGTGGCAGTACCCGACGCCCGCGCCGGTCAACACCTTTACTTTCTTCTTCAAGTAGAGTCTCGCGCGCGCATGTAACATTGCGCTGCGACTCGATCGGGTAAAGAGAGACCGGCGTCCCGAGGACGCCGGTCTCTAACCTGCCAGAAGGACTAGCACTCATGTTGCAGTATATCCTTCGTCGCGTCCTTTGGATGATCCCAACTTTTTTGGTCACTTCTCTGGTCGCCTTTGCCATCATTCAACTTCCCCCCGGCGACTATGCCACTTCTTATCTAGCCAACCTGTCGGCGCAAGGCACTCAGGCGAGCAAAGACGTGGCAGACAGCTTGCGCCAGGCGTATGGCCTGGGCGAGCCGATGCCCATCCAATATTGGAAGTGGATGCAGGGCATCTTCACGCGCGGTGACTTTGGCATCGCGTTTGAGTTGATCCAGCCGGTCTCGAGCGTGATGTGGGACAAAGTCTGGTTGACCATTGTGCTTTCATTGGGCAGTGTTTTCATCACGTGGCTGATCGCTTTTCCCATCGGCATCTATTCGGCCGTCAAGCAATATTCTCTGGGCGATTATGTTTTTACCTTCATTGGCTTCATCGGCATCGCCGTACCCGGTTTTTTGTTGGCCCTGGTGCTGATGTACGTTCGATTCAAATACTTTGGCGAAACGATAGGAGGCTTCTTCTCGTCCGAGTTTGTGAACGCCCCGTGGAGCATGGCGCGGATGGCTGACTTTATCCAACATATATGGATTCCCGTGCTCATCCTGGCCTTTGGCGGCACCGCCGAGCTGATTCGCATCATGCGCGCCAATCTATTGGACGAGATGCGCAAGCCGTATGTGATCACGGCGCGTGCCAAGGGCCTTCCAGAGTGGAAGGTGCTGCTCAAGCATCCGGTGCGCCTGGCGCTCAATCCGTTTGTCAGCACTATCGGGTGGACTCTGCCTTACCTGGTGTCCGGCTCGATCATTCTCTCGGTCGTGATGAATCTGCCGACAACCGGCCCGATGCTGCTGCGAGCATTGCAAGTCCAAGACATGTATCTGGCCGGCGCGGTGATTTTGGTTCTGAGCGTTCTGACCATCCTCGGCACGCTGTTCTCGGATATTTTGTTGGCCTGGCTCGATCCCCGCATTCGGTATCAGTGATACACCCCAGCGCGAGACGGCGACACAGAGGCGTCCATGACAAGTATGAGCATCCCCTCCAAAGTGACCATCACAACTGAAAAAGAAGCCCAGGTCTATGTGGCCCCCCAATGGAAGCTGGTTTGGTGGAAATTTCGCAAGCACAAGCTGGCGTTGGCGAGCGGCATTATCGTGATCTTGATTTACCTGGTGGCGTTATTTGTCGAATTCCTTTCGCCGTTCCCGTCAGACCGGACTGATAGCAAGTTTTTGTATGCTCCACCGCAGACGTTGCGCTTGTTTGATGAACAGGGCAAGCTCAGGTTGTACGTGAACGGCTACACGTCCAAGATCGAGCCGATTGCTTTGCGCCGCGTGTTTGTCATAGACCCCAACACCGAAATCCAGGTAGGCTTTTTTGTCCAGGGTTATCCTTACAAGTTGCTGGGCGTGATCCCGGCCGATCGCCACCTCATCGGCCCGGTGGACAAGAGCCAGCCCATGTTCCTGCTGGGCGCGGATCGCCTGGGGCGCGATTTGCTCAGTCGCCTGATCACCGGCACGCGCGTTTCCATGTCCATCGGGCTGGTCGGAGTTGTCCTCAGCCTGGTGCTCGGCATCTTGCTGGGCGGCCTCTCGGGCTATTATGGCGGCGCAGTAGATAATCTCATCCAGCGCCTGGTCGAGTTCCTGCGCTCTATCCCCTCGATCCCCTTGTGGATGGGGCTGGCGGCGGCGCTGCCCTTGAACTGGCCGCCGGAGCGGGTGTATTTTGGCATCACCGTCATTCTTTCGCTCATCGGTTGGACGGGCCTGGCGCGCGTCGTGCGCGGGCGCTTCCTCTCGCTGCGCGAAGAAGATTTCGTCATGGCGGCGCGCCTGGATGGTCAAAGCGAGCTGGGCATTATTCTCTCTCAAATGCTGCCCGCTTTCACCAGCCACATCATTGCCGCGACCACGCTGGCGATCCCCGGCATGATCCTTTCCGAGACGGCGTTGAGCTTTTTGGGTCTGGGCTTGCGCGAGCCAGTGGTGAGCTGGGGCGTGCTGTTACAAGAGGCCCAGGACATTCGTGCTATTGCCACCGCGCCCTGGCTGTTGATCCCGGCGTTGGCCGTTGTCCTGGCCGTGTTGGCATTAAACTTTTTGGGAGATGGGCTGCGGGATGCGGCGGATCCGTACGCGCGATGAGTGCGGAATACGAGTGCAATCATGAACATGCAAAGTGAACCTCTGTTAGAAGTCAAAGGCCTCAAGACTTATTTCTTCCTGGACGAGGGCACAGTCAAAGCGGTGGATGGGGCAGACTTTTCGATCCAGCCAGGTTCGACGGTAGGCATTGTGGGCGAAAGCGGCTGCGGCAAAAGCGTGACGGCGTTTTCGATCTTGCAACTGGTGGATCGCCCTGGCCGGATCGTGACCGGGCAAATCTTGTGGAGCCGCCAGGCGCAGGGCAGCGGCGCAACCGAGATCATTGATCTCGCCCAACTCAACCCGCAAGGCCGCGAAATACGCGCTGTGCGCGGCGCCGAAATCTCGATGATCTTTCAAGAGCCAATGGTGTCGCTCAGCCCGGTGTACACGGTGGGCGATCAAATCATCGAGGTGATCCAGCAACACCGCACCGTGGGCAAAGCCGAAGCCCGCGAACGCGCCATCGAGATGCTGCACAAGGTGGGCATTCCCCAACCGCAGGAACGCGTGGACGCCTACCCGTTTCAACTGAGCGGCGGCATGCGCCAACGCGCCATGATCGCCATGGCGCTGTCGTGCAACCCGGCTTTGCTCATCGCCGACGAGCCGACGACCGCGCTGGACGTGACCACCCAGGCTCAAATCCTGGAATTGATGACGTCGTTGCAGCGCGAACTGGGCATGGCTATCATGCTGATCACGCACAATCTGGGCGTCGTGGCTGAAATTTGCGAGCAAGTGATCGTCATGTATCTGGGCGAGGTCGTCGAGCGCGCGCCGGTGGATGCGCTCTTTCACGATGCGCTGCATCCTTACACCCAGGCGCTCTTGCGTTCGATCCCGGTGTTGGGGCAAAGTAAGCTGGGCCGGCTCGATCCGATCACAGGTATGGTGCCTGATCCGTACAATCGCCCGGTGGGTTGCGCTTTTCACCCGCGCTGCGCCAAGCGAATCCTTGGCAAGTGTGATCAGGCTCCGATTCCGTTGACTGAACTGAAGGACGGGCGGGCGGTTCGCTGTGTGCTTTACCCATGATGTAAGGGAGGCTGATTTGTCATCCCAATCCGGTCAGGCTGTTCAACTGACGGTCAACCATCTCAAGATGCATTTTCCGATCTATCGCGGGTTTGTGCGGCGAGTCGCCGGCCACGTCAAAGCGGTGGATGATGTGAGCCTGAGCGTCTGTTGCGGTGAGACGCTGGGGTTGGTCGGTGAAAGCGGCTGCGGCAAGACGACCGTCGGACGCTGCATCGTGCGCGCCTACGAGCCGACAGGCGGCGAGATTCTCTATCAGAATGAACGCGGTGAAAGCATCAACCTGGCGACGCTGCCCAAAGGTGAGCTCAAGACCTATCGCCGGCAGTTGCGCATGATCTTTCAGGACCCGTATGCCTCGCTCAACCCGCGCATGAATGTGTTGAACATTGTGGGGCAGCCACTCAGGATTCATGGGATTACCAAAGGCAAAGAACTGGAAGATCGGGTGGCGGCCTTGCTCAAGCGGGTGGGCTTGCAGCCCGAGTACATGCGCCGCTATCCGCATGCCTTTAGCGGGGGCCAGCGGCAGCGCATTGGCATCGCTCGCGCGCTGGCGCTCGAGCCGCGTGTGGTCATCGCCGACGAACCCGTCTCGGCGCTGGACGTTTCGGTGCAGGCGCAAATCCTCAACTTGATGCAAGACCTGCAAGTCGAGTTCAACCTGACCTATCTCTTTATCTCGCACGACCTGAGTGTGGTAGAATATATCGCCAACCGCGTCGCGGTGATGTATGTGGGCAAGCTGGTCGAGGTGGCTCCGACGGGCGATCTGTTCGCAACGCCCAAACATCCTTATACGGAAGCATTGCTTTCCGCTGTGCCCAAGCCGGATCCGCGTCTGCGCTCCAAGCGGATCGTGCTGGAAGGCGACGTGGCCGATCCGGCCAATCCGCCCAGCGGATGCTATTTTCATCCGCGCTGCCGCTACACTCAGGGTCAGTGCAAGACCGAGACGCCCACACTGCGCGAGATCGCGCCCGGCCATTTGGCCGCGTGCCATTTCGCAGAGACCCTGAGCTTGCAGGGCGTGGCTCATGCATCCAGGCAGTGAGCGGCAATTTGCAGCGCGTGCTGTGTCTCGCCGGAAATGTGCTCGACAGAGAAGATAAATGAACGACAAAGAACGTGTGCAACGGACGCTCGCCCGGCAGCCGGTGGATCGCATACCCATCGGCTTTTTTGCAATTGATTTCGACACGGTCGAAAAACTGCTCGGCCAGGAAGCGTATTTGCGCGCCAGGGCTAATTTGGCGATACCCGCTTGATAGCGGCGGGGACCAGGTACGACAACTTTTTGGCAATGTTGGACGCTTATCACAGCCCGGTGTACAAGGCCGTGAGGTTGACTGCGGCAAGACAAAAAGAGGTGTTCGATGGATGCGCTGGAAGCGATTCGCAGGCGAAGAAGTGTCCGCAAGTACACAGGCGATCCGATCCCGCGCGAGCATCTGGAAATCATTGTGGACGCAGGCAGGCTGGCTGCGTCGGGCAGCAACAATCAGCCGTGGGACTTTATCGTCGTCACCGACCGCGCGATGATTGACCAGCTCAAGATCGCCTCGCAGTGGATGGAACAGGCGGGCGCGATCATTGCTGTCGTGCTCGATCCTGAATCGCGCTGGTGGTTGGAAGACGGCTCGGCGGCGGTTGAGAACATGCTCATCGCCGCGACGGCGCTGGGCTATGGCTCGTGCTGGCTCGAAGGCTATACGCTGCCGCGCGAAGAAGAGTTCAAGGCGTTGCTGGATGTGCCCGGGGAAAAGCGCCTGCTCACGCTTGTCCCTATCGGCGTGCCGGTCGAATGGCCGACTCAGGACAAGAAACCCCTGTCGCAGGTGATACACTGGGAAAAATACTAATCGGTGTTCCTTTGAGGAGTTGGCTATGTCACAATTCAGACCCGATCCGTTCCAGTTGAGGGCTGAGGAAATTCAACGACTCATCATCCCCGGCACAGCGTGCCTGCCTGAACTGGACGCGGCTCGATGCGACCTGGAGGCATTGCGCCGCGCGCCCCAGACTCGAGCGATGCTGGATCAAACGCAACCTTTCATGGATGCACTGGATCAGATCCCCCTGCCTACCTATACGCACTATCGCTTCTTTATCCGCCATGGCGACCGCAGCAACTTTGAGACGCCGTACTTTGCGCGGCGCTCCAAGCTGGGCGCAGCAGCGCTCCGACTGTTCCTGGGCCAGTTGGATCTCAAAGACATCGTGCAGGATTACGTATGGGCCATCTGCGAAGAAACCAACTGGGTTCTGCCTGCGCACGAGAACGGCGAGATCGACTTGTTTTCTGCCGAGACGGGCTTTATGCTGGCCGACTTGCTCAATCTCTTGGGCGACACGCTCGACGTCGAGGTGCGTTCGCGCGTCCGCGGCGAAATCGAGCAGCGCATCTTTGATCGTTATTTGCGATTTTGCCGATCGTACTGGTGGTATCAAGGCCCTAACAATTGGAATGGCGTCTGCAACAGCTCGGTCGCGGCAACGTTTCTGCTGCTGGAGCCTGAGCCTGGCCGTGTTGCGCGCGCTCTGGAGTTGGCGCTGGCCGGCCTGCGGACTTTTCTGGATACCGCCTTTGAGCAGGACGGCAGTTCGACCGAAGGCGTCGCGTACTGGCACTATGGCTTGATCAATTTCGTCTCGCTGTCCGAGATGCTGCGCGCCCGCACGAACGGTGCGATTGACTTGCTCGATTCGGATCGTATCCGCGAGATTGCGGCCTACCCCGCCAGAATGCTCTTGTCGGCATCCCAATTCGCCGCCTTTTCCGATTGCGACGATGTGCTAGACTTCAACCCTGGTATCATCGTACGCCTCATGGAGCGAACGGGGGAACAATCCCTGGCGAGCCTGTTGACGCCGCCCATTCCCGCCGAACGCAACTGGCGACTGGCGATGTGGCTGCGTAACATCTTGTGGTGGGACGGTCAGTATCACGAGATTGGCCCGCTTGGCGACGCTTACCTCCCGCTGGGCGGCCTGGCGCGCTTGGTCGCTCAATTGCCAGGCGGCGCTCCAGTCGTCCTAGCGGTCAAGGCCGGTCACAACGCTGAAAACCACAACCACAACGATGTAGGCAGTTTCATCTTGCATGTGGACGGCCAGACGTTCCTCGCCGATCCCGGTCGCGGCCTCTACAACCGTCAATACTTTGGCCCGGAGCGATACCAAAACATTTTCACCAACTCGTATGGTCACAGCGTCCCACGCATCGGCGGAAAACTGCAACAAGAAGGCCGCGAATTTTGCGGCGAGGTCGTGAGCATCGAAATGGCTGCACCAGCCAGGCGAGTCGAGATCGAATTCGCCCGAGCGTATCCAGTGGCAACCCTCGCCAGCGCGCGGCGGCAGATCACGCTTACTCCGAACGGCGTAGTTGAGTTGACCGACACGTTTCGTTTTTCCGAAACCCCCGTCGAGGTCGAAGAGGCGCTGGTGACATGGCTCGACGTTGAGGTAAACGGCGCAGTGGCGCTGGTTCACGGCGAGCGGCGCGCTGTATGTTTGACGATCGAGTCGCCAGCCGATGCGCGTTTCAGCGCAGAGCGATTGGAAATGCCGTGCCAAGCCAACGCCAAGCTCAAGATCCTTAAACGCCTCAGCTTTGTGTTGCCAGCGGCAAGCGAGATGCAAGCACGCGTGAAAGTGCAAGTTGTCTAGCGAACTCGAGGAGAATAGGCCATGTTATACCCACACTCTAATCCATACCGACAGGTCGTTGACCTTTCAGGTTTCTGGGATCTAGCCTTTGACCCGGAAGGACAGGGGAGTCAGACTGGATGGGCCGGAGGCTTTGCGGGCGGTCGCCCGGTGGCCGTCCCGGCGAGTTGGAACGATCAGTTCGAGGACTGGCGCGATTACCTGGGGCCGACGTGGTATCAGACCCACTTTGACTTGCCGTGGGGCTGGGATGCCACACGACAGCGATTTATGCTTCGCTTTAATTCAGTCAATTACCTAGCCGACGTGTGGCTCAACGGCGTGCGGCTCGGCCAGCACGAAGGCGGGCACCTGCCGTTCGAGTTCGATGTGACGCCACACGTCCATCCCGAAGACAATCTGCTCGTCGTGCGCGTCGAAGGCGAACTCGCGCCCGACCGCGTCCCGCCCGGCAACGTCCCGATCGATCCCCGCCATACGTTTGCCACTCTAAACTTTCCGCCTGGGTCATTTGATTTTTTCCCGTTCTGCGGCATCCAGCGGCCTGTGCTGCTCTACACCCTTCCCCGCGAAGCGATTGCCGATGTAAGCGTGACGACCGACATCGAGGGCAACGACGGACTCGTGCGTGTAGAAGTCACTCAGAGCGAAGGCAATAGCGCCATCGCGCGTGTTGCGGTGCGAGGGATACATGTCTCTGCTGAGACGGCGTTTTCTGGCGCGACTGCAGAGGTCGCGCTGACTATTCCCGATGCTACAGTCTGGTCGCCCGATTCGCCTCACCTGTACGATCTGATCATCGAACTGGCACGCGGTGACAAAACCCTTGATCGCTACACTTTGCCTATTGGCGTCCGCACGATCAAGGTCGAAGGTGATACACTATTGCTCAATGGCCAGTCGGTCTATTTGCGCGGCTTTGGCCGTCACGAGGATTTTCCGGTGACTGGGCGCGGGCTGCTACCTGCTGTGATCGTCAAAGACTATGCGATGATGAAATGGATCGGCGCCAATTCGTTCCGCACGACACATTATCCGTACTCGGATCAAATGATGGATTTGGCCGATCGCCTGGGCTTTTTGGTGATTGACGAGACACCTGCCGTTGGATTGTTCTTTGCGCAGGAAGGTCTAGAGCGCCGATTGCAGATATGCCGACAGTACGTGCAGGAACTCGTCGCGCGCGACAAGAATCATCCGAGCGTCATCATGTGGAGTTTGGCCAACGAGCCACATTCGCGTCTGCCAGAGGCCAAACCGTTCTTCCGCAACCTGTATGACCTGTGCAAGTCGCTCGACCCGACGCGGCCCGTCACTGTGGTCAGCCATGTGGGCGTGAGCGAAGAGTCGTTCGAATTCCTCGATCTCATGTGTCTCAATCGTTACTATGGTTGGTACTCTGAATCGGGACAGCTCGATCTGGGCGTGTCCCGCCTGGCGGAGGAAATTGACGCCATGCACGAAAAATTCCGCAAGCCTCTCATCATGACCGAGTTCGGCGCGGACGGCATTCCGGGCTATCACGCCCAGCCGCCAGAGATGTTTAGTGAAGAATATCAAGTCGAGTTCCTCACACGCTACCTCGAGCTGTTCAAGACCAGGCCGTTTGTCGTGGGCGAGCACATTTGGAATCTGTGCGATTTCAAAACCGGCCAGGCCGTGCAGCGCATGGGCGGCATGAACTTGAAGGGCGTCCTGACGCGCGACCGCCGGCCCAAGTTCGCCGCGCATCGCCTGCGCCAACTCTGGCAAGCTGATTAATGGGTCATCAACACCGTCGCTGCCGCCAAAGCCAGGCACATTGGTAACAACGCGGGCCGAGGCAGATCGTATTGCCTGGGCCATGACCTGAGCAATGTTCCCTGCCGTGCCAGACTCTTTTCAGTCCATCAGTGCCTCTCGCGCAGTCTTTGCGCTTTTGGGCTTAGCTCGCGGGAATAGTCTGTCTCGGTGACCTCGGCCACCTAGCACGCTTTCCTGGCCTCGTCAATCTCGATGCGCAGCTCTTGCAGTTGTCGTTTCAAGCGCTGCTCACGAGCATACACTTGGCGTGCCATGTTCTGAAAAACGCGCGACAACTGGCCCAGCTCTTCGGCGCGCTGGGCGACATCAGCCAGCCAGATGCGGGCGTGTGGAGCGGCGGAGCGACACAATACCAAGTCTACTTGCCCTTGGCTTTGCAGAACTGATAGAGCAAGTTCCGCAAAATGGACGAAATGGGACCACAGGCGGCAGAATAGAAACATCTTGCTGCCTGTGGTGTTTCTTGCGTGATGGACACACGCGCAGTGCCCCTGATTTGGGGCTCAACGCTAAATACTCAAGTTTCCCGATTCTCTCATTCGGACACGGACGCTTCGCGCACGGATAAGAATTGAAATATCCGTGAAATCCGTGTTCATCCGTGTCCAGATCAAAAGGACAGGCTAGGAAAAACGGCGAATCGGGAAACTCTTGTAAATAGTGATAGAATTACGGCGTGGCAATACCCCTCGTCCCCTTCACGCTGGCCTGGCTTGTCGGCATTTGGCTCGCATCGCGCACACCTGCACTTGCAGGTGCAAGTGTCGCGGTGCCATCCGTCGCGCTCGGCTTTGCAGCGGGCGTGGCGATGCTTGGCATCGTCCTCTGGCGGCGCGCACCCAGGCCCCGTTGGATTTTCGCCCTGGCCCTCGCCACGATTTTGGGCGCTCTCCGTTACAACCTCGCGCAACCTCACTTTGACCAGGCCTCGCTGGCGACGTACAACGATCGACAAAAGTCTGTGATTGTCGAAGGCGTCGTCGTCGGCGAGCCGGACACGCGCGACACATACACCAACTTGCGCGTCGAGGCGGACAAGCTTATCATCACCGAACAGCCGACGCGAACCGTTCGCGGATTAGTGCTCGTCCAAGCACCGCCGTTCACCGATTTCCGCTACGGCGACCGCGTCCGCGCTGAAGGCAAACTCCAGACGCCGGCCAACACTGGTGAGTTTGACTATCGCGAGTATCTTGCGCGTCAGGGTGTGTATTCGCTCATGTCGCGCCCACGTGTGACGGTGCTCGCGCGAGATCAAGCCTTTGCGCCACTCGGCTGGTTGTATGCGTTCAAGGTGCGCGCCAAGAACA
>Ga0315277_10011167_pt1 | contig 11329 bp, 8 predicted proteins | sample YL17G05_15_MG_FD_203695 | JGI IMG/M metagenome (GOLD analysis project Ga0315277, IMG submission 203695) | Sediment microbial communities from Yellowstone Lake, YNP, Wyoming, USA - YL17G05_15 | ecosystem: Environmental > Aquatic > Freshwater > Lake > Sediment | place: USA: Wyoming | collected...
TCGGCCGCTTCCGCGATGGTGTCGGCCTGCAAGACACCTGCCGAGAAGGCTGCCGTGCGGTTGTTAAAGCTGCTCTCGCCGGTGCGGAAGAAGGTGTTGTTGGTTGAACCGTGCTCGCTCGGGTAAGTGCCCGTGGCGAGCGTGTACCAGCCCACGCCGGTGTTGGGCGGAAAGGCCTGCACCAGGCCGTTGGCACCCCGCACGCCCTGCTTGATCAATCCAGCGTAGGTCGGCATGACGCCCTGGCCGACGTAGCGCTCCATCAGGTCTGGGCGCATGCCGTCGGCGGCGAAAAAGATCACCCTCTGGGCCAGCGGTTTCGCAACAGCAGGGCCCATTGCCCCGACCGGCACCGCTCCCAAGATCAGGGCCAGGGCAATGACCAGGAAAACTAACCTCTTCACGTTTCGTCTCCTTTCGTTCGAACGTTAAACTGAGTTCGGACCTGCCCCAAAGCAGCATTCTGCGATGAGGGCACCGATCGCGCGTGTGCCGATGTAAGCTGACTCGTCAAAAACCGGTGTGTTTGCCAGGCATCACCTCCTTCCCTAAACGTAGTCAAGGACAGAACTGCTTGATAGGCACCATCTCCCCGCCTCGTGGAGTCCCGATCACCCTTTCGCCCTCCCTTTCGCGTACTGGAATTGTAGCATGGGAAGCGCCGTTTGTCGAGGAGTAGAAGGTCAAATTTTCCCTAGAAAATTCTTAACACTAGAAGAGGAACTTCTGGCCGCTCTGATTCGTCTAAGAGATAGATCACTTTGGCCATACGAGAAAGTGTGACTTGTGGATGCCAGGGAGATCAACTGAGGAGGGGCGCGTGAATCAGGTGGTAAACATAAAACGCAAGTGGATGTGGCTCTTGGCTGGTTGGCTGATGGCCCTGGGCTTGGCCGGTTGTGCACAGGCGGGGCCTTCCATTTCGGTAGAGGAAATTGCGACACTCAGCCCGACTATTCCTGCCCTGTCCGACCCGGCTTTGCAGAGGCTGGTCATGCGCGCCAAGGAAGACCTGGCCAGGCAGCTTTCCAGTGAGGTAGACCAGGTTGACCTGGTAGAGGTGAGCGCGGTCGAGTGGTCGGATGCCAGCCTGGGCTGCCCGGAGCCAGGGAAGGTGTATGCGCAGGTCATCACATCTGGGTACCGCATCGTGCTGAAAGCGTCGGGTGAGAACTATGAGTATCACGGTGATACACAGCAACAAGTGGTTTGCTGTGAGCCACAACAGGTACAGCCTGTTCCGGGTGGCGGGTCAACTGAGCCTGTGGAGTTGGCCAGGCAGGATCTGGCTCAGAGGCTGGGAATACCTGTGAGTAGCGTAACCGTCGTGGCAGTCCTGCACCAGGAATTCCCGGCTGAGGCCTTCTCCTGCCGGACGGCAAAGGAGAGAACCTCCAGGGATGAGTCACCGACCATTATCTCCGGCGAAAGTATCCTGCTGAGCGCCACAGGACGTCAGTACGAGTACCACGCCAGCAGTCAGACGGTGATCTTTTGCCAGCAGTTGCCTTAAAAGACTGCCCGCCCCTATAGCGGGGCGGGCAGCGCTTAACGGATGGACTCTGGGATCAGCGTCGCACGACCTCAGTCGTGACGGAAGCGCTATCCCCAAGGGCGCCATCTGCCACGTGGGCCTCGTTCGTGATGATCGTGCCCACAGGCGTGCCCTTGTTCACCTTGACCACCAACTCGAGGACCCGCGTCATGTGAGGAGCGAGATTCCCCTCCCAGTGGATGCTGTTCGAAGCAGGATCATAATACCTGCCCCAAACGAAGGTGGTATTCGCGGGGATCGGGTCGTCGAGCACGAAGGATTGGATCACGGGGGTCAGGTTCCTCACCTTGAGGGTGTATCTCAGGAGCTGCCCAGGTGCTGCCTTGGCCTTGTTGACCTGCTTCGCCAGGTCCACCACGGCCGCGGAGTTCCAGACCTTGATCGTGCCCCAACTGCCGTTGCGAGCCTTGGCGATGACAGCCAGGTGCAGGCCGAACTGCACCCCGTCGTCGCCGGGATTGCCCGAACCCAGGATGGTGCCCCCGGCGTCAGCGCCGTAGAGGTCGTAGGCCGGCGAGTAGTCCAGCCAGGTGATCTTGGTCGTATAGTCGCCCTGCGCCGGTACCACAGCACTGGCGTCAATATCCCACCAGTACAGGTAACCATCACCGGTGAAGTAGAAGCCGGGATAGTAACCCAACGAATCGTGGAACTGGCTGACCGCTGGCCGTGGCCCGAAGGTCTTGGTCTCCAGCGGCTCTTCCACGTACTCGCCTGTGTATGGGTCATATCCCAGGCGCATGGTGAAGGGTGTGGTCTCCTGCAGCGTGAACGTGGCATCAGCCGGCTGCACGCGGCCGGTCAACCGCACCTCTGCACCAGTTGAATAGAGGTAATCGCTCCATCCATAGGGGAACGGGTGGCTGTCTACCACGATCAGCCCATGCTTGGGGCCCCAGCTCGGTGAGTCGTACCAGGAGTCGCCCAGCGCGTAGTCGAAACCGTAGCTGGAATCGCGGAAGTAGAGCAACATGCCCGGCACGGTGTAGGGTGAGCGATCCACCTCCCACTCGTCCTCGTCAGAGTACACCGTCTGGTAGGGGTACACCAACCCCCGGTCGAAGCCGCTCAGGTTGCGCCACTCGGCCAGGTAGTAGCGGGGGTAGATCCCCGTGAACGGCACGAGCCGCCAACCGCCAGTTACCCAGTCGCCGGCCCCGGCTTCTACGTCGTCGGAGAAGAGGTTGGTTGCGCCGTCGTCCAGCGAAAAGTCATCCGCCCACCAGCCATCCCACTGGGCGGCCATGTCCGTCGAGTAACGCAGGCGCACCAAGACAACCTTGCCGACAAAGGCGGAGAGGTCGAAGCGGAGCGTGCCCGAGCCCTCGCCGGTCACACCCCACCCCTCGTTGCTGCCGTTGGGATTGGTGTCGGTCATGATACCATCCATGTCCCGCAGCATGACCCACGTCGCACCACTGTCCTCAGACACTTCGACGTAGCCATAGTCCCAGTCCTCCTCGATGCTCCAGTAACTGGCGAACGAGAAGATGGGGGCTGTCGTCCCTGTCAGGTCGAACTCGTGGGCGAGCGTGTTCTGCAACAGGTCACCCACGTCGGACCACCAGGCCTGGCCGGTGTCCAGCGGGTTCGGGATCGTGATCGACTGGTCGGGCAGGTTGATCTTGATGCCTTGCTCCGTCCCTCTTGGCCGCAGCGAGAGCTGGCCGACCTTGACCAGGCGGGGGGTGGTGTTGTAGTTGAGCTCGACCGGCTGTGCCCAGCCGATCAGGTAGCGGAACCACAGGGGCAAGGGCGCTGGCTGCATGCCGCCCAGCGGGCCGTTCCACGAGCCGGCCTCAAAGTTGGCCCAGTTGGCTACAGATTGCTGGTAGTCGGTGGTGTAGAGGTCAGGCAGCCCGAAGGCGGCATGCCCGAATTCCTCGGAGATGACGCCCACGTCAACAGGCTCCGGGTCCATGCTGTATTCCCGCACGTAGATGTCGCGGTCCGGGCAACCCGTCGAGCCGGCCGTGCAGGCCAGGTACCCGGTCGGCCACTCGACCAACGAAGCGTGCGACCAGATGGCGAAATCACCTTGCGCTCCGCCTCCGCCTTCCTGGCCCATGCCGGCATGGATCACGGTAAAGTTGTCCACGATGCCGTTCCCGTCGCCGTCAAAGTCCTGCCAGGGGAAGACTGCATCGTCAGCGTTGACCTGGTCAATTGCCTCTACGACCAGTTCGTGCGCGCGGATGTTGTGGTTCGCACCGGTGCAGCTATCGGCGCCGTACCAGCCCTCGGAGCGGGCTGCCTGCAACCACTTGGGATAGACCATGCCCTTGGGCACGAAGGCCCCCTCGGACTGCTCCAGGTAGTAGTTGGCCATGGTGCTGCCCCGCAGGTCCACGTCGCCCAGGTTGGGGTGATGGACGATCACACCGGCCTGAGGCCCAACGCCAAAGTACAGCTCGTCGTATAACTCCGGCGTGGCATCCTCGTACCAGAGTGTGTTGTTGTCCCGGGGACCCGGAGGGGCGATTTCGTTGTGCAGTGGGCCGACGGTGGTCACCGTCGTCCCACACCACTCAAAGGTGTCCTCGCCCGGGAACTCGACGGGCACGACCAGGCTCATGATCTGTGGTTCCTCTGTCGCTTGAGCCTGGGCCAGCATAACCGCCTGAGCACCACCGCGCTCGCGGTCTAACAGTTCCCGCAGCTTGACAGGGTTAGGCGTATCTGGGTTGCGCTCGTTGAACTCCTGCATGAACGCCTGCACCGCTGTCTGCACCTGGAGCGGGCTGGCACCGGGCAGGAGGACCCTCTCTTCCCTCAGAATCCGTTCGACCCCTGCCTCGTTCGGCACCCGATAGTGACTGTCAAACTTGCCCGCCTGGAACATCGTCAGCGATTGAACGCTCCGGCCCACGGGGGCCGCCGGGCGGGATGCAGCGGGCAGCGCCATGGGCAACATTGTGATCAACGTCAGCATGGCGCACAAAGTGAAAAGTCTCTTGGTCATGGCACAGACCTCCTTAATCTAGCTTATGGTGATACTATCTTGGGGCAAAACTGGTGTGCTCTTCAGCATGATGCGATACGCCTCACCTCCTTCCTGGTCTAAAAACCCACCGCGATCACTACATAGTCAGTCACCAGCGGACACAGGCCATCGGCGAGAATCTCGAATGTGGCCGACTCGGAGGTTCCCAGTTCCTCTGGACTCAAGAGCTCATAGCCCATAGCCACTACTGCTCCCTGCTCGTCGTACAGCGTGGCGATCAGCTCGACGTAGTCAACGAGATCAGGGCCGGGATTGTATACTTGTCCCGTAATCAGGGCCTCGTCTCCGGCAACCGTCAACTGAGCGTTGCTCACCTGCAGATTGTCCCTGAGCGTTGCCACGCTTGGCGTGCTGCTGCTGTCAAATCCGTACTCTGCTGGGACGGTGGGGCTTTCGACGACGATGTCGAAAGGAACCGTAGCTCCAACGGGTATTACGTTCACAGGGACGTAACCGGAATCACCCGCCAAGCTTGAATCATCGGCAGCGAAGAAGGTGACCATCACCTGCACTTCTTCCTGGCTGCTCCCCGTCTCATTGGTCAATTCTCCAAATACCCGCCAGAGGGTCTCTTCTTCCAGAAAGACACATACATTGGCGACACGCCAGCCCTCCACACCGGATGGCCTTTGGACAGCCGGAATGCAGAGCGCCTGGGGAGCTGGGGTGCGCGTAGGCGTGGGCGTGGACGTCGGCGTCCACGTGGGGGGGACTGTGGTCGGTGTGTGGGTCGGTTGCGGAAGAGGAGGTCGTGGAGACGGGGTTGGCGACGGCGAGGAGACGAGCGGCTGGCTGGCAGTTGGGCTGGGGGTGGGGCTGGCGGTGGGGCTGGCGGTGGGCGTGGCTGTGTCAGGTATCGGCGTGGAAGTAGCACTGAGGAGCGTGGGCGTTGCCGTGCTGGCGATTGCTGTAGGGCTGGCGCTCGGCATGGCGCCCGTGGGAATGATCGCCATCGTCGGGGTGGCACTGGTGGTGGGCAGGTTTGTTGCAGACGCTGTGGGTAACGGGGCCTGCGTGGGTAGCGCAAGCCCGGAGGTTAGGGCACTCGTCGGCTCTAGAGCAGCGGGCGTACGAATAGTCTTCGACGTTCGGACATGGCTACGTGTGCGGATGAACGGCGACGCCCAACGACATACCGTCGTGCTGCTCAAGAGTAGCATAACCGAGAGTATCATCCCAACGAAAAGAGTCACCCTGGAACAACTCATGGCCAGTCAATCCCTCGCAAAAGGGATCAGCAATTTAACTGCGCATCTGATCCTGGACTAGTCGCACCCTGAGGGAAGAAACTGCAGAGTTATCGGGGCTACGATCGCTTCCCGCCCTCTGGTGCATACATTGTAGCACGAAAATGGGTGTTTGTCTAGGGGGTAGGGTGAAGGTTTTCTGAAAAAAGTCCTAAAGAAGATGCCACTGTAAAGGCTGTTGAGCCCAGGCAATGCTTGCCAAATCTACCCTTTTCGTGTACTATTGGCACCAGTTCGTATGTGGTACAGCCGTACTCAAAGTTGTGAGACGTCTATGCTAGATAAATTCTTCCATCCCCAGTCGGTTGCTGTCATCGGTGCCTCCCGCGACCCCGAAAAACTCGGCTACGCAGTGTTGGCCAACCTGATCAATGCCGGGTTCCCCGGCCCGCTCTACCCGATCAATCCCAAGGCCGACGAAATCCTCGGCCACAAAGCCTACCCTTCCGTGCTCGACGTCCCCGACCCGCTGGACCTGGCTGTCATCGTCATCCCCTACCAATTCGTCCCGCCCGCACTGGAACAGTGCGGGCAGAAGGGCATCCCGGCCGTCGTCGTCATCAGCGCCGGCTTCCGCGAGGCCGGCCTCGAGGGGTTGGCGCGGGAGATGGAATTGATCGAGATCGCCCGTAAATACCACATGCGCCTGATCGGCCCCAACTGCCTGGGCGTCATTGACACCTCCACTCCCCTCAACGCCACCTTCGCCGCCGGTATGCCACCCCAAGGCCCCATCGCCTTCATGTCCCAATCGGGTGCGCTCGGCACTGCCGTGCTCGACATGGCCATGGCCGGCCGCCTCGGCTTCTCCAGGTTCGCCAGCCTGGGCAACAAGGCCGACGTCAGCGAGATTGACCTGCTCGAGGCCTGGGGCAATGACGCCGACTCGCGCGTCATCCTCATCTACGTCGAAGGGCTGCCCGACGGCCTCAAGTTCATGCAGGTCGCGCGCCAGGTCTCCCGCCACAAGCCCATCGTGGCCATCAAGTCCGGCGTGACCGCCTCCGGTTCGCGCGCCGTCTCGTCCCACACCGGCTCCCTGGCCGGCTCCGAGGCGGCCTACAAGGCGGCCTTTGAACAGGCGGGTGTCATCCGTGCGCCCTCGATGGAGGCGCTCTTCGACTACGCGCGCGCCTTCGCCTACCAGCCGCTCCTCAAGGGCGATCGCATCGGCATCGTCACCAATGCCGGCGGGCCGGGCATCCTGGCCACCGACGCGCTGGAGCACGCCGGGCTCGAGATCCCGCGCCTCAGCCCCGAGACCGCCGAGGCACTCTCCGCCGACCTGCCGGGTGCTGCCAGCGTCGCCAACCCGGTGGACGTGCTGGGGGATGCGCTGGCCGACCGCTACGAACACGCCATCCGCCTGGTGTTGGACGACCCCAAGGTGGATGGGCTGATCGTCATCGTCACCCCCCAGGCCATGACGGAGATCGAGCAGACCGCCCACGCCGTGGGCCGCATGGCGCAGGGGGCGACCAAGCCGGTCCTGGGCTGCTTTATGGGAGAGGCGCGTATCGCAGCCGGCGTTGACGTCCTGTGGCAATACGGCGTGCCCAACTACCCCTTCCCCGAGCGGGCCGCCGCCGCCTTGGCCGCCATGAGCGCCTACCGGCGCGAGCAGGAGCGGCCTCTCTTCGAGCTGGAGCACTGCGAGGTCTGCCAGCCGCCGGTGCGCGAACTGTTCGCCCGCGTGCGGTCGGAAGGGCGCGTCTCTATCGGCGAGTCGGAGGCGCGCGAGGTGCTCGAAGCCTACGGGTTCCGCGTGCCCAAGTCCCGCCTGGCCAAGACGCCCGACGAGGCGGCCCACATCGCCGACGAGATCGGCTACCCCGTCGTCTTAAAGATCGCCTCGCCCGACATCCTGCACAAGACCGACGTCGGTGGCGTCAAACTGAACCTGCGCTCGGCCGGCGACGTGCGGGATGCCTTCGACCTCATCGTCTATCGCGCCGGGCGTTACGTGCCCGACGCCCGCATCTGGGGCTGCCAGGTCCAGCAGATGGTGCCCGGCGGCCGCGAGGTCCTGCTGGGGATGAGCCGGGACCCGCAGTTTGGGCCGTTGGTCGCCTTCGGCCTGGGCGGCATCTACGTCGAGGCGCTCAAGGACGTCGCGTTTCGCGTCGCTCCCTTCGGTCGCCAGGAGGCCGGGGAGATGATCCGCGAGATTCGCTCCTACCGTTTGCTGGAGGGCGTGCGCGGGGAACCGCCCGCCGACCACGAGGCCATGGTGGATGCCCTCATGCGCGTCAGCCAGTTGGTCACCGAGTTCCCCGAAATCGTCGAAATGGACATCAACCCGCTCATGGTCTTCGAGCAGGGACGCGGGGCCATGGCGATTGACATGCGGCTGGTGTTGGCGTCGTGAGTAGTTGGAAAGGGCATGTCCTGAGCGCAGCCGAAGGAACACCTACCTTTACAGAGAAAGGTGACGATTGAACATGAAAGCATTGTACGTAACCTCCCTTCACACCTTCAGCGGAAAGACGGCCTTCTGCCTGGCGTTGGGGCAGCGCCTGCAGGCCGGTGGCTACCAGGTCGGTTATCTCAAGCCCCTCAGCACCCATCCCTGGCAGGTCGCCGGCCAGGTGGCCGACGAAGATGCCGACTTTGTGCGGCGCACCCTCGGCCTGCCTGAGAATCCGCGTGACCTGGTCAGCGTCGTGCTGACCAGGGAATTGCTGGTCGAACACCTGGTGAGCGAGACCCCCACCGACCTTCTGGCCCACATCAAGGCGGATTTTGAGCGCATCAGCGCCGGCAAGGACGTGGTGCTGCTGGAAGGCGGGGCCTCCCTGCGCGAAGGGTTCAGCGTCGGCCTGGGTACCCCCGTCGTCGCCGAAGCGCTGGGCGTCCCTGCGCTGGCTCTGGCCCCCTTCCTTAATCGCATGTCGCTGCTGGACGATTGCCTGGTGGCCCAGTTGCGCATGGGCCACAGCCTGCTGGGCGTGCTGATCAACAAGGTCCCCGACGAGGAGATGGAATTCGTGCGCGGCGTCGCCCGCCCCTACCTGGAACGGCACGACATCCCCTCGCTGGGCCTCTTGCCGCTGCGCGAGCAACTGCAGGCCATCAGCGTCGGCGAACTGGCCGACACGCTGGGCGGTGAATTCCTGACTCTCCCGGAAAAGAAGGACGTCCTGATCGAGCAACTGGTCGTCGGAGCCATGAGCGTCGAGCAGGCCCGCCCGCGCATCCGGCGTGTAGTGGGGACCAAGGCGGTCATCACCGGCGGCGACCGGGCCGACATCCAGTTGGTCGCCCTCGAGACCGCCTCCCAGTGCCTGGTGTTGACCGGCCACCTGCGGCCGGTGCCGGAGGTGTTGCGCCGGGCCAAGGAGTGCGGCGTCCCCGTGCTCCTGGTGCGCGCCAACACCATGGAGGCCATCGAGGCCGTGGATCGGGTCTTCGGCAAGACCCGCCTGGGGCAACACGCCAAACTGGAGCAGTTCGAGGCGTTGCTGGCCGAGCACTTTGATTTTGACCGGCTCTATAAGAGCATGGGACTGTGAGAAATGGGCACTCCAGCCCACGAAAACGCCAAAAAACAATTACCGGAACAAAACAATTACCGGAACCGGGATATCGGGCAGGGGTTTATCGTGGACAGAGAGAAACTACGTCAGCGCTATGAGCGCCAGATCGAACGGATCGTGGCTCGCTTGCGCAGGGCCTATGATCCCGACAAGATCATCCTGTTCGGTTCCTGTGCCCGCGGCGACTTTGGCGAAGATTCCGACACGGTCTCTGGACCGCGACCTACTCATCGTCAAGGAGACTGCATCGCGGCCTCTGGACCGTATGCGGGAGGTGTACAAGGCAGTCTACTCGCCGCGCCACTACCTGGCCCTGGATCCCCTGGTGTTCACGCCCGGGGAACTGGCTCAGAAATTGGGCGCACGGGACTACCTTATCCAGGAGATCATTCGAGAGGGAAAGGTGCTCTATGACCGGGCACGAGAAAACTGATGCTCTCGCTTGGTTTGCCAAGTGGCGATCAAGATGCCTACAGCGCTTTGGAGACAGCCGAGCGGATTCGCCGTTTTGTGCGGGAACGGCTCAGTTTGGACGAAATAGGGAGGAATGATGATCGAGACAGAGATTGATACCATCCTTGCCCGCGAGGTGCTGGATTCGCGGGGCAATCCTACGGTGGAAGTTGAAGCGACCCTCATCGGGGGTGCCTGGGGCCGGGCCATCGTCCCCTCCGGCGCTTCCACCGGCGTTCACGAGGCGCTCGAACTCCGCGACGGTGACAAGGATCGCTACGCCGGCAAGGGCGTTCTGAAGGCCGTCGCCAACGTCAACGATACCATTGCCGATGAGTTTTTCGGCTGGGATGCCACCGACCAGGCCGGGATTGATGCCCACCTGTTGGCCCTCGACGGCACACCCAACAAGGGCAGCCTGGGGGCCAACGCCATCCTGGGTGTCTCCCTCGCCGTCGCCCACGCCGCGGCCAACGCGCTCCACATGCCGCTGTACCGCTACGTCGGCGGTGTGCACGCCCACGTGCTGCCCGTGCCGATGATGAACATCCTCAACGGTGGCAAGCACGCCGTGGATGGCCCCGACCTGCAAGAGTTCATGATCATGCCGGTCGGCGCGTCCACCTTCGCCGAAGGGTTGCGCTGGGGGGTTGAGGTCTACCACGCCCTGAAGGGCGTCCTCAAGGCCAGGGGCTACTCGACCAGCATCGGCGACGAAGGGGGCTTTGCCCCCAGCCTCAAGGCCAACGTGGAGGCCGTCGAGGTCATCCTGGCCGCCATCGAAAAGGCCGGTTACAAGCCCGGTGAGCAGATCCGCCTGGCGCTCGACCCGGCCGCCAGTGAGTTCTTCGAGGGTGGCAAGTACGTGCTCAAGAAAGAGGGCCGCATCCTCACCGGTGCGGAGATGGTCGAATTCTACGCCGGCTGGGTGGCCCAATACCCCATCATCAGCATCGAAGACGGGCTGGCCCAGGACGACTGGGACAGTTGGATCTTGATGACGGAGCGCTTGGGCGACCGCGTGCAGATCGTCGGCGACGACCTGCTGGTCACCAACGTCGCGCGAGTGCAGAAGGCGATTGACCTGCGCGCCTGCAACGCCCTGCTGTGCAAGGTGAACCAGATCGGCACGCTCACCGAGGCCATCGCCGCCGTGCTAACTGCGCAGCGGGCCGGTTGGACCGCCGTCATGTCGCACCGTTCCGGCGAGACGGAGGACACCACCATCGCCGACCTGTCGGTGGCGCTCAACACCGGCCAGATCAAGACCGGTGCCCCGTGCCGTTCTGACCGCGTCGCCAAGTACAACCAATTGTTGCGCATCGAGCAGGAACTGGACGAGCAGGCGGTTTACGCACGGATGGCCGCCTTCAATAACCTCCGCCGTTAGCGTGTGTGATTTCGTAGTGGCGACTTCAGTCGCTCCTCCTGCGCCAAAAAACGACTGAAGTCGTTACTACAAGAGGAGGGGCATGCCGCGCACCAAAATCGTCTGTACCATCGGGCCCGCCTCCAGTTCGCCCGACGTCATGCG
>Ga0315277_10011169_pt1 | contig 11329 bp, 16 predicted proteins | sample YL17G05_15_MG_FD_203695 | JGI IMG/M metagenome (GOLD analysis project Ga0315277, IMG submission 203695) | Sediment microbial communities from Yellowstone Lake, YNP, Wyoming, USA - YL17G05_15 | ecosystem: Environmental > Aquatic > Freshwater > Lake > Sediment | place: USA: Wyoming | collected...
TTTTTTCAATAGGAATGTCATATCCTTTTTGATGTGCAAGGATTCCTGTCCATGCAATGTTCACACCGTTATCGCCTGCATATTCTTGCGGAACAACAAAGAATTTTGCTCCTCTTTCACTTGTCATAATCGCTAGCATCTCTTGGAGTCTTTTATTTGCAGCTACGCCGCCAACGAGCAAGACTTCTTCCTTGTCAGTATGAGCGACTGCACGTTCCGTTACTTCAGTCAGCATCGCGAAGCAAGTCTCTTGAAAAGAAAAAGCAACGTCCTCAGCTTTAGCTCCTTTCTCAAATCTTTTTACAGCCTCAGTTGTCAAACCTGCAAATGACAAATCCATTCCCTTTACAACGTAAGGCATTTCAAAGTATTTTCCATTTTTTGCCAATTCCTCAATTCGTGGACCACCAGGCATTTCCAACTTTAGGCCGCGTGCTAAATTATCCAACGCGTTGCCAATTGGAATATCCTGGGTCTCACCGAAGACTCGATATCTTCCTTCAGTATATGCTATGACCTGCGTGTTTCCGCCAGACAAATAAAGAACAACTGGGTCTTTCGCCTCTGTCATTAATTTACCAATCTCGATGTGAGCGACGCAATGATTCACAGAGACTAGAGGCTTTTTATATTTCAGTGCTAAGGCTCTGGCAAAAACTACACCAACTCTTAGGCATTGTGGCAGTCCCGGCCCTTGAGCAAAAGCAATTATATCAACGTCGCTCATCTTCAATCCAGCCTTTTCCAAAGCTTTTTTCAAAACTTCTGCTGCCTTTTCAGAATGATGTTCTGCTGCTTCCTTGGGAATTATACCAAATCCTTTTTTAGGAACATAGACTGATTTTTCATTAGCTATTATTTTCTTATCATCGACAATACCGGCACCGAAAGTATTTCTGCAGTTAAACTAGAGCAGTACTTTCTATGCCAAGACACACTAACTCATCTACCATTTATATTCATCTCCAGACTTTGTTCTATTCTTCTTATAGCCTTAGTTCTAACTCTAATGTTTTCTTTATCCAAAAGTTCTTTAACTAAAGCAGTACCATTTAGACCAGATTGTAAATAATTTTCTACTTTATTTCGTAATTCTTTTGACATGTGCCAATGTAATTTTTCTGACGTAGCTAACATTTTCATTTGATTGAATCTATAACTGTTAACTATACGACTAAAAAGAGGAATTTTGTAAGCATCCTCTACAGAAACTGTTATCGCTTCTAAATTATTTTTTCTAAATACTCTTATGGAATTTCTAATTCCTAAACTTTCTATTATATTTTTTATTAATTTTGTATTTGGATAAGATAAAACTCCTACTTGAAAAGAATTAAAATCTACATAACCATCTGAATCAGCAACTCCTTGGATGAAACATATTCTAAAATCTCTCGGAGTTTTTAGTAACCAATTTGATTTTATTGAGTCATATGTTGTAAGTTGGTCTGATTCTAAACCTAGGCATACGGTAAATACCCATTCTATTAATGGTGAAGACTGCGAACTCCACCTGAAAAATGGATGCGTATTTCTTTTTCCTTTAGGCATATCTTTTATTCTGTTCATTCTTAATCCTAAACAATTTACACAAAAAGAAACAAATTCTCCAAAATTTTCATTTGAATCATGTTTTTTTGTTAGTGCTAGTCCTATTCTTATTGTTACTCTAGATTTTCTTTTTATAACATGCTTACTTGCATCAGCAATCATTACACCCAGAAGATAAGCAAAGGCGTTCGCTTTTATAGGTTCTAAATTATCTATGTTGAAAACTTTAGCTTTCTTAAAAGCTTCTGATAGAGGTTTTAATTGTTTTACTACAACTTTTATATCATTGTAATTTTTGATTTTTTCTGGAACCTTTATCCAGGGTCCTGTAAATTTTCCTCCACGCGTCGAATTAATTGACAAAACTTTCATATAAATCATTAAAGTTTTAGTCTAATAAATAAATTCAATACCTAGACAAATCATAAACAGAATTAAATTTCATTTTATTTTAATGTTTCCTATAGATAATTCATATAAGATTAAGAAATTATTTCTTTTTCGTTTCTCCATAGCCGCACTTGCCACAAGTCATTCTGTCCTTGTGCTCAGCCAGAATCACTCCTGACCCACAACGTGGGCACCACTTTCCCTGGATCTTCCCATCCTTGTATTTTTTCCAAATCTGAACTGTCTTGTGCTTGTTCTTGCTGTGTGGTTTCTTTCCTTCTTTAGGCATTCAATCACTCTTTCTTTTCTTCTTTAGGTTTTTCTTCTTTTTTAGGTTCTTCTTTAGGAACTTCTTTAGGTTTTTCTTCCTTAGGAGCTTCTTTCTTCCCCTTCTTGTTTTCAGAATAAATTGGAATCTTTTTTTCCTGCCATATCTTTATCCAAGCCTTTCCTTTCGATGAACCGACCTCAGACATTATTGTAGTTATCTCAACGCTATCTATGCCAGCCTTGAACTGGTCTGATATCAATTTTTGAAGCATGGCCTTGCTTGTAGTAGATCCTCCTTCATAGTCTAGGTTGACTACTAACTCCTTTCTCTTTAGCAAGGGATTTTCCTTTTCAGATACGATTTTTACGTCCATATTAATCAAATATTTTATATATCCAAACAATATAAATTTATGTCATTAGCAAGAAGTTTGGCTACTTTCGTACTTTCCTTTATATTCGTCTCATCCATCCTATTCGCTATAACATCCTATAACATAGGAAACCTTGTGCAGAAAGCATCTATAAAAAATTTCATAAAAACACAAAGCACAAACTACATAGATCAACAGTGCCAAGAGAAGTGCGACGTGTACTCTGATTATAAGGATATGTGCATCAGTCAGTGCAAGTTAGAAGTAGCAAACCAAACAGAATCGAGCATAAACAAAGCTATTGATGAAATTTACCAACAGAAGATTGCTAATTTAGTTACTTTAAACGAATTGTCCTCATTCCTAACTCATTATATTTTATTTTTAATCATAGGCATTGTTTGCGGTATACTGGCGTTTATCGCATCAAAGACTCCTTTCCAAACTCTTGGAAAAGGTTTTATATCAATTGCCATTTCTCTTTTCATTTCGAGTGTAACACCGCAATTTGTCATAGCTTCTATAAGTCTTCCTTTTGATTTAGGAACTGCTATCAAGGATTACTTCTTTAGCGGATTCAATCAGCTGATATACTATGGAATTGCATTTTTAGCAGTAGGAATTATCCTGATAATAGTTAATTACCTTCTCGAAAAAAGAAAGAATGCTAAAGAAACTGGTAAAAAAGATGAATCTGATAAAAAGAAGGACGAAGATAAAAGTAAAAAATGACTAGTCGACTACATGGTCGCCAGCTAATTTTCTCATCTCTTCTATAATATGGTAATAATTTTCATTCTGTCCATTTCCGTATATTGTGCCTACAATGCGTTCTGAGATCGGTTTTCCAAATTGCTCTAGTTCTGCAGCGATTTCTTTTTCACCACTCCCTCTATCATGTTCTGTGTAATTTAAGATAATGTCCTTTGGCTCTAGCTGACCTTTGATTTTTCTAACTGGAACAAAACTTCCTGGAGGTGCTCCTCTATTTGGGTCAAACACATATTGCACTTTACCATTTCTAGCTCTGCCGAGTTGTCCGTTAGTAGCTAAATCCTCTAAGAAGTCTCTTACTCTTTCATTAATTTTTTCTAGCATTTTACCACTAGATAATAATTAAACAGAAAACTTTTTAAACTTATTCTGATTCAGACAATTCTATAGCTTCCCTTACCATACTCTTAACTTTTTCCTCATAATCTCTATTAACTTTTCCATCGTATCTGCTTATGGTACCTTTCTCAGTTTTTACATGTTCGGCTTTGAAAATATTACCGTCCCACAAATTCATACGGAAACTTCTTTTACCACCTTCTTCTTGACCAGCTCTATATTCTAGATAAATTGCCTTAAATGGTAAAACTCCAAACTGAGGTACGGTAAACCTACCAGTAATTTTTCCATTTGCCTCTGTTCTTTCAAACGCATAAGTTTTATTGTTCACAGAATATTGAGATTTTGAAAATATCATAGTATTAGTGAGATTAAAAAGAATTTAAACCTTACTTGACCCTGACTGCATACTTTCCAGGTGCAGATATTCCTGCTTCCTTTGCGATATCAGAACTAGCATCGAATATGAATAGAACTCCTTTCCAACTAGGTGTGACAGCGCTGCTCTTACAAATGGGACAAATGTTTCCTCTTACCAAACGCCTACAAGTCTTACACGCTTTTTCCGACATTTTTTCTACCTCTTTTCTTTTTTACTTTCACAGGCTTTTCCCTCTTTTCTACGAATGGTTCTGCCAACCACTTTAAGCTGCCGAGCAACGGTTGTCTCATCGTCAGTCCAAGTTTGCTCTGGTCCTTGAAACTTACTGATATTATCTTTGCTCTAACAGAATCTCCTTCTTTCAAAACTTTCCTTGACTGCTTTCCGATCAACTGAGATCCCTTTTCATCATAACTTACAAAATCATCCATGACCTGCGACACATGTACCAAACCATCTAATGCTCCACATCTTACAAATGCTCCAAACTCTGTTATATCTACTACTTCACCTTCTACGACCTCATGTTCTTGTGGCATCCATGATAAGAGTTTGAATGCGACAGTATAGTAAACAGAAGGGTCTCCTGGCAAAATCCTGCCTTCACCGACCTTCTCTATATTTGTCACTGCTAAAATTACTCCTACATCATTATCTATTTTACCTTCGAACTTTTCCTCAATAGATTCTATAACAGCCTTCTCAGTATCTAGGTTGAGTTTGGTTGGGGGGACTGGGATTTCCTCCTCCACTGTTACTATTTGGTACATTTTCTTTCTTTCCTCCTTTGAAGACAATTGAAAAAACTACTATAACTATGTAAAAAATTATTATATCAATTATTAAATTAACTATATTAGGGCCACTGGTTCCCTCTTTTCCGCCTATTGACATGAAAAAAAGAGGCAATCCAATGAGAATTGCATTCTGATTTGTAACATAATTACTAGGATTGGAAATGTATTGCATGAAAAAACTGATGAATGAAAACAAGAATAATAAGATTATGACTCCTAAGATTTTTTTTCCTGTTAGTTTAAAATATTCCTTCACTCAAACTCTCTCCTATAAAGCTCGATTGCTTTTTCAACAGATTTCATAGCATGATTAACCCCAAAAACATCCTCAACTTCTTTTCCTTTCAGCTCTTCTAAAAAGTTCTTTAATTTATCTATTTCTTCTCTTTCTAAGCTTAATAAATCTTTTGTTGGTTCAGATACCAAAACTGCTATCAAAATGTCGTCTGGTACATTACCCCTAAGCCTTATTAGCCCAATAGGCCTGGCTTGAATGATTATACCTTGTCTTAATGGTTCGTTTGTTAAAACTAGAACATCCAAAGGTTCGCCATCAATGTGATGCGTCTTGGGAACGAAGCCATAGTACGCGGGGAATACTTCTTGTAAAACTTTTACTAGCATGAATGTTTCAGACTGCTCATCATATTCACAAAAATCTCTTGAGTTTTTTTCCGAAGTCACTAAAACATTTACTTTGTTCGGAGAGCCTGGCTCCATTTTGTTTATTTCCATATTACCACAATTGAAATAATCAATATTTATAGATTTACTTTTAATATAAGTGAGAATTTAAGAAATCTTTAACAGGTGTTCTGTGCATTCTAAATAAGCAACACTCTCTATTGTATCATTTTGACATCCATAAGCATAATTCTCACAAGTTTCAATTGGAGTTCTACTCCCAACACATATACAGGTTTGATAAAATTTTATAATTCCAGTTGCCTTATATATGCCATATTCAAAACTCCTTCCTGATTCTTCACAGCTTCTGAGTTCTATAAGGTATCCTTGGTCATCAATCAGCTTCATTTTAATCGGAAACCCTCCAGTAGTTGTTCCTGTAATGGTTACAGTTTTATTTTCATATTTTTCAGGATTTTTTACTATGTCTCCTATATTTGTTATGCCTATACCTGTTTGAGCACCAATAGAACTTAGCTGTGTACATCCAGCTATCAAAACTATTGCTAAAATTAGGGGAGTTATAAGAAATTTCATGCTATCATTTTATCATACTTCTCGTATAAATTAACACAGCAATGATTACAAGAGCAAATGATATTATAGTAAAGTAAATAAGAGAAATAAAACTATCATAGCCATATTTTACATATGCCATATCGTATAAACTTAAAAGAAGCCAAAATGTAGATGCAAAGAAACATACAATAGAAACTCTATGAAAAAACTCTTCTAAACCTTTTCTTTTAACTCTCATAAGAAAATTGCTTGTTAAAGCTAATAAAAGAGAAAACGTAGAAAATATTGAAGATGTTAATAATATTGATAGCATAAAGAATGAAATATCAGAATTGAAATACCATTCTGCTAGCACAAAAAAAAGCAAAGTCGTGTATAGTATTAATAATTCCAGATATTGCGCAGAAACTCTATATATATTTTCTTTTTCCTTTTCCTTTTTTAATTTTTCTACCATTAATTTATAGTATTCCTCTTGGAGTTTCTTCATACTAATCATATGTAAAAATCAGGATTTAAGATTATTTCAATTGTTCGTAATATTATCAATATTTATATTTAACCATGAATCAACGCGTAAGTAGCAATGAGTGAAGCAAACATTGAAGACGTTAAAGACATTACAACAAGAAAAGTGTTGATAGATGGACCTGCCGTATCCTTGAATGGATCGCCAACAGTGTCACCAATCACAGCAGCTTTGTGAGCATCAGAACCTTTTCCACCGTAATTTCCTTCTTCTATATACTTCTTTGCATTGTCCCACAGGCCTCCAGCATTAGCCATTAACAATGCAAACACCAAGCCTGATAAAATGCTTCCTGTTAAGAATCCTCCTAGAGCATTTATTCCTAGAACGAAACCAACTAATAGCGGAGATATGATAGCTAGGCTGCTTGGAATAAATAATTCTTTCAAGGCTCCTTTTGTAGCAATATCCACACACTTCGCATAATCTGGTTTTGCCTTTCCAGTTAAAAGACCAGGTATCTCCTTGAACTGTCGTCTAACCTCATTCACCATTCGGAAAGCATTCTTGCCTACGCCTAATATTAATAGTGCCGAAAAAACAGGAGGTAGTGCAATTCCTATTAATGCTCCTGCAAGAACCAAGGGATTCATTATGTCAATGATTTTAATGCCGACAATCTGGGCATAGGCTGTCAACAAAGCGATGACAGTCAAACCTGCAGCTCCGATTGCAAAACCTTTTGTTATTGCCTTTGCAGTATTACCTGCTTCATCAAGCATGTCAGCAACTTTTATCACCTTCTTGCCAAGTTTTGATTGCTCTGCTATTCCTTTAGCATTGTCAACAATCGGTCCGTATGCATCAGCAGAAACGATCATTCCAGTTACTGCAAGCATACCAACAGCAGACATAGCTATTCCAAATAAACCAGCAAAATAATAAGATATCATCGTTGCAATTGATATTCCTATTAACGGTGGCAAAACACTCATTGAACCATAGGAAAAGCCAGTTAGAATATTTATTGCAGCACCAGTCTTTGATGATTCTGCTGTTCTTAGTGCTGGCGGTTTATCTGGCGATGTATAATAATCAGATGTCAAACCAATAACAACTCCAGCTGCTAAACCAGCAATGATTGCATAAAAAATTCCAATATTAAGACTCAAAAAATAAACAATAAGATAGGAGAATATTGCAAATAAAATACATGTCATATACGTCCCATTGTTTAGTGAGTTGCTAGGATTCTTTTTTGTTTTAACGAAAAATGCTCCGATTATAGAAGCAAAGATTCCTGCTGCTGAAATTATAAGTGGAAAGAGAACTCCGATTTCTTTTAGATATACTGCACCTAAAATCATGGCTGCAACAACGCTTGCAACATAAGAGTCAAACAGGTCTGCTCCCATTCCTGCAACGTCTCCTACATTGTCTCCAACATTATCAGCTATGACTGCTGGATTCCTCGAATCATCTTCAGGAATATTTAATTCGACTTTACCAACCAGGTCAGCTCCTATGTCAGCTGTTTTTGTATAAATCCCGCCGCCAGCTTTTGCAAACAGCGCTAGCGAGCTAGCACCAAAGCTAAAGCCTAAAACAGCAGGAGTTGCCATGTCAGGTGAGAAATAATAAATTATGCTAATTCCCATCAGTGCTAGACCGACGACAGCCAATCCTGTAACCGCTCCGCCGTAGAAGGCAACTGAAAACGCCCTGCCTAGTCCCCTCCTAGCTGCATTAGCAGTTCTTACATTTGCCTTCAGTGCTGTACTCATTCCTATTAATCCTGCTAAAGCTGAACAAAAAGATCCAAAGACATAAGCAATAGAAGTATTAAGTCCGATGAAAAAGTATAAGGCAATTGCGACTATTATCACAAAAACCGACAATGTTTTGTATTCCCTTTTTAGATAAGTCATTGCGCCTTCTTTGATTGCTTCTGAAATTTCTTTCATTCGTGGAGTGCCAACGCTCTGCTTGCTGACATAAAAGTAAAAATAAATTGCAGCCATTAACGAAATCAGACCAGCTACAAAAGATATTAACAAAAGCATATCATTCAACTACCAAATACTTTTTCTGTCTTATATATATAATCTTTGCTTTTGCTTTCTTTAGTTTGTTCTTCAGAGTTTTATCATGCGTAGCTATCGCATAGTCCTTTGAATAAGCGAGCAGCGACTCGTCCGCATCATTTTTTCCTGTCTCTAATACCTTAAAATTGTTTTTAGCTATAAATTCCAAGGCTAGCTTTGCGAGCGAAGACTCTTTTGTCCCTCTATTAGCTATCTTTCCTATCTCGAATATGACAGAATCTAGAACAAACAATTCATTGCCAAGTTCCTTTAGATCAATCTTAAATCTTATGCAGTCTATCAAAAAGTTTGTATCTAAGATGACTTTCATAAAATGATTTAATAATAAACATATATAAAATAATCAAGAAATTAAGTAAGACCAGCAACTTTTTTCCATTTTTCATATTCTTTTCTTTTAACAGCAAAAAAGTATCTAGAACCTGATGCTCCTGATCTTTTTGACTCATATTCTTTATTCTCGTTATCCAGAAAATATCTAATTATGCTAAAACTCTTTGTTCTTTCCACGCCTGTTTTCATTTCTAGTTGCTTAAGGCTAATGGTAACATTGATTTCTTTATGCGGGCTGCTTCTAAGTCTTTCTCCTATCTCTTCTACCATAGGCCTTATTACTCTCAGTTGTCTTTCTGTATAACAATTAGGATTTTCCATAATGTTATTTAAAATAAGAAAGCTTAAATTCTTTTTATGATTGATGTTCACTGTCACTTGGAACAGAAGGATTATGACAAAGATAGAGACGAAGTTATAGAAAAGTGCAAGAAAGAATTGAAAGCAGTTATAACATCATGTGCGCATCCAAGAGATTTTGAATTAACAATGCAAATATCTGAGAAATACAAGAATTTCGTTTTTGCAACATGCGGAATTCATCCAGAATACATAAAGGAAGTTTCTCAGAAAGAAATAGATGAAACCATAGAGAAAATCAAGCAAAATAAAGAAAAAATTGTAGCTATAGGTGAAACAGGCCTTGATTTCTGGTGGGTTAAGGAAGCAGAGTGGCAACAAAAGCAAAAAGAGTTGTTTGTTCGTTTAATAGAATTATCAAAGGAATTGAAAAAACCTCTAGTCATTCATTCACGAAACGCGTATGAAGAGACTGTTAGAATTCTTGAGAATGAAGACGCAAAGGAAGTAGATATGCATATGTTTGGCGATCATCATATGACAAAGCGCATAGTCGATAATGGTTGGTTCATTTCCATTAACACTATAATCCTAAGAAGCAAAGGCCATAAGAAAATAGCAAAGGATTGTCCATTGAAAAAATTAATGTTGGAAACTGACGCTCCTTGGCTCTCACCTAAAAAACTTTTAGAAGGAATAGACGAAAGAAACTATCCTACTTCCATAAAATTAGTTGCTGAAAGGATTGCTGAAATAAAAAAGCTTAGCTTCGAAGAAGTTTGGAAAAAATGCGGAGAGAATGCTATAAAATTCTTTAAATTAAATTTTAATTAAAGTACTTCAAACAGATATGCCATATTGATAATGTTGATTTATTTCATCTTGTGTTAAAGCTTTATTAAAAATTGCAACCTCATCTATAGTTCCATTAAAATAATTTGCCCAACCAGTACCTATGAACAAGTCATTTGTCATTAACATTCTACCATCATATGAGCCTGTCGCAGCAAGTGTTCCGTTTCTGTATACATATCGATTTCCTGTTGATTTATTATAGGTCATGACAAAATGATTCCAAGAATTATAGCTCCAACCACTTGGCGATGGCCAAAAAGAACTTGACCAACTTAATCCATTGCCTAAAAAGCATGTAAAATCTGTAGATGATGGATCTATATAGCAAGTACTAAAATAGTTAGAGAGAAAAGGTCTTTGAACATTACTTTTTTCTTTCGTATAAAGCCAAAATTCTATTGAAAAACCTTTTGAAAAGTCGCCAGATTTATTTATTTTAACGTAATCATCGATACCGTCAAAGCTTAAACATCTTCCAGAAATGCAATTAGTAGATCGTGTAGGATTATTAAATAAAGTTCCGTTATTGCCAAAACCAGAGCTATCAAAAGCAGTTAAACCAGAGTCTTCATCAAACTTCCAATAGCCAATCAAACCTAATGGACAATCTGCTAAACAGTAATAAAGATTGTTAGCATCATCTTCACCGATTTCACAAACTTTATTATCACAAACAGGGACAGCCCATGGAGTCGCTATGATATTTAGTTTTTTTTCTAAAGAATTCTCATAGAGCCATGTATCGTTTACCAGTTCTGGTAGTGAAGAAACGTTCTTCATGTCAGTACCATTTTGCGATACTGTTTTTGGTGGAGTTTTAATATAGACTTGAATCATTTTTGACTCGAGAATTGCTTTTGGCCGAGGAATATCTATAGTAATTGACATATTTGTGGGATATATCGTAATATTTTTTATTAAATCATAAGCAACTGAATGTTCAATGTTTAATGATGGTATTTTTATGTAAGGGACGTACAAATCGGTTAAGTTGAATTGAACATCATATATGCCTGGTAATAAGGTTAAGGTATAATTTCCATCAGAATTAGTTTGGGTTGTTGCATTTACAACATTTGTTCCCTCGTTATAAGCAACGATGGTTGCTTGAATTGGATCGTTTGTTACGTTACTTAATCTACCATATATTTTATATTTGATTTTTTCGATTGCCATACTTGCAC
>Ga0315277_10011170_pt1 | contig 11328 bp, 6 predicted proteins | sample YL17G05_15_MG_FD_203695 | JGI IMG/M metagenome (GOLD analysis project Ga0315277, IMG submission 203695) | Sediment microbial communities from Yellowstone Lake, YNP, Wyoming, USA - YL17G05_15 | ecosystem: Environmental > Aquatic > Freshwater > Lake > Sediment | place: USA: Wyoming | collected...
CGGATGTCGCTGCTGTACGGCGTGAAGGCGTGCATCGAGAACAGCCGGAAACCGGTCTTCTTCTCGACGGACAACGCTACGGTGAACCGCGCGGTCATCAGAATGCTGGAGGCGGTTTTTCCGGGCAACCTTCGGGAGCAGGCGTACGGCATCAGCCAGTTCTCTCCCACCAGCCCCCTTTTCTGGGAAGGCAGCGTGCTCGAAGCGGTAATGGACACCGTGGAACGGGATGTGCCTTTGGCGCTGCTGCCGGAGCCTAACGCGGGGGTATCGTGCCCCTATACGCTTGCCGGGCTGCTTACCGTCAACAATGCGGAGTGTCTCAGCGGATTGGTCATGACCCAGTTGCTCAAGCCGGGCGCCAAAGTCCTGTATGCGAACTCGTGGACCGCCACGGACATGCGCAACGGCTATGCGCTGGTCGGCTCCGTGGAGACGAGCATCTGCCGGATCGCGGGCGCGCAACTGGCGCGATTCTACCGCGTGCCGTGCCATACCACCGCCCCGAACTCCGACAACCACGCCCATGACGAGCAGAACGCCTGGGAGAAAACGTTGAGCATGTTCTGCTCGGTTGGGGCGGGCAACGACCTGATCGTCAATTGCGGGATGTTTGCGACGGGTATGACGTGTAGCCACGAACAACTGATCATGGATGAGGAAATCTCGGCCATGTCGCGGCGCATCGCGGCAGGCCTTGCCGTGGATAAAGACACGATCGCAAGAGACCTCATCGTCGAGATTGGCCCCAGAGGAACCGGGTATCTTACGGCCAACCACACCTTGGAACGGCTGCGTTCTGATGAGTATTTCATGCCGCGTCTTGCGGTCCGCGGTCCCTATGCCCTCTGGCGGGCGAAAGGCTGCAAGGATACGTATCAACTCGCCCGCGCACAGGCCAAGAAACTGGGGGCGGAATGTAGCGCGTCGTTGGATGCCGAACGACGGGCGCGGCTTGATGAAATCCTGAACGAGTTCAAATGATTCGCCGCGGAGGGGCAACGCGAGGGGAAAACGGCCTACTGACGGACACCGTCTTTCTGTTTCTGATGATCTCGGTCTATCGGTACCAGGACCCGTTTCAGGGCGCGGATGCTGACGGGGCCGAGCAAACCGGAATTCGGCAAAGGTTCGTAGCCGAGGAGTGTCTGGGCGAGTGCGGCGTGTTTTCCGAGGTCGCCGCCGAAATGAGGCCGGAGGTGTTCGGGCACGGGCGGCAGTTCTTTGAGGCCGGCGACACGGTTGATCAGCGTGTTCGTGACTCGTATCACAAGCGCATTCCGGCCGGCCTTGGCTACACCGGTCGCATCGAGCGCTTGCCCGCGCATCCAGCATACGCCCACTTGTCTGCCGTTCAGTTCGACTTCGGCGATGTTGCCGACGATGCCTAAATTCAGCACCAACCGGAGGTCTTTTTCGAGATACGCGGAAGGCAGGTCAAAGCGAATCTCATACATGCCCGTGCCGCTGAAGTGTTTGGTGCGCGGGTCGTCCGTCCACGACGTCAACCGTGGAAGCACAGTCTCCATTCTCGCAAAGCCCTTGCCCTCCAGCGTGACGTGCCAGTCGCCCTCTATCATAAACGGCGCCGGGATACCCTCGACGGCCACGCGCGTGTCCGCTTGATTGCCCAGCGCGACGGCGTGCGCGCCGTTTGTTCCTGCAAGCGCCTCAACGGCTTCCTCGTCGACCCGAAGCACTTTGTCAAACGTGCTGTGCACAACATGCGGCCTATCGGGCCCTCTATCGAACACGATGAACGTAGATTCGTATGGTGCGAGGCGCACGGGCAGCGATGTCACATCGTTCTTCTGTTCGTATTCCCAGAGCGGATTCACCTCGCCGTTGTATGGGTTCCATGCGGTCGGCGTCATTCCGGCCACACGAAACGCCACGGGCATGTTGACGGCACAATCTTGAATGTTTGTCACGAAGTAAATGTCCTGCTCGGGCGAGCGCCGGTGGATGAAGGCCAGGCCGTTGTTCTCACGGATGCCTTCGCGGACGAAATCGATCCCAAAATCCGGGGTAACATGCTTCCGGAGCACGTTGAGAAACGGGTCCAGGGCGCTGGCGTGCCACTCGAGCACGTCCGAGCGATCGATGACGTGGTGAATATGGTAGGTCTTGCCTTTGCCGTAGTCCCGGGGCGCAGTGGGGTTGCGGCGCCAGACGGGCGTGTCGAACATCTCTTTCACGATGGCGCACACGGCCTCATCCTTCCGCCTGTAATCGGCCAGACCAACGGAGCACTCGGGCACACGCTCCAGCGCAATGACCACGCCCCCGCCGCGCACATACTCCCGGACACGTTCCAGGCTTTCTAGCGGCATCGCCTTGATATTCGGCAGCAGCAACACCCTGTATTCGAGGTCGCCTATCCTTATAACGCCGTCGTCCAGCCGCGCATGGTTCTGAAGCACGTCATCGTTGATCAGGTCGAAGTCGTAGCCGTTTGCCGGCAGCAGTTTGCCCAGGCTGCCCCAATCGAAACCACGGGTCCACTTGCGCGCGTTCCGCACATCAAGCGTCCATTGATTTGCCAGCGGCGAATAGACGGCAATGTCCGCCGCGAATCGTCCCTGCCGCAGCAGATGGCAGCACCGCGCCACATAGTCGCTGAGCAGCCGGTAGTACGGCCACCAGACGTTGGGATGGCTGATGACCATCTCCGCGGCGAACCGGCGCGACGGGGCGATATCCCGCTCCGGAGAACACGTATAGCCGTGGTTGTAGAACTTGTTGGCGCCCGATTGGAGAAAACCGTCGCTGGCGATCTTCAGTTCTTCAAGGGTCTCGCGGTAGGGCTCCCAATGCAGATAGGTATACGCCTCGACCGTCACGACATTGCGGCCGTACAAGTGGGCGCCCGACGCCACGTACTTCCTCGGCCCGATGCGGGTGTCGAACCAGGGCACGGCGTCCTTTTCCCCTGCCGTGACCTCCATCTCCGGAAGATGGGTCATTCCGGCGCCTTGGAGGATGTCCGTCGTGAAACCGTAAGGCTGAATCCGGCCCTGGACCCCGTTCGCCTCACACCAGTCCAGGAAGGTCCTGAAAAAAGCCTCCAGGCCGGCGTGGTGAAGGAACTCGTTCACGTCGTACCGGACTTTCGGCGAGATATCGTCGACTTCCCACCAGATCGCGGGAAGATACCGGGTCAGGTCGTATCCCTTGAACGCCGCGAACTGGTCCATCAAGTCGCCGCTCCAATAGATGCCGTTGTGGAGCAGCGCAACCTCAAAACTGTCGCAGAAAAACGAATCGACCGTTATCCCGAATTCCTCGCCAAACGCCTCCCGAAACCTGCCCCCCAGGTACTCACAGTATCGTTCCATGGCCGCCTTGCTGAAGTGATCGACGGCAGGCCCCTGGTCCGTGTACTGGATCCAGAAGGCCATCAACTGCCACTTCCCTTCGGGCACGTCCCAGTCCAACCGGCGGCCGTTCACCATGGGCGTCAGGTCGACGAGCGACGCCTCCAGAAGACAGCCCTCCTGCAATCGCCCGGCAACCACCGCCACCAGACGGTCCTCCGGCGTGACGTCCCTGGCGGGCAGTTGACCCGTTGGCGGCGCGTCTCCCACGGCAACAGGAAGCGCGCCAGAAAATCGACGGCCTCCTTCAATCACAACGGCGGTGGGGACCATGTTCTGGCTGCGGTCTTGGGGGGGAACCCAGTCGCCCCCGATTACCCAGCCCGGCCCGCCAAAGTTCAGCGAGAACTCCATGCCCCGCTTCTTGGCTTCCTGAATCGCGTGGACGATGAGCTCGAAAAACGCATCGGAAAGGTACGGCGCATTTCCTTTCTCGTAGACTTCCTCCATGGTGACCTGCTCGACGCCGCCGATGCCCTGCTCGTGCATCTGCTGCAACTGCCAGGTAAGGTCGTCCTTCGTAATGGCGTTCCCCATCCACCACCACCGCGTGTGCGGCCGGCAGGAGGCCGGCGGGTCGGCGAAGTGCTTCCTCATTTCTTCTTCTCGCGGGTCCTGAGCGTGCGCGGCCCCCGAAAGGAACGCCGCCAATCCAATCAGTATGCCGAAGACGCCGATGCTATGCGCCACGTCACCATGCATCATGGTCCCTATCCTCTACCGCGGACCGTAGAGCCACCGCGCGTCATTCTATTAAAGCTCTGGAGGGCCACGCTCCGTCGTGGCCACGCCAGAAGAGACATGCGGACGCAACAGAGCGCGTCCCTCCAGGGTGGCTGAACGACTGGAGGGCCACGCTCCGTCGTGGCCGCATCAGAAGAGACATGCGGACGCGACAGAGCGCGTCCCTCCAGGGGGTGAATGGAAGAACACAACGGGGCGGCAGACGAAAACCCTGCCGCCCCGTTGACCGGCGGCGCGGAAGCCTTGCGCGCGCCTGGATTGTATCGCGTCGCGGCCCATTTGCCGTGTGGGTGGGTCCCAGGGATGCCTGGGTTCGGGCGGACGCCCTACCAGGAACGGCGTCCGCCGCCGCCCCCGCCGCCGCCTCGAGGACGGTCGTCTCGGCGTCCGCCGCCGCCGCCGCCGCCAGCGCCTCGGCCGCCCTCGCCACGGGGCCGCGCTTCGTTCACGTTGAGCGCCCGGCCGCCCAACTGCTGGCCGTTAAGACCGGTGATGGCCGCCTTGGCTTCGTCCTTCGTGGGCATTTCCACAAAACCGAAACCTCGGGAATCGCCCGTGAATTTGTCCTTGATGATCGTGGCGCTTTCCACGCGGCCAAAGGCCTCGAAAGCGAGTCGCAGTTCCTCCTCGGTCGTCTGCAGTGATAGGTTCCCTACGTAGATGTTCATTCCTTGCGTTTCCTTTCTTTAATCAACCTGAATCGAGACTGGACCTCACAGGATTTCCACGAGCTCGATTTCGAAAACCAAATCCTCTCCTTGCCCGCAAGCGCGGCGCGCAAGGCTTCCGCGCCGTCGCTTCGTCACAGGGTATATCCACCGTTTTGCGGTCCCCCGGACTCATGCCGACCAGGCGCGCGCAAGGCTTCCGCGCCGCCACGGCGTCCTGCAATCCCCGGAGGATCGGCGACGACCCGACGCTGAATTCCAGCCAGGCGCGCGCAAGGCTTCCGCGCCGCGGTTGGCGCTTCGCCGAGGAATCGAACACCGTTCCGTCGGGGTCCTAATCCGACGAGGTAGGAGCAACGATCCGTCACCGTTTCTTCCCATTCTCAGGAGGGACATACCCATTCTCAGGAGGGGCATACCGGACTTCCTTTGCGATCTTCTCGCACAGAAACACCCACTCATCATCCGACATAGCGTCATACTTGGATGATTCCAGCGCGAGCATGCACAGGGCCTGTTCGCGGTGGGTGGCCATCGAATCGTGGCGGACCGTGGTATGTTGGTGAACCCTCTTGTTCATCATAAAGTTAGTATAGCATACGAACACAGGACAAAAAAAGCGTTTTGTCGACTCAGCATCCTCCAAAGCAAAACAGGGACTGACCCAAGCGCAGCGAGTCTTCGAGCGCAGACGGGTCTGTCCCCGTTTTGCGGGCCGAGTAGAAAAGCCGCCGCTTTCGGATGACCGCCGCGAAAAAGGGACAGTCCCTGCTCGAAGACTCCGAGGACAGTCCCTTTTTCGCTTCGCCGTGCAGGAATACGTCCGGTAATACGAGAACTGCACCCAAAACTTACCGTTGAGGACGCAGAGGCGCGCAAAGGGCGGCGCGGAAGCCTTGCGCGCGCCTGGGAGGGGCCCGTGTGATTCGGTGCTCTCTTGCTGTCCCAGTACGCGAAAAACACCGCGCGCCGGAGTCGCATCAAAGAATGTGAGCCACGGAGTTCAGGGAGAAAAGACCGCAATCGAGCCCTAATCCCATACATGCATGGCTGCAACGAACCTTGGCGACGGCGACGTGAACTGGGCCCCTAATCCCATACATGCATGGCCGCAACCCCACAGAGGGAAATCCCAGACTGCAGAACATCGATGACTATCGAATCGATAAGTTATTGCCACGTCAAGACATACAACAGAAGTGCTTTCAGGAAGACAAGCGATTGACGGATAGCATTGCGGAGTTGGAGGCGACTCCCGGCCAGGTCTGCATCTGGTTTGCATCCTCCGCGCCCTCTGCGGTGAAAGAAAAACTCACCGCTGAGGCCGCAGAGCCGCACAGCAGGGCGGGGCGGCAACGAAAGAATGTGAACCATGGAGTTCACAAAAGGCTTGACAAAACGCGCGCCTTCGGGTATTCTGGAGGCACGACGGAGTTGGCTAGTGGTAACGATTGTCGGGGAAAGAGGAGTTAGACGTGCCTCTTAGGGTCGACGCGTATCCTCTTCACTTAATAGTAAGTTGTCCGCGGCCGACCACGTGATGCGAGTTTATCGAAGAGTCGAGGGCAGGTTATCGAACGGAATCTTTGGGAACGTAAACATTGGGAGGAGTGAGTTATGAGAAAAGTAGTTTTGTTTATGGTGGCGGCGCTCTTGGCTGTACCAGGGGTGGCTCGTGCCGACGTGCAAGTCATCGACTTTACCTCAACGATGCAGGGCTTGGCCGAGTATTTTATCGCCATGACCGGCGATTATGACTTCATGTATCTGCATCCCACGGGAATTGCGGACCTGGATATATGGGCAACGGCCCATGGCCATCCGGACCTTTTCGATCCGGGCGAGGTCCAGGAACCCGCCGACAACAACGGCAACGGCGTGAAAGACGCGGACGAATTCAAGTTGCTTGAAGCCATCTTCGCCGATGCCGCTAATCCGTTGCATGCCACCTTGCACGAGGCGTACAAAGCCAACGTGGCCCAACTGCTGACGGACTTGGGCTCGTTGTCGGAAAGTCTGGGGCCGACGCTGAAAAACGTCATGGCCGCGTATGTGTTGTTGGGTGATGGCGGCTTCAGCCGGTACAACTATGAAGGCACGGATTATGGATATGGGTTTGCCGGTTCGTGGGGTGTTGTCGGTGCAGCTATCGCCTCGATGGACAGCTACGGCTCGCTGTGGACGGAAACCGCCGCACCGAGTGTCGCGCTGTACGGTCGGTATCCGGACCTCGTTTCGATGTGCGGCGATGCCGATGGCGATGGCGTGGCCAACATCAATGAATACTATGCGGCGGCCAATGTGGCCGCGTATGTCCTTGCGGCATTGGACGATGCCGCGACGGCTACTGCAGCAGACCCGAACAACGTGTGCGCCGCGCCGCCCACGGGGTATGCGTTCGGCGAGAACGTGTTCTACAACCCTGCCAACCAGCACGTCTATGTGATCCTGGCCCATTCGATTTGGCCGGTCTGCCGGCAGATCGCCGAGACATTCCAGATCGGCGAGACGCCCGTCGCGGGCACCCTGGTTCGTATTGATGACGCCGCAGAAAATACCTGGGTGGCCACAACTATTATTACCGCCACGTTGGATGACAAGATCTGGGCGGGCGCCACCGACCAAGCCACGGAAGGGAAATGGCTCTGGATCGACAACAATGACCAGTTCTGGCAAGGCACGGCCGCCGGCAGCGTCCAGAACGGCCTGTACTCACACTGGGGTGCGCCCGTCGGCAGCGGCGAACCGAACAATTCCAGCAACGAAGACTGGCTCGAAATAGACTCGGGCGGCGGTTGGAATGACAACAAAATCGGCCAAGAGAACTATGGTCTGGCCGAGTTCACCAACGGCGGCGCGGGTTACCCGGACACCACCCCAGCGGATGGCATCCCCGATTTCTGGGCCACCCTGCTGAGCATGACGACGGTCACCATCAGCGGTGCGCCTACGGCAGCCATTATTACGGGCAGTACCGTGGTGCTGACCGCCTCGTCCGATAGCGAGGAAGACACGTCGTTCGCGTGGGAGTCGGATGACCCGGCCGTTGCCACGGTGGCATCCGCGAGTGACACCACCGCGGAGGTGACTGCCGTAAGCAAAGGCAGTGCGATTATCACGGCTACCGCCGACGTCTCCGGCGCAACGAGGAGCGTGACGGTTTACGTCCGTGAGCCTGAGTGGTTCGAAATGTGCAGCGTGGATGACCTCTTCTCCGCGCAAGGCATGGCTTTCGCCCTGTTGCTGAACGCGCTCGACGACGAGATGTTCCCCGACGATGACTGGTCCACCTACAACCTGGATAATATGTTTTGTGGCTACGGTCTTTGCGACGAGATACCGGATGCGTGGCAGTTGAGCCTGTTGGCGTGGGACCTTTGCAAGAACGAGGAGTTCCAGACCAAGGTCGATTCCGCCAATGTGGCTGCGCAGTTTGTGTCAAACCTGGCGAAAATGCAGGGGTTCCTGGAAGCCTTAAAGGACACCCCGGCGTATATCCAGACGTTGGGCGCGACGCACATGGTGGCCTCGGGCACTGCGATAGCTACTATCGCCGCGACTGCCGGCGGAACGGAAAAGACGTATCTCACAAACGTGACCATTACGCTTCTGCAGATGCTAGGCTATAGCCCCACCGACGCCGCGAATATGGCGAACTACGTGATCATTGGCGCGGCTATCCCCGTGCCTTCTAATCCGATGTATGTGAACGGCCTCACGCTGGCCGGTTATGGCCCAGCCCTTGCCGATGCCATGGGAGCGGAGTCGGACCTCGCCTTGGTCGCGCCGATGCTCTACGACGACAAAGAGCTGCTAACCGGCCTGTTGGGTCTCAGCACGGAGATGAACACCACGGTGCAGGCCATCTTGGAAGCTGCGGGTCTCTTGGGCTCCGGCGGACTGCTGGAATCCTTGGATGAGTACCTTGGCGCCGCGGGTACGGGCGTCATTCCGGTGCTGATGGTGTACAGCGCGGTGCTCGACTATGCTGCGGGGCACTATGCTGCGCAGTGCCCCGTGACCGTGGCGAATCAGCCTACCGTGCATAGTGCGTATGTGTTTGCGGCCGCCATTCCGGCTTCCTGGAATGCGGCGCCTCCGTTCATCGAGTTTCCTGAACTCGAGATTTACGGTACGGGTGGGAAGCTTGAGGGCGAGCCGTATTCGGGTGCCGGCGACTATGACGGCGATGGAAAGACCAACAATGAGGTCTTTAACGCGGTTAATGGCGCCGGCGGCGACGTCCAAGACTTCATCAACGGCGCCACAGGCGCCGCCGGCCCGTTCTGGCCTGGCAATCCGGACTTGCCGGTTGCGGGCATGCTGGGCTTGGCTATCCTGAGCGGCGCGTTGGTGGTCGCTTACACGCGCAGGAGCAAGAGATAGTCCCCGTTCGAGGGAAGTAAGTACTCCCATCGAACTAGACGACTGAATTCGAGAGGGCCGCTGGCATCAGCCGGCGGCCCTCATATTTTTTTGACAGGATAACAGGATGAAGAGGATGGAAGAGTGGAATACGAGGAACTGACAAAGAGAATCATAGGCTGCGCGTTCCGGGTCTATAACGGCCTCGGATTCGGGTTCCTGGAATCCGTCTACGAGAAGTGTCTGATGATCGAGCTACGGAAGGCGGGGCTGAAAGCAGAGGCTCAAGTCCCCATTCAGGTGCGCTACGAAGAAGAGGTGGTGGGGGAATTTGTGGCGGATATTCTTGTTGAGAACACGATCATTGTGGAATTGAAATCCGTCCGACAGATAGCCTGGGTCCATGAAGCCCAACTGGTCAACTACCTTGCCGCCACGGGAAAGCCCGTTGGGCTTCTTCTGAATTTCGGCGAGCACAGGGTTGAAGTGAAAAGGAAGCTCAAAGAACTGCCGCTCGAATAAGCGCCCTCCGGCCCTACTCTTCCATCCTCTTCATCCTGTTATCCTGTCAACTCTTTCTCTTCACCAGTCGGCGACGGCGCCGTCCTTGTGCCACAGGCGCGGGGTGTCCCAGTCGTCCCATTTCATGGCGCGGATCGCCTGTTCGTCCACCTCAATGCCGAGCCCGGGGCTGTCCGGAATGGACAAGCATCCTTTGTGAACCGCAAGCGGTTGCTTGAGATACCCTGCGCCCAAGTGGCCGTGCTCTTGGATAAGGAAGTTCGGCGTGCACAGGGCGAATTGGATGCAGGCCGCCAAGGCCACGGGACCCAAGGGACAATGGGGCGCCACGGCCAGGTAATGCGTCTCCGCCATGGCGGCGATCTTTCGCACCTCCGTGATGCCGCCCGCGTGCGCCAGGTCCGGCTGCAGGATGGCTGCGGCTTCTTTCTCGATCACCTCGCGGAACCCGTGCCGGCCGTACAGGCGTTCCCCTGTGGCAATGGGGATGGGCGTGGCTTGCTTGACATGCAGGAGGGCGTCCACGTTCTCGCATTGCACCGGTTCCTCGATGAAGAACGGGCGCAACGGACGCAGCATGTCCGCCAGCGCAATGGCCATCGGCGGCGCGACGCGCCCGTGGAAATCCAGCGCCACGTCGGCGTCTCCGGCGCCCTGTCGGGCGGCGGCCACGCGCTTCTCGACGGTTTTCAGTACGTCGAGCCCGGCGACGATTTCCGTCGCGTCCACGGGGCAGAATTTCATGGCGTCGAACCCGGCTTCCACACACGCGCGGGCGCTCTCGCGGATTTCAGACGGGTCGCTGCCGCCACAACCGCCGTAGACCCGCACCTTGTCCCGGCACGCCCCGCCAAGCAACTGGTGGACCGGCAAGCCTGCCGCCTTGCCGAAGATGTCCCACAAGGCCATGTCGACGCCGCTCAGGGCGCTCATGAGCACGGGCCCGCCCCGGTAGAAGCCGCAGCGATACATGCTCTGCCACAGATACTCGATGCGCAGCGGGTCTTCGCCGACAAGGATGCGGGCCAGCTCGCCTACGGCGGCCACTTGCGTTGCCGCATGCCCTTCCAACGTGGCCTCGCCCCATCCCGTGACGCCTGCGTCGGTCTCGACTTTGCAGAACACCCAGCGCGGCGGCACGGGGAATGCTTCCACACGCGAGATTTTCATGATTTGGGTCCCTTTCTTGTCGTATTCCGGTAGGGTCGAGCTCCTGCTCGACCGGGTTTTCCCGCGTACGCAAGTCTCCGGTCGCGGAGAAGCGCGCCCCTACCGGGTCTCCGGTCGCGCTTTCTTGTCGTATTCCGGTAGGGTCGAGCTCCTGCTCGACCGGGTTCTCCCGCGCACGCAGGTTTCCGGTCGCGCAGAAGCGCGCCCCTACCGGGCTCGTGGTCGCGCTTTCTTGTCGTATTCCGGTAGGGTCGAGCTCCTGCTCGACCGGGTTTTCCCGCGCACGCAGGTTTCCGGTCGCGCGGAAGCGCGCCCACCAGGTTTCGCGGTCGCGCAGAAGCGCGCCCCTACCGGGCTTGCGGTCGCGGTGGAACGCGCCCCTACCGGGCTTGCGGTCGCGCAGAAGCGCGCCCCTACCAGGTTCGTCGGGTGGTCTGCCGGTTGCTCGGGTGCAGCCCCACCGTGATCCACACAATGCGCGC
>Ga0315277_10011171_pt1 | contig 11327 bp, 10 predicted proteins | sample YL17G05_15_MG_FD_203695 | JGI IMG/M metagenome (GOLD analysis project Ga0315277, IMG submission 203695) | Sediment microbial communities from Yellowstone Lake, YNP, Wyoming, USA - YL17G05_15 | ecosystem: Environmental > Aquatic > Freshwater > Lake > Sediment | place: USA: Wyoming | collected...
GCTCGTTTTCACGCTTTTAACATTATTAATCATCGTCAGCGGATACCCTCTCACACTGAAAAGAGCTGTCTTCGCAACCATAATGATGACTCTTGTTACATCACTGCATCAAATGGGTTTCTTTTTTGCTTTCGTCGTATTAACGGGCATAATCGTACGATCTCAACGCTCATCAAGATGGCGTAACGCAATTATTTGCGCTTTTATTTATTCAATTTTAACTGTCATCATGTATTATGGCGTTTATCTTTTAATCAGGGATCAACTATTCGGAGAAGTGGGTGCCGGATTTTTCAACTGGCTCACCATATATGGTCAGCGCAAGGAATTCTGGACCATGTTCTCGCGGGGATTTCTTCTGGCTCAGGAGATATTTGTTCGAGCCCAGCTTAATCTATTTTTGCATATCCAGGATACGATTAAAGCTTTCAGCGAACAAGGATACAGAGAGACATATAATACCCTTGTGCTTTATGTCATTTTCCATATGATAATTTTGTTATCAGTCCTGTTTGAGGTCAAAAATCATATTATTTTCAACTATAACAAGCAAGATCCGCAGCTTCGCTCCATTCGTCAAATGCTGATATTATGGTTTATGTTATATTTCATTTTCAATCAGTTTTACTGCGCGTTTGAAATTCATTACAAGCTTTTTTATCTACCTCCGCTTTTACTAATATGGACATTACAGATTCTTGAATCCTCGCCTCGTGAAAGAAAAATCTGGAACGTTTTAACGGTCGCTATTCTGTCAGGTATGTTTATATGGAACACGACAACAGGTGTTATTCCGAACTCTCATCCGGAGAATAACCCTTTTCTTAAAGATGTTCTGGCTTTAAAACAAATCGTAACCGATGATGATCTTGTTATATACGCAAGGCACGAGAGATACTTGTCTGCGTTAACTCGAGTGTACTCATCTGCTGATTCCGTATTTTTTCAGATTGAATTTCGATATACATCCGGAGAGGAAAATTTTGATGAGATAAACAAGATTACAATCGATTATCTAAAACAACATTACAAAAGAATAATCCTCTCGGATAACGCGTTTAAATCCGGCTACGACAAATGGTTTTTTTCCGGACATCTTCTACCTCCACCCCATCCCGAATTCATTGCTTTTAACCGAAGGTGGATGTATGAAATAAGTCAGATCAAAACCGAGGATAGTCAAACTTATCATGAAATGGGATTCTTATCGGAGCTCACAGTGCAGAAAACCATATTAAGCGCTGAAAAATAATCGGTTCTTATTAGCTTAATAATCGACTTTGGATTCCTAATAACGCTTAAGACAAAGTAAAACAGAAAGTTGTTATTCCCTTCGTTAAGAAATAAAACTTCTAAAAAGTTGACAGGTTATTTGAGAAAGTGAAATTTAAACGAATATATAAAAGGATTGACATCATAAAAATTCTTATCGGCATCCTTTTTGTAATCGTTTATCTATCATTCCCCACAAGGATGCATTTCGGGGATGGGCTTTATTACGCGTTTCATATTGAAAAAATGCCTGTGAATCAAGCGTTTCATCCGCATCATCTCCTATGGCTTCCCATAATGCATTACCTGTATTCGACTTTTCATTCAATACTCCCCTCTCTTCGAGCGATGGTTTTCCTTCAGGCATTTAACGCTTTATGTGGCGGTCTTTCGGTTTTTCTAATGATACGCATAGTCTCATCAATCACCAAAAATCAAATAGCGGGCATAATTGCAGGACTTGCGCTCGGACTTAGCTGGGGAATGCTTCATTACGCTGCCGATGCGAATGTCTATGTTCCTGTCCTGACACTTACACTTATTAATTTTGCACTGATTACAAGCACAAGGGAGCTTGATTATAAGAAATCTCTTTTCGCGACAATCATAATGGTTTTGATTTCATCGCTGCATCAAATCGGATTCTTTTTTTCATTCGCAATTCTGGCTGCAATCATAATCCGTTCACCGAAATATCAAAGAATCAAAACAGCAATCCAATGCGCAATCATGTATGTCGCTTTGAATATAATTCTTTATTGTTCCGTATTTATGGCAATAATGAATACGCTCTCCGATCCGTTTCAAAAGAATTTATTTGCGTGGATAACGGCATTTGGACGCAATCGGGATTACTGGTCTTTATTCTCGCTCGGATTTCTCGGAGCTCAAAAATCCTTCGACCGTTCACAGTTCAATCTGTTCTTTCATATAATCGATCAGAACAAGGCTTTTTATGAAGGCGGTTATCATGAATCCGCATTGATTCTTATTCTTTACGCTCTCGTGCAATTTATTGTTCTTGTCACGATATTTTATGAATTGTATTGTCTCATCAGACATAAAAATATCAGGTGGCGCGAAGCAAGAATAATTCTTCTGACATGGTTCATCCCTTTTTATATCTTCAACCAGTTTTTCTGCGCTTTTGATGTCGGCTACAAACTTTTGTACCTGGCACCGCTTATTATGATATGGACTTTTCAGTTACTTGATTCATTAACTCGATTTGTATTAATTATTAAAAAAGCAATTCCGGTAATACTTATTGGAATAACCGTATGGAATTTCGCCGATGGGGTTATACCGGATACGAAGCCCGAAAACAATCCTTATTTCAGGGATGCGCTTGAAATAATGCCTTATGTTGATAAAAGCGACCTTGTCTTGTTCACTGAAAAAGAGCGATATACATCAGCGGTTTTGAGATGTTATTCCAAAGCTGATTCCGTATTCGTCAGAGAAAATCCCTTTATGATCCCATCAGAAGCGGTGAATGTTTCATCTATAAATCAACAAACTATCGAATTTCTATCGAGCCGATATAAGAGAATAATTGTCTCGGATGCGCTTTGGAATTCCACCATGGATGAATGGCATTTACCTGATGGGCATATTCCTCCACCGTATCCGGAGATAATGATTGTGAAGAGGTCGGAGTTGATGAGCAATAAGCAATTGGTTTTTTCGTTGGGTGAATTGGAAATCCGACTGCGCTGATATGGCATTTCCCCTTGCTTACGCGTGAGGTGCGTTAATCTCGTTTTATTGTTCCGTCAGAAATAGCCTGTTTTATTCTATTAAGGGAATTGGAGATAACATCGCTGATTGAGCCTCGTGCTGAAAATCCTCCGGCGCCTCTATGTCCACCGCCCCCAAACAGAAGCGCCACTTTGGAGGCATCCCACTCACCCCTCGAACGAACCGACACCTTCACCTCGTCAGGCGATGTCTCCTTGAATAAAAGCATATTCTTTATGCTCTCACCGAAAAGCGCCACATGTTCGATAATGCCCTCGGAGTCAGCGATCAGCGCGCCAGTGCGTTCAATCATGTCGAGAGTCATCATCATATATGCGAGATGCAGCTCATCATCGTATACGAGCGAATTAAGAACCTCGCGTTCCAGTTCCAATGCAGCGAGAGAACGGGATGCGTAGACTTTCCTGTAAACATGGTTCGGATTCACGCCGGCATTTACAAGTTCCGCCGCAAAAAACAAAGTGCGCGCGCTTGTGTTGGAATACGAAAAGCGTCCGGTGTCCGTATAAATTGCGGTATAGAGGGCTTGTGCAATATTCGGTGTAATCTGGGCATTGAAAGCTCGTGCAATTTCGTATATTTGCTCGCCGGTGGCAGCATAAGTGCTGTCAACCCAGTTGATATCGCCATATCCGTTGTTCGTAACGTGGTGGTCGATGTTAATAATTTGGGTTTTATCATCCCTGGACCATTCATAGAATTTCCTACCGAGCCTTTTCAAATCGCCGCTGTCGAGAACAATAACCACATCGAAATTTCCCACAGATTCATCAGGGATCTCATGACGAATCTTCTCTATTCCTTTCATCCATTCATAGAACTGCGGTATATCAGTTTCGCAATAGGAATAAACTGATTTTCCAAGCTGTTCGAGAATATAATGCAATGCAATAACGCTGCCGATATTATCGCCATCGGGAAACACATGTGTTCCGATGAAAAACCGATTGCTCATGCGGATTGTATCAAGTACTTTTTCGAAATTATTATTTCTTTGGTTCATCTGATTTTTTATCGCCTGTATCATTGGTTTCGCTTTCGCTTCGCTCTTTTTGAATCGATTCGATAAGCTTGTCGATTCTCGCACCGTAGATCATTGAATCATCAAGCTTGAAATTCAATTTCGGGATTTTCCTTAATCGCATCGCGCCTCTTAATTTGGCTTCGATGAATCCGCTTGCTTTCCTGAGAATTTGTTCCACCTCACCGCGTATGGTGGGATCTCCCGGATGCGAGATAAACACTGAGGCTACATCAAATTCTCTTGAGAGTTTTATATCGATTATGGACATAAGTTTCAGACGGGGGTCATCGAGCTCCTCGCGGATAATCGCATCGATCTTGGTTCTCATCAGCGATTCAAGCTGTCTTTTACGTTCTTCTTTCATTATGTCGTCCTTGAACGAAGTTGCCAAGCCATCCTGGAAGGATAGGCTACAACATTTTAAAAATACTCCTCCTCGTATGTTTCTAGCTCGATTCCCGACACCGACTCGATTTCATCAAGCACTTTTCGAAGAGTGTTCTCTATCACCGACTTGTCGTTTGAGACACATGAGATCCCGATCACAGCGCTGTGCCAATGATCATGATTATCGATTTCCGCGATTGATATGTTGTATTTTTTTCCAAGTCGCGTAATAGTCCCTTTGAGATAGCCTCGTTTCTCCTTAAGCGAATTAGCCATAGGGAGTCTGAGATGGATTTGGAAAGTGCCGATTATCATTTTCGGAATATCGAAATCACCGATTTTAAAAAGTTAAGTTGAGAATTATAGGGGAATAATGCAGATAGAGCAAGAAGTACCTCACCCTTGATCCCTCTCCGTGAACGGAGAGGGAAAGATTATAATATCAATTCAAAAAATTCGGATCGTCTTCTAATTCAGAGCTATCTGAATTGAACTGAACTTCCTTTAAATTATCAGATTCCTGCTTGCCCTCTTCCTCCTTTGGTTTATCCTCATAAACAATTGCAACCTCCTGATATTTCGATGGTTCTATCTCCGAAATGAACGGACTCACACGCTTGATAATCGGCATGGAACCTTTACGACGCATCAATTGCGGATATGTAAGATATAGCTCATCCTTCGCGCGTGTCACAGCCACATAGAAAACACGACGTTCCTCATCGCCATAGCCATCACGCAACGCAAGCGCTGATGGCATATTCCCCTCACGGCAATTAATGAGAAACACAATACTCCATTCCAGACCCTTCGCCTGGTGAATTGTCGACAGAATCAGAATCTCCTCGTTATCTTCGGGAGCGATTAAATCCTCAGCTGCGAGCCCTCCGAGAAGGCTGATTTCATCGAGGAATTCAGTAACCGATTTGTATTTCTCCGCAAAATTACCGAGTTCCTCTATATCGCCAAGACGATTTTGATAGTTTGAAAAATTATCTTTTAAATAATTTCGGTAATGCGATTCGCTGACTCTGAAAATCGCCTCCGATGGCGTAACGGATGGATTCCGTATGCTTCTCAAAAGTTTCTTCAAATCGGATAATGGACCGCTTCCGTTTTCACCATAAAAGCTCGTTTCGAGGAAAGCATCAAGCTGATTCGTCTTGTGGGAGATAGTCGCCCATACTTCTTGAGCTCGTCGAGGACCAATTTTCTTCTGTATTTTCAAAACGCGCTTCCAGCTGATTTCATCTTTCGGATTCGCGACAACAATCAGGTGAGCGAGGATATCTTTTATATGCGCCTGCTCGATAAATCGAAGTCCACCGCGTATACGGTACGGAATTCGCCTCTTTTTCAATTCCATTTCAAGTTCCAATGCGTTTGATTGCGCGCGGAACAAGACTCCTATCTGGTCAAGTTTAATGCCCTCTTCGAGAAGGTCGAGGATTCGAGTCGCGATAAACATCGCCTCCTCCTCCGAATCTCGAAGCGGAATCAGATATGGCTTTTCACCAACTGTCTTGACTGGTCTCAGAGTTTTTCTGAAATGCGCTGGCGCCTGTTTGAAAATCTGATTCGCGAAATCGAGTATCGCAGGTGTGGAGCGGTAATTTATCTCGAGTTTTTTGATTGCGACATTTTTGTGGCGATCGGGAAACTCAAGGATATTCGAGTACATCGCGCCACGGAACGAATAGATGGACTGAGAATCATCACCGACAATGAACAGATGCGCTCCTTCGGAGCCGAGTAAATCAACGAATTCACCCTGGACAAGATTCGTGTCCTGATACTCATCTATGAGTATATGCTTGAAATTGAGAGCATATTTTTTGCGGGTTTCATCGGAACGCTTTAAGACCTCTACCGCGTATATAAGGAGATCATCGTAATCCATCGTGTCGTGTTCGCGCTTGCGCGATTCGTAATCAGTTGCGATTTTTATTATGGTCTCAGCATCGTTTAGAAGATACGGGTATTTCCATGCGAGTGTCTCAGGTATTGATTTTCGAGTATTCTTGGAAAGCGAAGCGATTCCCGAAAGCACAGATGCCTGCGGGAATCGTTTGTGAGTGTAGTCTTTCGGTTGTTCGGAGCGTACGATCGACATTATCTCGTTCGCATCCTCGCGGTCGAGAATTGTGTATGAACGGTCGAATCCGATTGTTTCTGCTTCGCGCCTGAGTATCCGAGCGCAGATTGAATGAAACGTACCACCCCAGAATCCCAGAAGCGGCTTTTCGAGAAGAGTCTCGACGCGATGAAGCATCTCTCGTGCTGCTTTGTTCGTGAATGTCGCGAGCATGATCTCGCCTTCGCTGACATTTTTTTCAAGGAGATACGCTACACGATATGTGATAACGCGCGTTTTTCCCGAGCCAGCTCCGGCGAGTACCAGCAGACGGGATTCATCGGAGAAGACAGCGGCGAGCTGGTCAGGATTGAGCTCGGAGACATAATCGATTTTGAGTCCGATAAATCCAGCTTCTCGCTTGATTCTGAAAATCTTTTTCTGTTCCGGCTCTTCGCTCATTGGGACAGAAAGGATACCGCATGATTGAAATAAAATCAAATGTGTAGTAATTCAAAATATTTTTTCAGGTACATATGTAGCGCTTGATTGTGATAAAATTCAGAATGCATGCCTTCATATACGTAGAAGAATATCTTCATTAATGAGTCGACTGAAAATAGACATACCAAGAGCCAAAATAAGAAATTTCTGTAAAAAATGGAAAGTCACAGAATTTGCTCTTTTTGGTTCTGTATTGAGAGATGATTTCAATTCTGATAGCGATATCGATGTGCTTGTAACTTTCGCATCTAATGCACACCACAGCCTATTTGATCTTTTCACCATGCGGGAAGAGCTTCAGAAAATTTTTAAAAGAGATGTTGATCTGGTTGAAAAAGCTGGATTACGCAATCCTTTCAGAAAGAGATCTATTCTTGAAAACCATGAGGTAGTTTATGAATCGTGAGGAGATAGATAATTCATATCTTTGGGATATCTATGATGCTGCGAAAGATATCAATGAGTTCGTAAAGAATAGAAATTTTGAAGAATTCAAATCATCAAAAATTTTACGATTTGCTGTCGAAAGACAATTACTGGTTATTGGTGAAGCAGCAAAACATATATCCAATAATTTTAAAAAGAAACATCCTGAAATATCCTGGAATAGTATGATTGGCCTTCGAAATATCATTGCGCATGAGTATGGAGAAATACTTGTTGAGAGGATATGGCGTGTTGCAAAGAAAGATATTCCAACGCTTTTCAAACAAATAAAAAAACTTGTCCCCGAAACATAGCTCTTTATTTCCGTACTTGGTTTTGCCTGCAATGATCGTTCACGATTCTTGCAGGTGATGTATTTTAACGGCTGTTTGAATGTGTGAAAGCTCTGACTTCTTCTCTTTAAGCCACTTATCCAAATGCTGTTCAACGCAAGCGTTTATGCGTTTAACAAGGGGATTGTGATTCACGTATTTAATAATCTCGCGAAGAGAAATCATTCGAATATCGCCTGCGAGAGCGTTGAATAAAATACGAGCGAGACGTAGATCGTTCTCGGTATCGATTGTAAGGCGGAGACCATCGCAACGAAAATACGATGGAGCCTCAAGAAGAATAATTTTGAATGAATCCGGATTATTCCATATTGCGACAGATAGATGCTCCCTTTCATCCTGAGTTTTTGCGATTTTATCAAGTCGCTCAAGAGCTTTACGCGTGAATGCCTCGATCGTTGTTCCAACAGGAGAGCCATCCATCACCGCGAAGTCGGCATCATCGTTAATCAATGATTGGATTGTTTTGAGAATAATCTCGGTTTCGATGAACGGATTATCAGCGGTCGATCTAATCAGAATATCCGATGGACATTTTTCAGAAGCGAGTAAAATTCGCGAAAGAACATCATCCTCAGAACCTCTGACGAATTCAACATCATTTTTTCGAGCCCAGTGTTCAAGGGGGTCATCAGATGATTTATCCGGTATGGCAAGAATGATATTTTCCGGTTCGCAGAACCTGATTCGATCGACCACATGTGCGATAATCGGTTTCCCTCCAAGGTCCATGAGGACTTTCCCCGGAAGCCTTGTCGCACCCGTGCGAGCCTGGATTATCGCGCTCCAGGATTTAGCCCTTGCGGTCGATGAATCTTGGCTCATCATTGCCTTCCTTCTTCGTGTACTTCTTTCGAAGTTTCCTCTGACCCGACACCGATGTCAGTCTGCTTTTGAGATTGTCTATTTTCTTATTGAGGAGTTCCGTTATTTCAGCATCCTGCCTGATAATCTCCTCGAGGATTGGAAGCACCTGGTCGCGTCGGATTAGGTCATCCTCGATCGCGGTACGCAAGCCGCTCTGCATGCATTCATCGCGCTCCCGGAGTTTCGCGAGAGTTTTCTCGATATCGCCCTCATGGAGCGATTCGAGAATTTCCTGGTTGATTTCCCTGACCCTTGTGTAAATTTCGTGTTGTTCCATAGTATTATCCTTTCAAATCAATGCTCTTTATCTCTTTCAGGCTCGCATTCGAGCCGGCAAGTTCACCACGATATTTATCGACAACTTCGCGCCACATCGCTGTTAATTGTCCCGCCACTTTCAGGCAATTCCCGAGAATTGCGGAATCCTTCTTTATGTCCGCTTCAAGAAGATTGTCGCACATGAAGTAATAAAGCCCCTGAAGATACTGGACATAATCGCCCGCGTTCGGATCGAGCACCGAGAAAAGCTCGTAATAGATATTCTGAGCTTTCACGATATTGTTATGAACGCCTTCCCAGTTCTTCTTCTCAAGTTCGTTCTGGGCTATTCGGATGAACCGTTCAGCCCCTTCGAGGAGCATAATCAGGAGTTCATCCTGAGATGCTCCGGCAATCTTGCTTTTTAAATATTCACCGCGGACATCCATGTCTCAGAAAATAATCCTTTCTATAATTAATATCAGGTATTTCAATAATTATCAGACATCTCATAAGAAAAAATGGGGACAGTCCACAAGCACTTGGTTTTTTGGTTCGTTCCGGAAGACACATTTTACTTATTATCCCCGCACATTCGATTTATTGAGTTGGGACAGTCCCCATTTTTTTCAAGGTATTGGTTGATGCCAATCTTAGCCGCTTCGAAATGAGGAATCATATAGTTCAGAGTATCAATCAGCGACGCGTAGAACTTTATGTATATCTCAAGTACTTCGCGATACGCCGCGAGACCCATCTTCTTGCCATTGATCATCCGATAGCCTTTCAGGAATCGCTTTATCGCTTTCTGATCCGCCATTTCGAGGAACAGAAAAGCCGGTTTCATCTGCAGCATTTTCTGACGTCCCTCCTCGAGAAAATTCAGATTCTCGACAGCTAAATCCTTTGGCAGGTTTTCGAAGAACATGCTTCCCTTGAACCATTCCGATGCCGCATCGAACCTTGCGCGCGAGATACTCCGTATCTCGTATAAATCCTGAACCACTTTCTTCATGCCTTTTGCAAGCGGTGATGGATCAAATGATTTCCATCCCGATGCAACCTGTTTTACAACGGACAAGGCATCAAATTCCTGAACGCAATATCTATTTATGGTCTCTCTCAAACTAAGAATCTCAACCCCCTCTTTTAAAATTCCTCCTTCGGTAGCATTAATAACCTTAGCTTTCGTTCTTTTGATTTCATTTACGAACCATCGATGGTAAGCGAACATCTGGCGATTAGTCGTAATCTGGTTTCCGAATATATCATCCACTGTATAAACACCGTGGCGTTCCTGCTCTTCGACAGTCATCGCGCGTTTTTCCTCGGTTTCGAAATAAGTGCCTTTGGCGTAGGTACGCCCGCCCGGGAAGCTCAAATCCTGACCGATGAAGATAATCGGGTCAGCGCCAAGCTTGCGAGCGACATCGAACGCCATGGTAGCGACCGAGCCCCAGCAAAGAACCCGTCCAAGCTCCGGAATGAACTCCTCCATCCAGGTGACGACTTTATCGCCATAGCTTCCTATGAAAACATTTCCATTGAAATCACGAAAGCTTTTGGGATTAGTCATAGGTTCAGCGATCAGGAAAGCGCCACTATTGGATGCTCCTCTCAAATGGCGATAGTTAGCCTCCTGTGGATCGCCTGTGCATATCAGATGAGGCTCTATTCCTTTTGCTTTCAGCGGTTTCAGTGATGTATCGACCGCGATTATCAAAACCTTGTCGCGAACTTCGTGCAGAAGGTCAATGTTTTTATCAAGGCTCGGACCAGCCGAGACTATAATCGCCGGTTTGCCCTCGAACGCCCCAAACAAACTTTTCAACGGAGGATTCATAAGAATATATCGGAGATTAAAAAGTGTGTTCGCCTGATATTGTCGAGCCATAATCATCAGCGTTTGAAGGTTCCCGCCGGCTGTTACAATCATCCCCTTAAGCTGATTTGAAAATCGTTTCATGTAATCAGGTTCAATAAGTTTGCGTTCTGATGGAAGCTCCACGACACCGAGACCATCCATACGCGCGATATTGTATGTCTTCATCCATCTTACGAAAGCAATCTCCGGACTCTCACCGATGCTCCATGTCACGTTTCCTTTTTCGAGTATTGAGCTGAAATCCCTCTCTTCAAGCGCTTTTCGGAATAGCTGGAGATTCGGCTCCATAAGGAACACAAGGTCGCCCTCAATTGTCCGACGCATCAATTCCTCAAGCGTATACCCGAGACCGAAACCGAAAACAATGTAATAATTGCGACGTTCATCATACGCGCCATCGACAAGTTCGGAAGCTTCTTTCAACGGGTCATAACGACTGTGAAGATGCAGGACTTCATCTCCGTTTTTGACCGCAAGATTGACAGATCCGTCCTTGCTCGTTGTTATTTCAGCGTT
>Ga0315277_10011173_pt1 | contig 11326 bp, 4 predicted proteins | sample YL17G05_15_MG_FD_203695 | JGI IMG/M metagenome (GOLD analysis project Ga0315277, IMG submission 203695) | Sediment microbial communities from Yellowstone Lake, YNP, Wyoming, USA - YL17G05_15 | ecosystem: Environmental > Aquatic > Freshwater > Lake > Sediment | place: USA: Wyoming | collected...
CAATCTTTGATGCGGGAGGCAGAAATAAAAAATCAACATCTGAATAGTTGGATCGGGTTACCCTTACCCCGATCCAGCATTATATGGTCAAGGGTGAGGGTTCATCCTGAAGGGCACCCTTGACCAACAAGTTATTGTGAATTTGACTCTACAAGAACCCCTTTTCCTTCATCCAGTCATCGTTAAAGATTTTGCTCAAATATCTGGATCCAGAATCAGGAAGGATTGCCACCACTATTTTATCCTCACTCAAATTTTCTGCCACCTTCAAAGCCGCACAGACCACGCCTCCGCTTGAGCCTCCGGCGAAAATTCCCTCTTCTTGAGCTAATCTCCTCGCCATTAAAAAACAATCTTTATCCGTGACCTGAATCACATCGTCCATCACCTCGAAGTGCATGGTGGGACAAAGCATGTCTTCGCCAATCCCTTCCACCAAATAAGTATGAGGCTGGATTGATTTTTTAGATTTGAAATAATCATAAAACACCGAACCCTCTGGATCAACTCCAATCGCCTTTATTTTGGGATTCTTTTCTTTTAAATATTTTGCGGTCCCGGACATAGTTCCCCCAGTTCCTATCCCTATCACCACATAGTCCAGCTTGCCTTCGGTTTGCTCCCAGATTTCGGGTCCTGTGGTTTTGTAATGCGCCTCTGGATTTTTCTGGTTAAAATATTGCTCCAGGATAACGCTTCCGGGGATTTCAGAATGAATTCTTCTCGCTACCTCATAGTAGCTTTCCGGAGAATCAGGGGGAACGTCGGTAGGTGTAATTATAACCTCAGCCCCGAACGCCTTAAGCAGATTGATTTTTTCCTGGCTCATCTTGTCGGGTATGGTGAAGATCGCCTTGTAGCCTTTAGCCGCCGCATAAATGGCAATTCCCACTCCCGTGTTTCCGGATGTAGCCTCTACAATGGTTCCTCCCTTTTTTAACCTCTCCTCTTTTTCCGCCTCCTTCAACATATAAAACGCCATGCGATCTTTTACGCTTCCCCCGGGGTTTAAAAATTCCAATTTCGCCAGAACCAATGCTTTGACTTTTTTCGTCACTCGATTTAATTTCACTAAAGGAGTGTTTCCCACTAACTCCGAGATGTTTTCATAATACATGCCTTCCTCCGCTCGAAAATTTGACTAAAACCCATGTGATCCTGATTTTTGCAAAGTCATCCTTACTATTAACCAAATCATGGATCCTAACTACCGCAGATCACTTTGAATATAAAAGGAAGCAAAGAGGGGTCAAGGAATTTTTGGGGGATTTCTGAAAAAGGAGAAGCCCTCCGATTTTTTGGATCGAAGGGCTTCTCTTGAGGGAAAGGCTATGTAGTTTTTGCTACTTTATAAGGATCATCCTCTTGGTCTCTGTGAATTTGCCTGCTTGTATCCGGTAGAGGTAAATTCCGCTGGAGACCTCCATCCCCAGGTCGCTTCTACCATTCCAACTTATGCTGTGAGCACCTGCGGGCTTATATTCATTAACCAGCGTGCGGACCAACTGTCCTTGGACATTATATATTTTGAGTGAAACCACTCCCGGCTGGGGCAGCTGATAAGTTATCTGGGTTACCGGGTTGTAAGGATTAGGATAGTTCTGACTCAAGGCATAAGTTGAAGGATTCTGGGATTCTTCATCTTCTCCATCCGCCGAGGTAGGGCAGTCGATCTGAATTTCCGCTCCACTTGTGCGATGTGGAATTTCCTCTCCTTCGGAGTTTTGCAAGCTGGAGCGTTCTATGCTTACCTGAGCCGAAGTGACGTAATTGTCAGCCATGAAGACTATGCCCAAAATCTTCCCCGGTCCATCGAAACTCCCACTGAGAACTGTCAGGCCAATCAGAATCGAATCGGGATGAATTCCATAAGAAAGATCGAAGTTACCTGGCGGAACGAGAGCCGGTCCCTTTATTACAGTATCAGGAGTGATTAAGGTGTCCTCATAGGCGATCTTGAAGAAGGCCGAATCCATATCCACCACCTTTTCATTCAGGTGAATCCACAGAGTATCCTTATGCTTGCACTCAATTGAAAGAGGATCTGGAAGGATAGAAACCTGCGCAGATTCAGCCACACTGATGGTAAAGCACTGGGTGTCCGCGCCAGCCGAGTTGACCGCTTCAACGCAAACAAGAGAATCGCCGACTGCGGTAGGAGTCCACTGAATCAAACCAGTGATGGTATCAATGGTCATACCAGTTGGGTAAGTGAACAGGTGAAAGACAGGTGCTGGAATGCCTGTGGCTTCCACATCGTAGGTATAAGGCACTCCCACAAACGCAGTAGTGTCCGGAGTGGATGTAATCACCGGAGCCTGGACGTAAACATTTACCGTAAATTGACAGGAGTCTATACTGAAACAGGAATCGGCAGCCAACAGAACAATAGTATAAGTACCTGCAGTGTCAAAACCGGTGGTAAGCCACTCCACATGATTACCAACGATAGTTGGCTCATTGTAGGGGGGACCTGCAGGAAGAGGATACATGTTTATGATTTGCAACGTCCACAAATCACCTCTTGGATCGGTAACTGTAAAGTCCCCACTAATAAGCGTATCCCCGGCAGATACGCTGGTATCGTTGGGGCAGGTAAGCTGAGGAGTGTGATCGTAATCATTTACAGTTACAGTAAACAGACACGAGTCAATATTCCAACAGGAATCAGCAACCCCCAGAACAATAGTGTAAGTCCCTCCACACCTGGGAATCCACTCCACATGATTATCAACGATAGTTGGCCAGTTGAATCCAAGAGGATCCACCCACACGCCTATCATCCGCGAATCACTTCCCGGGTCGGTAACTGTAAAGTCCCCACTGATAAGCGTATCCCCGACAGATACGCTGGTATCGTTGGGACAGGTAAGCTGAGGAGGATGATCGAGAACATTTACAGTAAACAGACACGAGTCAATATCCCAACAGGAATCAGCAACCCCCAGAACAATAGTATAAGGACCTAGAGTGTCATTACAGGTCGTAAGCCACTCCACATGGTTACCAACGATAGTTGGCCAGTTGCCTGCAGGAAGAGGATACATGTTTATGATTGTCACCATCCCCAAATCACCTCTTGGATCGGTAACTGTGAAGTCCCCACTGATAAGCGTATCCCCGGCAGATACGCTGGTATCGTTGGGACAGGTAAGCTGAGGAGGGTGATGGTAAACATTTACAGTAAACTGGCAAGTATCCGCAAGTCCACGAGGATCGGTTGCCACCAGACGGATAACATAATCTCCGTCCTCATCACAGGTGGTGATCCATTCCACGTGATTAGCAACGATAGTTGGCGTATCGATGGCGGTCGGATTGATGTCTAAGAATGTTACTATAGCAGTATCGCCGTCCGGATCAGTAGAGGTAAAGTCTGTGCTGATAAGAGTATCGCCGGCGTGAATACTGTCATTATCCGGACAGGTTAAGACCGGAGCCTGATTGTAAATGCTTACCGTAAACTCACAGGTGTCAGAAGCTCGACAATCATCTGTTGCCACCAGACGAATAACATAGTCTCCATGCTCGCCTGAGGTGGTAACCCACTTTACGTGATTGGCAACCACACTTGGCGTATTGGTTGCGGTCGGATTGATGTCTAAGAATGTGACCGAAGCTGTATCCCCATCTGGATCGGTGACCGAGAAACCGGTGCTTATAAGCGTATCTCCCGCATGAACACTGTCATCATCTGGACAGGTGATCTGAGGAGGTTGATCGTAAACGTTTACCGTAAACTCACAGGTGTCAGTAGCACCACAGGAATCGCTCGCCACCAGGCGGATGATATAATCTCCATCCTCATCACAGGTGGTGATCCATTCCACGTGATTAGCAACGATAGTCGGCGTATTGGTGGCGGTTGGATTGATGTCTAAGAATATTACTATAGCAGTATCACCGTCCGGATCAGTGGAGGTAAAGTCTGTGCTGGTAAGAGCATCGCCGGCGTGAACGCTGTCGTTATCCGGACAGGTGATTACAGGTGGTGGATTCACCACCAAAGTCCGACCACAAGTGTCTGCACAACCATTGGCATCAGTAATGACCACCGTATATAGCCCCGCCGTGCCAATGGTAATACATTGAGTATTAGCGGTGAATCCTTCCGGCCCGGTCCAAGCATAAGTGCTCATTCCCACCGTGGCACAGAACTGACTGGTAAAGCCAAAACATACCACACTGTCCCCAGTAATCTCACACACCGGCTGAGGATACACCGTCAAAGTGGCGTAGCAGGTGTCCGCGCATCCATTGGCACCGGCCACGATCACCGGGTAGGTGCCGGCGTTGACTAATTGTACGTTATAAATAGTAATGGTCGCCGTGTTGGCAGAAAATCCATTGGGACCAGTCCAAGAATAGGTATATGGGGCAGTACCACCACTGCCACTGGCAGTGAAGCTGGCATCAAAACCAATACATACCGTGTCATTAAGAGGTGTTATATTACAACCCACCCGTACGACTTGTCCAAACATGAAGGGTCCTACAAAATCCTTCAGCGCAGAACTAAATGACGAAGAGGAGCGGGTTTTAAACAAAATGGAACCGAACAGGTTGGTACAGGGTCCACCAGACACATCTATCCTAAATCTCGACAGGTTAATTCCCACTTCTGCAAATTGTAACTCCAAGATACTATCTCGAAATGTTGCTCCAGACCCCTCCAGACTTCCCCATGGAGCTGCCTTAGTCCACTTCACCACATCACTCGCTATACCATTGGCTCTTGCAAAAACTGCACCAGCAGGAATCTGGATTTCAGCATAGCCAAAGGGTGCAGCCTTAGTTCCTTGGTCGACTACACCGGTAAAAGAAACGCCTAATGCGGCACGAATAGCCGCAGTATCATAAGGGGTGCCGGTAGCAGTAGGACCGAGCTTAACCCAGAGGCGCACAGTCGCTACGGGATTTGTCCCTCCGTTCTCGAAATCTACGCACGTAATGATATCTCCAGCCACAGTGATTACCCCGCCGGAGGCTTGCCAAGCTGTATGTCCGCTGTCTGGTCCAAGACCAGTCAGTCCACTTCCGGTGTACTGAATAGTGGTCTGGAAGAACTCGTAATCAAAGTGATGATTCCCATCTGAGGAGATCGTCGTCGCCCCGGCGAATAACCAAAGTGAATCAGTAATCAAGTCTCCGTCACGTCTCAAGTGCGCCCAGGTATCAACATAATCATCCTTCACAGGAATACCGTCAATCCCCATGTTCCAGGTCCGAGGGTTATCACTGTTTTTGTTCCCCCCTACGAACCCTGAGCTGTCTTGGGCACCTCCGACAGTGATATTGTCTCTGGCGTATACCGCATCGAACCAACGCTTGCCATTGACCACGGTATCGATCGGATAAGGCATGCGTCTAACAAAAGTCTTGTTTCTGCCAATAGCATCACCAGCGGCTTGAAGCAGAGATCTGAACGCACCGCCTCCAGTCGTATCAATAACACCGAGCCCAGGAAAACTAACGCCCACCTTTCGGTCAAACCAGTCGTCAGTGCCGGTGACAACTCCCAAACCACCAAATTGGGTGGTATCGGCATAGACATCAGCATCCACACCGAAGTTCGCTTTGACTGCGGCGCCACCTACTTGGCCGAAAGCACCGCTGGTCAAACCAAGCGCAAAGAGCACTGACAAACCAAGAATCGCCAGTCTCAAAATGGAAAAGCTTTTACCATTTAACATGAGTTGTTCCTCCTTTTTCGTTTTATAATGACAAAGTGAATAGTATCCACACATCGTAGAACTTAATGCGAATTTGAATATAGACATCGCAAACTCGCTTTTATAATTCTTTATTCGAAATCCATTAATAGAGTTGGTTACCCATTGCCAAAAGCTTTTATTGGCTTCTAAAAGATCCAACTATGACCTCTATGTGCCTACTACTTACCAATTATAATATAAACACCTCCAAAAATTTGTCAACTGTTTTTTTGGGTTGCATCCACTGAAAAAGGAGAAACCCTCCGATTTTTTGGATCGAAGGGCTTCTCTTGAGGTAAAGGCTGTATGGGTTTTGCTACTTTATAAGGACCATCCTCTTGGTCTCTGTGAATTTGCCTGCCTGTATCCGGTAGAAATAGATTCCGCTGGAGACCTCCATCCCCAGGTCGCTTCTACCATTCCAACTTATGCTGTGAGCGCCTGCCGGCTTATATTCATTAACCAGCGTGCGGACCAACTGTCCTTGGACATTATATATCTTGAGTGAAACCACTCCCGGCTGGGGCAACTGATAAGTTATCTGAGTCACCGGGTTGTAAGGATTGGGATAGTTCTGACCCAGGGCATAAGTTGAAGGATTCTGGGATTCTTCATCTTCTCCATCCGCCGAGGTAGGGCAGTCGATCTGAATTTCGGCTCCAATTGTGCGATGTGGAATTTCCTCTCCTTCGGAGTTTTGCAAGCTGGAGCGTTCTATGCTTACCTGAGCCGTAGTGACGTAATTGCCAGCCGTGAAGACTATGCCCAAAATCGTGTCAGGTCCATCGAAACTACCACTGAGAACTGTCAGGCTGATCAGAATCGAGTCTGGATAAATTCCATAAGAAAGATCGAAGTTACCTGGCGGAGCGAGACCCGGTCCCTTTATTACAGTATCAGGAGTGATTAAGGTGTCCTCATAGGCGATTTTGAAGAAAGCCGAATCCATATCCACCACTTTTTCGTCCAGGTGGATCCACAGGGTATCCTCGTGGTCGCAGCGAATGAAAAGAGACTGTGGAAGGATAGAAACCTGCGCAGATTCAGCCACAGTGATGGTAAAGCACTGGGTGTCCGCGCCAGCTGAGTTGACCGCTTTAACGCAAACATTAGAATCGCCAGCTGCGGTAGGAGTCCACTGAATCACTCCGCTATTGGGGTTAATCGTCATACCCGTGGGGAACGTGATCAGCGCAAAGGTCGGCGTCGGGATACCAATGGCATCTACATCGTAGGTATAAGGCTGTCCTACAAATGCAGTAGTGTCAGGAGTAGAGGTAATCACCGGAGCCTGGACGTAAACATTTACCGTAAATTGACAGGAGTCTATACTGAAACAGGAATCAGCAGCCCCCAGAACAATAGTATAAGTACCTGCAGTGTCAAAACCGGTGGTAAGCCACTCCACATGGTTACCAACGATAGTTGGCCAGTTGCCTGCAGGAAGAGGATACATGTTCGCGATTGCCACCTTCCACAAATCACCTTCCGGGTCGGTAACTGTAAAGTCCCCACTGATAAGCGTATCCCCGACAGTTACGCTGGTATCGTTGGGACAGGTAAGCTGAGGAGGGTGAGGGTAAACATTTACCGTAAATTGACAGCTGTCTATATTGAAACAGGAATCGGCAGCCCCCAGAACAATAGTATAACTCCCTAGAGTGTCATTACAGGTGGTAAGCCACTCCACATGGTTACCAACGATAGTTGGCCAGTTGCCTGCAGGAAGAGGATACATGTTCGCGATTGCCACCTTCCACAAATCACCTTCCGGGTCGGTAACTGTGAAGTCCCCACTGATAAGCGTGTCCCCGACAGATACGCTGGTATCGTTGGGACAGGTAAGCTGAGGAGGGTGAGGGCAAACATTTACAGTAAACTGGCAAGTATCCGCAAGTCCACGAGGATCGGTTGCCACCAGACGGATAACATAATCTCCGTCCTCATCACAGGTGGTGATCCATTCCACGTGATTAGCAACGATAGTTGGCGTATTGGTGCCTGCTGGATTGATGTCTAAGAATGTGACCGAAGCTGTATCCCCATCCGGATCGGTGACCGAAAAATCTGTGCTTATAAGCGTATCTCCTGCATGAACGCTGTCGTTATCCGGGCAGGTAAGTTGAGGAGGTTGATTGTAAACATTTACTGTAAACTCACAGGTGTCAGAAGCTCCACAATCATCTGTTGCCACCAGACGAATAACATAATCCCCGTCCTCGTCACAAGTGGTGATCCACTCTACATGGCTGTTTACGATAGTTGGCGTATTAGTTACTCCAGGGTTAATGTCTAAGAATACCACTGAGGTGGGATTACCCCCCGGATCGGTGACCGAGAAATCGGTGCTTATAAGCGTATCTCCTGCATGAACACTGTCATCATCTGGACAGGTAAGCTGTGGCGGATCATTGATATCTACTGTAATTACGACAGTGTCTGTGTCTGTAGCCCCGAACCAATCGGTCGCCACAAATACGAATTTATATGCGGAATCAACTGCGGCAGGCAAAAAGCGACAGGTGCCAGCACTGTATGTTCCCGGACCCTGCACCTTGCTTATAACTGCTGTGTCACCGCAATAATCCGAATCATAAGCGCGTATGTTGTCAAAACGTATGGTTTCCGGTTCGCATTGGAAAAAGCTAGTATCATGGGGGACTTCAAGCACCGGAGCCCGATTTGGCATCCGGTAGACAAGAACCAAATCGTTGAAATCGGCATCGCCCAGATTTTTAGTGTCCTCCCATGCGACGATGAACTCGTTGGGTCTCTTCTTGGAACAATATACCTTGGCGTGATCCTTGTTGTCTGAATTTAGTCTGCTTTCCGTATAATAATAATCATAATCAGTGCATTTATCGTCTTCAGGAACTTTAATGAAAAGACCATTGGAATCACATCCGGTTATAGTGAAAGAAGCACTATCGCCAGGGTGGTTGGTTCCAACAAATATCACGTGTCTATCATTTTGGTTACCAAGCCCATACCAACCGGAGGAAGTCTGAGAAGCCCAACCGGCCAATTCAGCCAGCATCACCTCTTTATATTGACCAGCTATAGTTACCCAGACTTCAGTGGGCAATAGGTCATTTACCACATCAATATTATATCCTAAGCTGTCCAACAGGTGTTGTAAGCTGGGTTCGCTACCCTTATTCTCCATTAAACTGTCCCAAACCTCAGGAGAAACACCTGGGTTTACCAAACTCGGTTCATCCTGCGCCTGGGCATATAAAACGCCAGGCATCAGAAAAAGACAGCTCAAGAATAAAACTAAAAGTGTCCTTTTCATTTTACCTCCTTGAAAAAGTTGAGTGAATAGTTGTTTTCCAAAAGGCATAATCCTTACCGGGGAGTCCCGTGTTTGAATCGGCGCCAGCATGGACGTATGCTGTTCAAGTTTTTTGTAAATCATCTTTGTCTCCTTAAATAAGATTTGAGATTTAATATGTATTTCTGAAAAAGTAATCACCCTCAAAAAGGATATAGCGTTTTAGCTCTCTTTTTATGCTATCTTTCTTTTCTTTCTACCAAAAGGGGTTTCTGTTTTGTGATTTATTTGATTCATCAAATATTGTTTCTGGTGGAGTAATTTGCAATGCCGACAAAAAAACCTAGCAAGTCTTGTCCCTAAAAACGAGATATAATTCACGCCGAATATCTGGTTCCTCTCTGAATATACCCAATTAGCCATAAACCTCCACTTAATCAACTGTTAGTATACACGATTATATCCTTTTGTCAATTCATTCTTTAGGCTTGTCCGATTTTCCTGTTCCTTCCATACTTAAGGAATCACTCACTTTTGCTTTCTTATCAATTTGCCAATGAACTAACTTTTTTTCGAGGTCTATAATCAGCAAAATGTGTGCCCTAACAACTTGGACATGCCTAAAATAAAATGAAAGGTGAAAAGATGAAGTCCCTTAAGGAGTTACAGTTGTTGCTTTTTGAACCGTAAGCTAATGCCAATGTTAGATAAATTGAATGCTCTAAAACGCTTGAATTTCGGGATTTGAGAAGGTTTTATTGGGAGGAATAAAAGTAGACTTCTGTGCAGGCTTTTTCATACTTAGTGCAACTGGCTACACTCCTTAGTGCATTGTCAATTAACTAACATTGTATTTTTTAGGTTTCGTTTCAAAAAGTTACGGTTTCGGTTTATGGTGGGCTTGTCGAACCATTAGGCATCGTCTAAAAAATCATCGTGAGTCCCGCCAAAGGCGGGATACACGAAACTGACATACGACTTATCCGCCAGAGGCGGATCTGCCTTTGGCAGACGATAGGTGTCCAAGACCCAAACCGACAAACGATTCGTCCCGCAAAGTGCGGGACGCATAAACATAGAAACCTTATTTCGTAGACACGACAGTATTCATTCATAAGGAGATTGGCATTCTATTTGCGGGTTCTTATAAATTCAGGTAAGAGCAATGGGGTGGAATCTGTCTAAGACATAACCCGCCCCACAAAAATGGCTTTTCAAAAACCTCCAAGTAATGTCTTGACATATTTGGAAATGATATTATTATATAAACAGAATCTTAGTGTTAAGAAGGAAGGAAGTATCTCCTTGTCAGGCGTTTAGGGTGATAGTTAAAATGAAACGTAACCATTTGTAAAATAGAAGATTAGGGTAATTGTTCATTCAATTTAAAGCAATAGAAGGAACTAATCATGTCTCAAGATCAACACCGATCTCAAGGCACAGAATTCGTGCAAACAGAGATTGGTAATTTACCATTTTGGCTGAGGATTTTTTGTTTCTTGGTTTTTATGTTATTTTTCTTTGCCCCCAAAGCGGAAAGCATTCGTTGGCCCTTCGATCCCGGAAATATCTCTCTTCCTTTGGGCAATGACTATGGAGAATACCAATACTACGGGGGTGATCCTTATTATCATCCGGGAATTGACATAATGCAAGCCTGGGGTTCACATGTGTATGCGGTGAAAGCCGGGGTGGTGAAAGCGGTGCTTACCACATCTGGTCAATATCATTGGAGAGTATCTGTGGGTGATTCTTCTGGGACCCAATGGTGCGATGGTTGGCTCTACGCTCATCTGGATAAAAATACTATTCAGGTCCAGGTGGGAGATACGGTTGAAGTTGGGGACTATCTCGGCGATCTGGTCTTTTGGCCGGTGGCAGACTTTCATCATCTTCATTTTGTCAAGATCAGAAATCAAGGCATGCCCTGGGAATCGGATTGGAAGTTTATCGCCAATCCCCTGGACGAGCTTGTTCCCATCGACGACTCCAGTCCTCCGGTAATTGAAGACGCCAGAGAAGGCTATAAGTTTGCTTTCTGCCAGAATAATACCCACACTTATTTTGATCCCGGGGCTCCGGTTAGGGGAGATGTGGATATAGTCTCAAAAATCTACGATAACGTCAATCACCCCAATTGGAAACTCATTCCTTATAGTATTGAATATTCGATTTACAACGACACTATCACCTTAGGTCCCATCCCTTCATTTATCTTCACCGACACCCTGTGGTGGGATCAAAACGTGGATGTGACCTATCAGAACGATGCCATCTGCGAGACCCAGGGAGATTACGATTATCGGGAATTTTACTTCTTAGTGACCAACACAGATGG
>Ga0315277_10011174_pt1 | contig 11326 bp, 10 predicted proteins | sample YL17G05_15_MG_FD_203695 | JGI IMG/M metagenome (GOLD analysis project Ga0315277, IMG submission 203695) | Sediment microbial communities from Yellowstone Lake, YNP, Wyoming, USA - YL17G05_15 | ecosystem: Environmental > Aquatic > Freshwater > Lake > Sediment | place: USA: Wyoming | collected...
AAAGATCCGGGCGGAAATGGTCAGGCGTGAGGATGTCGAGGCGCTCGTTGATACTGTCGAGATCCTGAGCAACCCGGCGACCATGCAGATCATCCAGAAGAGCGAAGCTGACATCACGCATGGGCGGGTAAAGGAGATCTCGTCGGTTGATGACCTGCTCCGCGAGTTGAGCTGATGGTCTGGAAGATCAAGCGGACCGATACGTTTCTTGAGACCTTTGCATTGGTACGGTCTGATAAGAAAATCATAATCGAACTTGGTAAAAAGATAGCCAGACTTCAGGAAGATCCCACAAGCCTCGGAGGATGGCTCTCCGGTTCACTGCACGGGAAAAAGTCCACACGGATCGCAAAACGATACCGGCTCATCTTCCGCCCGGACGAGCGGGAACATGTTGTTTACCTGATCGCGATCGATCACCGCGAGCATGTATACAAATAACGGTTCCGAATACATCATTCACAGAATGTAATCATAATGAGATGACAGGGGCAAAAGCCCCGTCATGTTCTTCACTTTTTCTTTACTTAATCCATTACTCAGTTCACTTCAATCCTTGCACACCGTCCACCCACTTTCCGATCCGCTCCCGGATGCCCTCGTCGCTGTATGATGAGAGCGTCACACGGTCGCGGGCGATGCTCAAAAAGAACAGTCCGCGCCTTTCGGGTCATTGCATTTCAGGGTCACGGAGAAGAGGTCAGTGTCTTTGGTGTGCGGTTTTTCCATCCAGATCCGAGATAATAATGGATAATACTAAGAACAGGGATAGCAGGGGCTGTCTGCCCCTACCATTATCTCTGTTTTCTCATGGGAGTCTCCTTTAGTACTTCGAAGCCTTCGGGCTTCTCACGCTCCCGGTTTTCCACTCGCTCCTCCCATATAGTCGAGCACCCGGTCCCAGATGACGAGGAGACCGGGGATGATCACATAGGCGAGCAGTCCCGTTCCAAGGAACATTGCTGCGAGCAGGATCTCGTTGTCCATGCGTGTTCACCTCATGCTAGGGCCGGAACGCCGTCAGCCCACGTCTCGATGACGATCCGGATCGCGTCGTCCTCATAGGACGAGACGGTCACCTGCTGGCGGGAGAAGTTGACCATGTAGAGCTCCCCGTTGGGGTCGTGGCACTTCAGGGTCGCCGAGAAGCTGTCGGCTTCTACGTTCCTGACCGGTGTGCCCCCGTGGGCCGCGCTGTTTGCACTGTTGGCGAGCACTGCGGGGATCCCGGCATTGTAGCCGGCGATCGTGCTGTAGTTCTCGGAGCTGCTGCCGATCCGCTTTGCGGTGGCGTTGTCCTGGTACACGAACTTTGCCGTGTAGGACTCCCTGCTCTTTTCTACGGGCGGGTGGTTGACGCCCGAGTTCATATACGATACACACCCGAACGGATTGTTCAGGATGACGGACTGGACGATCGCGTTGAACGCGTCGATGTCCGCAATCGGGTTCGCAAGCTTGCGAACCGCGCTCTTCACGTTTGTGTTTTGTGTGAAGTCTGCCATGTTTTTTCTACCTCTTTTCTGTTCTTTCTGAGTGGATTCGTCAGAATCTCCCGGAGGAAGAGGGAGGCCCCCGCTTCGACCTCCGGAGGGATTCTTCTGAACTTTGAAGGTCGGCATAAGCCTCCCTTCACGTCATCGAGGTTTTTACAACCTCTCTGATCCTGACGATTCGAAGGATGACACCGCCATCCATCGACCGTTTTTCTACTGTGTCTCGGGGCGCCCTTTGACATACCAGTATGGATCTTATTTGGGTATGGGCTTTTATTATGAAATGAAAAAAGCCAAAAAAGGAGGGCTTATCGGGCTTCTATTGCGGATTCAAACGCGATAGAAAGGTATTTTCAAGGAACATATAATGTACCTTCAATGAAAATAGTGCATGGACTCTGAGCCTAATCAGATGAACTGCTATCTTCCTTCAGTTCCTTCCTGATGGGTCGTGTCCTGATACTGATGTTATAGAAATGACGGTGGGTCTTTTCGACAATGATCGTCTCCACGTCTCCGCCATGCCGCTTGAACCCCCGTGCAACGATGTGCGGGATGAGATAGAGCGGGATATCCGGCTCGATTTCAGGAGGTCGGCGGGGCATTATCCTTCGTTTATCCCGGTTTGGTTATATATTCTGTGGTTGATGCGAAAAAATTGGAAGTTATCCTGCTCGTATGGAGGAAATGGGGCGTACTACGGACCCGGATTTGTCAGACAGGAAGCGGACGAGAAAGGGACGCGGGAATTTTCCTCCAAATCAATTAGTAATAACAATAAGCCCGTCGAACCAATTCTGAATAGAGGATTCGTGAAATCATTATCAAACTTAGTAGTGTGTGGAGTATGAAAGATCAAAAACCAGAAGTTCAATCAATGACATCCAATCCGCACACTTGCCATGCTGATAATCCCAAAACTGATAGCCATGATCTGGACAACGAATTCTATTTCCAATGGCATATTACGAACAAATGCAACCTGAGGTGCAGTCATTGTTACCAAAGCACGTATTCTGACGCATCAGAACCTTCGCTTGAAGAATTAAAATCCATCGGCGAAAAAATTAATCATGCCCTCACTGTCTGGAAAAGAGAGGGGCGGGTTGCAATAACCGGAGGAGAGCCGTTCCTGAGAAAAGACCTGATCAGGTTACTTCAGTTTCTGGACCAGCAACCCTCCATCGATAGGATGAGTGTTCTCACAAACGGCACGCTCATCAAAAAGCATATAGCTTCTCTTAAGGATCTCACCAAGCTTCATTATCTTCAGTTGTCTCTCGAAGGTGGAAGGGAGACAAATGACAGGATAAGAGGAAAAGGTATTTTCGATAAAGTACTGAAAAGCACAGAGCTGCTGAATAAAAATGACATTCCTGTACGGTGGATGGTTACTCTGCAGAAGATGAACGTGGAAGACGTTCCGCGCATAATCGATCTGGCTCTTGAAAATAACGTGGATACACTCTTATTTGAGAGATTAATACCTGAAGGGGAGGGAACGTCCTTGCGGGATCTTGTCCTGACGCCGGAAGAGTTGTCAAACGTGTATGATTACATCCTTCATCGATCGGACGATGAATATGCAAAGGGATCTTCTCTAAAAATTTTGAAGTACCGGACACTCTGGATATTAACAGATCCAAAAAGAGCTGAACTGAATGTACAGACGCCATTCCAGAAGGAAGCGGGTGCAGTCTGTTCAATAGGAATGGACAGCCTTTGTATCCTTCCGGATGCAACCGTTCTTCCCTGCAGGAGGTTGCCGATTCCTATTGGCAACCTTAAGACTGACAGCATTTTCAAGATTTGGTACACATCAGATCTCCTGTGGAAGATCCGAACCAAGCGGAATCTGAAAGGGAAATGCAATTCATGCGAGTTTATACCCCGGTGCAGCGGGTGCCGGGCTATGGCGTATGCATGCACCGGAGATTTCCTTGAGGAGGATCCACAGTGTTGGAAATGAAAGAGCCGGAAATCCTGCGTATCGCTGAACAATACGTTCTGTACAAACTGGACGTCAACGAGGGATTGTTCTGGCTGTTTAACATAAATGAGGGTACCTGCTTCAAACTCAACGAGACATCGTTCTTTATTCTGTCCAATATCGACGGGAAAACTCCGACTTCAAAAATTCTCCAGCGATTCCGTTCAAGATACCCTGATGAGGATCCGAAAAAAGTATCCGGGGATTTTAAAGAAATAATTGGGAATCTCAAGAGACGAAACGTTTTATGTAGTTGATACTAATACAGGTAAATAATTATGAAAGATAGCAGAGCCGGTTCTCACAACGGAAAAAGAATCACTTACGAAAAGCCCCTGTTCGAAGAACAGCCCGGGCTAGTTTTCCCCAGGCAGATCATGGAAGCGTATAATGGCGGGCGCTTCTGTGTTCAGTGCTCTGGTTGCCACGGCTGCAGATAATTTTTTTTACTCTTTTCGAAAAAGGGGTGCGATTATCTACGGCTGAAATAAGTATCAACGATCTTATTTACTGTGCTATCGATGCCAGCGTCGAATTTGAAAAGTTAATGGATAGTATCGATTTCAATTCTTATTTGCCCGAAAAAAAAGAAATTGATAATGTTAAAAAATCAGAAAGATATCGAAAATATTGTGATAATTTCAAAATTACAAAAGGTATTTGCCAAAAAGTAATTGATGATATTGAAAAATTCATGTTAAGTTCCAGTAAGATTGAAAATAAAGAATTATATTGTCATCTTATCTCTCACCTTTTTAAAGCAAAGAAATTCCGTCTTGAAGGACGATCAAAAATAACCCCAGAAGAAGAAAAACAGAATTACATCAACGCAATTCATACTCTACAAAAAAGTTTCTATGAAATTTCAGAAACAAATTTTTATCGAAATCAGAAAAAGAAAAATCTAGAAGATGATTTTAATTGGGTAAAAGTACTTTTTTATAATGAATTAGCAATTTGTTACTCGGGTCTTGTTGACTCATCAATTTCTCTAGGATATGCTGAGCGTTCCCTTGACCTTTTAAAAGAATTATTTCCAAAAATCGAATCTCAAAATATTCGGATTGTTAAATTATACACGTTTGCACTCTATAATAAAGGAGAAGCCGAACGACTTCTCGGTAATAAAGATTTAGCATTAAAGACATTCAAAAAGATAATTGAAAGTTATAAAGATATAGATGAAAAACCTTCAGATTTCATATCTGCATTGCTACGGATTTCTTTAATATTAATAGACCAAGGAAGAGGTAGTGAGGCAATTACTTTCCTTACCGATCCCGCATTTGATAAAATTGAAAATAGTTTTGATTGTCGCCTCCAAGAACGGGATTTAGAAAAGGCAAATGCTCTTATCGATCAAAAGGTATTCATCGATAAAAAAGGGGCTTGGGATATACTCACCCCTTATTTTCGTGATGATTGGAATAATACCTTTTATCAACGAAAGGCGAAAAATGCTCAATTACGATTGATGATCGAATTTAAAAAAAATAGATTGGAAAATTTTGAAAAAAGTTTCGTAAAAGCCGATTACGACAACTTTGAGAATATTGCGACGAGTCTGTTGAAAGAAAGCGTTAAAAGATACGATCCTGACAGTTTTAAAAAAGCCTGTACAAATTTAGCCGATTATTTCCATGAAAAAAAGGAGAAAAAGGAGAAAAATGTTGAGAGCGAATTACGATATTATTATTTATATCTTTTTAACGAATTGATTTTCAAACAAAATGATAAATGTGAAGAAATTGTCAATGAATGGATAACCCCAAAGGAGTTAAAGGATCTTCTTTCGAAGCATTTCTCGGCTGATTGTCGAGATAGTTTAAATGAAATCGATGATGAACGATATTTAATAGGTTTTTTTGAAACGTATATCGATTATGATAAATGTCTCTTCGAAGGAGAAGAAGAGATAATAACAAAATTAAAAGATCGTTTAATCGAGATGTATCTCGAAAGGGACAATTTATTTGGGGTGGGAGAAGTTGGGGATAAATACAGTAATAGAAAAAGATCAATTGGAGAAAAAATTGATAGCAAAGATCCAATAGACTTTGTTAAGCATAGTTTTTTCGAAGGAAAACCTTACAATCCAAATAAAGATGTTACTTTTTTATCTCCGGGCAGTATTTTAAATAAAATGCACCATAATACAAAAAAATTTGCAAATAAAGTTGTAGGACAATCCAAAATATCGCTTTCTGATCAGTCCTTTAACGGAGTAATGACGGTGTTGAGGCGATGGAATTCGTTTACTCCAATGTTAGCATCTTCTGTGAATCCTAGTAAAGGTGGGGGATATTTTTTTTACTTCTGGCATACGAAAAACCCCCTTGGAATTGTTGTTGATCCGGGCTATGATTTCTTAGAAAATTTTTTCTCTCAAGGGTTTAGAATTGGTGATATTAATACAATTATCATCTCGCATGCGCATCCAGATCATACTGATAATTTCCTTTCAATCCTTTCGTTATATCATGAATTGAATGATCGCCTTGGAGAATACTATAGAAAATGCCATTCAAAACGTCCCGAAAGTCAACAATCTCTTAATAAAAAACATTTAAAACTCATTATATCTCAAGGTGTATTCGATCAATATAGTAAATTGATACAACCAAGCAAGGAATCTCTTGAAGATATCGTTGTTGTACAGGCTAGCAGATCAGCTGATGAACCAATACCATGTTATGAGCACAAGTTTGATGATACTATCTCGCTAAAAATCAATGCCTTCGCAACATCACATAAGGATTTATCTTCTGAATCCGAAAGTTTGGGATTTATTATTGAAATAAATAATAGAGAAAAAGAAAATAGACAAATTGGGTATACAAGTGATGCACGCTGGAGCCCAGATTTTACCAAAAGATTCCATGATTGCCAAATTGTGTGCGCACACTTGGGTTCAATAGTGGATATTTTTAAAGAAGAAGGATTTTGTATTCTCTGCAGCCGCTGTGATGATAAAGAATGCGAAGAATGCATCAAATGTAAAAATGAAGGATTCATGAGAGGAAATCCCAACGAAGAAAAGCTGCGAAACCAAGCAATTAAACAAAGTCATTTGTACCTTTCCGGCCTCGCAATGTTTTCTGATGATCTCTTGAAAAATGGAAAAATAGAGTTATTAGTTATCTCTGAATTTGGTGAAGAACTTAAAGGAGGGATACGGATGGATTTATATCATAAGTTTGATGATTGGTATCAAAAAAGAAGTGATGGAAAATCCAGATGTATTCCTGGGGATATCGGAGTCGAAGTTGATTTGATGAATAGTAATATTTTCTGCAGTTGTTGTGAAAATTATAAACGTCGTGATAAAATCTCTCCAATTGCCTATGGAAAAGAAGAAGCAATTTTTTTTGTCTGCGATGAATGTAAGTCAGTTTTATCGACTCATCAGATAGATGAAAAATTAAAAGAGCATTATGAAAATGGTCGGAAGTTGGAATTGGCCGATGTATCCTAATTCCCGCGCAGATCAAATATCAATTCAAAAAGGATTAGCTGCCCTCTTCTCAATAATACAACAATATCTGAAAAAAAAGATCGAACTCGAAAGAATCGTCCGGGTCGCCGTTCTCCTAAGAAAAAGCGGCGTCAACCCGAACAATTCCATTTTCAAAGAAATCGCCGAACACTGCCTTGCCGAACAGAAAGACGACGGCGGTTGGATCGGGGTCGAGGATTCAGTCTGGTGCGTTGCGTTCCTGAAAGGTTATGAGGAATACTCCCGGGAATACACAAGAGGATTGGGGTGGCTGAAGAAGCAGAGGCTTGAGAACGGTGGCTGGGGAAGGACAGACCGGGATATCGGCAGAATCCCGATTACGGGAACATTACTGTACCTGTTGCCTGAATTATCAGATACTAAGGGTTTAGGTTGGCTGGAACGCGAATGGAAGAGGGAGTTCGGTTCAGATCCGAAGCTGACATACAAAGCAGCCTTTACCCTGATGGCGTTCAGGAGTTGTGACCGCCAGTTCAATGATACGCGACTGTTTTCCGATGCTGTGGATTGGTTAGTACACCAGCAGAACGATGACTTTGGGTGGGGGCCTTTCCGGGGACAGCCTGTCGGGAGCACTCCCTTCAACACCGGTGTGGCAATCACAGGGCTTTTACAATATCCGGAAAAGATCGACCCGAAGGCGATTGCAGATGGCATTAAGTGGATTGAGAAAAACCAGTTAGATGAAGGGTTATGGCCCGATCACTATATTGAGGAAGGAAGTGCTTGGACCTTTTATGCATTGACCGAGGGATACAAATTTTTGAGAGGCCGGAGATGAAGCAGCCTGAGATGATCCTTGACTTGGAAAAGGAGATCGTTCGCAATATTAAGAAAATTCCGCAGGGTCCTCTCAGTCTGTTACTTTCTGGAGGGATTGATTCTTCTCTGGTTTTGGCGTTAATTAAAAAGGTATACCCGGAAATACCAATCCATACTTTTACTTTAGCGAGGAACAGGGATTATCTCGATTTGGTTTTCGCCCATGAAGTTGCAGACATGTTTGGAACTGATCATCACGAAATAATATTATCAGATTCTGAATATGAGGACTTTAAAAAAGAATATGAAAAAATTAAAAAATACAATCGAAAAGGCGATGTGAACGTATACATTCTCTGCTTCATTGCCAGCAAGTTCTCCAGAACAATTGTAACCGGGGACGGAGGAGATGAATGCTTTGGCGGTTACTGGCTTCATGAGTATCCTCTGGGACATCGTGAAACGGGACAAATCAAATGTTTTGAAGATATTCACCCTCATCCACGAAAGCATCTGAAGGAAATGGTCAGGCTGGGCTTCAGGGACTTCTTTTTTAAAGCAGAGTCCGAAGCCGGGGATTATGATGCAGTCTGGGAGTATTTTGTGAACGTCATACTGCCCAATCATCTGGAGCCTCTGCTGCATACTTCCAAAGTTCTGGATATTGATGTTTATACCCCTCTTTTTTCGGAAAATTTGTTAAGTTTTATCCGAAATCTCCCATCGAAGGAAAGGATTGGCCGGAAGATTGAACGGGATCTTGCCGCAAAGTACCTGCCACAACCGGTTATCGAGAGGGAAAGCATAGGATTTGATCTTGCTCTGGACAAAGAAGCAATTGTTGTTTAACGCGGATTCCAGATTTTGGGAAGACCGATGAACATCTTAATCACAGGGATCGGATGTATCGGGAAAAGCACGCTTCGTGAAAAAATTGCATTGGATTTCCCGGATCAAGTGATTTCTGTAGACATGGACTATTCCGACGAAATTCCTCCTGTGAAAAATAAGATCATTGTTGTGGAATCTGTTCATGGTCTTGAAAAAAATTCTGAGAGGTATGACAAAATCCTGTACCTGCTTCCCCCCAAAGGTCACACGATTATCTGGTTAAGGAGAGGGTGGAGCTGGTTTGCTACTGGAGTCGTGGATCTTTCAGAACCCAAAGGCAGAAGGAAAAAATATTCTCTTCTGAATGTTCCCGTAATCCTGAAAATTTTATTCAGGAATATTCATCTGAGCAGGAGATGGGTACGAGCTGATCTGTGTCAAATACAAGAAAAATTAAAAGATAAAACGTATATCGCTTCGTCAATTGAAGAAGGGTTCGAAGTTGTAAAGTCCTGGATTACCAATTATTCGACTTCCGGTAATTTGACAAATTGAGAGAGATCCATGAAAATCTGCCTGATCAGTAAATATCCCCCAATTGAAGGGGGGATCTCTTCCAACACGTATTGGCTGGCAAGGGGTTTAGGTAAGAAGGGGCACGAAGTTCATATCGTTACAAATGCACTTGAAGTCGAAAATGAATATCGTGAAAATCTGAATCTAGATGATCCAAATTATTGTCCGAAAAATGTGTTTGTCCACAGTACGGATCCCTCACCAACGGCTGAGGCAAACCCGAGTCACATCCCCTTCTCAAAAATATATTGTGAAAAGCTGGCGAGTCTGGCCATTAAAACAATTGAAGAATACAATATTGACATCATCGATTCCTGGTATCTCTTGCCATATTGTGTGTCCGGTTATTTAGCGAAATCATTCACGAACGTTCCCCAAGTAATAAGGCATGGCGGGAGTGATTTACAGAGGTTATACCCCTCACCATATTTGAAAAACCTGCTTGATAATGTCATAAAAAGTGCCGATGCGATAATAACCAGCGATACGAAAAAGAATTTTTTTCAGAGTATGGGTATACCTCCGTCCAGAATTACGACTATACAAAAAGTGCCCGTAGACCTTCAGGTATTCAATCCAGAAGTCAAGCCTTTGGATTTATCCCCATATGTTACAAATCAGAAGTCTATTCTGGATATTCCTGTAATTGGTTATATTGGGAAAATAACTCACCACTTTGAGACCAAGGGCTTATGTGAGCTTCTGGATGTCTGCAGTAAAATCGATAAAGATTTTTTACTGCTATTTATTGCAAATGGAAAGAAACTGAATCAGTTCAGACAGCTCGTTAGGGATGCTAATCTAGAGAAAAAAACAATTTTTCTCGACTTCTTTCCGCCTTGGCAGATCCCAGCTGTGCTGAAAGCTTGCACGTGTGTGATGGCATTGGAAAAGGAAATCTCTCCAGTATATGAATATCACACATCCTTGATACCATCTGAGGCCTTGGCAACTGGAAAATGCGTCCTGATGAGTGACTCACTCCATAAAAAAGAGCCTTACTGCAATTTAAAAAATGAGAAGGATTTGTTGGTATTGGATCCAAGTAATACCGCGGAATTTAGAAAAAAACTAATGATGTTAATAGAAAATCCTGGTATAGCTGCTGATATAGGAAATAATGGTTACAAGGCTGTAATGAATCATCAGGATTTTAATGGATATTTAGATAAAACTGTCAATCTTTACGATTCAATATTGAATCATGAACAAGCACATTAGCATTGGCTCCATTACTTATGTTCTAAAAACACCAAAAAATAATGCATTATCCTCTTTCATGCCACCCGGTTTTTTTACAAAGGACATTACCACTAATGTTCCAACAACATGTCTTATGTGGATTGTAGATGACAATGTCTCATCTAACCAGGAAGTCCCACCGCTGTTAGAGAATCTGCTAAAAGATGAAACACATAACCTATCAAAAAGCAGGATGCAAAATAAATCCATACAAGATTCGGAAAAGGTTGAGAAATCAATACAATCAGGGCAGATATTGCAAATAATAACATAATGAAAATCATAGCTCCTTTGCTATGACATATCCCCCGGTGTCCCCAATGTGTGGCAGGTTCAAAAAAATCCGGTATGGTCGATCCTACTAATGCAACAATAATTCCGAAGTACCATGGATAATGCGTTGTTTTGTTGATGATTTCGATAGAACATTGGTAAACTAAAAATGCAGCCCCACCAATTGCGATGTGCCAGTCTCGATTCATCAGATTCGTTGATCTGCAAAGTAAAGATATAACTTATGAAGTTGGGAGGGTGAAAGTGAACACCCGATAGAACCTCCCCTCACACTCAATCCCCTCCCGGGGGGGGTCACCCTGATACCCCCCTCCCTCCATTCCAAACCGCCATTTCCCACTAACTAACGACGGTAGACCCTTCTGGCAAAGACTGTCAGACCGGGGTCCCGCTGATACCTCCCCCTATCGGTGCCACCCCCCTCCACCCGGATTTTTTTCCAAAAGGGAGGGGGGGTATATACTAACCCCCTCCCGCCCTTTGCCGGTCTGAACCCCCCATTCCGCATTCGGCCGGGCAGAGCTTCGCATGGAGTTATCGACGGAGAGGCAATTTCCGGTTATCGCGGAAGAGTGGGTGTGTGGGGGTAACCCCCGCCACCCCCTGCCCTCAGCGGTA
>Ga0315277_10011176_pt1 | contig 11325 bp, 10 predicted proteins | sample YL17G05_15_MG_FD_203695 | JGI IMG/M metagenome (GOLD analysis project Ga0315277, IMG submission 203695) | Sediment microbial communities from Yellowstone Lake, YNP, Wyoming, USA - YL17G05_15 | ecosystem: Environmental > Aquatic > Freshwater > Lake > Sediment | place: USA: Wyoming | collected...
CGACGGCGGAATCGAGTTCCACTTCAATGTAATCGAGATTGCCCGGAATCGGGGGAATTCTCTTGCGCACGCGTACGATCACTCGCCGGGCGGCGAAGCGATCCAAGAGCGTTCCGGCGATCCGCGACGCCACGGTTTCCAGGAGATTGAACTTGTTGCGCTGGACAATTTCCTCTACGGCGTCATAAACGGCGGTGTAGTTGACGGTGTCCGCGAGTTTGTCCGAACCGGCCGCGCGGGACAAATCGAGCTCCAATTCACAGTCGACCTCGAACCGCCGTCCGGTCTCACGCTCGGCCTTGGAGACGCCGTGGAAGCCATAGAAAGTCATATTGTGCAGACGGATCATCGCCATAATGTGCTCTCCGCAGATTTCAGTCTTTGGCGGCCGGTGAACGGCCACGGTCGCTTGGGCGCCGTGGGCGCCGTCGCGGCAGACGGCGCTGATACAGTTTGACGTGCCGGCGCAGACGTTCGGCCACGGTCTGCGCGACCGCGGGATCTTCGGGCAGGGTCAAACGCACAAACCCTTCGCCGCGCTCGCCGAAGTCGGTTCCCGGCGCCAGGAGGATACCAGTGCGTCGCAGCATCCGCCGACAAAACGCCTCGGCATTGAGTGCGCCGGGGATAGAAATCCAGAGAAAGGGGACGGTCGGCGACGAACGCGGGGTCCAACCGATCTCGACCACGGTCTCCGTGGTCAACTGGCGGGATACTTTCAGGCGTTCTGTGCGCCGGGCGAGAATCGTCTCAGCGTTGTCGAGCAGGTACTGTGCGCAACGAAGCGCGGCGCGCGACGGGCGCAGCTGCGAACGCCGAACAAGAAAGGAGACTGCGGAGATGGCGTCGCGATTGCCGCAGATGACCGCCGGCGCCAGATCGTTGACGCCGAAATTGGCACCGATGGCGCTGACTTCCACACCGACGCCCTTGGCACCAGGGGCTTCGAGAAGCGATCGCGGACGAAAGGCACCATCGGCGGCATACGTGAAGGCACCGTCAAAGGCGACGAGCACGCGATGGCGGCGGGCGAAGGCAACGGTCTGGACCAGGACGTTCATGTCGGCCGCCGCGGCGGTGGGATTGTGCGGGTAGGACAGAACCATCATCCTGGTGCGCCCGACCAGCCCGGCCTCCAAGCCGGGGAAGCTGGGGAGATAGTCATTGCGCTCCCAAAGGTGATAGGGAATCACCCCCCCGCCGGTGAGGACGACGGTGCCGCGATAGAAGGCCGCGCCGGGATCGGGAAGCAGAACCAGCTCCCCCGCATCGACGAAGGCCAGCGACAGCGAGAACAAACCGACGATTGCATTGGGAACAACGGCGACCTCACGGGATGGATCGAGCGTGACGCCGAAGCGGCGGTCGTACCAGCGGGCAACAGCTTCGGTCAGATGCGCCAAGTCCGCATCGGCGGCCTCCTGCCAATCGTCGGACGAAGGGGCGAATTGCCGTGAGGAGGACTTCAGTTCCTGGGTTGTGAGGGCGCCGCTGATGGCCAGGCGCGACAGGTCGATGACCTCGACACCGCGCCGTCCCAGACGCACGGCGGTGCGATCGAGATCGACCGACGGCACGCCCAGACGCTGAAGGCGGTCGGTACGGTCCAGAAGGATCTTACGGCCGATCGGTACCATCTTTCATCACCATGCGAGCGGACGCCAGAAACTCATCGACCTGGGAGGGTGACAGCCGATCAACATTCCCCAGCGCACGGGCCAGATAGACGATCTGAGCGCAGCGTTCGACGATTTCCATCTTGCGATAGGCCGTTTCCAGATCGGGGCCGAGGGTCAAGGCACCGTGGTTTTTTAGTAGAATCGCATCCGCTTTGTCCAAGTGCTCTGCAATTGACTCACCGACAGCCGGAGTCCCCGGTGTGGCATATACGGCCAAAGGGATCGATCCCAGGGTGGCGATCACCTCCGGAAGGACATGGTCCGTCAACGCAATGCCGGCCACGGCAAAGGCGGTGGCGTACGGTGGGTGGGCATGGACACAGGCATGAGCATCGGACCGTCGGCTCAGCGCGGTCAAGTGCATGCGCAACTCGGTGGATGGGGGCCGGCGCCCTGACACCCTGCGACCTGCGGTGTCGACCACGATCAAATCCCGGGTGCTCATCCGTCCTTTGCAGAACCCGGCGGGAGTAATCAGGATGCGACCGTCAGCCAGCCGGGCCGAGATGTTGCCTTCCGCCGCCACGATCAATCCGCGCTCATAGAGACGGCGACCGATGGAGACCATCTCCTGGCGCAGGGCCGTGGCCGACGATGAATGGGAAGGCGTGACCATTGTGTCAATTAAGTCCGGTGGCAATGGGTGAATCAACGGGATTGTCTCACCGGCGGATCTGAGTCTGTCTCTGACTACGGACGCAGGAGGCTGAAGGTGGCAGATTCCCGCCCGGGCTGGCGAGGAACCGTCTCGGCAGGCACAGGAGGCACGGTTGAACGGCCCGCCGATACGGCGCGTCCGACGGAGACCCCTCCCCCTTGAATCACGGCGCGAACGGAGGTATCTTTGACCCACCTGCGCCACGGTGCGGTGCCGGGGGGAGGCATGGATGCGCATGACCAGGCTGACAATCACGACCGATCCGCAGATCTGCAAGTTCACGATCCATGCTGTTCCGGACCGCCCCGGTGTCGCTGCCGACATGTTCTGCCGCTTCGGGGCGGCGGGAATCAACGTCCTCATGATGGTCTGCGCCGGCGCCGGGTTGGGACGGACCGACATCTCACTGACGGTCAGTACCGACGATGCGCCGCGCCTGGCCCGGGCTCTCGCGACCGCGACGGGGGACTTCGACGCCCGGTCTGTCAGCGAACGGAATGATATCGCTGCGATCAGTGTGATTTCCGAGGAGATGCGCCGAGTCCCCGGTGTGGCCGGGCGCATGTTTCGCACCCTGTCGGCACAGGGGATCAACATCGACATGATCTCCGCCGCCAGTGACGCGGTCACCTGCGTCATCGACGAGCGCTTCCTCAGCCCCGCGCGGACGGCCCTGGAGAAGGAGTTCCACGCCGAACTGGCCGCCGCCTAAGGCGCATCCTCACGGCAATTCTCCCGCGTTTTGCGGGAACTGCCGGACCGGTTCCTCGGTTGATCTCCCATAGCAAGCCGGTCTGGCCAAGGGAAGCGGCACACTCTTTGCTGTCAGGCCGGTTGAAGAAGGTCATGGATTGCCGGAACCTTGGTGAAGGGAGTATCAGCGTGAAACAGTACGGATTCGCTGCATTGGGTTTGGCGGTGCTGACAACCGGCCTGATCGCCTTCGGGTGCGGAGCCGGCCAGAAGCAAACCGAGACAGCCGTCCCGCAATCCAAGACACAAACCGCTCAGACGGCGCCGGCCGCGCAAGCATCCCAGACATATCCGCTCGACTGGTGTATCGTGTCGGGTGAGAAACTGGGTGAGATGGGCGCCCCGGTGACCTACAACTATCAGGGCCGCACGATCAAGTTCTGCTGCAAGTCGTGCGTCAAGGACTTCGAACGCGAACCCGCCCGCTACCTCGCCCGTCTCGATTCAGCCGTCGCCGGACAAATCAAGCCGCCGCACGCTGAAGAAGGACACGGCGGCTGATCTCGGCTCAACAGACCATCACCAGCGCACAGCAACTATCCGGCGTTACGCAACCACCTTCCTGGGTTCGGCCCGCTCTGCGCGACGTATACACCGACGATGATGACCACCGCGCATCCTGCCATCAGCGCGGTGAACTCTTCCGCCAATAGCCAGTGACCGGCGGCGGAAGCGACAATCGCCTCCAGAAACAGAAACATGCTGGTGTTCATTGCGCTCAGCCGCTTCAGACCGGCCGTCCACCAGTAGTAGGCCAGGCCCGACGGAACAACACCGATCAGGATGATCAGCAGCCAGTCATTGCCGGTCAGCCGTGCTATCTCGCCTCCCAACCGCCCCGCGCCGAGTCCCAGGAAGAACAGGAAGCCCAGTGTCATATGGAGAGCCGAGATCAGAAGCGGCGTGTAGGACGTCAGACGCGACTTCGTCATCACCGTATACAGCGACCACGTGAGGACGCTGCCCAGCGCCAGGACATCTCCCCAGTGCCGCACCAATGACAACTGGCCCGGATGCCCTTTGGTGGCCAGGAGCAGCACCCCGGCCACGGCGATGACCAATCCCATCACCTGCCGGAGCGAGACGCGTTCGCGCAGGAAGATCCACCCCAGAACGCCGGTGACCGGAGGAATCAGCGTGAGAATCCAGCCGGTGTTCGTCGCCGACGTCAGGCGCAGACTGTTCACCTGGATCAACTGATGCGCGATGATCCCCACACAGCCGGCGCCCAGAACGATCCACAGATCCCGCCGCGCGATCACCACTCGCAGCTTGGCCGCCACGCATAGAGCCGAGAGAACTGCAGCACCGATCCCGAGCCGCAGGATGAGAAAGACCTCCGGCGACAACTTCTGCAAGACGATCTTCGCCAAGGGGAAGTAGACACCCCAAGCGATGATGGCCGCCAGAGAGAACAGCACGCCGAGCAGCAAGTCTCTTCGCGGCATTGTCATGGGCGGGAGAGGCCCGGATTCTCCTCGTCCAGCGCCCACGCCGGCGGATTGTTGAGGATGTATCCCCGTGTCGCCGCCAGATCATCTTCGTTGCGAATCACATGATCGTAGTAGTTGCGTTGCCAAACAGGTTCGCCCGGGGTACCTCGGGCGGTGTTGATCCGTTTGGTCGTCGCTCCTTTGAACCCGCGGACAATCGCGCCGATGGTTTGCGACGGCGACACGAGGCGGTGTGTAGGGGCGTATTGCAATACGCCCCTACAGTCGGGGATGAGGACGATTGCATGGAAGTGATTCGGCATGATGATGAACTCGTCGAGTTCGATCTGGGGGCGAAACGATGGTGTACGCAGCCATTCTGATTCAACGATCCGTCCGATGTCACTCAACAGCATCACATCCCCAACGATCTTTCCGAACAGGCAGCGCCGATTCTGGGTACAGATGGTGATGAAATACCCGCCGGCTTGGGAATAGTCGTATCCGAGCAGGCGGACAGAACGGCGGCGCTGGCGATCAGTCTCAGGCATGTTCTCCGCTGACCTCTATGCCCCCACCCGATGGCGCGAGAAAGAGCATCCCGCTGCGATGCAAGGTGACTGTCATCGCCAGGAGTTCGTGCAGGGTTCGGTCCACTATCCGAATGTTCCAGTACAGCTTGCGGGCGAAGGCGTTGTCCGCAAGCAGGACGGGAACATTCTTGGGTTGCCTGCCCGTCAAGATGTAGACGCGATCTCATGCCCGCCCGTCTCCACATGTCCCGAACGGGTTGCCCATGTACCGATCAGCGATCGTCGCATCATCGAAGAACACACTTGAGTGCTTCAGCTTCTTGAAAATGCCTTCGGTGATGAAGTCGCGAACGGCAAGAAGCTCTGCGGTCTGGCGCAATTGCTCGGTGAGCAGAGGCAGCGATTCTCTGTAGGCCTCGACCACCTTGGAATCCGCCACCTTCCTCTCCACGACTGCAATCGGGGGTAGTTGGAGGCATGGCCGAGCATCAAAGCCAGATCCCTGTTTCATCAACTTCCGATAGAAGGTCTCCACAATCCCGGGCTTGTGGGAGACGAAAGACGTGAGGAAGTCCGAATTGAAGCGATTGCGCACCGAATGACAAAGTACAGCAAGAGACTCGAAGATGGACGCGTACTCTTCGAACAACTGGGCAATCAGGATCTTTCGCAGCTTGGGATTCCGGCTTCGGCGGAACCGTAGGTAGAGGGCCTTCGCCGTTACCCTATGAGAATAGGACGCAAGCTCGAAGTAGTTCTCGATGAACGCAACGCCCAACTCCCGCTGCTTAGCAGGTTCGGTGTTCATTTGTGGCCGCTATGGCTCTTCCTGCCCGTTCCCCTCCCCCCCATTGCCGTTCTCTTCCTCGGCGGCCACCACGCGCGCCACGTCGATCACCTTGTCGCCGGAGTCGAGGTTGATCAGTTTCACGCCCTGCGTCGCGCGGCCCATGACACGCACGGTCGAAAGGGGCAAACGGATCACGATCCCGTTCTGGCTGATGATCATCAGTTCATCGTCGTCGACCACTTCTTTGATCGCAATCACTTCACCGTTGCGATCGGTCGTCTTGATGTTGATGACCCCTTTGCCGCCACGGTTGGTAAGGCGGTATTCGGCGATTTCCGAGCGCTTGCCGAAGCCATTCTCGGTCACCGACAGCAGAGTCGACGCGCGTTTGACCACAACCATCCCAATGACCAGGTCCCCTTCCTCCAGCGAGACGCCGCGCACGCCGTAGGCGGTGCGTCCCATCGGACGCACATGCTCTTCATGGAAACGCACGGCGAGGCCGGCGCGGGTGGCGAGGATGATCTCATTGCTGCCGTCGGTGATCCCGGCGTCGATCAGTTCATCGTGCTCCTCTTCGGGGAGGTCGATGGCGGCGATGCCACCCTTGCGCGGATTGCCGAAAGCGGACAGCACGGTCTTCTTGATCGTGCCCTTCTTGGTCGCCATGACGATGCAATGCTCGTCATCGAACTTCTTCACCGGCACAAAGGCGGTGATCTTCTCATTGGCGGCCAGTTCGAGCATGTTGGCGATGTTCTTCCCCCGCGCCAACTTGCCGCCCTGCGGCACTTCATGCACTTTCAGCCAATAGCAGCGGCCGGCAGTGGTGAAGAAGAGGATGTAATCGTGCGTCGAGGCGATGAACAGATGCTCCACAAAGTCGGATTCCTTGGTGTCCATCCCCCGCACGCCCCGGCCGCCGCGTCCCTGGCGGCGATAGGCGGAAACAGTCAGACGCTTGATGTATCCCTCGTGGGAGATCGTGATGACGACGTCTTCTTCGGCGATCAGGTCCTCAATCGAGAAATCCTCCACGGCCTCGATGATCTCGGTGCGGCGGGGATCGGCGAACTTCTCCTTGAGTTCGATCAGGTCGCCGCGCACGATCGCCATCCGGCGGGCGTGCGACGCCAGAATCCCCCGGAACTCCTCGATCGCTTTGATCAGCGCCAGATACTCATCCTCAATCTTCTGCCGCTCCAGGCCGGTGAGGCGTTGCAGACGCATCTCCAGAATCGCCTGCGCCTGAATCTCCGAGAGTCTGAACTGCTCGATCAAACCGGCCTTGGCTTCGGCGGGGTTCGCCGAGGCACGGATCAGCTTGATGATCGCATCGAGGTGATCCAAAGCGATCTTCAATCCCTCGAGGATGTGCGCGCGTTCCTCGGCTTTCTTCAGATCGTATTCCGTGCGCCGGCGGATCACTTCGTGACGGTGCCTGAGAAATTCCTCCAACAATTGCCGCATGGTCAGAACGTGCGGCACACCGTCGACCAGCGCCAGATTGATCACGCCGAAAGTGATCTGCATCTGCGTGTGCTTGAACAGATTGTTGAGCACGGTCTCGGGGATGGCATCGCGCTTGAGTTCAAAGACTACGCGCATGCCATCGCGGTCTGACTCATCGCGCAGATCGGAGAGCCCCTCGATCTTCTTGTTGCGCACCAGCTCGGCGGTGCGCTCCAACAGATTGGACTTGTTGACCTGATAGGGAATCTCCGAGACGATGATGTGCTGCTTCCCGCTGGGGAGCGTCTCGATGTTCGCGCGCGCCCGCACGGTGATCTGGCCGCGCCCGGTGCGGTTGGCCGACTCGATCCCCGCGCGTCCGACGATCAGCCCGCCGGTGGGAAAGTCGGGCCCCTGGATGTGGGCCAACAGCGCGTTATCGTCGATCTCCGGATCATCGATCAGCGCGCACAGCGCCTCGACAATCTCGCCGAGATTATGCGGCGGGATGTTGGTCGCCATCCCGACCGCGATGCCGGAAGAGCCATTGCACAGAAGATTGGGGAAACGCGAGGGAAGGACCGTCGGTTCATCAAGGGTGTTGTCATAGTTGCGGACAAAGCCGACCGTTTCCTTCTCCATGTCGGCGAGCATCTCCATCGCGAAGGGCGACAGGCGCGCCTCGGTGTACCGCATCGCCGCCGCTGCATCGCCGTCGACCGAGCCGAAGTTCCCCTGCCCGTCGACGAGCGTGTAGCGCATGTTGAAGTCCTGCGCCATGCGCACGAGTGTGGGATAGACCACCTGCTCGCCGTGGGGGTGGTAGTTCCCCGACGTGTCGCCGCAGATCTTGGCGCACTTGCGGTGGGCGGAACCGGGGTTGAGATTGAGGTCATTCATCGCCACCAAAATCCGCCGGTTCGACGGCTTCAAGCCGTCGGCGACATTCGGCAGCGCCCTCTGGGTGATGACCGACATCGAGTAGTCGAGGTATGACCCCTTCATTTCCTCTTCGAGGAAGACGGGGACAATTCGTTCGCGTTCCAACGCCATGAGAATCCTCCAAAATGCCCTTTGGCAATGGACCGGACACCCCCGTTCCAGGGGGTCCAAGTCCATTGGAATCTTCAATTTAGATCATGCTTCCACGGCGTGCAACGAGGAAGTTTCCTGCACGCCGATCGCCGCCTCTTGGCCAATGGCACAAGCTGCGGGAAACAACTGCACCAGGCAAGAAGGCCCCAACGGGGCGTAAGAAGACAGCCCACGGCGTCAGCCGTGGGAGACGACGGGGGACGGACAGGTGTGGGAAAACGATTGGGAACATGAACGGAGGGCTTGTATTATGTAGGTTTGCGCCCGACGGGTAGACCCATTGCGGTGCAAGCGAACGGGGGTGACGGGCAACCATGGAACTGCAGGCCACAATCACGAAGGAAGACGGCTGGAAGCGCACGATCTCGATCAGGGTCCCGGCGACTGAGATTGAGACTGCCTTCACCGCCACGACGGCGAAGTATCGTCAAAAGGCCAAGATCCCCGGCTTCCGTCCGGGGAAGGCGCCGGAGACGATGGTCACGCAACGGTACGCCGCGGAGATTCGCCAAGACGTCCTCGAGAGCGTGGTGCCGGAAGCCTTTGAGGTGGCGCTGAAGCAGTTGGCGCTCGACCCCATCGGGTCGCCTGCACTGTCATCAGTGGAATTCGAGCACGGCGCTGATCTGACCTTCGAGGCCGACATCGAAGTCCGCCCGCAGGTGGAAATCACCGGCTACAAGGGGTTGAAGCTCACCAAGCAGATCTTTGAAGTGGGGGACCCGGATGTGGACCGGGCGCTGGAATCGATTCGCGATGGCGCCGCCACGACCACCGAGGTACAGCGTCCGGCGCGCGAAGGGGACGTTCTCACCTGTGATCTGCAGAAAATCTATGACCGGCTCAACCGCGTCAAACGGTCGCAGTTCAACAATGTCAAGATCGACCTGCGCGCCGACCGCACGCGCCCGGAACTGTTCAGCGGGCTCAACGGCATGACAGTAGGCGAAGGCAAAGAAATCGAGGTCCCCTATCCCGACGATGAACCCGATCCCGACCTGGCGGGGAATACCGTGCTTTACCGCGTCTGGCTGAAGTCGGTGGCGCAGAAGAACCTCCCGCCTTTGGATGACGATCTCGCGCGCTCCCTCGAGGGAGGCAAGGTTGAATCGCTGGCGCAGTTGCGCGATTTGGTTCGCAAAGATCTCGAACGGCGCATGGACGGGGTGGCGGTGAAAGACCTCCGCATTCAAGCGCGTCGCGGCGTGGTGGAAGCCAACCCGTTCCCGATTCCGGGGAATTTTCTTCAGGAGTATCTGGATGACGTGACCAAGCGTCTCCAGGCCAGCGATCAGTCAATCACCGCCGAGTCGGTCCGCAGCCGTTTCGAACCGCTGGCGGTCGAGCAATTCCGTTGGGACTATGCGGTGAGCCACATCGCCAAGCACGAGGACATCACGGTGACCGATGGGGAGGTCGACGCGATTGTCCAGTCGTGGCCGGCCGACGCCAAGGACCGTCCCGCCCGCGACAAAGTGTACTGGTCGATGCTGGAGATGAAGGTGTACGACTTTCTCTTGACCAATGCCGAGGTTCAGGAAATCAAATACAACCCGGAGTCACGGATCGTCAAGCCGTAGAACGGCGCCGGGTGTGGGCACCAGTGGCCACCGGCGACGGTTCACTGGCTGATTGGGCCATGAGATCCGTTCCCTTAAGCCCTTTAACAAAATGAGCGCCGTCCGCAAAAGCAGACCCCTCGCTTCGCTCGGGGTGACAGTAGGATCCGGGATGCCGAAGACGCCCCTGTCGTTCCGAGCGCAGCGAGGAACCTGCTTTTGCCTGGACATGGCTCGGAGGGTCATTCTGTTAGGCGCTCTAAGAGTTTCTAACAGAATGAGAAGAATGACGCAAGTTGGGACTTCCTCAGGTCCGAGGTTGAACGAAGTGCCCCCTCACCCTCCCCTCTCCCCAGAGGGGAGAGGGGGAAAAGAGACTGCCCCCTCTCCCTTTCAGGGAGAGGGTTGGGGTGAGGGTGTTGTATCGTCTCACTCATTCTGTTAGAGGCCTTAAGTCAACAATTCGCCCGGCGCCGCCGATCATAGGAAGATAGGGGGAGGCACACGTTCCCACGACCGACCGGGCGGCACCGCCGTACAAGATCCTCCAAGGAGACATGACAACATGACATTGATTCCCATCGTCGTCGAGCAGACCGGGCGCGGCGAGCGCGCCTATGACATCTACTCGCGCCTGCTCAAAGATCGCATCGTCTTCATCGGCACGCCCATCGACGATCAGATCGCCAATCTCGTGATCGCGCAGCTGCTCTTTCTCGAAGCTGAGGATCCGGAGAAGGACATCTTCCTCTATGTCAATTCCCCCGGCGGCATCGTCTCCTCGGGGCTGGCGATCTACGATACGATGCAGTTCATCAAGCCGGACGTCGCCACAACCTGCGTGGGGATGGCGGCTTCGATGGCCGCGATGCTGCTGGCAGCGGGCGCGCCGGGGAAGCGCGCCGCACTCCCGAACGCGCGCGTGATGATTCACCAGCCCTGGGGTGGGGTGCAGGGGCAGGTGTCGGACATCGAGATTCACGCCAAGGAACTCCAGAAACTCAAGGAGCGGCTCAACCAGCTTCTGGTGAAGCATACCAATCAGCCGTTGGAGAAAGTTGAGCACGATACCGACCGCAATTTCTTCATGTCGGCCGAAGAGGCGAAGGCCTACGGCATCATCGACGAGGTGTACGTGAAGAAATCGTCGAAGCCGAAGACGCCGTAGCGCGGGATACGAAACGACATTTGACCGCCCTTGCCCGACCGAGGAGACGTCGATGCCTGACGTAATCCGCAAGACCCTGACCAACGCCGTAAGCTTCCCTGTCAAGTAGACAGTTCTAAAGTAGAGATTTCGGCGGTTTGAGTTTCGCGGAAGACGGTTGGTGGCAATCCGCCAAGCGCATCGTGGGGCCGTCGCTCATTGTAGG
>Ga0315277_10011177_pt1 | contig 11323 bp, 7 predicted proteins | sample YL17G05_15_MG_FD_203695 | JGI IMG/M metagenome (GOLD analysis project Ga0315277, IMG submission 203695) | Sediment microbial communities from Yellowstone Lake, YNP, Wyoming, USA - YL17G05_15 | ecosystem: Environmental > Aquatic > Freshwater > Lake > Sediment | place: USA: Wyoming | collected...
AAAGAAGTACGATGACCTCCTTTGGAACGGGGAGTTCTATGTCCAGAAATACGACGGGGCGATGGAGAAGAAATATCAGTACGGCGAGGGCTGCCTTTCGGACCAGGCTCTGGGTCAGTGGCTGGCCATGGTCGCCGGGCTGGGGCGGTTCCTCCCTGAAGACCGGCTCAAGACAACGCTCGGATCCATCTTCCGGCACAATTTCCGGACGGACTTCCGGGATTTCTCCAACTGCCAGCGGACCTATGCCCTCGGAGACGAGAAAGGATTACTCCTCTGCTCCTGGCCCAGAGGCGGACGTCCGCCGCTCCCGTTTGTCTATTCCGACGAGGTTTGGACGGGGATCGAATACCAGGTGGCCTCCCACCTGATCTACGAGGGGTTGCTCGAAGAGGGCTTGAGCATCGTCAAGGCGGTTCGAGACCGGTACGACGGCGGGCGCCGCAACCCTTGGGATGAGGTCGAGTGCGGCCATCACTATGCCCGGGCGATGGCTTCCTGGGGTCTCCTGCTCGCCCTCTCGGGATATTCCTATTCCGGCCCCGCGATGCGGATGGGTTTTGCCCCGCAGCTCTATGCCGAGGATTTCCGGACGTTCTGGAGCGCGGGCTCGGGGTGGGGAAGCTATTTTCAAAAAGCGGAGGATGACGGACATCTGAAGGCCGGAGCTGCCGTACTCTCCGGGAGCGTGAAGCTCCAGGAACTGTCCCTGCGCCTGCCGCCGGAATTCTTGGACAAAAAGATCGTCTCCTTCCAGGGATCGTTGGACGGAAAGGCTCTCAAGCTTCAGCCGGCCAAGGACGGCCGGACCGTTGTCGTGCGCTCGCGAAAACCCCTGACCGTTAACGCGGGACAGGAGCTTCTGCTGGAAGTCGTGTTCTGAACCTCCCCGTTACCAGCGATAGCCGGTGCTGATGAAGAGGGTATTGCGGCGGACATCCCCCTCGTCGCCGACAGCATAATAGGCTTGGAGTTTTATCTTTCCCAACAAATACCAGTTGAATCCGGCCTGGAAGATCCATTCCTGGTTGGCCCGATAGTCTTCCCAGGTCGCGATGTCCTCCGTCCGCAGACCCTGGCCGGCGGCGATGAATATATAACTGTCCGCCGAGAAATAACGCCTGATGTTGGCCAGCCAGGCGAACCGGTCTCCCGGGTCCTCGGCTGAGTAATACCAGCGCCAGTAAGCATAGTAGTTTCCCCAATAATAGCCCAGGCTGCCCAAAAACTGGGAGATCCCCTCCGCGGCAAAATTCATCCGGCGAAAGCCCAGGGAGATCTCGGCCGAGGAAAAGACCGCCTGGTAGGCCTCGAAAAGATAGGCTGTCTCGGGGTAGTAAACGCCTCGCGGAGAGTAGGCCACGTCCAGATAGCCGTAAGCTCTTTTCCAGAGGCGGGGATAGAATTCCAGACCGTAGCGCAGATCATGGCCGTCCGCCCTGTCCGTATGGTTATATTTGAGGACAAGGGGTCCGGTGTTCTTGGAGAGACTCATCTGGAAGGCGAGATTCTGGTCGAGGTAGCGGCTTCTCCCATCGCTGAAGTTATCCGCCTGGCGCTCGTAGCGCAGCTCGAATTTCTCTTGCAGGCGCGGCTTCGCTTTCCGCAACGCCCTTTTGTATTCCTCATTCTGAGGATCAAGGCTGAGAGCCGCTTTAAAATTCTCTTCGGCTTGAGCGAAGCTCCCCTGCCAGAGAAAAACCCGGCCGACCCGGAAATATATATCCGCGTTGGCGGGCTCCTTTTCTCGAACCTCTCCGTAGAGGGCCAGGGCCGCGGTGAAGTCCCCCTGCCAGGAGGCGATTTCGGCCAGCCCGATCAAGGCTTCGCTGTTGCCGGGATTCAGCCGGAGGACTTCATTATATCCCGCTTCCGCTGCCCTGTAATCGCGGCTCCAAGCTTTCACCCGTGCCCGGAACAGAAGGACGTCGGTGTTCTCAGGATGGGCCAGCGCCAGGTTGTCGAACACCCGGATGGCCTCCTTATATAGTCCGGAAAACGCATAGGCCCGGCCCAGGAGAAAATTCAGCTCATAGTCGGAATGATTCTGACGGAGTCCCTCGAGACAAAGCCGGATCGCCTCCTCGTTGTTTCCCGACCTGATAGCGATTGCGGCCTTCTCGCGGATATCATCCTGGCCCCAGTTACAGCCGAGGACGACCGGCATGGCCATGGCAAAAGCGACAATCCGCTTGACCATCGGCCTCAGGTTCATGTTTTATCCCGCTTGGGCAAAGCCCTTTTTCTGCATCGCTCCCCATTCCTCCTTTCCCTTGTAGAAATCGAAAAAGGCGAAGACCCGGACGAAAGTCAGCCACTGACGGTACAGGATGTTCTCGAGCAGGCTGTACAGAGTGAGGATCAGGATGTCCCGAAGACGAGGGTAACGCTCGCTGGAGAATTCCTCCAGCAATATGGAAAGGAGAGAGAGGAGAGTCCCCAACACCACGGCGACGAGGAAAAAAAGCACGGCGAACCAGGTATTCACGAGTCCAAGAGCGACGCAAGCTAAAAAGATGGCATACCCCAGCACTTCTATAAAAGGACCAAGCATCTCGAAGACGAAATAAAAGGGCATGGCAAAGAGCCCGGTGATGCCATAACGCGGATTGAAGAGCATGACTTTATTGTAGAGCAGCGTATCGAGGAGGCCCCGGTGCCATCTGTTCCTCTGCCGGGACAGCGACTTCAGCGTCTCCGGAGCCTCCGTCCAGCAGATGGGGTCGGGGATGAACCGGATCTCGTAAGGCCTCTTCATGTTGTGGAGATGGCGTCTCATCCGGACAATGAGGTCCATATCCTCGCCGATGGTGCCCGTCCGATAGCCGCCGCATTGTATGGCGATGTCCTTGCGGAAGAGGCCGAAGGCGCCGGAGACGATCAGCATGCTCTTGAGCATGCTCAGGCCGATCCTTCCTCCCAGGAATGCCCGGAAGTATTCGAGGACCTGGAAGCGGGCCAGGGTGTTCCGGGGCAGCCGGACTTCCTGCACCTGCCCGCCCTTGACGGTGCAGCCGTTGACCAGGCGGATGATCCCGCCCGCCGCCACCGTCTTTTCGGGGTCTTCCAGGAAGGGCCGGACCATCTTGAGCAGAGCGTCTTTCTCCAGGAGCGAATCGCTGTCTACGGCGCAGAACAAAGGGTAGCGGGAGATGTTCAGCCCGGCGTTCAGGGCGTCGGCCTTTCTCCCGTTCACCTTGTCAACCACTACCAGCTTGGGGTATAAGGGCGATGTGTAGATCCCCTTGACCGGCTTGTGGCTTACAACTTTGCGGAAGATCCGCCGGCTCTTCTTGAGCCTAAAAAAATCGATTAACGTTCCCAGGGTCCGGTCCGCTGACCCGTCGTTGACAACTATGACTTCGAAAACCGGATATTCCAGAGAAAGGAGCGCCCGGACGCTTTCGATGATGGTCCTTTCTTCATTATGGGCCGGCGCGATGATAGAGATGGGCTTGACCAGCGGCAGGCGGAAGACCTCTTTGAAGCTGACGAATTTTGTCATCTCGCGATGACGATAGAGTCCGACGAGCGACAGGATGACGAAAAGCAAATAGAAGGCATTGATCAGGAAAAAGTAGATCAGGATGATGATATTAAACATGTGCAGGACGAGGTGGATGATCTGGCTCATCGTTTCAGGCCGCCTCGCCTGGAAATACCAGGTCATTCAAGACCATGACCGACATGTCGCGGGCGTACTTATCATCTTCCTGGACGGCCACCTCTCTTAGCCGCCGCAGTCCTTCTTCGCCCATTTCAGCGAGGCCGTATCCGGCATTATAGCGGATATACCAGAAAGTGGAGTAAAGGGACCTCGTTAGCAGGTCTAGGGCTTCGACGCTTTTCATCCTCCCCAGGCTCTTGACCGCCTGCGCCTTCACTTCCCAGGCTTCGTCCGCTGCCAGAGCCATGAGTGTATCCGAGGTCTCCGGGATGAGAAGCTTCCCCAGCGTCCGGGCGACCCGGATGCGGATCTCTTTGTCCGGATGTCGGGCCAGGGCGATGACATCTTCCGAAAGATTTCGCAGGGGGATGGCCCCGATGAGCTCAACCAAAAGGCCCCGCTTATCCACGGGCAGAGGCTTCGTCAGGGACTCCTTGACGAACGGTTCGATCCGGTTGCCCAAGGTGAACATGACGTTGAAATAGGCTTGGACCGTGAAACCGGTGTCCTTTTCAAAAGCCGTGAAAATATGGCTCAGTGTCTCCGGCGAGGGAATGCGGGAAAGCGCGTTGACGACCGCCAGCTTGATGATGGGTTTGTCATCGAGGAGCCGGAAGAGGAAGGCGCTCTCGGCCGGATCGAAGAAAATGATAAAGAGGCGGACGCTCTGGAGCCGCTTGGCCGTGCTCCGGGAGGCCAGGCGCTTTAGGCAGAGGTCCTTGACCGTGTGATTGAAGATAATCCTCAACTGGTCCCTGCCCTCGCCGACGATGATATCTCCGAAATCGAGGAGGGCTTGAGTCAGGACGCCAGGATGGGCTCTGTACTTTCGGGCCACCTCCAGCGAGAAGTCCGGGTTTAGACGGGAAATCGCCTCCAAAACGTCCTTTTCTATTTGTCCGTAGAGCCGGCCGAACCGGGCCTGCCTCCGCTCGAGGACGAGCCGGCGGGCGACGATGAAACCGAACAGGCAAACCGAAAACAGGAACAGGAAGAGAAGGCTATGGGCGGTGAGGACGAGAGATAGGCTCATGGTCCGGAGTTGAGGTTTTTCTTGATTTTGGCTATCAGGACCTGGGGGGAGAAGGGCTTGGTGATATAATCCATGGCCCCGGTTTCCAGCCCTTTGAGTACGTCGGCTTCCTCGGAGAGGGAGCTGAGGATGACCACCGGAACCCGGGCGTTATCCTTGTCCTTGCGATAGATCGACAGGAACTGAAATCCGTTGAGGTCGGGAATCATGACGTCGAGAAGGATGAGGTCGGGAGATTCCTGGAAGGCCTTTTTCAGGCCATCCATACCCGAAAGTGAGGTGCTCACCCGGTAATTCTCCTTCTGCAGGAAATGGGAGATGATCTTGACCGTCGTCAAGTCGTCATCGATCACCAGGATCTTCTTGGCGCCGTTGGGGTCGGGCCGTCCGGCCGGATGTTCTTTTCTGGAGGCGGCCGCCGTCGGCAGCGAAGCCTCCAGGAGCTTCTTGATGATCAGCAGTTTTTCCAGCTCCCTATCGAGCTCACTCCTCCCTTGTTGTTGGAGGTCCGGAGAGAGGCCGGACGAGGCACCTTCGGCGGCGGAATTTCCGCGGCCGTTTTCCTTGAGGCTGGCAACAATTTTTTTCAGCTCCTTCACTTTAAGAAGCTCGGAAAAAGCCGTTCCGGTCAACTTTTCAAGTTTGACTCTGAGCTCCGAGGCGCAGCCGTGATGGAATTCAATCTCCAGCCTGATTTGATCGATCATCTTGGCTATTTCCGTCTGATCAAGGGCAAGGTTAACTTTCCGCTGGGACGCTTTTTTGCGGCGCTTGACAGAGCCGGGCTTGGCCCCGGGCTCCGGGACTCTGGGGAGAACAGCAGACTCGGCTTTTTCCATTTTTCCACTATCTATAAATAATCTATTCGTCAAATTCTATTAATCTACAGATATGTTTTGGATTCCATCCCCTAAGCCGGTGAATCCAGGGGGGATTTTCCAGCCCTTCTCCTCCCCGGAAGAGGGGAGGCCCCGCCATCGCGGGGGTCGAGGGGGGTGGGATCAGTAGCGGGCGTACTCCCTCTGTTCGTGGGTATAATGATGGAAACAGTTGCGGCCCTCGGCCTTGGCGTGATACATGGCGATGTCGGCGTTCTTGATGAGGGTGTCGGCGTCTAATCCGTCATCGGCGAAGATGGCGACGCCGATGCTGGCGGTGATGGTGATCACCGGCCCGTCGAGCTCGAACGGCTTGTTGAAGGAATGGAGAATCCGCTCCGCCACGTTTTTGGCCGCTTCCGACTGGCGGATCTCGGGCAGGAGAAGGATGAATTCGTCTCCTCCCCAACGGGCTATGGTGTCTCCCTTGCGGAACATGTTGAGCAGGCGATTGGCCACGCCCTTGAGCAGCTGGTCGCCGATATTATGGCCGTGCGTATCGTTCACCTTCTTGAATTCGTCCAGGTCGAGCATGAGGACTCCCAGCTTTTGGAAATCCCTCTGAGCCTGGGCCAGCGCCATGTTGAGCCGGTCGAAAAAGAGGAACCGGTTGGGCAGCTCCGTGAGATGGTCGGTGATTGCATTATAGCGGAGTTTCTCTTCGTAGCGTTTGCGCTCGGTTAGGTCATGGAGCACCAGGACCAGACCGCAGGTATTCTGCTTCTCGTCCCGGATGGCCGATGAGGTCAGCTCGATGGGAGTCTTCTCAATATAGTTGACGACCCGGATGTTCCCGTTGACGGGGTTGGAGGAGTTGTTCGCGAGAAGCTCCGGGATTCCCAGCCGGACGATCTTCCCTGTATCCTCATCCATCAGGTGGAGGACGCTGGTCAGCGTCTTGCCGATGCTGTCCGGCTGGTTCCAGCCGGTCAGCTTTTCGGCCACGGGGTTCATGAAGGTGACGTGGCCGAACCGGTCGGTGGCGATGACGCCTTCGCCGATGCTCTGGAGGATAGTCGTCAGCCAGCCCTGGCGCTCCCGCAGCTTGATCTCCATCTGGTGCTTGTAGAGGGCCATCTCGATGACCGTCATCAACTCCTTCTGCTCAACCGGTTTGAGGGTATAGCCGAGGGGCTCCGTCAGCTTGGCCCGCTGGAGGGTGTTTTCATCGGTATGGGCGGTCAGGTAGATCACGGGGATGCTGAACTGCTCGCGGATCTTCTCGGCCGCCTCGACTCCGTCCATTTCGCCGCGCAGGATGATGTCCATGAGGATCATGTCGGGATGGGTCGTCTCGGCCTTTTCGATGGCGTCTTCCCCGGTTCCCACGACCGCGCAGATCTCATAGCCGGCTTGGCGGACCATGTCTTCGATGTCCCGGGCGATCAGGCCTTCGTCTTCGACGATCAGGATGCGGATCTTGTCCATGGTTAAGTCCTCTGTTCGTAACTGACTTCCTGGAAGTGGATGGTGAACTCGGTTCCCTGGCCGCGGATGAGTTCGATGGAGGCATCGATCTGGCTGACCAAAGTGCTGACTATCTGCATGCCCAGGGTCTCCGTCTTGCGGAAGTCCAGACCCTCCGGAAAGCCTACGCCGTCGTCTCTCACTCGCAGCACGTACCCGTTCCCCGCCGCCCGGCGAAGGTCGATGGCCAGTTCGCCGCTTTGATTCTCCGGAAAACCGTGCTTGAGCGCGTTTGAGACGAGCTCGTTGACGATCAGGCCGCAGGGGATGGCAGTGTTGATGTTGAGGTGGACCTCCACGGCCTCGATCCTCAGTTTGATCCGGGAAGCGTCGACCTGGTAGGAATGGAAGAGGTGAGTGGCCAGGTTGCGGAGGTACTGGGCGAATTCAATGTGGGAGAAGTCGGACGACTGGTAGAGACGTTCGTGGATAAGGGCCATAGATCGGATGCGGCGCTGGGACTCCTTGAACATCTCGAGGACGTGGGGGTCCCGGACGTGCCGGGACTGGAGGTTGAGAAGAGAGGAGATGACCTGCATGTTGTTCTTGACGCGGTGGTGTACCTCCCGGAGAAGGACCTCTTTCTCCTCGAGCGATGACTGCAGCCGGTCCTCGGTCTTTTTGCGCTCGGTGATGTCGCGCACGTATTCGATAACCCCCTTCATCTGGCCCGAGTTTTTATCGATGAGGGGAAAGCTGTAGAGGTCGAACCAACCAGTCCTCTCGCCTCCCGGTCCCACCTTAGAGACGATCTCGTAAGCCGCCTCGGATGTTTCGATGGTCTTTCGCGTCGGGCAGATGTCACAGGCCTTGTCCCGGAGATGATAGGCTTCGTAACACTTCTTCCCGACCAGCGGCTGGGCGTGGGAATACCAATTCTCCATGGCCTTGTTGACCCGGAGGATGGTGTAATCCTCGGCCAGGATGGAGATGCCGTCCTGGATGCTCTCAAACATGCTGGACAAGAAACGCTCCCTCTCCTGGACTTCCTCCTCGGTTTTTTTGCGGTGGATGACCATGGCGATCTGGTCGCAGACGAACTTGAGGATGTTTTTGTCTTCCTCGGTGTAGCGGAGGCCTTCCGTGTAGGTTTGGACGACCAGGACCCCGATCGTCTTTCCGTCGATATTGAGCGGAACACCCAGCCAGTCGATGGACGGGGCGCCGATGGATTCGACCTCGCCTCGGCGCTCGAGCTCGGCAAAGACCTCCGGGGAGGCCAGGAGAGCCTGCCCCGTCCGCAGAACGTATTCTGTCAGGCCCCGGCCGAGAGGATGGGGTTCGGGAGGAGTGTCGAATTCGTCCATAAAATAGGGGAAGCTCAGGATGCTGTGGACCGAATCATAGAGGGAGATGTAGAAATTGCCCGCGGGCATCAGGCCGGAGATGACCTGATGGATCGAGTGGAAGAGTTCCTGCAGGTTCTGGGCGGAGTTGGCGGCCTCGGAGATCCGGAAGATCGACTCGTTGACCCGTTCCATCCGCTTTCGTTCCGCAGCTTCAAGGGACAGTGAGATGGTGTCCCCGACGGAGATGGCGAAGTGCTGCTCTTCGGGAGTCCAGGTCCTTCGAGAGGAAAGATGTTCATGGCAGATGATCCCGATAATCGACCCGTTTCTCCGGACCGGGACGTCCATCATCGAGGTGATGCCCTTGGGTTTGAGGTAGGTATCGGAAAACTCATTGGTTCGCGGGTCGCTCAGAGCGTCTTCGGCGGCGATGACGCGGGATTCCTCGAGGGCTTTGAAGTAGCGCGGGTATTCTTCGGCCTTGAGCACTATTCCCCGGTCATGGCGGTCTTCTCCCCTTTCGTAGAGTTCGTGGCAGCGGATCTCGCTGTGAGCGGAGTCGAAGAGCCATATGCTTACCCGGTCCACATCCAAGGTGGTGGAGACGATCTCGGCAACCGTCTCGAGCGTGGAGCCGAAGTCGGAGAGGTCGAGCTTGGCCAATTCCAGGAGGGCGGCCTGGTGGCGGATGACCTGGTCGGCCGTTTCCTGAAGGGTCTTCTCCTCGTGCTTCTGAAGCGTGATGTCGAGGAGGCTTCCTTCCAGATAGAGAACCTGGCCGCCGGGATCGCTCGCGGCATTGACATCTGCCTGAGCCCAGATCACTCGGCCGTCCGCCCGCTTGAGCCGGAAGACGAAATTTCGCAGGACCTTTTCCCCGGACACGACGGCGAGCGCCTTCTCGTAGTCCTTCGCGTCGAGAAAGAAATCGAGCGGCCGTCTGTCCACGGCGGCTGCGGTGTCTTTGAACCCCAGAATCCGCGCCATGGCCAGGTTGACGTCGAGGATCTTCCCCTCCGGGTCCGTCCTGTAAAGACCAACGGGAACGCCATCGAACAGGGCCCGATATTTTTTCTCGGATTCTTTCAAGACTTCGTCGGCCCTCTTGCGCTCCAGGGCGTTGACGAAGATCTCGCCGACGATCTTGAGGAGGGCGAGAGTCCTTTCTGACCACTTCATTTCCCGACGCATCGAATCGAACCCGAGAAATCCGACCGGCGAATTGTGCAGGATCATCGGCACGACGACGAGAGACCTGATCCCGAGACCTCGAAGCAGCTTCCTTTCGGCCAGTGCCTCGGGGGGAAGGTCGTCAACCCGGGGGATATGGATGTTCTCCCCCTTGGAAAGCTTGCTCATATACCAGGGGAAGGACTGGAAGGGGACACTCTGCAGATTGTCTTTTATGGGAGGAATCCCCCGGGCGCACCATTCGTAGGTGTCATAGTCATGGCCATTCTTGAACAGGAAGACGGCGCTGTGATCCACGCCGGCCGCCTTGCCGAGCTTCTTAAGCGCCTCGTTTATCCCCTTATCGATTTCCTCCGGGGCCAGGTTGATGAATTGCGTGGAGATGGCCGTGATCAGGTCTTCGAATTGAACCCGGGAGTCGATGGATGGCCGGCTGGTGAGAGAATTCACTGGCTTCCGCGCTGTCCGACGCGCCTCCGGGACCGAATTTTTCACTGCGACAGGCATTTTCCTAGCGATTCTCTATACTTTATCCTTGGGTGGAAGCCACCCCGCAGACACTCTTGCCTACTCTATTTCGCGGACCCCCTCGGGGCAATCGCCCATGAGGATGAATCGCGGGGGGATTTTTATCCCTTTCTTATCACCCCTAGAGGTTATTGTGGCGGAGAGTATGATAAAATAGGGGGCTTCGGAGGACGAAATGAAAAAAGCCTGGCCCCTCCTTATTTCATTGCTGGCCGGCCTTGCGGCTCCTTCGTATTCAGGGGCCAAGGGAACCCTTTTCATCATAGGCGGGGGAGACCGGCCGGAAAGCATGATGAGACAATTTGTCGACCTGGCCGGACGGTTTGGAAGCGGGAAGATCATCGTCTTTCCGATGGCCAGCAGCGAGCCCGCGGAAACCGGCGCCCGTCTGGTGGCCGAGTTCAAAGGGCTGGGAGCGAAGGAAGCGGAATATCATATTCTGACCCGCGAGCAGGCCCTCGCCGGGGAAAGCATACGGTTGCTGGATGATGCCGGGGCGGTCTTCTTTTCAGGAGGAGACCAAGCCCGCCAGATGGCCGTCCTCCGCGGCACGCCGATCCAGCGGCGCCTGCTCGAGCTTTATAGCGAGGGCTGTGTCATGGCGGGCACGAGCGCCGGGGCCGCGGTGATGAGCGAAGTCATGATCACCGGTGATGAGCAAAGAAAGGCCGAAGAGGGCTACGAGTTCAGTACGCTCGAGGCGGGCAACATTGTCACTGTCGAGGGGCTGGGCTTCCTCAGGACAGTCATCATCGACCAACATTTCGTGACCCGGAAAAGGCATAACCGGCTCATCAGTCTGGTCGCCGAGCATCCCCGGCTTTTGGGGATCGGTATCGACGAAGAAACGGCCATCGTCGTCGGTCCGGACGATCGCTTCGAGGTCGTCGGGAACCGCAATGTCGTCGTCTACGACGCCGCCCGCGCCTCAGTGACCATCACGCCGGCCAAGGCCATCAGTTTCAGCGGAGCGGTCATGCACGTATTGGGGGCCGGCGACCGGTTCGACCTCAAGAAAAGAAAGGTCGTGCGCTGATGCCGGCCGGGAAAATCCGCCTCCCCCATACCCTGGTCCTGATCTATGCCATGGTGATCCTGACGGTGGTGGCCACCTGGATCGTCCCGGGAGGCCAGTACCAGAGGGCCGAGAAAGACGGCCGGACCGTCCCCGTGGCCGGCACTTTTGCCTTGTCCAGCCGCAACCCGCAGGGCTTGGGGGCGCTCTTCGTCTCCCCGGTCAAGGGGTTTGTCGACGCTGCGGCGATCATCG
>Ga0315277_10011178_pt1 | contig 11322 bp, 10 predicted proteins | sample YL17G05_15_MG_FD_203695 | JGI IMG/M metagenome (GOLD analysis project Ga0315277, IMG submission 203695) | Sediment microbial communities from Yellowstone Lake, YNP, Wyoming, USA - YL17G05_15 | ecosystem: Environmental > Aquatic > Freshwater > Lake > Sediment | place: USA: Wyoming | collected...
CGGGCCAGAGATACGCGTGAGTAGCTTTGCCGTAAAGGATAGCCTCGGCAACAACGACGGTAATCCAGACCCGGGAGAGACTGTGTCGCTCAAGCTCTACCTGAGAAACTCTGGGAGTGACGCAACGGACGTGACCGGTGTTCTGGTACCGCGCTCGTCTTGCATAACGATGGGGAATTCCCTCGCCACTTTCGGGACGATACACCCCAATTCTGAGCGCTGGTCCTACCCGCCGTACACCTTCATGGTCTCAGATACGCTCTCGACGGATCCTTTCGGAGCCTGGTTCGACGTCAACGTTTGGTCATCCTCTGGTTTCTTCACGCAGGACAGCATACTTGTGGGAGTGGGCAACGTTTTTGGCTTCGGAGACGACATGGAACATCCTGAAGGGTGGGAACACTATTCTGCTAGAGTGGGTTGGAATGACGAGTGGCATTTGAGTACAAGAAGGGCCTTCGACGGAATCTCCAGTTGGGCCTGCACGAGAGCTGATTCTGAGGCGTATTCTCCGCGTGACGACGCTGCGCTGGTTACGCCCGTAATACTATTGGGTAACGAGCCCAGGCTCTCGTTCCATCACTGGATTGATGCCCGCGCTGACACGGGGGGGGCCCTGGCCGGAGGATTCGTAGAAATATCCTCTAACGGCTCGCCCTGGACAAGGCTCGTTCCGGACGGCGGATACCCGTTCCAACTCAAAGCCATCGAGGATTTTCCTATGGCAGATAGAAGTGTTTTCTCCGGCAGCAAGGCGCAATGGGAGAAAGTCGATTTTGGTCTCTCGTCTTACTCCAATTCCGCAATACAGCTCAGATTTCGATTTGTCAGTAGTCACGATTCTATTGTCGCTCGCGGGTGGTACATTGACTCGTTGGCCGTGGTAACCAGCTTTACGCCCATCTGGATCAGTTCGCTTAGTGCTTCCGAGTCCGACGGTTGCGTGCTGCTCTCGTGGAACGCCGCGAGCGAATTGCAGAGTTTTCCGTTTTCGGTCTGGAGGTCGCCGGGTCCTGATGGCATGGATGCAATGTGCAAGCTTGGCAGTGAGTCGCTGTTTGCGACTGGTTACTATAGCTTTACCGATTGTGATGTCAGTTCCGAAGTCGAATACAAATACTGGGTCGGCGTAGACGGAAACTCTTCCCTCATGTATGGTCCGGTTACAATCCGTACCACGGCCAGAGGCTCCAGTCTTCCCAGGTTGGAGCTGGTATCGACTAACCCCGTGAGTGATTTTCTGAGGCTGCGAGCGTGGCCTCCCGCTGGGTTGTCAGACAATCGCATTTCGGTTAGACTGTTCGACACTTCCGGCCGTTTTGTCAGGAGCCTTTACGATGGGCCGGGTGTTTCGGGAACTACTGGCTCAGAGCCCGTGAACCTGGAGTGGGACACGAAGGATTACTCTGGAAAGCGTGTAGTCTCTGGGGTATACTTTCTGAAACTGGAGTGGCCGACCGGTGCTCTAGTCAAGAAAGTCCTGGTTCTGAGGACTTCAGGTGGGTCCTAGCTCCAACGAATGGAAGGAATTGAAGATGGCCTACAAGATCACAGAAGAATGCATTTCGTGCGGCGCATGCGAACCAGAATGCCCCGCAGCTGCAATCAGTGAAGGAGAGAACATCTACGAGATTGACCCGGAAAAGTGCACTGACTGTGGCAATTGTGCGGAGGTTTGCCCCGTGGATGCATGCGTCCCTGCGGGAGAGGAGTAGTTTGGAGCCCCTGGGCGGACTGAAACCAGCTTCGCCTTGTTCAAGGCTGTCAAGACGAGCCAGAGAAGGCCTGAGTTGAGGCCGACGTAACCCTTTGGTACGAGATGCAAACGCAATTGGGGCCTTTGTGGCGAGAAGGGGAGCGGGATGAGAGGAGCCTTGATACCGTAGGCCAGGGCAAGACACTTTTTATTTCCCTTTCCTCGGTGTCCCTCGTAATGATAGCGATTTTGCTTTGGCTCCTGTTCTTCTTACTGGAGCCTCGCTTTTCGGCTCTGGGTGAGAGGGCTCTCGTCGGTTTGTCTTTGACCCTGAAGCTTGTGGGCGCCACTGCAATCCTCCTGACTGCCTCAGAGTTCTTTTCGGCTGCCACTGGCCTGCGCTTTCTGCCTCGTTCTCTTGGACAACTGTGGGTCGTGTGTGTACTTCTCCCCCTGTCTGAACGGTTGGGCAACGTATGTCGTATTTCGGCTGACAGGGTCAAAGCTTCGTTCCTCGAGTTGAACAACGCGCTTGTCAAGGCTGAAACAAGTAACAGGGCACGAACGCGAGTCCTTTTGCTTCTGCCTCACTGCCTGCAGAACTCTGCTTGCTCAAGAATGCTGAGCGGCGATATTCGTAATTGTGCTGAATGTGGTTCCTGTTCGGTGTGCGAACTCAAACAACTTCTTCCCAAGTACGCTTTTGAGACTCGCATAGTAGGCGGGGGCGGTTTGGCCCTGAAGATGGTCGACGAACTCCGTCCCGAGGCAGTCATAGGTGTGGCGTGCGAGAGAGAGTTGGTGGCAGCCCTGAAAGAGATTCGAAGAGTGCCAGTAATTGCAGTTTCCAACCGTAGACCCGAAGGTCCGTGCAGGAACACTAAAGTCATCGTTGATAAGGTTGACCACGCGCTCTGGATTCTGTTGAAGCATTCGAGCTCACAGTGTAGTATGCACTAGAGACCGAACAGTCTCGGGCATGTGGACCCAACCAGAAGGAGGTGGAGAGATTGAAGGAAAAAGTCGAGGCGGCTTTGAACAAGATCAGGCCGGGCCTTCTCATGGACGGCGGTGACATAGAACTGGTTGACGTCAAAGACGGAGTCGTCACTGTAAGACTGAAGGGTGCTTGCGCGGGGTGTCCAGCATCGACAATGACCCTCAGGTTGAACGTGGAAGCGACTCTCAAGAGAGAAGTGCCTGAAGTGAAGAGCGTTGTTGCTGTTCCATAGTAAGACCGCGCAAGATGGGCGGTTCTGATGCCGAAAGAGACTTTTGCGTTAAGGGGGTGTCGGGGATGCCGGTTTGCGAGATTAGCGTTATCCCAGTTGGGACCAGTAGCTCTAGTATCAGCGAGTATGTGGCTGAGGCTCACCGTATCATCAAGAAGAGTGGTTTGAAGTCACAGCTCGGGCCAATGTGTACGTCGATCGAGGGTGACCTGGACAAGATTCTTGAAGTAGCCAAGGAAATACACGAGGCGTGTTTTCGGAAAGGTGCTGAGCGGGTTCTTACGAGTCTCAAGATCGATGATAGAAAGGACAAGCCTCTTACGATGGACGGCAAGGTTCGCTCGGTCGAGACGAAACTGAAATCTGGCGGGTGAGCTACACTTATGTTGAGGGTGACTATGCCTTTTGTTTTTCTTGTTGCCGCCGTTTTCATAGCCTTTCTTTCCTGCCAGCCGGATGATGAGAAGAAGGGGCAGGGCAGTAGCGAAACTCGGGACGGCCTTTTCCTCGAACGCTCAAGAATGGTAGACGAGCAGATAGTCAGGCGAGGCGTTGTGGACACACTTGTGCTGGCTGCCATGCGAAAGGTGCCAAGGCACGAATTTGTACCGGAGCCCTACAGGAACTACGCTTACGCGGACGAGCCGTTGCCGATCGGCGAGGGGCAGACCATTTCCCAGCCATACATTGTGGCCTTGATGACTGAGACTCTGAACATCAATAAGGATTCTAAGGTACTGGAGATTGGGACTGGATCAGGATACCAGGCTGCCGTGCTGGCCGAGATTGCCAAGGAAGTCTATTCGATCGAGATCGTGGAATCCCTTGCAAAGAGAGCGAGCGAGACGCTCGAGAGGCTTGGTTACAAGAACGCGAAGGTCAAGTGCGGGGATGGCTACAGAGGATGGCCGCAGGAGGCCCCTTTTGATGCTATCATCGTGACCGCTGCTCCCGGTCACATCCCACAGCCGTTGATAGACCAGCTTAAGGTTGGGGGAAGAATGTCCATTCCGGTGGGCGATGTTTACCAAGAGCTTGTCGTGGTCACGAAGCAAGAGAAGGGAATCACCAAGAAGGACATAATACCCGTGAGATTTGTTCCGATGACAGGGGAGGCCCAGAAGAAACAAGAGTAGACTTTCCTTTTCCTGTTTGGCAGAACATAGGTTGTTTCCCGTGCACTTGTAAGGGGTCGATCAAGATCGTCCTCTTGCTTTTTGAGCATTCTCTCAGCAACAGAACGAGGTGATGAGAGTTGAACGACGAAACCGGAATCAGATTTGAGAAACTCGATGATTATAGGTGGACTATTCCAAAGACTGGACGAATGCGGGTACCGGGTATGATCTACGCCGACGAGAAAATGATGGCGCACATCAGATCTGACAAGAGCCCTCAGCAGGTGGTCAACGTTGCGCATCTACCTGGCATTGTCAAATACTCACTGGCTATGCCTGATATTCATTGGGGCTATGGTTTCCCGATCGGTGGGGTCGCTGCAACAGAAGTTGACGGCGGAGTCATTTCGCCCGGAGGCGTGGGCTACGATATCAACTGCGGCTGCAGGCTGATTGCAACGAATTTTGAAGTGAACGAAGTGCGCCCGAAGATAAAGGAATTGGTCGCCGCCCTGTTCCGCAACGTACCCAGCGGAGTGGGTTCAACCAGTAGCGTGAGGCTCTCCAGGGCCGAGGAGAAGAAGATGCTTCAAATCGGTGCAAGGTGGGCCACCGAACATGGGTACGGCCTTCCGGAAGATTTGGATTCCACCGAGGAGAGCGGGTTCATGGCAGGAGCCAATCCCGACGTTGTGAGTCAGAGAGCGTACGAGCGAGGCAAAGATCAACTGGGCACGCTGGGTTCGGGCAACCACTTTCTTGAGGTCGGGTACATCGATGAGATATACGAACCAGACATCGCCGAGAGGCTCGGACTTTTCTTGAATCAAGCTACGGTGATCATTCATTCGGGGTCGCGCGGTTTCGGATATCAGGTTTGCGACGACTTCCTCCAGGTTATGACGCGTGAGTACACAAAATTGGGCATTGAGTTGCCGGACAGACAACTCGCATGCGCATACATAGACTCCCCGCTGGGACGAGACTATCTCGGTGCCATGGCTTGCGCGGTTAACTATGCCTACACAAACAGAGAGGTTTTGACGCACTGGACCCGCGAGACTTTCGAGCAAGTGTTCAAGGTGGGGCCTGCGAAATTGGGCATGCGTCTCGTCTATGATCTTGGGCACAACGTGGCGAGAAGAGAAAAACACGTTGTAAACGGCAAAGACATGGAAGTTTGTGTCCACAGGAAGGGCGCAGCAAGAGCATTTCCTGCCGGCGATGAGAGGGTGCCGCAAAAATACAGAGACGTGGGACAGCCGGTGCTTATCCCAGGAGACATGGGAACCCACTCGTACTTGCTCATCGGTACTGAGAAGGCACTACAGGAGACTTTCGGCAGCACCTGTCACGGTGCTGGAAGGCTCATGAGCCGCAAGCAGGCCGTGCGAGACGCAAGGGGACGTTCCATCGCTAAGGACCTTGAGGAGAAAGGCATCATCGTTATGTCGGCTAGTCGGGCGACACTTGCCGAGGAGATGCCTGAGGCTTACAAGGACGTGTCAAACGTGGTCGACATCGTACACAGGGCAGGTATATCCAGAAAAGTTGCAAGGACGGCCCCCATTGGAGTAGTGAAAGGATAGCCTGTCTGACCAAGCGGAGCACACTGTGCCGCTCGTTCGATTCTCCTGTTCGTTCTGAGATTCTTGTGAGGAAAGCCGTGAGAAGGGAAAGCCCCAAGAAGGGTAGAAGGCTGCCTCTGCCCCAGAAGGCAGGAGGACCCATTGGAACCAAGAAGGGCGGCAAAGGTTACAAGAGGGGTCTTCCAGGAACGGGTGAGAGCGAAGCCTTACCGGATGACTTCGTGTACGTCAAGCCGGACTATGAGATCATTGACCACACCGCGGACCTGGGCATAAGAGTGACAGGCGAGAACCTTGAGAAGCTCTTCGAGAACGCCGGTCTCGCCCTGCTTGATCTTCTCACCGACGTCGCACTTGTGAAGCCTCAGTCTGAGCTGAGCTTTTCCCTTGCAGCGGAGGATTTGGAGGCGCTTTTCGTTCAATGGTTACGAGAGTTGCTTTACCTTTTCTATGGACGGAAGAGGCTCTTCTGCGCGTTTGAGATCACAAAACTCAAAGATACCTTTCTGGCCGTTACATGCCGGGGTGAACGCTATGATCCGCGAAGACACGTTCTTCTCTCAGAGATAAAGGCCATAACGTATCACGAACTGGCAATAACCAGGGTTGATTCGGGTTGGATGGCTCAAGCCATTTTTGATGTCTAGACCTTCCTAAGAGACAAGAAACAAATCATGGGACGAGATAAGGACAGGGATGCAAACAAGGACAGGAACAGAAGCAGGAAGAAAGACAAGGACGCGAACACTGTTGGAGACAGGGAGAAGAGCGGAGCCAAGAACGCGGATAAGAATAGGGTTATGAGCAGAAACAACCACAAGGCCGTAGAATCATTAAGCAAGAAAGAAGCGACGGCTCTTTTAAGAAACCTGCGCGAGGAAATCAACTATCACAACTATCGCTACTACGTTCTTGACAGCCCCGAGATATCCGACGCTGAATACGACAGGATGCTGAAGCAGCTCAAGGAGCTGGAAGGACGATTCCCTGAGCTTGTGACGTCTGACTCGCCCACGCAGAGAGTCGGAGCGCGTCCCCTCGAGGCATTCAGAGAAGTGAAGCACTCCGTTCCCATGCTGAGCCTCTCGAATGCCTTCAGTGAAGAAGAGATTCGCGATTTTGACACGAGAGTAAGGAAGCTCCTGGAGACTAAGGGGGAGTTACAATACATGGCCGAACCCAAGTTAGACGGCGTTGCCGTGGAACTTGTCTACGAAAACGGAACTCTATCGGTTGGTTCTACCAGGGGCGATGGGGTAACTGGAGAAGACGTGACCCAGAACCTCAGGACCGTTCGCTCCATTCCACTAAAGCTTCTGCGGGAAAAAGGAAGGAATATCCCGAAGCTGCTTGAAGTACGTGGAGAGGTCATGATGAGAATAGAGGAGTTCAAGAAGCTCAACAAGGAGCGGGAGGATGAGGGTGAGCCGCTTTTTGCCAATCCCAGGAACGCCGCAGCCGGTTCCTTGAGGCAACTTGACTCCAGCATCACGGCATCGCGGCCGCTCGAAGCTTTCTTCTATGCGATAGGAAGAGTGGAAGGAGTGAAGTTCGAGACTCAAGAAGATCTCCTGAAGACTCTTCCCAAGATGGGCTTGAGGGTGAATCCTCACGTCAGAGTTTGTAGGACAATAGAGGATGCGATCACCTATTACAGGGACATGATGCAGAAGAGAAACACTCTGGCTTACGAGATAGACGGTGTTGTTCTTAAAGTGAACGATATTGCGCAGCAGGAAGAGTTGGGAATGATATCCAGAAGCCCGAGGTGGGCGCTGGCAGTCAAATTCCCTGCCAGGCAGGAAACGACTAGAATACTGGACATAGTGGTTCAGGTGGGAAGAACCGGGGCTCTTACGCCGGTCGCAGTTATGGAGCCAGTCAATGTCGGGGGCGTGACAGTTTCGAGAGCAACCCTGCACAACCAGGACGAGATAGACAGGAAGGATGTACGAATCGGCGACACGGTTGTGCTCCAGAGGGCAGGTGACGTCATACCAGAGGTTGTCAGCGTAGTAGTTAGCAAGAGAACCGGGAAGGAAAGTAAGTTCAGAATACCTGACAAGTGCCCGGTCTGCGGCTCCGACGCAGTGAGCTTCCCCGGTGAAGCGGTCAAGAGATGCACCGGGATGGCCTGTGCAGCCAAACTCAGTGAGTCGGTGAGTCATTTCGCATCCAGGGGGGCCATGGATATTCAGGGCCTTGGAGACAGGATCGTTGAGCAACTCACTGATAAGGGTTTGGTGAAGAGCGTCGCCGACATCTATTTCTTGCGTCTGGCTGACCTGATGAAACTCGATAGGATGGGAGAGAAGCTTGCCGGCAATATTCTTGCCTCAATCGAGAAAAGCAAGAACACGACGCTCCCACGATTGATATACGCCCTGGGTATAAGGCACGTTGGAGGACACATTTCTCATGTACTGGCCGAGCACTTCGGAAGCATAGACAGACTGCGTACTGCGAGCCTTGAGGAGCTTCAAGAGATAACTGAAGTCGGCCCGCAAGTAGCGAAGAGCATTAGGAGCTTTTTTGGTCAGAAGATGAACATTGAGGTCATAAACAGGCTATTCGCAGGCGGCGTCAAGGCCGGCGGCGAGAGAGCACTGCCGGGGGTGAAGCTTCTAGGCAAGAGTTTCGTATTTACCGGGACGCTTGAAAAATACGAGAGGGAAGAGGCGAGCAGGATCGTTGAGTCTCTCGGTGGAAAAACGGTGTCTTCGGTCAGGAGAAACACCGACTACGTTGTGGCTGGCAAAGAGCCGGGAGGCAAGCTTCAGAAGGCACAAGAGCTTGGCGTAAGGATTCTGTCAGAAAAGGAATTTGACGAACTGATACGGTAGGGTCAGAGTAAGGGAGCACTGGTAGCACGGAGTAAGGGAACACTGGTAGCGCAGAAGATTCACGCAATGCCGAGTGAGTGCGAGGTGTCTGAGGTCAAAAGCACGGGAGTCGGTAGATGAGAAGGGGATTCGATCTCTTTACAGTCAGGGGAATACGCATTTCGATCAACTATACGTGGTTTATCGTTCTGGGCTTAGTGGTATGGAACATGCGAGGGCTTTTTAGAGACACTTACGGTAACTTCAGCACTGCTACAGTGTGGGCAATCAGTGTGGCCTCTGCGCTATTACTCTTTGCTTCCGTTCTTCTTCACGAACTTAGTCATTCTTTCGTGGGCAATCGGCTGGGCTTAGGAATAAAGGGAATTACTCTGTTTATTTTCGGAGGAATCGCACAACTCGGCAAGGAACCGGACGATCCCAATACCGAAATCAAGGTGGCAGCGGCTGGGCCGGCGTGTAGCCTTGTGCTCTCTCTCCTATTCTATTGTCTGTGGATGCTGCTTTACGCCTTGCAGGAACGCTCGCCGGCGGGAGTCTTCCGGATTCCCCATTCGTCGGTGCAAGACTCTCCTTTGATGGCCCTCTGCAAGTATCTGGGCCACGCCAACGCAACGCTTCTCCTTTTCAATCTTGTTCCGGGTTTTCCTCTGGATGGTGGCAGGCTTCTTCGAGCAATTCTCTGGAAGAGAATGGGTGACGTCGGGAGGTCAACGAGGATTGCGTCCAACATGGGCAAGGGTTTTGCGATCCTCCTGATAGTTGTCGGCTTGCTGATGATTTTTGTCATGAACGAGTTTGGAGGCGCGTGGTTAGTGCTGATAGGCATGTTTCTTCAGCAAGCCGCCGCAGGCAGCTATCAGCAGGTTCTTATCAAGAAGGCATTGGGGGGTGTCAAGGTCCGCGAAACCATGAGCGCGGACGTAGTATACGTGAGTCCTTCTCTCACACTGGATGCGCTCGTTGAATCCTTCTTCTTCCGTTACAGGTTTAGCAGTTTTCCCGTGGTGGATGGAGAGGTCCTGGTGGGTGTTGTGGATCTAGACGAGGTGAAACATGTACCGAGGGAACAGTGGCATCTGACCACGACCAGGGACGTGATGACCGCAATATCAGAAGAGCTTGTAGTTCGCCCCGATGACGAGGCCGTGGATGCTTTGGCCAAGATGGTGAAGAGTGGCTTGGGCAAGCTGCCCGTCGTGGCAGGCGACAGATTAGTAGGCGTTCTCACAAGAAGAGACGTCATGGCTTTGCTAAGGATGAAGACCGACCTGGGTACTTGAAGCACTTGAATCTTTCATCCCTTGTTCTTATGGAACTGCCTCTCACAGAGATGAAGACCGTAAAGTACTTGAATCGGGTCAGGCTTAGATCACGGAGCCTCGTTTGATCTCAGAAACATCTTCCAGCAAACCCGCGGCAACCGCTATCCATGCACTCTGGACCTTTCCCGGTGTAGTTTTCATGTCGTTTGTACTTGCCTGGGCCGCCGAGAGCGCGCAGTTTCTCGTTTCGCAGGGGCTGGCGCTTGCGATCCTGGCGTGGCTCCAAACTCTCCCCGAGTTTGCGGTGGAAGCGGTAATCGCTTGGGAGAGGAACGTGCCCCTTATCACGGCCAATTTTACCGGCTCCCTGCGGCTTCTTGTCGGGTTGGGCTGGCCTTTGGTCTATTTTACTGCTGCCATTGCTGCCGGGAGAAACCGCAGGCTCTTGTCAGCGAGCAAACGCTCAGATGATACGTCGCAGACCGGGATTGAGACAAAGCGCAGGATCGGCCTCAAAGTTCGCGGATCGGCGCGCGGGCGCTCAGATGATACGTCGCAGATTCGTGCAGGCGGGACGGTAGGTTCAATCAGTTCCAGAGCCAGAGGTCATCGTCTGAGTTCAAGTCCGCGTGCTTCGGCAGAGCCACGATTCTTTGAGGCGATCAACCTGGAGAAAGAGCACTCGATTGAGGTCATGGGGCTCATACCTCCTCTTGCCTATTTCTGGCTCATATACTTCAAGGGCACGCTGAACATGATAGATAGCATCTTTCTCGTCTGCATGTATCTCGCATACCTGATGGTGATAAGGAAGGTGCCGCCCCAGGAGCCGGAAAACATTGAGGATCTGGAGAGAATTCCCAGAAGGATCCTGTCTCTGCGTTCGTTCAGGAAGCACATCGTCATTGCGCTACTTTTTGTGGGTGGTGGAGCAGGCATACTCCTTATCGCCAGGCCTTTCTTGCACAGCATGCTTGCGCTGGCCGTAAGTATGGGTGTTTCGCAATTTGTGTTTGTGCAATGGGTCGCGCCCTTCCTGTCGGAGTTTCCGGAAAAGCTGAGCGCGTTCTATTGGGCCAAGACGGTCAAGAGAGCCCCGATGGGCTTCATGAACATAGTTTCGTCCAACATAAACCAGTGGACATTGCTCGTGGCAATGATCCCCATCGTTTACAGCGCAAGCTCGGGCGGCTACTCCACTGTAGTTTTCGATCAACACCAGAGGACGGAGATCCTGCTCACCATGGCGCAATCAATCCTCGGCTTTGTGCTTCTTGCGAACATGGAGTTCAGGGTCCACGAAGCCGTGGGTCTCTTCCTGCTCTGGTTTGTTCAATTCGTGATGCCGGGGGTCAGGGAAGAGATCACGATAGTATACTTCGGATGGATAGCGTTTGAGTTTGCGATGGCCCTTCTGGGACAGAGAAAGCTCGCGGCCTTTCGAGACTTCAAGGAACTCTGGAAAGAACACTCGCTCGGAAAGGGGCTGCTGCGTAGGTAGGACCTTTAGCCGCTTTCTGACAGGCGGGTAGGGACTGAGGGAGACTGTACCCATTTCTTATTGCAGTTACGCCCGAAC